>OAVR01000084.1_pt1 | contig 50511 bp, 56 predicted proteins | sample 1476451 | NCBI WGS metagenome assembly OAVR01 (sample SAMEA2580105, study PRJEB22360) | human gut metagenome | biome: human gut; feature: human-associated habitat; material: faeces | place: Denmark | collected 2008/2010 | reverse complement strand
CAACTTTGGAGTGAATTTAACGCATATAGACAATCTAAAGGATTAAATGCTTTAAAATGGAGTGGTAAATATGCTGGGTGGACAAAACAACATGCTGAAGAAATGGCACAAAAAGAAGATGCGTATCACAAGAGCTATCCTGAAGGTGGACAAGTAACAGGATTTAATGGTTCTAAGGATATGACAGCTAGTAAGATATTACAAGGGTTTAAAAACTCACCAGCACATGATAGAAATTTATTAGATGATGAATTAACAGAAGGTGCTTGTGCTGTTTATAAAGACAGTAATGGAGTTTACTATTTTACAATAGGATTTGATTATTAATATAAATAATGATCCCCCATAATTTAAATATAGATTAAAGAGCCTTAGAATATTCTAAGGTTCTTTTTAGATTCAAAAATATTATAAGCTAATTCAAGAGAAATAATTATTAAAATTATTTCTCTTTTTATTATAAATAAAATTAGTTGAAAGGAGTGATAAATATAGGTTATTTTAATACATCTTAGCCTTTTATGAATAAAATTTAAAAGAAATGGAGGGAAAAGTATTGAAAAGAAAAAAGAAATTCAAGTTAATAACGGCAATTACTTTAATATTTACGTTTTTCTTGACGAATATTAAGGTATTTGCAATAGAAATAAACTCTACAAATGGGGAAAAATATTTGAAGTATGATTCTGAAAGATGGGGAAGAGTAGTGGGAATTGGAGAAAGCAGATACTATGTTCCGGGAAGTTTAAAAACTTGTTATTGTTTAAATTATGGACTAGATGATCCGGACGGTGGAGATTATACAAAAGAGATGCCAGTAGATGCTGGTATAGAAACAATCCTTTATTGGGGATATCCGGCTAGAGATGGTTCTGAATGGGGAATATCAGCTGATGAATATAGATACTGTACTCAACTTGCTATTTGGGCTTACGAAAAAGAAGCAGGATTAGGTGGTGGTATTACTAGAACAAGGCTTCAAAGTGGTACAGTTCCATTAAGTAAATTAAAACCAGCAATAGATTTTTTAGTTGAAAAAGCACATGCTAGAGAATTACCAACATTTTTTGAAGTTACTCCTAGTAATATAGTAGCTCATCAAGAAGGAGATTACTTTGTTAGTGAGCCTATAAAGATAAAATCCAACTATACTTTTTCAGATGCTAAGGTAAGCATAAAGAGTTCTAGCAATCCTAATTTAATGGATGTAATAAAGATAAAAGATATGGATGGAGATGAAAGAAACACATATAATTCCAATGAAAGCTTTAAAGTATATATTCCAATAAATGCTGAAACAGGAGATATAAAAGTATCAGTTAAAGCTGATATTCAAATACCATCAACTTTAGCTTATGCAACTCCAATTAAAGGCAAACAAGATATGGCTATGGTACCTTTAAAATATACACCTAATGAAAAAGATAATATTACTGTATCATGGACTGGACTAAACGGGGCAGTACAAGTTATTAAAAAGGGTGATGATGGCAAACTTTTAACTGGTGCTAAATTTGTTCTTAAAAATGCTAATGGCGAAAATGTTGCAGAAGCAACTTCACAAGATGGTAAAGCGGTATTCAATGACATTAGACCAGCAGAATATACTATACACGAAGTGGAAGCTCCACAAGGGTATTTGGTTACTAATCCAGTTAATGTTACTGTAAAACCTAATAAGGTTTCTATAGCAGAAATGACAGATACTCAAATTAAAGGTAGAATTCAAGTCCTTAAAGTTGATGAAGAAACTGGAGAGCCACTTGAAGGAGCTAGTTTTGATATTGAAGATAAAACTACTGGTAAAGTAGTTGAAAATATTACTACTGGAGCAGATGGAAGAGCTACAAGTGGTTTACTTCCATTCAGAGATTATATAGTAAGAGAAACTAAAGCCCCTAATAAATATGTCCTTAATGGTAAAGAATATGAAGTATCTATTACAGAGCATATGCAAACAATAGAGATTACTCACTCTAATAGAATAATTAAGGGTAGAGTTGCAGTTAAGAAAACTGATAGTGAAATAGCTGACTTAAATTTAGAAGGTGCTGAATTTACTATTTATGATAATAATAAAAATTCTGTAGCAACAATAATAACTGATAAAAACGGTTATGCTGAAAGCGAACCTTTAAATTATGGAAATTACACTATGCAAGAAACTAAAGCTCCTAAAGGACATTTATTAAATGATAAGGTATGGAATATAAACATAACTGAGGATGGTAAAGTTTATAGTTATGATATAACTAATGATGTTATAAAGGGCAGATTGCAAATAGTTAAAGTTGACAGTGAAAATGAAGAAAAACCAGTTGAAGGTGCTGGATTTGATGTTATAGCAGTTAATGTTAATGGTATTGAAGAAGGAACTGTCGTAGATCATGTTGTTACAGACAAAGATGGATTTGCTTATACTAAAGATCTTAGATATGGAGATTACAAGTTCCATGAAACAGATACTCCAATTGGATACTGGAAATCTAATAAAGATTATTCATTTAGTATTACTGAAAACGGAAAAACTTATGTTAAATACGTTAAGAACTCTCCTATACAAGCTAAAGTTAGAGTTATAAAAGTAGATTCTAAAGATGGAAAACCATTAAAAGGAGTTAAGTTCCAAATAAGAAGTGTTGACACTAAAAAGTTAGTAGAATTTACAAACTTTATAGGTATAATTCCAATGAAAACTACAACTTTAGAAACTAATAAAAACGGTGAATTAGTAACTCCACAAAATTTAGCTCATGGAAATTATGTCCTTGAAGAAGTTGAACCATTAGAAGGATATGTTAAAGCCAGTCCTATACCTTTTAAAATTGACGAGAACGCCGTTTTAGAAGAGATAAAAGATTTAGGTACTATTTATACTAAAAAGGTATCTAACGACCGTATAACGGCGAATATGGAGCTTTTAAAGCTAGATAAGGAAACCAACAAGCCTTTATCAAACATTGAATTTAAAGTTACTTCTTTAGATGGCTTTATGAAAGGTCAAACTTGGAACTTAAAGAGTGATGATAAAGGATTAGTTAGCTTAAAAGGCTTAGAATATGGAAATTACCGTGTAGACGAAGTTAAAACAAGATGGAATTACGTATTAAATAAAGAGCCTATATTCTTTAGTGTTAAAGAAAATGGGAAAACTATTAAACTTAAAATGACCAATAAAAAGATAAGGGGTTCTGTAGAGATATTTAAGTTCGATAAAGATACTAATAGACCGCTAGAAGGTGTCAAGTTCGACTTATTAAACGGTGATAAAAAAGTAGGGACTTACACCACAGATAATACTGGTAAGATAACAGTTAATAATTTAGAAGCTGGTAACTATACTTGGGTAGAAGTAGAAGCAATAGATCATTACCACAAAGTTGATAAAAAATATGACTTTAATATCTATAAAGATGGACAATTAGAAAAAATAGATGTTGCAAATACAGTAAAAACTGGAGAATTAGATTTTACTAAGACAGATGTTACAACTGGAGATACTATAGATGGTGCTAAGGTTAAAATTACAGGATTAGAACCACAAAACAAGCATATAAATATAGAGTTTACTTCTTCTAAAGAAGGAAACAGATTCATACTTCCTGAAGGGAAATTTGAATTTGAAGAAATACTAGCTCCAGAAGGATATAGAATAAATAAAGAAGTTGGAACATTTGAAATAAAAGATGGACAAATCACTAAAGCTAATCTTAAAGATGAAAGAAAACAAGGTGATTTAGAGTTTACTAAGACAGATGTTACAGACGGTAAAGTTATTGAGGGTGCTAAGGTAAAAATTACGGCTATAGAAGGACTAAGTAAAGGCAAAGTAGTAGAATTTACTTCTTCTAAAGACGGGAATAAGTTTACTTTAGACGAAGGTAAGTACACATTTGAAGAAGTTTTAGCTCCTAATGGATACAGACTTAATAAAGAAGTTGGAACATTTGAAATAAAAGATGGACAAATCACTAAAGCTAATCTTAAAGATGAAAGAAAACAAGGTGATTTAGAGTTTACTAAGACAGATGTTACAGACGGTAAAGTTATTGAGGGTGCTAAGGTAAAAATTACGGCTATAGAAGGACTAAGTAAAGGCAAAGTAGTAGAATTTACTTCTTCTAAAGACGGGAATAAGTTTACTTTAGACGAAGGTAAGTACACATTTGAAGAAGTTTTAGCTCCTAATGGATACAGACTTAATAAAGAAGTTGGAACATTTGAAATAAAAGATGGACAAATCACTAAAGCTAATCTTAAAGATGAAAGAAAACAAGGTGATTTAGAGTTTACTAAGACAGATGTTACAGACGGTAAAGTTATTGAGGGTGCTAAGGTAAAAATTACGGCTATAGAAGGACTAAGTAAAGGCAAAGTAATAGAGTTTACTTCTTCTAAAGACGGAAATAAGTTTACTTTAGACGAAGGTATATACACATTTGAAGAAGTTTTAGCTCCTAATGGATATGAAATAAATAAAGAGGTTGGAACATTTGAAATAAAAGATGGACAAATCACTAAGGCTAATCTTAAAGATGAAAGAACAACAGGTAAACTTTTATTCAAAAAGACAGATGTTACAACAGGAGAAATACTTGAAGGTGCTAAAATAAAGATTGAATGCCTTGATGGATTAGATAAAGGTAAGGTTATTGAATTTATTTCTAAGAAAGAAGGAAATGAATTTGAACTTACAAAAGGTAAATATAGAATTTCTGAAACACAAGCTCCAAATGGTTACGAACTAGCAATAGAAACTGGTGAGTTTGAAATAACTGAACAAGGTGAAATTGTAGAATGTAACTTAAAGAATAAAAAGTTTGAAATAGTTAAAACTGGTTCAAATTTTGATTTGAATTCTTTATTACCACTAGGCTTAGTTCTAGTAGTTGGAGGATTAGGAGCATTAATATTAACTAGAAAAAGAAAAAATGCTTAATTTAAAAAGAGTTAACTAAGTTAATTTAGTTAGCTCTTTAATTTTATAGTTTTTAGAGAATGGTTAAGCCTTGCCTAAATAGTAACTATTCTCTAAAACTATTTAAAGTATTTGTTTAGGAGGATAGTATGAAGTTTTTAACTATATTAGTTTTATGGTCATTAATAGCAAAAGCTTATTTAGCTTTATTTAAAGTAGCTTCAAAAGCTGATAAAGAACTAAGTAGACTATATTAGAAGTGAAAATAAATATAATGAATAAAATTTAAAAATAGAGATTAAGGAGGGAAAGGATATGGTAAAAGATGTATTTTTAGAACTTGAAAGTATAGAAATAGAATTAAGTAGATTAACTTTGAAAAATTTAAATATAAATGAAAGGGAATATAGAAAGTATTTAGTATCAAAAGTTGAAAGAGTATCTAAAGAAATAATGATAAAAGGTAAGAAAGAAGAAGTTTTTAAGTTAGAACATATTCTAAGAAATTTTCTTTTTAATTATGGAATTAAAGAATATTACAAACATTTTAATAGGGCTATGTGATTTGATATGAGAAAAGGATTAGTAGTTTTAAGTATAATAGGTGTTATTTTAGTGGTAGTATCATTGTTTTTAGATTTTAAAGCTAAAAGTATTAAAGATAATTTAATTAAAGACTATGAAGCTAGAGTTGAAGAAAGTAATAAGAATAAAATAGCTGAAGATAAAATTTCAGAAGGATATAAAAATAATAATAGTGCTACTAATAATTTAGGCACAATTGCTATTTTGAAAATTAGTAGCATTGATTTAGAAGCTCCTGTTGTAAATGGGGAAGATAATTTAAAGTATGTTGTTGCAAAGTATAGAAATAGTCCGAATTTCGGAGAAAACGGGAATACAATTTTAGCTGGTCATAATAATATGGCTGGTTCAATTTTTAAAAATCTGTATAAAGTTAAAGTAGGTGATATTGTAGAAGTTCAATACGGAAATAAGATATTTAAATATAAAATATCTCAAAAAGAAATTGTAGAGCCTAATGATTCTAGTTTATTAACACAAGATTTAAGTAAGAAAGAAATAACATTAATAACTTGCACTAATAGAGCTAAACAAAGATTAATATTAAAAGGGGAGTTGGTTTAAATGAGATTAGTAACATTATCTATTATATTGTCAGTAATTGCTGTTATTCTAGCTTTTATAAATCTAAGTATAAAGTATGATAAGTATTTATATTATTCAAATTCTAAGAAAAATAATACTGATGATGAAGAAGATGATGATACATTTCAAAAGGCTATTATTTTTATAGGAAATGAAAAGGTAGAAATTGATGTTGATTATTGTTATGTTGATGATTATACTACTAGAATTGAAAGTAAAGATGGAAAAGTATATTTAACAGATACTAAAAATGTATTATTAATAAGTGATAAAAAGGAGATTTTTTAAGTGAATACTTTTATGATTTTAGGATTAGATTTTCTAATTCTTTTTTTATTGACAAAATTATTATTAATAGTAGAAAAATACGATGTTAAGTGGAGAAAATAATACATAAGAAATAAAAAATAGTTATAAATATTTGTTTAATTATAAGATAAACTTTAACCAATAAATTGGCTAAAGTTAAAAAAAAGACTCAATGTTTATTTAAGATTAATAAAATATTATTAAAAATATTTAAAAAATAACCTGATATAACACAAACACTTATAAATAAAGATAAAATCATAGTAAATAGGTTTTTTAAAGAAAATACAAACTTAGAATATTGTTTTTTTAATATTATGTAATAAAATTTGTTAGAAAAATAAATGAAAATAAAAATTATATTTAATACACGGAAAATTGTGAATAGTGTAAATTCACGTAATTCAACATTTTGGAATGTAGTAAATAAATTAAAAGAAGTTGCATTTAGTGAAAGTATATATTCGTTTGGTAGTGGAACTTGTATTGGATTAAACCAAAAATAAACAATTATGAATACAAATGATAATAATGAAAAAATAAAATACACTAAATTTTTATTTTTTAAGTTTTTACTTTTATAAATAAAAACTAGGGTTAATAAAGTAATAATAAAAGAATAGGATAGAATTACTATATTTACAAATTTATAATATTTTATAAAAAATTTCATAAATATAACTACTAGCATGGCTGTAATAAAAAATATAGCTAATAAATAATTGATTTCAGAAGTGTATGAATTAGAAGAATAGTTATTGTTAATTGTTATAACTTTGGAGTTATCAATTGTTTTATTGAAACTATCTTTTATTTTAATATTATTGTTATTTATATTTGATACTTCTAAATTAGGAATATTTTGATTAGAAAATACTTTTATAAGAGTTAAAATTATTGTTGTTAATATTAATACTAAAATAATATACATTCAAATCACTCCTTTGGTAATATATATTACCATTGTATCAAAGGAAATATTATACTTTCAAGGAGGAATTATGTTGAGTAATAATCTAAAAAAAATAAGAAATGAAAAAAATATGGGTATAAGGGAGTTAGCGAGAATTAGTGGCGTAAGCCATATTATTATAATAAATATTGAAAGTGGTAAATCTCGAAATCCTACAATTACATCAATAATGAAATTAGCAAAATCGTTAGATATAACTATTGATAAATTAGTATATGGGGAGGAGTAATTTATGTAAATAGGAGAAGAAATTACTTTGGTAATGTTTTTAATAGGGATTACGATGTATTTAATAAATATAAAATTTAATACGTTAGGAGGGAAGTAAGTATGAATATAGATAATATAAACATATATAAGCTTTTTGAAAATATTCTTATTTACTGTATTTCAATATATTTTTTTATTATAGTTTTTAAAGTTATAATTGGAAAACTTAATATAAAAAATTATTTTTTAGAAAATAATTTAGAGTTCATAATAAAAAGAATAATAATTATTATTCTGAACTTAGTAATATGTACCCTAGCTTTTATTGGATTATATTATATAGCAACTGTAGATTTAAAATTTTATTCCAATATAGTAGCGTTTATATTAATAATAATTATAATTAAATTTTGTGTGGATTTTTCTTTTTATTTTTTAAATAGCAAATTATTTAAATTCTTATGTAACATATACAACAAAAAAAGGGATTAATTAAAATGATATAGAAGTTCTATACTGTATACTATTTTGAAAGGGTGTCTTTATGGAGAGTTGGGAATTTGTTCAAAAGAATAAAGAGCTTATAAAACAAAGATTAATAAAATACAATATAGAACTTGGAGAATATGAATTTGCAAAGAAAATAATATTAAAAACTTGCTTTCAACCTAAAAAGAAAAAAGAAAAAATATATGTAGATAAAAAGAACCCTAGTACATGGAAGAAAGAAAAAGATCAGTTACAAAATAAAGATAGAAAATATTCTAAAACTAGAGAAAGACTTAAAAATCCACTAACATCTAAATCAAGTAAAAGTAAGAAAAAGATAAATAATAAAAATCAATTTGATATGAAGATAGATGTACCTAGTAATGTTTTAGATGATTTAGAAGTAAGCCTTAGAGTAGAAAAAGAGATAAAAGATAAGATAAAAAGAAGTTATGCAAGGAAGAATACATATTAGTATTCTTTTTTTATTTTAAAAATAAAAATCTCAACAAATAATGTTGGAATTAAAAAATAAGATTGAGAGTATTATTTTTTTATATTGAAATAATTAAGTTTAAAAGGATTTAAACTATTCTTATTATGGGAAGGTAGGATGTAAAATGGTTTTGAAATTAAGCGAACTAGAGAAATTTTATACTGAATATAATTATATAAATGGAGAATTTAATTTACTTGATGAGATAGATAAAATTCTTACGGTATTATTACAGGAAAAAACTAAATCATATAATTATTTTAGGGTTGGAACATTATTATTATTTTATGAAAAGTGGAGGAAGAGCTCAAAAGTTAATTTTTATTCAGAAATAGCTCGTTTAAACGATATGAGGCGTGCTTATGATGTTAGTAATTTGATGTGTAGAAAAACAACAGAGTTATTTGGAAATGTAAAAGATTTTAAACCTAAAGAATTTAAAGTAGGTAAATATAGTTTAAAATTTTATACAAAACCTGATTACTATTTTATTATGTATCAAATACATAGAGAGATAATATCAAAAAACTATCAATATTTTTCAAAATAAAAGGCTAATTTATTACATAGTTATGTGAACTACTTCTCCACTTACAGAAGTGGGAAATTCTTGGTCAATATACATAATGGCATAAGTGGAGAGTTATATATAGTTTAGTTAAATTATGAAAGGGGGTGATTTTTATGGCTAGAGGTAATAATAGACAAAAGTCTAGTAATGATATAAAGGACACTATTAATAAGATTTTAGATGATAAAGGAATATCATATGATGAGTGGTTAAATGATGCTTACCGAAATCTTATATTTGAAAATTTAGATATAATAAACGAAGGATTGGAGCTAAGAAAAGAATTTTCTAGTGATAAAGAAATTGATTAATAAGAAACGTTAGAATTATTTCTAACGTTTTTTTATTATAAAAATTATAGAATAAATGGAGGATTTATAATGGATGCAGTAAATAGTACAGTGCAACTTTTATATGAAATAGTTAAGTGGGGACAAATGATTGCATTACCATTAGCTGCTATAGCTTTTTTAGTTGGTGGTTTTATGCAAATGACAGGTGGAGCAGAAGGAGGAAGAAAAGCAAGACCGTGGTATATTGGAGCTGCAGTTGGATTAGTAGTATGCTTAGGTTGCACTGCAATTGCTCAAACTTTACAAAATAAAATAACTTTTTAAAATAAAGTCCTCATTTGGTATTGTCCCTGTCAAGTAGACAGGAACAATACCAATTTTGAGGGATTTATTTTATATAATGGAGGTTTTTTATGAGAAGAATAGAAAATAAAGAAGATTTATTTAGTATAATTAAAATTTCAAATAATTTAATAATTAGTTCAGATGGTTCAGGAATTGAAAAATTAAATTTAATAGATTTATACTCAGATGAAAGTAAACCATCATTCATTTTTCATGATCCATTAGGAAGATCACTTAAAAAGTATAAAGATAGTTTAGAACAAAAAGGTTATATTGTTGAAACTATCAATATTTCAGAGCAATCAAAATCATTCTTCTATAATATTTTAAGCTTAGATAAGATAAAGGATAAATATAGAAATGGTGATATAGAAGGAACTAAAATGTTATGTAATACATTAGTAAAAGTAATTTATAGTGATTTATTATTGAGAAATAAATTTTGGGAAGATATGTCTATGGCTTTGTTGAGAGCTATTATATTTTCTATGCTTGAAACTAAAAGCTTAATTGATTTACAGAGTATAAGAAATACTATTTTTAATCTTGTTTTTTTAGAAGATAAAAATGGAATCAAAATATTAGATGAATATTTTGAAAATATGCCATTAATGACATTGGCAAGATTAGAATATAAAAAAATAGGATATTTAGATGATGATGTAAAAAAATCTATATGTTTAGATGTAATAGATAATTTAGAGAAATTCAATGAAAAAGTAATACCTAATAAAAGTATTACGTTGAATGAATTAGGGATTGAGGATAGACCAGTAGCAGTATTTTTAGTAACTCCTAATATTGAAGAAGTATCAAGTATATTTATAAAAGAACTTTATTCTTATTTAATTAAGAATTATTCAAAGAGAAAATACAATAGAGAAGTTATTTTTAATTTAGATAATTTTGATAGTATTTATGAGATAGATAATTTTAATAATATATTACAAGTATGTTTATCAAGTGGAATTAAATTTAATATTGTAATTAAATCATTACCAAAAATTGAAAAAATATATGTTGAAAACTTTCAAACTATATTAAATAATTGTGGAAATTTAGTTTATATTTCTTCAGATGATAATATTACTAATTCATATGTATCAGGTGGTTTAGAATTAGATTTAAAAAGCTTTGTAGAAAATAATGAAATGATAATAATAAGTCATATCAATAGATGTATTTTAAGAGTTAAACTAGCATAGAGAATTATTTTATTTAGTTGAAAGGGATGATTTTAATGGAATATTATGATAATAAAAATAGTAGTAAATATTTATACAAAATTTCTGAAGAAGATAAGAACTATACTGATAATGAATTATATCAAAAGTATGAAGAGTGGAGAATTCAAAGAGCTGAAGAAAACCAAGATAAGAATAATCCTTTTATTTGGGATTGTACTGAAGAAAGTGCAAGGAAAGATTTTTCAGAGTTTTTAGGATTAAAAGAAACTATAACTTGTGATGAAATGCTTGGGTTAGAGTATAAATGTGAAATAGGGAAAATAGTTAACTTATCTAAAGAAGATTACAACCTTTTAGGTATTGAACATCCTGAAAATGTTTTGAAAAATATAGATAATTCTAATATTGAACTTTCAAAAGAACAATTAAATTTAATAAAGCATAAATCAATGAATGATCTAGCAAATGAAGATAGAGAAGTATTTTCATATCTTATAAAAACAAAAACTTTAGATGTTTTTGAAAAAGATATTTATGAGTATTATGATGCTATAGATTCGATTGAAAAGGAAGCTATTAATGAAGATATATACTCATTGATAGGAGAAAGTTCATTAAGCAAAGTTATCGCTGAGAACTTAGAAGAAAAAATAAATAGAAGAATAGATATTTTAGTAGATTTAGGCATAGATAAAAACTTTAACTATGATATAGCAATAAATAAAGTTAATCTAAATGATAATTTTAATGCTATATTTGCAGATTATCTAAGTGAAGGTATTGAAATAAGACATAAAGATTCTTTAGATGAAGGTCAAGAAATATGTAATATTAAAGAATTTGAAGATTATGCAATTGACTATTTAACTCCAGTATCCCTAGATAGGAATGAAGAAGAAGCAAATAGAAAAGAATTAGAGAATGAAATAGAAAATTGGAGTTACAAAGAGTTTTTAGAATTTGCACAAGACAATGAATTAAATATAGAAAAAGTAGATAAAAGTATTGAAATAGAGAATGATAAGGAGCAAAAAAAAGGGATGTCTATGTAGCAAGAAAGGAGGAAAAGGCTAGGTATTATAATATCTAGCCTTTAATATATGATTATTAAAATTTTTGAAAAAATAAAATCTAAAGTTATGGAAGATTTAAAAAATGCAGAAAATAATAAATCTAAAAATTTTAATTTAAAGGAATTTATATCTAGCAATAAAACTTTAGTAAGTTTAGTATTATTTATGTTTGCTTTAGCTACCATAATTTTAAATGTTATTTTAAGTGCAATAGATTCAGCATTTAATACTATAAATGCTTTTACAAGTGGTAGAGATGCTGAAACATTTAATATATTAACAAGTATTTTTAATTTAAAATATATGTTTAAATATCCTTTAATTTATCTTATAGGATATATAGTATTAACTATACCAACAGCCAAGCTAATATTTAATTTAAAAAAGTCATTTGAAACATTAAATTTAGGTCAAAAAGGGAAAAGTCGTTTTACAACACTAGAAGAAATACAAGCACAATATAAAGCTATTCCTGAAAAAGATGAGCTTTATAAAGGTGGTGGAGGAGTTCCTATATCAAGGTATAAGGATAAGATTTATATAGATACAAGTCCAGTAAATAATTTAATTATAGGTACAACTAGAAGTGGTAAAGGAGAAATGATAGTAGTGCCTATAAATGATATATATTCAAGAGCAGAATTTCAAGCCTCACTAATAGTAAATGATCCAAAGGGAGAACTCATAGCTATGTCTAAAGAAACTCTTGAAAAGCGTGGCTATAGAGTTGAATGTTTAAACTTATTAAACCCTTTAAAATCTCTATCTTATAATCCATTACAACTAATAATTGACGCATATCATAATGGAGATATTGATGAATCTCAAAGTTTATGTAAAACATTAACTTATTCTTTATATTACAATCCGTCAGCTAAAGACCCATTTTGGCAAAATTCGGCTATGAGTTTAGTTAATGGTCTTATACTAGCTATTATTGATGAATGTGATAAAAAATGTAAAATAGTAAACAATGAGATTTTACAATATGAAAAGAAAAATAATGAACTATTAAGAGAAAATAAAGAGCATAATTTAGAAGAAATAAAGAAGAATGAAAGAATTATAGAGTTGTTAGAAATAGAGAAAGAAAAAGAAAGCTCAAAAATAACTTTATATACAGTTGCTAATATGCTTTCTGAACTTGGTGGAAAGGATATTCAAGTAGATGAAGTTGGTAAAGATGGCAAGAAAAAACTTAAAACAGTAAATGCTTTAGATAATTTTTTTCAGAACTTACCAGCTAATTCAGTTGCGAAAATGCAATATGCTACAAGTAAATTCGCAGATGGAAGTGCTAGGGGAAGTATATTCGCCGTTGCTATGGATGAACTTTCGAGATTTACTATGAATAGTGTTGCTAAAATGACATCTAAAAATAGCATAGACCTTAAGGATGTAGGTTTTAATAAAAGAGTAATGAAAAAGGTTAGAGTGTTTGTAAAAGAAAATTTAGATGGTAATGAAGATATTATAATAAGTCCAATAGAAAATACAGAAATAAGAAATTATTTTACTGGAATTGGTGATATTGAAATTAAAAAAGGCTTTGAGTTTAATGATGAAATGTTTTTAAAAGATATAAAAGCTTTTGGATATAAAGGAGAAGAAATAAAAGCTAAAATAGAAGTTGATAGTATAGATATAGATATTGATGAAGTTGGAGAATATGAACTTATATATAGTGTAACAGACGATACTTATGAAAATAAGCCTGTTGCACTATTTTTAGTTACTCCTGATTATGATGGTTCAAACCATGTATTATCAAGTATTTTTATAAGACAACTTTATTATGTTTTAGCAAAAGAAGCCTCATTATCTGAAAGTGGTAAATGTGAGAGAGAAGTTATTTTTAATTTAGATGAGTTTGGTAACATGCCAGCTATAGAAGGATTCGCTAATATAATTACAGTATGTTTAGGAAGAAGAATAAGATTTAATTTAGTAATACAAGCATTAGCACAACTTAAAAAACTTTATGGAGAAGATGATAAAACCATAATAGGTAACTGTGGTAACTTAATGTATATTTTAACTAATGATACTGATACGGCAGAAGTTGTTTCAAAGAGTTTAGGAGAAGAAACCATAACAATATATTCAAGGTCAGGAGAAGAACTAGATATTACTAAAAATAGAACTGAAAGCTTAGACAATAGCAGATTATTATTACCATCTGATTTGTTAGAGTTTAAAGAAGGAGAAATGGTTGTTAAAAGGGTTATAAAAAGACAGGATTTAAAAGGTAATAGAATAACTCCATATCCAATATATAATCATGATGAAACGGCAATGAAATTTAGGTGGGAATATCTATCAGAAAGCTTTGATAATGAAAAAGCATTTAAAAAGATAAAAATAAAATCTAAGCATAGAAACTTAAACCTTAACGATCTTCTTATAAATTTTGATGAAAGTGAAGAAGATTATAGAAATAGATTAAATTCACTTTATGAAGAAAAAACAATTAAAGATAAAGAAAATTTAAATAAAACATTAAAAAGAGATATAAGAATAGGTGATATTCTAACAAGGGAAGAAATGTCATCATTTTCAATGATATTTTTAAGGTATAGAAAAGAACTTGATAAATTTAATTTAGATAGAATAGATGAAAATACTCCTTTTGAAAAAATAGAAGAAGCATATAGTCAATCAAATATACCAGTTTTACAAGAAAGACTTAAATTTCTAAAAGATAAATTAGAAGAAAAAGAAAATGAGGTGATTATTTAATAATGAGTTTATTAGATTTAACTAATTTAGGTATATTAACTATAACTGGAATAATTAATCATTGTTTTAGATGGGTTGGATGGGGGGCAATTGTAATATTAGCCAACATAGATAGTGTAATTGAAGAAGCAGTAAATAAGATATATACCTTAAATAGTTTTTTTCAAAGTAATGAAATAAATAGCCTAATAGATAGATATAAACCTGTAATGTGGTCTATATTTGCAATAGCATTATTAATTTTAGGATATAAATTAATGCTAAATAAGAAAAGAGATAGGAAAAATATAGTAACAAATATTCTTTTCTCTTTAATAGTTGTTATGGCATTACCTATGATGATGTTACAAATGAGTAAAATAACTGACATGATAGTTACAGATGCAAAATCAGGATATACAACTTCAGCAAATCTTTTAGTAAAAGATTCACTGTATGATTTATATGCATTAGATCAAAATAATTTTGACTTTTCAAATAAAAATAATATAGCTGATTCAAATATATTAAATATTAATATCAATGAAGAATTTGAAATTAACAATGAAACTAAAAATGAAGATATTTTCAAATATAAAATAGAAATGTTACCAAGCGGTGAGCCTAATGAGGTAAAACTAGAAAAGAATTGGATAGCAATGGATGAAAATTACTATAGATACAATATAGATTTTATTCCAGTTATAATATCTCTTTTAACTACAGGGGTAACTCTTTTGTGTGTTGGGTTCAAAGTTGCTAAACTAATATATGAACTAGCTTTTAAAAAGCTTTTTGCAATAATATTTGCATTTGCAGATATTGAAGATGATAACAAAAGACTTAAAGCTATTTTAAAAGATATCTTATCAAGCTTTTTAATAATAATGCTTACTGCAATATTATTAAAACTTTATATATTGTTTAATGCTTGGTTATCTACAGTAGTAAGTTCAACTGATATAGGAATTGGATTTACATCAGGAATATTAGCAAAACTTATTTTTCAAATAAGTGTTTCATTTGCTGTAATAGATGCTCCTAATTTAGTTGAGAGAATATTAGGAATAGATGCTGGATTAAAGAGTGGATTTAATACTATGATGGGAGCTTATGCTGCAACTAAAGGTATGTTAGGTGCTGGTAAAATGGCTGCAAAGATGGGAGCAGGTGCAGTTAAAGGATTAGATAAGATTATGCAAGGTGGAGCAACTTTAGCTGGTGCTACTGCTGGATTAGTTGGTGGAGATAGTAATAATAAGACATTATCTCAGGAACAAGAAGAAGTTAGAAATCAGCAAAATAATAATTCTAACGGTACTACACTACAAGAAGAAATGAAGAATGCTAAAGGTGAAAGTAAAGATAATTCTTCAATAAGAAATAGTTCTCAAAATGAAAATAATAATAAGAATTTATCTGAGGAACAAGGTAATATTAAGAGTAATCAAGAAAATGTAGAAAATTCAACAGATAATAGTAAAACTTTATCTGAAGAAATGAAAGATAAAAATGGACAGAATGGAGAAGTAAATAAGCCTTATGAAACATTACAAGATGAAATGAATAAATTCAATGGAAGTAATTTAAATACCAATAAGGGGGAAAGTCTACAGGATGAAATGAACAAAGATAATTCAATAGCTCAATCTTTAAACGGAAATAATCAAAATGAGAGCTTACAAAGTGAGATGAATAAAGCTAATGGAAATATGGACAAGGATATTAAAGATTTAAAAACTCCAAGTACTAATTCAGGAAATTCAACATTACAAGATGAAATGAAAGGGAATAAAGAAAACATTCCTAATATAAATAATAATCTTGATAATAATAACAATATTAGAACAAATCAGCCTGAAAATATAGAACATCAAGGTAAATCTATATTAAGAAATAATCCTATAACAAGAAAAGTTAATCAATATGGAGATGCTTATAAGCTAGGTAAAAGTGCAACTCAAAGATATAACATACCTAGAAGATTTACAGAAAAGAAAAATAATAAGAAGGGAGATAGAAAGTAATGTATAATATTCCAAAAGAAATATCTTCTGAAATAAAGCTTAGTAGTAAATTTTATCTTTTTGATTTAGGAATGACATTATTAGCTTTAGTCTTTGCTTTTTCATTACAAAGTTTAGTATATCCACCATTATTAATACCATTTTATATTTTTGTAGCTGGATCATCTATATATTTAGTGAATAAAAGTAAAGTTAATCCTAAAAAGAGAATTTATCAGAGTGTTTATTTAGCTTTAATGAGAGATAAAACTACTTATATAGCAGAATAATATAGAACCACCACATAACTTATGTGGTGGTTTATTTTAATGAGGTGAGTATATGAAAAATAAAAAAATTAAAGATATAGAAGTTGTTAAAAAGGAAGAGAAGGTTAAGCTTTCAAAAGAAGAAAAACTTAGAATAAAGGCAGAGAAAAAGGCAAAATATCAGGAACAAAAAGAATTAAAAAGAGAGCGTAAAAATACATTACCTTCAACTAGAAGAGTTCTTCCATTCATAGATATAGATGAAGATGATATTTTTATAACTAAGCAAGGATACTTAGATATATATCAGATAAACACTAGGGACACTATAAATCTTTCGGAAAGTGAAAGGAAGATTTATGTATATAGTTTTATAGCTTTTTTAAGAAATTTTGTAGAAGATTTCAAAATAATTATAATGAACTTTCCAGTAAATACTGTAAGGCAACAAGAATATATAGAAGGTAGAATTGCAGATTGTACAAATGAAATATATATAAATTACCTAAAAGAAGAATTAGATAAACTAAAATTTATGGAGAAACATAGAAATAATAAAGAATATTTTCTTATGGTATTCATGAAAAATGAAGCTGATAGAGATGCTATGATGAAGAAAATAGAGCTTGTTCAAAACATAGCAGTTCCATTAAGACAATTAGATTTAGAGAAGAAAATAAAGATACTATTCAAACTTAATAATATGAATACAAAGTTAATGTAAAAAAGATATTTCTAAAAAGAAATATCTTTTATTAAATTATATTTTTTTCTTGAAGATACCAAGTAAAGTGAGAGATGCTATAAAAAAGGTGTTGTAATAAAGTGAAATATCATCTTTTAATAAATTAATATCAATTCCAGAAGTTTTTTTTATTTCTAGGAAAAGGTAGTTTTTAAAGACAAATACAAAAATAACTGTACTTAATAGATAACTTATCAAAAAAGTTTTCTTTAAAAATTTAGTGTTTTTATATATAGGAGTTTTTAATAATTCATACTCTTGGGGAATTAAATTAATTTTAGGAGAAAGAAAAATAGAAAGATATTTTACAATAAAAGATATTAATATTAAAGAAAAATATATTAATAAAAATGCAAGAAGATGGTATAGCAAAAATATTAAAAAATATAAGTTTGAGTATTTATCTAACAGATACTTTGTAAAAATTATGAATATAGAAAGTGTGTACACTATAAAAATCACTAAAGAAAAAACATAAGTATAAAAATTTTTAAATCCATCTTTTGAATATATATGTGTTATATGAAATATTATATTTAATATTGTAAGTAATGATAGTAATATAAAAGTTAAATTCAAATTATCCCCCCCTTACTTACAATTATATCAAAAAGGAGTGATTATTTTAATGAATATTATCGAGAATTTTATAATTGGAAGTGATCTTTTAAGTATTTATTATTCTTTATTTTTAATATTTGAAAATGGTATGTTTTTAATGAATTTTAAAGAAAAAATCAATAAAAAAGTAGTTGATTTTATATTTTTGACATCATTAATTACAAATTTTTTAGCTATATTATTTAGACATTTTGAGTATTCAGGTTTTATATTATTAGGATTTTTAGCTATAGAGTTAATCTTATCAATTAATTATAAGAATTGGAAAAACATAATATGGATTATTGTTAGAAGTTGTATATATATTTTAATAAGTTTCTTAGTTTTATTATTGTTATAAAATATATTGGAAATAGGAGAAAAATTAAATGGAAATTTTAAAATTAAATGTTGCTACATTATTGGTAGCAACTTTTTTTATGATTGAAATATCTTCTTTAAAAATGGTAGAAAACAAAATATTAGCTAAAAAGTTAGAAAAGATTTCTTTTAGTTTATTAGGTGTATATATTTTTATCATGTGTTTATATATTTTAGGTTTTATATTAGCAAGTAATTCAGTAGAACAATTAATGAAGTATATAGAGTATATACATAAATTTTATGAGCATATATATATTCTTTTTTGTCTACTATTCATAGAGCTAATATATTTTATAAAGTATAGAGAATTTGAGGCATTAAAAGCACTTATTCTTAAATTTATAATATATTTTGGAATTGTTTTTATAATTATGAAAGGTTAAAGTTAGGAGTTGAAATATATGGTAACAAAAAGAATAGATGAAATTGAGAATTTAGAAAAAGGAAATACTTATTTAGATTGTATAGTAGAATTTTTTGAAGATTATAATTATAAAAACATAAGAATAAATAACAATGATGAGATACTGGATTTGGATGATAATAATAAAGTAGTTGGAAAGCTTAAAAACTTTGCTATAGCTATTGTAAAAACAAGAAAAGGAATGGGAGAAATTAATGCCTAAAAAGTATATATTCTACTTAGGAATATTTATTAATATATTATTCGTATTACTACTAAGCTTAGGAGAAATAGAGCAGACATTATCTATTTATAACAATATAAAATACAGTTTAATTTTAATAGTATTAGCAATTTTACTCTTATCAATTATGTTTTTACTTATAAGTTACATTAAAGATTTAAAAATAAATTTAAAAAGATACTTTAAATTTATAGGATTAAATTTCTATAGTTTAAGTATCTTTTTTATTTTATATAATATATTTTTTTGTAAATATAGTTTATTTGTAGGAGATAAGGCTTGGATGTGTATTTTATGTAATGTATTTTTAACTTTCTATTGTGAAGTGTAAAATAATAATTTTAGAAATGAGGTATAGAGTAATGATTAAAAAGTTTATATTTTACTTAGTAATATTTATAAATACTATATTAGCATTAATATTAAGCTTAGATGAAAAGATGAATAATGTATCAATATTAACAAATATAAAACTTAGCATATATGCAATAATAATTACATTAGTATTTTTAAGTATATATTATCTTTTATTAAATTTAGTACAGAGAGAAAGAAGTTTTAAAAAATACTTAAACTATATTTTACTGAATTTATATAGTTTAAGTATTTTCTTTATATTTTACAATATGTTTTTCTATAAATATTCTTTAGAAATAGGAAGAGTGGCAGAGATATTTATAGTAATAAATTTTCTATTAATACTGGCAAAACAGAAGCTATTATAGAAAGTAATTTTAAAATTCCATAAAGAATAACTACGAAAAAATTATTGAATATAATTAAGCAGATGAGAAGAGCAAAGATATATTTCATTATAAATTTTATTAAACTTAATTTAGAAAAATATCTAGTTAATATTTCTTTATTAAAAACTTTCAAACACTGATAAAGAAATATATATCCAATCAAATAAAATATTTCAATAGGAACTTTAGGCAAAGGTGAGGGAAATATTTTCAAAAAAGATACTTTAATAAATGGATTTTTTATCAAGTAAAAAGAAGAACAAAATACTAAAATATAGATAATATTTATAAATAATATAAGTGATATGAGAGTTTTTTTATTGAATGAATGATACTTTTTTATATTATTATTATTGCTGTTACCATAAAAATTATAATTTTGTGTAGTTGAGTTATCAAATTTATTTATATTAATATTAATGTTCAGTTTTTCAATTATTTTAAGTGTAAAATCTTTTATAAAATTAAACAAAAATATACCCCCTTAAAACTTTGTTTTAATTATAACATTTAGAAATGAGGTAGAGAAGAATGAAAAAGTTAGTAATAACAGAAAAGCCAAGTTTAGCAATGAACATAGTTCAAGCATTAAATACAAGTGAGAATTTTGAAAAACATGACGGATATTTTGAATGTGAAAACTATATTATAAGTTTTGCTTTTGGTCATTTATTTAGATTATATGAGATTGAGGAATACTTAGGAAAAGAGAAAGGTAGCAAGTGGGATAGCAATATACTTCCTTTTATTCCTGAAGAGTTTAAATTTATATTGAAAGATGATAGTGGAGTAAAGAAACAATTTAAGATATTAGAAAATCTAATTAAAAGTGATAGAGTAGATGAAATAGTATCTTGTGGTGATGCAGATCGTGAAGGTGAAGTTATTATTAGACTTATAATAAACAATGTTTTTGATAATAACAATATGAATAAGAAAGTAACTAGATTATGGCTACCTGAACAAACTTCTCAATCCATATTATCAGGATTAAGAAATTTAAAGAGCATAGATAACTATGATAATTTAGCAAACGAAGGTTATTTAAGAACATATTTAGACTGGCTAGTTGGTATAAATTTAAGCAGACATATTATACTAAAAAGTCAATCAAAGTTGCCAGTAGGTAGAGTTTTAGTTCCTATAGTTAAAGCTGTATATGACAGAGATATGAGTATTAAAAACTTTATTCCTGAAACATATTATCAAGTTGAAAGTGTAGAAAAAACTAATGGAGAAGTGATTAAGTTATCTATAAAAGAATTAACTTTTAATAAAAATGAATTAAATAAAGCGAAGAGTTTTGCATATGAATTAAATGCTTACGAAGGTAAAGTTTTAGACAAAGAAACTAAGAGAGTAAAGAAACAACCTAGTAAGCTTTTTTCTTTAAGTAAATTACAAAGTCTTTTAAGTAAAAAGTATAAGATGACTTTTAAAGATAGTTTAGACCTTATTCAAAAGCTTTATGAACAAGGCTTTATAACTTATCCGAGAACTAATACTGAGTATTTAGCCGAGGCAGAAAAGGGGAAGGTTAAAAGTATTATAGAAAAGTTAAATGCTGAAGGTTACGATTTAGAATTTAAAGATAAGAAAAGTATCTTTGATGATAGTAAGATAGAGAGCCATAGTGCCATTATCCCTACGGTAAAAATACCTAGAGAAGATGAATTAAATGGTAAGATATTAGATGTTTATAATACTATTAAAAATAGGTTTATATCTAATTTTTTAGTTGAAGAAACTTTGTTAGATAGAACAATAATAAAAATAGAAGTTGGAGATTTGGAATTTTCTTTAAAAGGTGATGTTATAGTTCAAAAAGGATTCTTAGAATATGAGCCTATGAAAAAGGAAGAAGATACATTACCTAATCTTAATATTGGAGATAAAGTAAATACCGACTTTAAAGCCGTTGAGAAAGTAACTAAAGCACCAGCTAAGATGACTACGGAAATGCTTAGTAATTATCTTAAAAATCCATTTAAGAATGAATTTACAGATGATGAGGAAGAAGATTATAAAGCAATTTTAGAAGGTCTTGAAATAGGAACTGAGGCTACTAGAACTGGAATTATTGAAAATGCTAAAAAGTATGAGTATATAAGTGAAAATAAATCAGTTTTATCTATAGAGCCTAAAGGAATAAAGCTGATAGAAATATTAGACAAGCTAAATATAGACCTATATAAAGAAAAGACAGTCGAGTTCTCAAAAATACTTAAAAAAGTATATAAAGATGAAATAAAAATAGATGCTGCTATAGAAATATTCTCTAATGAGCTTATAGAAATTTTCAATAATAGTAAAGATACTTTTATTGAAAAAGTTGAAATAGAAAGAGAAGTTATAGGGAAATGTCCTCGATGTGGAAAAAATATTTATGAAGGTAAAAATAATTTTTACTGTGAAGGATATAAAGATGATCCAAAGTGTCAATTTACAATGTGGAAAGAAGATAAATTCTTCAAGGATAAAGGTAAGAAACTTTCAAAAGCTGGAGCAAAGAGTTTGTTAGCTGGAAAGAAAGTAAAAATGACAGGACTAAAAAAGAAAGATGGAACTGGAACATATGATGCTTATGTAGTTTTAAACGATACGGGTAAATACGTAAACTTTAAGCTTGATTTTAATAAATAGATAGGAGGGGGTTAAAATGTATGAATTAAAAAATGATGAGGAAGTTAAAGAAATTATTAATTACTTTGAAAAGAAAAATTGTGAAGTTTATTTCAAAGAGATATTAGGAATAAATCATTTGGTAGTAAGTAATAAGAAAAATACTGTTTATATAAAACCATATAAGCATTATGATGTAATAAGTAAATTTGATATAAATATCTTCAGATACTCAATTAATAATGAGAGTATAGAGAAATTTAGAATAGAAGATATAACATTAGCAACAATATATGATACTGTTCAAGAAGTAATTGAAAGCATAGAAGAATATTTAAATGAAGAAAATTACTTTGAATTTATTAAAAATAATTTTGAAACAAAAGAAAATGCAGATGATTTAAAATTAGAGAAATACAATATAGAACTAAAAAAACATGGCTATAATACTCAAATACTTAGAAAAAATTTATTTTTTGAAGAAATAGAAATTATTATTTTCACTAAGAATAAAGAAAATCTATTAAATCCTAATACTTCGTTTATACTATATATAAATGAGAATAATAAAGTTGAAATTTCAAGTATAATTCGTATGAATAAAGAGTTTAATATTGCTTGTTTATACAATGAAGAAGAATTAAATGAATTTTCAATAGATAAAATAGAAAAATTATTTATATCAAATAATGAAGAAATAAAAGAGTTCATAATTAAGAGTGATATTTAAATAAACTTGAAAATTGAGATTAATTGGAGGAGTTTTTATGAGCCATGCTAATGGGTTGGTTAAAATAATTGATGGAAGTATAAAGTATTTTGAATATAATGGTACTTCGGATTTTTGTATCCCTAAACTATATGATACTTATGATGAAATGATAGATAATTGGAGAAAATATAAACCTGAAGAAAATGATTGTAAACATTGTGAAGAACCTGTTGAAATATATACTGATTATGGCGGTGGATTTTATTGGAATGGTAGTATTTGTAGAAAGTGTATGCTAATTATAAAAGGAAAATATCTTTTTGAAGATGAAATTAATTATAAAGATGGTATTCCTAAATGGGCTGAATTTTTTTAATCTATTAAACTTATTATTAATTGAACAGAGAGGATGATTATTATGTTAAATAAGAAAATAGATATTAAAGGATTATATATAGGGAAATCAAAAGAAAGTAAGGAAACAATATTGTTAAATGATTTTAAATCCAATAAAAATATTAAGACTTTGGGTATTGGTACTTTAGGAGTAGGAAGAGCAACTCATATAAATAGTAACAATATAAGTAATCAACTACCTTAGACTTTTAGATAAAATAAATTCAAGATATAATTATTAAATAATGAGGTGGAGTATTGGGATATTATGCAGTTAAATCAGGAAGAAAAGTAGGTGTATTTTTAACTTGGAGTGAATGTGAGGAACAAGTTAAAGGATTTAAAGGAGCTGAATATAAGAAGTTTAACACATTAGATGAAGCTGAAAATTTTGTAGGAATTAAATCTACTGAAAATAACATAATTTATAATGAATTATCTGAAGATAAAAATATAGTATTTTATGTTGATGGTTCATTCAATGAAAAGACTAAAAATGTAGGGTATGGATTAGTTTTAATTATAGATAATGAAGTTATAATTAAGGACTTAGGGACTACACACCCGCATGAAGAAACATCATTAAGAAATATATTAGGAGAAGTAAAAGGAGCAATTAAAGCGACTGATATAGCCCTTGCTAATGGATATAAAGAGATAACTATAGTCTTTGATTATATAGGTATAGAAAAATGGGCTAAAGGTGAATGGAACGCTAAAAACGAAGTAACCAAGTATTATAAAAAGATTATGAAAAATAGAATGAAATATATGAAAATAAATTTTAGAAAAGTAAAAAGCCATAGTAATGATAAATGGAATGATGAAGCAGATCGTTTAGCTAGAATTGGTTCAGGAACATTCAAGTAGACACTTAGATTAAATTCTAAGTGTTTTTATTTTACTCAAGTTTAAATAGAAAGAGAGGACAAATTGATGGCATTATTTAAGAAGGAAGAATTTAATCCATATCTTTTAAATAAGATACAACCAGTTGGAGGAATTAAATTTAATAATAGAAGTATATTAAAGGGAGATGGCTATGAAGCATGTATTAGAATATATGATTTCCCTAGTTGGGTAAATGAATTTTGGCTAGATAATCTTTTAGACATTAAAGATGTTATAGCAACTATAGATATAGAAACAGAGGATAGATTAAAAGCTTTAAATGATATAAATAAATCTATATCTGAAAATCAAACTAGAATGTATGATTTAAAAAGTAATATAGATATCATTGAGGCAAGTAATAACGTTGCTACACTTCAAAATTTAGTTATGGATATGACTGTTAGTGATGAAATAATTAAATTAGTAACTATAAGATATTATTTAAATGCTAGGACAGAACAAGAGCTAGAAGAAAAAATTAAGTATGTACTTAATGAAATAGAAAGACGAGGCTATAGGGGTAAGGTACTTTTAAATGAACAAGAATATGAATGGAAATCATTATTTTTAAGCTCGACAGAGCAGAAATATTTAAGAAATAAGAGAAAAGGACATCCAATACCTAGTGCAACTTTAGGAGTTGGATATCCTTTAAATTTTGTAGAATTAAATGATCCTTATGGTATGTTTATGGGAACAACTTCAACTAATGGGGTTAGGGGAAACATTATATTAGACCTTTTTGCTAAAACTAAAACTAGAAAATCATATAATTCACTTGTTGTTGGAACAATGGGAGCTGGGAAATCAACTCTTTTAAAGAAGTTAGTTCACAATCACACTATAATCGGTAACACAGTAAGAATATTAGATGTTGCTGGAGAATTTAGAGCTTTAGTTTTAAAATTAGGTGGTAAAATAGTTTCTTTAGATGGTAGTAGTGGAATGATAAATCCATTACACATATATGCAACTATAATTGATGAAAATACAAACAAAGTATTAATTGACCAAAGTTATATGCAACATATTTCTAAGTTAAATATGATGTATAAATTATTATCACCTAATGCCCAAGATGATGAATTAAGAGAGTTTGAAAAATTAATAGTAAACTTTTATAAACACTTTGGTATAGATAGAGAAAAGGCTACTGAATATAAAGCTGAAGAATATCCAACATTATCAGAGTTTTATAAATATATAAAAGATAATTATTTTGAAGATGATGAGAATGTAAAGAAAAATCTAAGTAGATTTAGACAGAAAAGAATAGAAGATATTGCCTCAACAATAGAGAATTTGATAGTAACATATGGTAAAATATTTGATGGACATTCTTCTTTAATGGATTTAACAAAAGAGAATTTAATAAGTTTTGAGGTTAGGACATTATCAAGTATGGATAAAAAGATATTTAATGCTCAAATGTTTAATGTTTTAACTATGCTTTGGAATAATGCTTTAATACAAGGACTTAAAGAAAAGAGAGCTTATGATGAAAGAGAAAAGAAAATATTCGAGGCAACTAAGTATGTTTTATTTATAGACGAGGCTCATAAATTTATCAATGGAAATAATATAATGGGAATTGAGTTTTTAGAGGGATTTGAAAGAGAAGCAAGAAAATATTTTGCTGGAGTTGTATATGCAACTCAGAGTATTAGAGATGTAGTTCCAGACATTAAAGATGATAAGGTAACCGAGAAAATAAAAACGTTATTTGAATTAACACAATATAAATTTATAATGCAGCAAGATAATAATGCTAAGGAAGTATTAGATAAAATATTCCTAGGACAATTAACTCAAAGTGAGATTGATTCAGTTCCACTTTTAGGAACAGGAGAAACTATATTTTCAATAACTGGAGATAAAAATTTAAGATTTAATGTTGAGATATCAGATAGAGAAGAGTATTTATTTAAAGGGGGAGCTTAAAATGAAAAATAAGTTAATAGCATTAGTATTAATAGGAGTTTTAGCTATAGGATCATTTTCTTTTATAATGTATAAAAAGCATAAAGCAGAAAATACTCCTAATATAAGAGTTTCAAAAATTGAGAATAAAAAAGATGAAGTTAAAAAATCAGAAAATAAAGAAGAAGTTAAACAAGATGATTATTATGGACTTCCTGAAGGTTTTGTAACATCAATAAAAAATAAAGACCAGTTAAAAGAAGGACAAGATTTTTATGAAGTAAATTTTATAAGGAAAGGAAGCAACTATGATGTAGAAGAAGTTCTAAAAGCAAAAAGAGTAGTTGAAAATTTTATTCAAGCTTTATTAAGTTTCAATAGAGAAAATCCAACTGAATATTCTAATATAGCAATGCAATATATGGATGAACCACTTAAAGAAAATTTTAAGCATGAGTTAGAAGATATAAAAAAGACAGCTGGATTAAATCCTTATAATTTAAGCAAACCTATAAAGGTTTATTCTTCAGAAAAATTAAATACTTTAAAGAGTGATTATTTAGAGTTTAAAACAAGAGTAAAATTAGAGAATTATGATAAAAGAAATCAACCTATTGGTAATAATATGACTCCTGACTATAGAGTTAAGTTACTCCCTATTAATGGAGAGTGGAAAATAATAGAGTATCAAATGGATTAAAAATATTTAAGAAATTAGATTAATTTATTTAGTCTAATTTCTTTTTTTATTACTATTTTTCTGAATAGGAGGTGGTATTTTGGAACAAGAAAAGCAGTTTTTTAAGAAATTATTTAAATACTTTTTCCTTAGTGGAACAAGTTTTTTTATTATATTTACTCTCTTATTAGGAAGTATTACAATGATGATTTTTCAAGTTAAAAAATCTAATTCAAATGGGAATATTAATGCTGATTTAAGTGCTTTAGGTGTACCAACCGAGTTTGTTCAATACTTCAATGAAGCGTCAGAATTAATTGGAATACCCAATTGGGTTTTAGCTGGAATTGCAAAGCAAGAAAGTAATTTTAATCCCAACGATGAATATGGAGGAGCATATGGAATAATGCAACAACAAAGGTATGACTTTGATGGAAGTGATATTTATAAATATTATTTAGACTTAGGATTAGGAAATATTTATAGGCAATTAGGTTACTCTTTTAATAGTGTAGATGAGATTTGGAATGTATTTTTAAAAGATGTTCGGTTGCAAATTATAACTGGTGCTTATGAAACAAGACATTATGCAAACTACGTATTATATAAAAAGAAACTTGTTCCGACTTTAGATTATAATAGTACGGAAAATCTAAAGATAATTAACTGGAATGCTGATGAAAATGATTCAAATTTTAGTGAAATATTAAAAAGAATATTTGCATGTTATAATGGCGGTCCGAGTTATGGAATGAACGTAAATTTAGATACTGCACAAAATAATTATCCTAATAATGTATTTAAATATGCAATGGAATTTAGAAATGCTGGTTTAAATAATAGAGAAATAGCTGGTGATAATACAACTATAGAAAATGCAATTAATGCTGGAATGAAGTGGGTAGGTAAATCACCTTATGTATGGGGTGGTGGAAGAACACAGGAAGATATAGACGCTGGAAGGTTTGATTGTAGTTCTTTTGTTCACTACTGTTATTCAAGTGCTGGAATAAACCTTGGAGATAGAGCTAATGCGGTAACATTTTCTTTAGTTAATATGGGTAAAAAAATAAATCCTTCCGATATGAAACGAGGAGATATAATTTTCTTTAACACATATACTTACAATGGACATATTGCAATTTATCTTGGAGATGGTAAGTTCCTTCATGACGGTTCTACAAAAGGTGTATGGATAAATAGTCTTTTAGAGCCTTATTGGGCGAATGCATTTAATGGTAATGTTAGAAGAATAATTGAATAAAAGAAGGGGATATTATGCTAGGAATTAATTTATTTAAAAAAAATAAAAATGGTAGAAAATTTTTATTTGGAACTATGTTATATTCTAAAAAATTAACTATAGACAATACAGAATATTATTTAGTTAGATATTATGGGTATAAGAATTTTATAGCATTAAAAATTATAGAAAAAGATAATTTTGAGAAAGGATATTCATTATGTGATTTTAGATATTCTTTAGATGAAAATAAGATTATTCCATTTGAAATAAGTAAATATTTAAAATTTAAAATTTGTGAAGAAGATATGTTAAATGGAGATATTATCAGTTTAGATTTGTCAAAATTAATAATATTAATAGATTTTTTTAATTTCTACTATCCTTATAAATTTTCTAATTTAGACCAATTAAAAAGTCCAACCAATGATGAGCTAATAGAGATATTTGAATATTTAAATAGAAAAAAGTATCTTTCTAAGATAGTAAACTTACATGGGCAAGAAATATTAATTGTTAGTAAATTATCTTTTAGTGTTTTTATTGATGTAGCTCTATATTTTGAAAATAATGAGTTATTTATATCTAATATAATTCCTAATTTAGATAATGAATTAAAATTTTTAGATAAATATAAACTTAAAAAATTTAACTTAAAAACTTTAAAAAAGTTTTTAAATCCATATAAAAATCTTTAAAATTTTATAAAATAAGTAATTTTTAATTTTCTAAAAATCAAAGATAAATTAAAATTTTTGAATGAAAATATTATATAAAAATATGAAATATTAACAAAAAAACAAAGCATTATTTATAAAAATAATGCTTTGTTTTCTATTGATTTTGAAAGGAGAGTTAGTCAATGGATACAGAAAAGTTTCAAGAAAAACTTAAAGAAATTAAATATAAAATGGAAAAGCATGGATCAATGAGTAGCTATATAGTTTGTGGATTTATAGCTTTAGGATTAGTATTTTTTCTATCATCTAATATACTTTTTAATAAAGAAATTCAATTAATTAGCACCCCTTTAAATAAAAAAATAGAACTAAATGGTATCCAATTATCACTTACAAGTAGAGAATTTAATCCTGAAAACAATTTAATACAATTTAATGTTAAGATAAAAAATTTCATCCCAACTGATGAAAAATCACTTAGTGTTGAGCTTAGAGAAAAATCTAATCCTAAAAAATTAATAGAAACAAATTTAGTAAAAGTATCAAATGAGGATTATATTGTTTACTCAAAATTACCTAAAAATTGGTCAGCAGTATCACTAACATTTATTGAAAATGGGAATAATGTCGATCCTTCAAAAAATAAAATTAAGTTTTATTCAGATTCACGAGATATAACAGTAGATAATACATTAAAAGAAAAAAATAAAGAAGGTTTAACAGTAGAATTAATTGAAAATGATATACAAAAAATTAAAGAAGAAATTAAAAATAAAGATAATGAAATAGCAAATAAAAATAAAGAAATAGAGAATTTAAATTCTCAAATTAGCACTTTAGAAAAGGAAAAAGAATATCAAACTGAAACTGAAATTACAGAAACTGATTCAAAAATAAACTCATTAAAAACAGAAATAGAAAATAAAAATAAAGAGATTGCAAATCTAAATAATACAAAAAATGAACTTAACAAAAAGATAGAAAAGCTTAATAAAAAGAAAGCTGATTTATTAGAATTAGTTAAATAATATATGACATTTTATGTGTTTTTAATGTGTTTTAAGTGTATTAATCGTGTGATTTTATGTGAAAATAATGTGATTTTAGTGTTTAAATAGTGGGCGTATCGTGGGTTTTTGGAAGTTACTATGTCCCCTCGGAAATGCTAGGCTTTGCCTAGCCCCACAAAACTTTTGGGGGCAATTTCCCCTTATGCACTTAAAGTAAACACTAACAAGTAGTTACCAATTTACCATAAAGTAAGTAACTATAAAAAATATTTTTGCAAACTTTTTTGAAAAAGTTAATTTATTTATTCATTATGGGAGCTTAAAATAAGTTCCCATAATTTCATTTTTAAAAGAAAGAAGGGTTATATATGAGTTCAAGTGAAATAAAGATACGTGGTTTAAGCAAAGATGTAATTGCAAAATTAGATTTTATTGCAAAAGAAAAAGGTATAAGTAGAAATGAATTTTTAAAAGAAAATTTAGAAAAATTATCAGTATTAAATGAGATGAAAAAGTTTGAGGCAGATTATAAATTAACAGTAGATAAAATACTGAAAGTTATCAATATCAATACATTGGTATTAAGAGCTTTATGTGAAGAGTTTCTAATAGATATAGATTCAATTGTTAAGGAGGAATTTTAATAATGGAAAGAATTCATGCAACAATAAATAATAAATCTTTAAAATATTTAGATGAATTAAAAGAGAAAAGAGATTGTAGGTCAAGAAGTGAAGCTTTAGATTTAATTATAAGAGAACATCAAAAGAATTTAAATTTATCTATTGAGGATCAGGTTAATTTAATGGCAGAAATAATTTCTGAAAAAACTGTTGGTGCTATGTATAAGATATCAAAAGGGATAAATAAAAATGATAGGAATATTCAAATTCTTATTGAATTAATTAATGGATTATTTATTAATGAAAATCAAATGGACATAATGAGTACAGAAGAAAGAATGCACGAAGCATATCAAACGGCTCAAAAAACTGTTAATGATAGAATTGAAAAACAAGCACTAAAAAAACATTATAGGACATATGAATAAAGATGGCTGGTGTAATAAATAGTATTAGGTTTGTAAGAAATAAACAAAAGGAATTTGGAAACTTTATTGACTATATAGATAGAAATGAAGCTACAAGACAAAAGAATTATAAAAAATTTTCTGTCTTTAATGATTATATGGGAAACCCTGAAAAACTTGGAGCTTTATTTACAAAAGATAATGAATATCTAAATAATACTGAAAAGAAAAAATTAAAAAATGCTTTCAATGTAGCACAAATTAATGGAAGTAATATGTGGCAATCAGTATTTAGTTTTGAGAATGAATGGTTAGAAAAACAAGGGATATATAACTCTAAAACTGGTTATGTTGATGAAGCAAAACTTCAAAATGCAACGAGAGTAGCAATGGCTGAATTGGAAAAAAAAGAAGGATTTAAAGATTTAACTTGGTCAGCTTCAATACATTATAATACGGAACATATTCATGTTCATATAGCAGCAGTTGAAGTAAATCCTACTAGAGAAAGAGGGAAATTTAAGCCTAAAACTTTATATGATACTAAAAGTTCTTTTGTTAATTCACTTCTAAATAAACAAGAAGATTTATCAAAAATCAATTCAATTATTAGAGATAATTTGATTGATGGAAAGAAAAACATGAGCTTTAAAACTGATTTAGAAATGAAAAAAATGGTCAAAGAAATTATAAAAGTTCTTCCAAAAGATAAAAGACAATGGAACTATAATTATAATACTATGCAAAGAGTAAGACCTTTAATTGATAATTTAAGCAAGTATTATATTAACAATTATAAGAGAGAAGAGTTTAAAGATTTAGTTAATAGATTAAATAAAGAAGATGAATTTTATAAAGATGCTTATGGAGAAAAGAAAGTAAAAACTGCAACATATAAAGATAATAAACTTCAAGATTTATATACTAGGATGGGAAATTCTATTCTAAAAGAAATCAAAGATCATGTTAAAGAAGAAGAACTAAAAAAACAAAAAATGTACCAAAATAGAAAAGAAAATTTTGAAAATAAAAGAAACTTAATTATAGCTCAAAGAAATATTAAGATGATTAAAGATAGTTTAAAAGATGATTTTGAAAGCGTTAAAAATATGAATGAATATGAAAAATTACAAAATGAAATAGAATATTCAAGACAAATTAATATGTAATAAATTAATTGAGGATAAATTAGAAGATGACGCATATATAGATTATGTTTCTGATGATATTATTCAAATTAGATTTAAAAAAGAAACAAACGAAAATACATTTAAATATGTGGTTGATTTTTATAAAAAATATATAGAATACAATAAAAGTATAACTAATTACTGTGATGTAAAACTTGTATTAGAGTTAGAAGATTTTCTAATCAATGAAAATGGTAAGAGTTATAATTCAGAAGAATTTACTTTTGATGAAATTATAAGAATTATTAAATATTTAAAATTTGAAGAAATAAATATATGAGGTTTAAATATGAAAAATTTAAATAGTATAAGTAATAAGTTAGCGATAGCAAAAGAGTTATTCTCAAATACAAAAAACATAAATTTAAAAAATTTCATTGAAGAATATATAAACAATTTTGATGAAATTCAAAATAAAAATAATAAAGAATTAGAAACATTAGGTTTATTTGAATATATAAATTTTAATAAATGTATTGAGTATATTAATAACTCTAAATTTAATATTAAAGAATGGTGTTTGTTGGAGATACCACTTTCAAATATATATACATTTTTTAATGAAAATAGAAATGAGTTTTTTGACTTAATCGTTTATAACAATAACGTAAATCCACAATATTTAGATGAAAATTATAATACATCTGATGCAAATTCTATTCAAGAAGCAATAGAAAAATATATAAATTAAGGGGTTGTTGAAATGAAAAAGGAAGTATTAAAGCATAACTCAAAAATGATAGAAGTATGCTTAAAAGAGTTAGATGATTATTTAAAAACAAAAGAAAAGAATAAAGATGAAAAGATAGTTAAAAATAAAAAAGCTATTAAAGGAATTAGAAAATATAGATTAGGATATGACTTTCTATTTTTACCTAATAGAACATTTAAATATAAAGGTGAGCTGATAGGTGGAACTAGCATAACGGTTTTATTTAAAGTTTATGATATAGATGGCAATGAAATTTTATTTGAAACAGAAGGCGAAGAGTTGAAAGAACAGACAATAAAATTAAAGAACGGTGAGGAATGTTATTTATGTGATTTATTTTATTGTTCTTTCGATAAAGAAAAGTTTAAAGAAGATCAAACTTTTGATTTCAGTCCTACAATGAATGTAATAATGAGTAACTGTAGGATTGCTATGGAGATTCATAGTTATACAAAAGATATAGAAGTAAGGAAAGTAATTTTCGAACCTGAAAATATAGATAGAAAAGAGTTTAATGATATTATTCTAAATAATTTGGAGCGTTTTGATGTAACTGATAATAAACCTGCTCAGAGTTGTGCTTATATTGCCATAGAAGTTACAGAAGAAGTTTAATTATGAATGATTTATATGAGTCATATAAAATTTTTAAAAGTTATATAGACTATTATTTGTTATTTAATATTACTTTTACATTGTTTTTTATATTTTTTGTTTTTAAATTTTTAATTTCATTTTTCAAAATTCTTTATTATAACAAATCCAATTCAAATAAAGATATATTAGGAAATATAAATTACAAACAATTAATTATTAGAATAATAAACTGTTTAATTATTAGTATTATAGGATCACTAATAATACCATTTTTTCTTATGGGATTATGGGAATTTAGAATTAATGCTGGTATTAATTCTAATAGAATACTGTTCATTGTATTAGTGTTATGGATAGTAAAATATTTTTATATAAATAAAATAAAGGAATAATAGCATAGATAAGAATAAGTTGTTAAATGATTTAATAGCTGCAATGGAAATTAAATCAAGCGATGAATTGTTAAAAGAATTAGAGAAATATGAAATAAGTTATACATTAATCAAAGGAAATAATGTATAACTTTATTTTTTTACCTAATTATAATTTTGATATTTTAGAAAGGTAAAAGGTGATGATAAAATGACACATTTTAGTGAAATATTAAAAAATGAAATTCAGTTATCTGAAGATGAATGTTGTATAATATTTGATTTGGGTTGTTATTTCCCATATTCAAACTCTAATGAATTGACTTTTGATTTTTCTTTAGGAATGGAAAAATTTAAGGATTTTAAAATAAATAATCGTTATAGAAATAAATATTATCAAACAATATCAAAAAAATATGGTCGTAAAATTAGTAAATTAGGATATCCATATGTTATGAGGTTAAATGAACAAGCTCCTATGCTATTAACTTTAAACATAGGCATTAAAGATAAATATGTAACTTTAGTTTTTCCAATTCATACAAAAATGACAAAAGATAAACCAATTTGTGCTTTAAAGTTTCACTATATTTTTGATAAAAATGAGTTTTATTTTATATCATATGAAAAAACACAAGATTGTGCATATCATCAACATGTTTGGAGTAGTTATAAATCTGAAGATAAACTTAAAAAAAATGAAATAGTTTTAAATGTTTCTAACATAATTGATGATAGTAATACCATAGTTTATGAAGATATTATAGAACCATATGAATTAGCATTACAAAATTTAATATTATAGGCTAAATATAAATTTGGAGGGGATATTTATGAGAGAAGCTGATTTACAAAAGATTTATAATAAATGGAGAAAAACAGTAACTATTGATGGGCTGCCATTTACTTGGTTAGGTAAAGAAGAAAATATTGAGGCATTTAGTAGATTTGCTAATTTAGATAAACCAGTGGAATTCGGACAAATGCTTGATTTAGAAGGTAACTATGACTCTGAAGAGTGTAATATGTTTGAAGTAAAAAAAATATATAAAACAAAAGAAGATTATAATTTAGAAGATGGATCATTCATTAAGAGTGGTACATCTTTTTTTGTTATATCAAAAGATAAATACGGCTATAATATAATTTTTGAAAATAATGATAAATGTTATTTTGAACATGATTCGAGAAAATATTATATAGATGAACTAGAATTAGAACAATTCGCTGATTCTAGCAAAGTATCAAGTAAAAAAGAAGAAATAAAAATTAAAGATAAAAATGTAATAGAATTTTTAGGTAAAGATTCAGTAGTTATAAATAATATTAGTAAAGATGAGTTGAATGAAATACTAGATAAAAATAAATCTTATAGTTGGTTCAAAATAAATAATAAAAATAAAATTACTTCTGAAGATTTTACTAATAAAAATTATATAGCTGCATTAAAAGAAAAAGAAGATTTAAAAGATATTTATATTAAGAAGAAATATGATTTAAATAATCTAGTATATGTTGATGATAATAAAAACTTATACCTAGTTAAAAATACAGAAAATAAAACTGATAAAGAAATAGAACCATTTTATAATTTAGATAAAATAAAAGAGATTCCTTTAGAAGATGTATGTAATAGGCTTGGAGTAAATACATCTTCTAAAGGTAAAAAGTTATGGTGTAATATTAGAGGTGAAAAAACACCATCTTGTTGTATAAATATTGATAAAAACTATTGGTATGATTTTGGAATAGCTACAGGTGGAGATGTTATAAAATTTGTATCTGAAGTAGAAAAAATTAATACAAAGGAGGCAATTTATAAATTGGCAGATATGTTCGGAATAGACCCTGAAAACAATATACCTAACAAAAATAAATTTAATTTATATATATCAAATTCAGATTATAGAAAAATAGGAATAGAACCTACTAGAGCAACATTAAATTTAGATATAAATTTAGAAAAGCAAAGCCTAGATGAAGTTATTAAACTAGAAAAAGCTTTTTCTAAATCAATGAATGAATTAGCAAATAGTAATGAAGAGTTATTTTTAGAAGTATTAAATAAAAAATCAATTCCTATAATCTATAACAATATAAAGAATTATTATGATTGTTTAAGTAGAATTGAAGATTATATAAACGAAAAGGAGAATATATTAACAGGATTTCATTCCTTAGAAACTCAATTATATATGAATTATTCAAAAGAATTAGCAGATACATTAAATAATCAATTAGATATACTAAGTAAAACTAATATAGATAAAATAGTAGGATTTGATATTAAAGAAAATAAAGTAGACTTTAAAAAAAATATAAATGATATATTTTCAGTTTGCTTAGAAAATGGAGTAGAAGTATTATCACAGGAAATTCCAGAGCATAATAAAGTAATAAAGAATTTAGATGAATTTAAAGATTATATATTAGATTATAAAGTTCCTGAACTTGGAGATGTAGAAATTATAGAAGAAAAAATATCTAAAATAGAGAGAGAAATTAAAAGTTATACTTATATTGATTTGATAAACTGGTGTGATGATAATGATATTGAACTTGTTCCATTAAGAAAAGAAAAAACTATTGAAGTAGAAAAAGAAATTACTGAAACAAAAATACTTCCTAAAATGAAAATTTAATAAAAATAATAAAAACTATAAAAGAGTATCAACCAATTGATACTCTTTTATAGTTAGAAAGGATTTAATATGATTCAATTAATAAAAGAAAAGTTTTTAAAAAATAAATTTTCAATAGTAATAATAATGATTCTAGCCATAATTATTATTTTTATGCAGACTAAATTATCTTTTAAAGATTCAAAAATAGAAAGTTTAAATGAAAAAGTAGTAAATAAATTTTCATAGATAGATGATTTTGAAATAACAGACAGTCAAATAGAGAGTTTACTAAATGGTTTGAGTAGAGAAAAAATTAAAATCAAATTTTCACAAATAAAAAGTTCAAAATTCAATTCATATAAAATAGAATTAATAGAATAATTTATAATAAAGTTGTGTATTGATTCATACTAATAATATTTTTAATTTTAATAAAAGCAAAGAAAGACCTAAAATTAGTATAATCCCTTTATAGTAGACACATAAAAGAAAAGACCGTATAATTTTTCTTTGTGTGAAACTATAAGGGGGTTTTCTTTATGTCCAAAAGAATCAATGACAACTATACTAAAGAATTTAAGCTTAAGGCTGTTAAAATGTATCTTGATGAAGGTGTGAGTTATAAGCAAGTTGCATCAAAATTAAATATTAAAAGTAAAACTCAAGTTATAAATTGGGTAAAACAATTTCAAGAAAAAGGTGCTGATATCTTTGATATTGAAACTCGTGGCAGAGCCACTGGCGGAAAAAGAGGTAGACCTAAAACAAAATTTAATTCTTTAGAAGAAGAAGTTGAATACTTAAGAATGGAAGTTGAATTTCTAAAAAAGCTACGAGCTCTATCACGAAACTTAAAATAAGAGAAAGCTATAGTATTATTAAATCAATGTCTATGAAGTATAATATATGTAAGCTTTGTAAATTAGCTGGTGTATCTCGTAGCGGATATTATAAATGGCTTAATGGAACTGAAAGATTTACTGATAGAGCAAAAGAAAATAAAATTATTAAACAACTTATATTAGAAATACATAATAAATACAGGGGTACCTATGGACGTAAAAGAATGTGTATAGCTATTAATAATATTTTAAGTTTCACTGTAAATCATAAGAGAGTTTATCGCCTTATGAAAGAGCTTAACATAAAATCAGTAATTAGAAAGAAGGTTTATAAACGCAAATTTAAACCGTCTAGCGTAGCTGACAATATACTTAATAGAGATTTTAGTGCAGATAGACCATTACAAAAATTATGTATGGATATTACATATATACCTATTGATAGATCAGCAAGATGATTCTTATATCTTAATGCTGTAAAAGATGTTTTTAATGGTCAAATCATTGCTTATTATTTAAGTTTAAGAAATGATGTAGCCTTAGTTCAACACACACTCAATAAATTATCTAAGATGAATTTATCTGAAAGTTGTATTTTGCATACAGATCAAGGTTTTCAATATACAAGACGTGAATATTCAAATTTTCTAAAGAAAATTGGCGTTAAACAATCAACTTCACGAAAAGGTAATTGTTGGGATAATGTACCTATCGAAAGTTTCTTTAGTCATCTTAAATCAGAGTTGATATATTTAGTTAATACAACTGATGTTGATGAACTAAATAAATTAGTTCATGAATACATTTATTTTTATAATAATGACCGAATACAAAATAAAATTGGCATGAGTCCGATAGAATATCTTACTCATGCCGCTTAATTGGTCTTTTTTTATCACTGTCTACTTGACAGGGACAATACCAAAATAGGTCTTTCTTTATTTTCTTAACTTATGTGAGAAATTTAGTTAACAATATAATTATAACACAATTATACGTAGTAAATAAATACTAATAAATATTATAATATGCTAGAATATAAGTAAAATAATAATCATATGGAGAGTGATTTAAATGTTAATGAAACCTAGTATAGATTTCGTTTTTAAAAAGCTATTTGGAGCTGAAGAAAGTAAGGAGTCATTAATTTCTTTGCTTAACGCTATAATAAAATCTGATAGTCCTATAATAAATGTAGAGATACTTAATAATGATTTAAACAAAGAACATAATGAAGGTAAATTTAGTAGATTAGATATTAAAGCAAAAACAGATAAAGGTGAACTTATAAATATAGAGATACAAGTTAAAAATGAATACAATATGATTCAAAGAACTCTATATTACTGGAGTAGAATATATACAGATCAGTTAAGTTCTACTAGAGATTATAGTGAATTAGTAAGAACTATATGTATAAACATACTAAATTTTAAGTTGCTTGATAATGATAGATATCATAATACTTACAGACTTAAAGAAATAAATACTAATGAAGAATTAACTGATATAGAAGAAATTCATTTCATAGAACTTCCAAAATCTAAACATGTAGATAAGGATGAAGTAAATAATATAGATTCCTTGCTTAAATGGATAGAGTTTATAAAAGAACCTGAAAGTGAAACAGTAAAAATATTAGAAACAACAGATGAAGTATTAAGAAATGCTAAAGCTCAGTTATACAAAATAAGCTTAGATAAGGATTCTATAGCTCGTTATAGAGAGTTTGAAAAAAGGATGTATGATGAAACATCTGCTTTAAATTTTGCTAAAAGAGAAGGTAAAGAAGAAGGTAGAATTGAAGAAAAGATTAACCTTGCTAAAAAATCTATTACTGAAGGATTACCTATTTCTTTAATATCAAAGTTAACTGGATTATCTGAAGAAGAAATTAAAAGATTGTGATATTCATGAGATTTAATAGTTATTCTGAGATTGTTGATTATTTAAACAAGAAAGATTGTTTATGAACCTTTTATAATTGAAGAAATTGAGAAATATATTATACAGAATAATAACATATTTGTAGAAAATGAAATTATTGAACCAACTAAATTAGTTAATTTAAATATTAAAGGAAGAAGTTTTTCTTTTGGAGTAACTTCAATGAATATAAGAAGAGGGGAAATTAAATATTATTATTGGTTATATGAAACAGTAAAGGAGCAATAATAATTGTTCCTTTACTGTAAGTTTTATTATATAAATTAGACATTTAAACTATTACTTGAAATTGTAAAGAAATACTTATTTGATAATATATAAAATTGGAGACAACCCTTGTTTTTTGAATAGTAAAAATATCTAAATTAAGTAGTTGATTTTATTATATAAGAAATTTTATACTTAATAAAGTTTTTAAAATGATTTTATCTATTTTAAATTTAATTATCAGTTAGTTGGAGTGATTTAAATGGAAAAGTTAGAATTTTTAAGATTAGTAATAAGAGAAAGAGGTTCAAAAGCAATACATCCTATGGCTTTTTGTTCTGAAGATGAAATACATAAATATAATATAAAAGAAGATGATTTTTTAATGATAATAGATGAAGAACCCTATGTTGCATTAGCTTTAGGTTCTAGATCATGGGTTATAAAAGAAGAATTGGATGAAAGTGATTTAATTAATAAAATTGAAAGAGAAAAATATAAATTAAATTTAATTAAGACTTATGGAAAAATACCTACAAAATATTTAAAAGCCAATTGGACAAGTAGTTGGGAAGTTTATGAAAGTTGCTGCAAAGAATTTACTAAAACATTGAATTTAGAAATAATCTAATATAGCGTTACATATTAATTCTATGATATAATAATAAAAATTTAATTATATTTCAGTTATTTTTCTGCAATGCAATATTAAACCTCAAAGGAGCAATAATTTATTATTGCTCCTTTGTTATAAGTTATATTATGAGTAATATGTTAAATAAGTATTAAAGAAAAATTATTGATTATTTTTAAAGTAATTAAATTATATAGATTTAATACAAAACTATTAATTTCAAATAAATATCCAAGGGGGAGGTATTTATTTGAATAAAATATTAATCACTTAAATTTATGTAAAAAACTCTCATAAATTACAGGGAATTTTATTATACAATAATTTTAAATACTAATAAATAGTTTTAATAGAAATTTAAAATTATATTATAAAAATTACTTTTAAATATTATATGTTTATAAATAATAAATATTTATTGATGTTTAGATATGACTATTTTGTTCGTTAATGAATCTATATTTAGATGGACTATTATATTTATGAACATCAAATTAAAAGGAATAAATATGTGCTAATAGGATACTGTAGAGTTTCAACTACTGAACAAAGTTTAGATAGACAAATAGAAAGTCTTAAAAATTATGGATGTGAAAAAATTTATTTTGATAAATCAACTGTGAAAAATTTTAATAGACCTTAGTACATCAAATTAAAAGATGCTATTAGATCAGGTGATACATTAGTAGTACATGAATTAAACAGATTATGGTGTAATAAAAGATTAACACTCAAGGAAATTCAATATTTTAAAGAAAATAATGTTAGATTAGTAGCTCTAAATCTTCAAACTACACAATTGAATACATATGATAATTTGATGTTAGAAAATTAATAACATAACAATTGAGCTTTATACTATGATAGCCCAAGATGAAGTTAAAAAAGAGAGAAAAGACAAAAAGAAGGAATTAAACTGGCATTAGAAAAAGGTGTTAAATTTGGACGTAAGAAAACAACTTATTATAAATTGTTGAAAGAGTATAAGAATAGTTTGTAAAAACTCTGCAAACCCTTGGTATAAGCGGGGAAAATGCTCTTAACGTGTGAAGTCCGTATTTTCTCAGCGAGACTCCAATCTAATAAGACTACCTTTAGTTTACACTATACTTTTAAAATTTTCTATAATTTCAATAAGTATCTTAGAATTAAGGTACTTATTTTTTTATTTAACAATAAATGAGGCTATGAATATTGATTAATTTATACAGTTTGCTTAGAGAATGGAGTAGAAGTATTATTACAAAAAATTCCACAACATAATAAAGTAATAAAAATTTTAGATGAATTTAAAGAGGATATGTTAGATTATAAAGTTTCTGGAATCTGTTAAGTTTTATGAAAAAATAACTTAACTATTCTTAAAATTACTGGTTCTTTGAAAATTATATAAGTTTGAATAAATTTTTGCATATCAAACAAACCTACAATATAATCTAATTTTTTTGTAGTTTAATCAAAGATATTAATAATTTAAGCAACAATAAAGCAAGTATGTTTATTAGAATAGTTAGTACTAAAATCGGCTACTTCGGCATGAGTAAATCCGTTTAATGAACCAATTGTTAAGCTTGAAGTAGGAACAAAAAACAATATATAATTAAAGAAAATCTACTATTCTAATAATAAAAACTACCGAAAGTTACAGTTAGTATGATATACTAAAAAAGTGTTAGAACATAAGAAAGCAATGTACAAAGGTAGGTGAATAGATATGCCGAAATTAACAATACCAAAAGAAAAACATAATAATTTTGTTAGTTATAAAAAATTATGGGTGTTGCTTGCAGAAAAAGAACTCAAGAAAAAAGTTCTTGTAGAAGATATTGGCTTATCGGAAAATATAGTTGCTCGAATGGGCAAAAATTATCCAGTATCTTTGATGACACTTTACAGAATATGTGAGTATTTTAAAGTTGATTTGCCTGATATATGCGAGTTTAAACTAGAAGGAAGAGGTGATAAATAATGATAACAATAGATAATCTAAAACAAATGTTATTTTCTTTAGGTTATGAGGAAGATGGAAATATACTAAGTTATCATTTTCAAGATTTTGACTGTGATATAACAGTAAATCTTAATACAAAGAAAATTTATTATCCGGAAGATAAAGGATTGATGGTAAATGAAAGGCAAACTTGCAATTTATCAGATAATGAAAATTTTGTTGTTTTAGAGTGTATCCATAGACTTTTATTGAAAGGATATAAGCCTGAACATATTGAAATTGAAAAAAGATGGTCTTTGGGACATTCTCAAAAAAGTGGTCGAGCAGATATTTGCGTGATGAATGAAACTGGAAATGATATGTTAGCTATAATTGAGTGTAAGACATATGGGACAGAATTTGATCAAGAATTAAATAACTTAAAAAATGATGGTGGTCAGTTATTTAGTTATTATCAACAAGAAAAAGCGACAAAGTGGCTAATATTGTATTCAGCAAACTTTAAGGATGAAAAAATCGACCATCAAGTTAGTACAATACCAGTATTTGATACAGAAGAAATATTAAAGAAATCCTTAAAAGATAAGTCAATAAAATTATATGAGCAAGCTAATTCTAAAGATAAGGCTTTTAATGTATGGGTTGAAACCTATGAAAAAAAGATGTATAGAGATTTGATTTTCTCTGATGATACGATAGCTTACAATATAGGTGAAAAGCCTTTAAGAAAAAAGGATTTAAAGGAATTTGATCCTAGAGATAAAATAGTTAATCAATTTGAAGAGATTTTAAGACATAATAATGTATCTGATAAGGAAAATGCCTTTAACAAGTTAGTAGCTTTATTTATATGTAAGCTTGTGGATGAAATAACTAAAGAAGAAAATGATATTGTAGATTTTCAATATAAGTTTGGTACAGACACATATGAAACATTATTAGATAGGCTACAAAGACTATATAAAGAGGGAATGGATAAATTTATGAAAGAAGAAATTTTTTATGTTTCATCAGAATATCCATTAGCCTTATTTAGTAAATACAAAGGAAACAATAGAAAAAATGCTATAAACGATTTAAAAGAAACTTTTAGAAAACTAAAATATTTTTCAAATAGTGATTTTGCATTTAAGGATGTGCATAATGAAGAATTATTTTTACAAAATGGAAAAATATTAGTAGAGGTTGTAAAGCTTTTTGAAAATTATAGAATTGTATATTCGTCTAAGCACCAATTTTTAGGTGATTTATTCGAGCAATTATTAAATCAAGGCTTTAAACAAAATGAGGGGCAGTTTTTTACTCCAATGCCAATAACAAGGTTCATTTGGGAAAGTCTACCACTTGAATCAATCATAAAGAAGTTAAACGGAGATAAATACCCTAAAATAATTGATTTTGCCTGCGGAAGTGGTCATTTCTTGACTGAAGGAATAGAAACAATAAATGAGTTAACATCTAATACAAATAATGATTGGGTTAACAATAAAATATATGGAATAGAAAAAGATTATCGTCTAGCTCGTGTATCTAAAATATCTCTATTTATGAATGGTGCAGGTGGTGGAAATATTATTTTTGGAGATGGACTAGATAACTATGAGGATAAGGAAATCAAAAATAATAACTTTGATATTCTTGTGGCAAATCCACCATACTCCGTAAAGGCGTTTAAATCGCATTTGAAATTAGAGCATAATGATTTTGAGCTATTAAAATTAATATCAAATGATGGTAGTGAAATAGAAGTGTTATTTGTTGAAAGAATAGCACAACTTGTCAAAGGTGATGGAATTGCAGCAGTTATTTTGCCATCATCTATATTGAGCAATTCTAGTGCTAGTTATACAGAAGCTCGAGGTGTGCTATTAAAAAATTTCAAAATAGTTGCTATTACACAGTTTGCAGACAAAACTTTTGGAGCGACAGGAACTAATACCATTGTACTATTTTTACAAAAATATAATGAACCACCTAAATTTTTTGAAATTATAGAGGATAATGTTGAAGCTATCTTTAATGACAATAAGGAGGATGATTGGCTAGATAATGAAATTTTAAACGAGTATATAAGCCATATCAATGTTGATAAAAGTCTATATCAGGATTTTATAAAAGAAATTTATGATTATAAAGATTTTTCAGATGATGATTATTTTAAGATGTATGTTGATGAGTTTAATAATTCTACAGAATTAAAAAAAATAAAGAAACAAGCTACATTTAAAAAACTAGATGATACTGAGCAAAAAGAAAGATTAAACACTTTATTCTATTCTAATGTTAAGGGTATAGAAAGAGAAAAAATCTTCTATTTTGCTTTAGTTAGAGAACAAAAAACATTAATTATAAAGTCACCAACAAAGAACAAAGAACAAAATGAATTTTTAGGATATCAATGGTCAAATAGAAAAGGTAATGAGGGTATTCAAATAAATAAATTAGGGGGGCAGTTATACAGTCCTAGTGATAGAAACAGCAAGGAACATATAGCACCTTTTATAAGGAAGCATTTTAATGAAATAAATCTTGATATACCTACTAGTATAGGAAATTTTGTATCAATAATGCGTACAAAGGATATGTTAGACTTTAATAGAGATAAATTTGATAAAGCTATAAATTTAATTGCAAAAAAAGAATATGTTTTAGAAAGTAAATATAAAACCGAGCTTTTAGGAGAAATTTGTAGCATTGTTATTGGTGGAACACCTTCTAGAAAAAATATAGAATATTTTAAGGGTAATAATTTATGGGTGTCAATTTCAGATATGCAAAATTCTATTATTTATGAAACTAAAGAAAAAATAACAGAAAAAGCTATAAAAAACTCGAATGTTAAACTAATTCCAAAAGGAACTACATTATTAAGCTTTAAGCTGTCAATAGGGAAAACATCAATAGCTGGAAAAGATTTGTATACGAATGAAGCAATTGCAGGTTTAATTCCAGTAGATGATCGTATAAAAAATAAATTTTTATTTTACATATTTAAGAGTGGTGTAATTAATTTATCGAATTTAGTAGGCAATAAAGCTTTTGGTAAAAGTTTAAATAGCACTTTCTTAAAAACTGAGGTTAAAATACCTGTTCCCCCAACTGATATCCAGGAAAAAATAATTGAAGAATGTTCTAAAATAGAACAAAAATATGAAATTACAAGGATGAAAATAGAAGAATATCAAAAACAAATTCAAAACATTTTTGATGAATTAGAAGTTACAAAAAATAACGCGATTATGGATATAAAGTTAGGTGAATTTTGTTCAATAATATCAGGTGGTACACCATCAACAAAAGAAAAGAACTATTATTTAAATGGAGACATACCTTGGTTAAAATCAGAAGTATGCAAAGGAGAAATTATTAATAAATCCAATACTTATATAACACAAGAGGGACTAAATAATTCAAATGCAAAATGGCTGGAAAAAGACACAACTCTAATGGCATTGGTTGGAGCAACAAAAGGTAAAGTTGGATTTTTGACTTTTAAGGCAACAACCAATCAAAATATAGCAGGGATAAAGGTCATTAATAACAAGATTGCAAATGATAAGTATTTATTTTATTTGTTAAGAAGCAAATATGAAGAAATTATAAGTAATTTATTTGGATATGATATTTTAAATTTAACTTCAATAAGAAATATAAAAGTTCCATTAATAGATATTGAAGAGCAAAATCATATTCTAAATAGAGTCGAGTTATTTGAAAAAGAAATAGAAAAATTATTGGAGGAACAAGTTGATATAAACCAAGAAATTAGTAATATAATAAATAAATATATTTTATAGATATTTCAAAAAATATAGTAACTATATTTAAGCAGTTAGAGATAAAAATCTAGCTGCTTTTTTATTCTTGGAAGAACTATGAAAATGATAAGAAGCCCAATAAAGGGTAATTGAATACAAGTTAATTCACATATATATCCGGCTAAGAAAATTGAAGTGAAGCCTTTATGAAATGAAATAAAAAGACTTTAATCGTATATTGACTATTAAAAATGAAGTAGTTAATATAATATGTTTTTTAATGTATCGCTTATTTCTCTAAACATTATTGTATTAGTAATTTGTAGTTAACATACTATGTTTTTTTATTTTTATTAAATTTAAAATATATATTCAAATAAAATATCTTTCTTTATAAATCACTTTTTATAATTACACTCTTTTTTAATATTTAACATTCTATAAAAAAGAGAGAGCTATTTATATTTTAAATAACTCTCTCTTTCTAATTTCACTCACAAATATTATAGTTATAATGAAAAAGCTAGTATATTTCAGACTACTAGCTCTTTTCATTCTGACAAATTAGATGAACTTGATTTGAATTTAACTTTTAATTTGACCTTTTGTAAGCTACTTGTTCTACAGATATAACACATTAAAATTTTAACTAAAAAGAATTTATTTTTCAAAAATATTATATACTATAATTTAATATTAATAAATTTTTTTATCATAATAAACCTATTTACTTATTTTTATCGTATATATGCTAGAATATAAATAAAGTAATTAGAATATATACAGATCAAATAGGTTCTACTCAAAAATATAGTGAATTAGTGAGAACTGTTTGTATAAATATATTAAACTTTAAGCTCCTTGATAATGATAGATACCATAATACGTATAGACTTAAAGAAGTAACTACTAATGAAGAATTAACTGATATAGAAGAAATACACTTTATAGAGCTACCTAAATCTAAGCATGTAAGCAAAGATGAGGTAAATAATATAGACTCACTTCTTAAATGGATTGAGTTTATAAAAGAGCCTGAAAGTGAAACAGTTAAAATACTAGAAGCTACAGATGAAGTGTTAAGAAAAGCTAAAAATCAACTATATAAAATAAGCTTAGATAAGGACTCTATAGCTCGTTATAGAGAGATTGAAAAAAGAATGTATGATGAAATTTCTGCTTTAGATTATGCTGAAAAGAAAGGTGAATTAAAAGCTAAGTATGATCTTGCTAAAAAATCTGTATTTAAAGGATTACCTATTTCTCTAATTTCAGAGTTAACTGGATTATCTGAAGATGAAGTATTAAAAATTAAAAATAATATTAAGTAAATTAATTTTAAATAAAGATATTTAATAGTTTAAAACTATTAAATATCTTTATTTCTTATATCCGTAAATTTGAACTTTTACGGAAAGGGATTAAAATATCGAAAATCAGTTCTAAAAACACAACAAATTTAAACGGATATCGCCGTAAATATGATATAATATTTACGGCGATATTTTGTTATAAATTAGGAGAAGTATATGGATAGATGGTTTTATTACGTAAGAGTTTCAAGTAAAAGTCAGAAATTGGATAGACAAGAAGAAAATCCTGAATTGGATTCTTTTTGTAAGAGAATGGGAATAGGAGAAAAAGAAGTTATAATACTTGCAGATCAGATTAGTGGAAAAACTTTTGAAAGACCAAACTATCAATTATTAAAAAAGATAGTTACTGAAGGTGATAATATTATAGTTTCTTCTTTAGATAGGTTTGGAAGAAATTATTTAGAAGGAAGAAAAGAGTTTACAGAGTTAATTGCTAAAGGGGTAAAGGTTTATGTTTTAAATAGACCTATGCTAGAAGATTTATATAAACTAAATGATACAATGAGTAAATTCATGATTAACTTTTTAGTTGATTGGGAGTTAATTAGTGCAGAAGAAGAATTAAAAAGAATAAAAGAACGCCAAAGAGAAGGATTAGACCTTGCTAAAAAGAAAGGTAAGAAATTAGGTAGACCTAGAGTTGAAATGCCATCAAACTTTGAAGAAATATATAATAGATGGAAAAAAGGTCAGTTAACTGCTAAAAGGAGCATGGAGCTTTTAGGACTTAAAAAAACTGTTTTTTATGAGATGGTTAAAGAGTATGAACATAACATCTAATTTGAAGCTTATATTTAAATTATCATATGTTAATACATCTTAATTATATTGTTTATTTAAAAGGACATTAAAAATCAATATCCTTTTATGACTAAATTTTAATATCTTTATTATTATGGTAAAATATACCTTGATAAATAATTATTTTATAGGAGTATTAAATGAATAAAACTAAAACTTTTTTTATCAATATTCTTAAATTTATTATAAAAAAACTAGATATTATTATACAAATAAAAGAAAATAAAAATCCTGAAATAGAAATTTTATCACCAGTAAAATATATAAAAAAAATGATAAATACTTGGATTTATTAGAAAAAGCTATTAGACATGATGATGTTTATAATATATGTCTTTCAGGTGATTATGGTTCAGGAAAAAGTAGTATAATTGAAAGCTTTAAGTTGAATTTCCCTAACTTTAGATATTTAAATATTTCATTAGCTAACTTTAATGATAATTATTTAAATGGTGATGATAATTCATTGGAAAAGGCAATTGTAAAACAACTATTTTATAAAACTAATCATAAAAAAATACCATCTTCTAGATTTACAAAAATACGCGATATTTCTATTAAAAAGACATTGTATTATTTAGTAATTTTAACAATAATATTATTAAATTTAAATTATTGGAAGGATATTTTGAGTACAAAATTTAAAGAATTAAATAATATTCTTCCTTTTGGTGAAATAAATTTTGGATTATTATTTTTTCTTATTGTTATAAGTTTAGTAGCTTCAGCATATATATTATCTAAAATATTTAATAAAATTTCATTTGCTGCTGGAATAAAAAAAGAAAATTTTGAAGTGTCAGTTCAATCAAATGCTGAAAAATCAAATGCTGAAAAATCAAATGCTTTTGATCAATATATAGACGAATTAATTTATTTTTTCAACAGAAATGATTATGATGTATTATTTTTTGAAGATTTAGATAGGTTTAATAAAATAGATATCTTTACTAAACTTAGAGATTTAAATAGATTATTAAATGATTCAGAAGAAGTATTCTCTCCTAAAAAACATAAGAGAAAAATAAAGTTTGTATATGCAATTAAGGATTCTATTTTTGTGGATGGAAAGAATTTATCAAAAAAAGATAATGCTGATTTTGGAGAAATTAAATACGAAAATTATATTTTAGATTTATCAGTAGGAGAAAATAGAACTAAATTTTTTGATTATATAATTCCAGTTATCCCTTATATGGATGCTAATAATTCATACAATGATTTACAAAAACGTTTTAACGATAATAACATAAAAATAGAAGATGAGTTTATTAGTGATATAACCGTTTTTATTACTGATAAAAGATTATTAACCAATACAGTTAATGAATTTCTTTTATATAAAGACAAATTAAAGCATTTAAAAGAATATGAATATAAGTATCTATTCTCTATTATTTTGTACAAAAATATATATCCTATAGACTTTTTAAATCTAACAAATCAAGAAGGTTTTTTATATGAAATTATAAATAATAAAAAAATTTATATCCAAAGAGAATTAGAAAAAATAAATTCTAAAATTGAAGAAATTGAAAATAAAATAGGGGATTTAAATAATAAAATTACACAAGACGATGATGATTTATTAAGTTTTATTTTAGGTCTTTTAGCTAGAAAAGGATATTATAGCATAGATAATAAAGCCTTTGATAATATCTCATTAGATGACATAAAAAATATTATGAATAAAGAAGAAAATGATAGAATCTCTGCAAATTCTTATTACCAATATGTATATGATATATTTACTGATGAAATTAAATCAAAAATATTAGAGAAAGAAAATTTAATAAAAAATAATGAATTTAGTGAAAAAAATAAACTAACAAAAGAACTTTTAAATCTAAAACACAAAAGAAAAATTCTTTTAGAAAAAACTTTATCTGACTTAATCCTAGATTCTTCTATAAATATTGATTTTGGTAAAAATAAATTAATTAAAGTTTTATTGATGAAAGGATATATTAATGAAAGATACACTAACTACATTTCTTATTTTAGGGAAGGAGAAATAAACTTTAAAGAATTAGAATTTATTCAATCTGTTATAAGTAAAACATTTATGCCAATAAATTATGAATTGAATAACATAGATAAAATTATTAAGAGGGGAGTAACAGTTGAAATAAATTTATAAATATCTATAAATATATAGTTACTATT
>OAVR01000082.1_pt1 | contig 53601 bp, 56 predicted proteins | sample 1476451 | NCBI WGS metagenome assembly OAVR01 (sample SAMEA2580105, study PRJEB22360) | human gut metagenome | biome: human gut; feature: human-associated habitat; material: faeces | place: Denmark | collected 2008/2010 | reverse complement strand
AACTATTGTATTCTCAAGTGCTGAAAAGAGCAATGTTCATTTAACTTAACAGATCGTATTTTTTACTTAGGAGGAAATAATATGAAATATAGAATGTATAGTAACATGGGTATGTGGGGTTGGAGTGACTTCAGAAGAGAAGCCGATTTGAAAATATTAGATTATAATACAACTGGTAATATAGTTAATTACATAGATTATGAATTTGTAGAAAATTTAGATAAAGACATCTTAAAGAAATATGAAGTTAAAGTTGAAATATTAGATGATAATGATAAAGTTACTAGGATAATAGATTATAGAAAAATAAAAGAGGACAAGTATAAAAAAGACTTATTTGAATTTCCAAAAGATGAATTAAAAAGAGCTGCTGAAAGACAAAAAGAATTACAAAGGCTAAAGAAAGAATATTCTCAGCAGCTTTATAATGAATTGCCTAAGAATTGTTCAACTTGTGAGTTTAATTTTGGAGATGTTTGTGCTAGTGAGTATTACGGTGATAAAATAGCGGAATTAGAAATGAAAATCACTAATTGTAATGGATGGAGTGTAGATTTAGATACTTATTGTGAAATAGGCAATAAGATTAGAGAGAAATTTAAAGACTTTAAAATATTTGAATAAGTATATAGTTAAAGAGGTGGAGTGTCAGTATTTACGAAAAGTATAAAGTTGTCTTTGAGGATGGATATTCTTATCTATTAGTTAAAGTGTAATTTTATTAATTTATAAAAGAGAGGAAGCAGCATAATGGAAAAAAGAGTAATAACTAAAAAAGAGTTAGAAAATCATTTAGATTTCATAAAAAATAAATATCATAAAGATTTTAATTCAATAAAAGATGATAATTTAGAAAATTGAAAATTGTTTAAGTGAACTTAATTGTATTATAGGAGCATTATTTTTAGATTCTTACGATATTATAGACACTCAACCATATAAAAATAGTGAAGATAAATTAATTGGGTATTCAATAATAGTTGAGTTTGAAGTTTTAGATGACAATAAAAAACAATATACTTATTATATTAAATTCACCTTGGCTTATAAATATATGAATATATTAGAGAATAAAAATTTAGAAGTACTGACTCTTAGTAGTAATAAAGCGGAAGTTATTTAAAGCATTTAATTTAATAAAAAGTGAAGAATTTATATTTTTCTTAGGTTTGAGATAGAACAAAAAACTAAAAGATAAGATATTTTTAGAATTTAATAAAGAATAAATATAGTTTGGTTTTATATGTTAAATTTCTAATTAAAACTACGAATATAAGTAAAAAGTATATCATTAATTTGGTATACTTTTATTTTGTTTATATATCTACAAAATATGTAAAATATATTACAATACATGTAAAATATATTACAATACATGTAAAATAATATAATTTAGTGAGGTAAGTAGATGAATGATGGGTTATTAGAAGTTATATTATGGGATAAAGATGAAGGGGAAATGGGATAGGATTTTAAAACACTAGAAGAAATTTCTTTGATATTGAAATGTGGAGTTATAATGAATCCTTTTTACAATGAAGATCTCATTACTAAACCTTATAGAATAGTAGGACACTCTTATAACTTAATAAATAATAGTACCAAGAAATTTGAGATAAATATTTATATAGAAGAAATAACTAATGATTTAGAATTTTATAGATATAAATAGATATAAATAGATATAAATAGATATAGGAGATATTTATGAATTGTGATTGTATAGTAATGAAATCTAAAGACATAGAGATAAGTATTCCTAAAGACATTTTTAATAATGTAGATAAAGGAATAAGGGCTAAGTTTGATGATGATGGTAGTTTAATTATAGAAAAGATACAGTTTGAAAGGAAAGTGCGTCCTAATAGAGAACAATTAAATAATATATTAAAGAAAGTTAATAAATAGTATTATGAATGATTGTTGCATAATTAAAGAGAATAGAAGACTTGTAAATGAACTTATTAAAGCCAAAAAATATATCAAAGAACTTGAAATAGAAATTAAAAGATTGAAAACTAAAGCTGATTTAGAAGAATTATTTGATTATTCAGTATTTGATTTTGACTTAGATTGATAAAATATTTAAGCTGCATTTTTATGTGGCTTTTAATTTTTTTATATAAAAGCTAAATAAGAGCTTAATTTCAAGTGAGTTGATAGATTAGGTATTTACCATATTCAACACATCCATAGTTTACACAGCAATTTGAAGAAATGGATGGGGAGATTTAATAGTGTTGCAAGTAAATACATATCAAACTATATGCAATGGTTTAAGTAGCTAAGAATATTTGAAGCTGATAGAGATTCTATTAAAACTAAGAATTTTATTATACAAAGCAATTTGGAATATTCTTACACCAAGATAACGGATTTCAAATTAAAAACCCTATAGTTTATGTAACTGGTGATAAATTAGTTAAAAGAATGCTATAATAAAAATTAAGTATGCAATTGTTATATAATATAAAATAAAATTTATAATTATTTTAATATAGTAAACTAAACAAATTATAGGGAGCTAAAATCATGATTGATATTATAATTATTATTTTGCCATTTATAGCTATTGGAATTGGAATGGTTTTATTAATAAACAGTCTTAAGAATAAATATAAAACAAGAAACCAAGATGAACAAAGTACAAACGAAGACTATATGTCTTTAGGTATGTTATTAGGACTGTGCTTTGGTGCCGCAATCGGTTCAATGTTTACTAATACATTTGGTACAAATTCTATTTCTTATGGAGTATCTTTTGGTATGTTAGGTGGAATTCTTATAGGCATGAACATAAAGAAAAAGTAATGCTTTATTAAGCAGAATAATATATTAGTAAACTTAATACAATACTAATTTGAAGGTAAGACGATATCAATATATCCTACTTTTGGGGTTATTTGAATAGTTTATAAATCAACATTGTATTAAAATATAGCAAAAAATAAAAGTAAAATTCTTAGTAGACTTTATAAAAGAACAATTAGAAGAATTTTAATTATATAATAATTTAAAGAGTATCCATTCTTGGATACTCTTTTTATATTTAAAAATAGTAATATTAAATGTTATAATATTTCTATGTAAACATTATATGGAGGGGAAGGCGTAATGGGGTTATTTAGTAAAAATAAAGAAAGAAAAGGATATACTTCAATTGATTCGTATTTAAAAGAAAATAACTTAGATAATGATATTAAATCTGTGACAAATGTTAATATATTTTTTATGGATGGAGAAGAAGAGGATTTTTATTTAGAAGATCATATGCTTTTAAAATTTAAAAACTTCATAGAGAATCCAGAAAAAGATTTTTTAGTATTGAAATATTACTCCTCATTGTATAGTGATGGGTTTATCCTTGAAGAAATTACTTTAATGAGACATGGAATATGTAGATTTAGAATTGATAGTGAAAAGGAAAATATACTTGTATCAGATTCATAAAAAATTAGATTTAATAAAAAAAAGGGGTAATTTTAAAGAGGAGATAGTTTGGTGTGAAAAACAAAACTATTTCCTCTTTAAAATTTTAATACTATGATAGTAACTTTTATAGTATTAAATATGATTTATTATTCAATGCTATTTAGATGTAGTACTTTTGTTGCAGTTAATTCATCAGTAATTAAAGTGTTTATTAATTTTCCTCTTAAAGCTCCTAAAATAGCAACAGATTTAAATTTACCAGTGACTATACAAACCTTATTTTCTATGGCTTTTATTGTATCTGAATCAACACCAAAGACTTTATTGTTTAAATTTGTGTCTAAGAAATTTCCCTCTTTATCGTAAAGACGACCATATATAGCTCCAACAGCTTGATGCTTTATAAATTCATCTTGCAAGAATGATTCTTTCCATAAAAGTGTAGAGTATATGGCTTCAGGAGTTCCTAATCCAGTTAAGAGAATATCCATTTCTTTAGCCTTTAATAAGGATTGATTTATAACTAATTCCATTGATAAATTTTTTCTTACCATGTCATCCATTATGTAAAGTGGAGCGTATAAAAGTCTATAATTTGAATCGTATTTATCTGATAATAAATGTACTAAACTTGGAGTATCTACACTTATATTTCCCTTTCCAGATGTACCAAAAGGCTGAACAACTGTTATTGGTAGTTTTTTTGAAGCCTTTATATTCTTTATTGCATGGTATAGCGTTTTTCCCCAGGTAAGACCTACAATACTATCATCATTAAGTATTGTTTGAATATAATCAGCTGCTGTTTTACCTAGAGTTTGAGCATATTCTGATGCATCATTATTGTTAACTTTTAATATTATGGCTTCTTTTAAACCAAATTGTTCTTTAAACTTTTTTTCAAGAGAGGACAATCTTATTTCTGGATGATTTATTTCTATATTTACTATATTTTTATCACGAGCTTCTTGTAAGTATTTAGCTACTTTAAAACGAGTGGTATTAAACTCTTTGGCTATTTCTGACTGAGTTTTATTTTCGTTATAGTACATATTTGATATATTAGCTAAAAATTCATTATATTGATCTTCAAAATTTACTTCAAATTTCATATTGTCATACCTCTGTTTTAGATTATTTATAAGTTAATGCTAATTTAATTATAAAGGAAAATATTTTTTTATTCCATCTAAAAACACAGTTATTGCCAATAAATCTGCACTGCCTCCAGGGCTTATGCCTCTTTCTGAAAACTCCTTATCAATTTCAAATATTTTTTCTTCTATGATTTCAGGTTCTTTAGAATGTATCATATTAAGTATTTCTTGAGACCTTTTCTTAACCTCTTCTAAAACGTAAATATCATTTCTATGTAAAAGTGTAGAATCCTCACAATTAGCCATTATACATAATAAGGTTAAATATAGTCTTTCATTTGTTTTTAAATTTTTATGCTTCATATAAAAAGGAAGACTATAATCAAACACAGCTGGAAGTCCTTTTTCAACTTCTCCTCTTATTCCTGTTATACCATATAACCTAAATATCTTTTCACCATAAGTTTCATTTTTCTTGTTGGTTTTTGAGTTTAATTCCTTAGAAACTAAACCACTTGTCATTTCCTTTATTAAATTTCTTATTTCTTTAAAAGGTTTACCTTCATAAAATGCTTTTGATGTTGCTGCACAAATAACACCCATTAAGAAAATCAAACCTTTATGTGTATTTATATTATTTGTAACATGAAACATAGCTTCTTCTATTTTTAATCCAATTGGACGTATTTTATTTAATAATTCACTTACTAGTATATCTGACATACTTATTTCTGCTATTTCTCTAAACTTAGGACCAATTACTGAAATGCTATCTAAAAAAGTGTAGTAATCCATATCCTTATGTGCTCCATTTGAAATTGGAGATACTAATCCTGGGGAGGGGTAACAGCTTACCTCATATAATAAGGATTTTATTATTAAACTGTTTAGTTTTTCTAAGAAAACCTCTTGGTTAATATTCAAAATAACCACTCCTTTTCTTTAACATATGAAAAATATATCACAAATGATAAGAATACACAAATCAATATTAATAATAAAAAATCTAAATTTTTATCAAAATAATAATTTTTGATAAAATCTTTATATAATCAAGTAAAATCATATAATAAAAGTTGTGAAAACGTTATAATTTTCGTGAATACAGAAAATCTATTGTACTTTAAAAAGAGTGTGGTAAAATAAAATTGTAAGTAACAAATGTTTAAAAAATAAACAAATGTTAAAAGGAGATATGAGATGTCAGAATGGAATTATGAAAATACTTTTGAAGAGGAATTAACTTTCTTTTCCTTTAATCCACAAATAAATAAGAAATATAAATTTCAAGTTGAAGAATTTTTAAAGAAAGAAAATTTGAGATTTGTAGAAAGTATTAACTTTACAGTTTGTGTATTTAATAATAAAGAGCTTATAGCTACTGGATCCTTAGATGGATATATACTAAAATGTTTTGCTATTAGAAATGATTATAGAAAAAAAGGCATTAGTGAAAAGATATTAAGAATATTAACAGAAAAAGCTTTTGAAAATGGAGAAACACATCTTTTTATATACACAAAACCAAAGAATTCAAAGCTTTTTGAAAGTCTAGGTTATCACGAATTAATAAATATTCCTAATTTAGTTTCTTTATTAGAAAACAAATCAACAGGAATTAGAACTTATATAAGTAATTTACAAAAAGAATCTTATCTACAAGGAGCAAAGGTAGCTTCAATAGTTATGAATTGTAATCCATTTACAAAGGGTCATAAGTATTTAATTGAAAAAGCTTCAAAGGAAAATGATGTTGTTCATTTATTTATATTAACAGAAGATAAATCAGAATTTTCTACTAAAGATAGAATTAACATGGTTAAACTTGGAACTAAACATATAAAAAATGTTTTGGTACATGAGGCAGGGAAATATATTATTTCAAGTGTCACATTTCCTTCATACTTTATAAAAGAACAAAAAAATATTACAAAAGCTCATGCTTATTTAGATTTAACTTTATTTTGTGAGTATATATCAAAAGTATTAAACATTAAATACAGATATGTAGGAGAAGAACCTTTTTCAAATTTAACCAATGAATATAACCAATATATGAAAGAGATACTTCCTAAACATAATATACAAGTCATAGAAGTTAAAAGATTAAAAGAAGATGGACAAGCAATTTCAGCTTCTAATGTAAGAAGCTTATTGAAAGAAGGAAATCTAGGAAAAGTAGAGAGTTTAGTTCCTAAAACAACATTTGATTATTTATTAAACATAATTAAAAAATAATAAATATTTTGGAGGGTTTCATATGGAAATTAAAAAACCAGCTTTAGCTGGAACATTAGAATCAAGTGATTGTATAGTTTCAGTAGAGCCTTCAAGGGATAACACTATTGAGATTAATTTAACAAGTACTGTAAAAAAGCAATTTGGAAATGAAATTATAAGAGTTGCAAAGGAAACCTTAAAAAACTTAGGAGTTAACAGTGTTGTTATGGAGATAAATGATAAGGGCGCCTTAAATTGTGTTATTGAAGCGCGTATAGAAGCAGCAATATGTAGAGCTTCAGAAATAAATGAATTTGATTGGGGGAGTTATAGATGCCAAGATTAAGAAGATCAATGATGTTTGTACCTGGAAGTAAGCCTGCTATGATAAAAGATTGTACTATATATGGTGCTGATTCCGTAATGTTTGACTTAGAAGACTCAGTTTCTATAGCAGAAAAAGATTCTGCAAGAAGATTAGTTTATCATGCCTTAACCTCTATGGATTTTGGAGATACAGAAACTGTAGTTCGTGTTAATGCTTTAGATTCAGACTTTGGTATTGAAGATTTAAAAGCAATTGTAAGAGCACAGCCAGATGTTATACGTTTACCTAAAACTGAAACTGCTCAAGATGTTTTAGATATGGAAAAGGTTATTGCATCTATAGAAGAAGAAATAGGTCTTCCTATTGGAACAACTAAAATGATGGCTGCTATAGAATCAGCTTTAGGTGTTTTAAACGCTTATGAAATAGCAACCTCTTCAAAACGTTTAATGGGAATTGCCTTAGGTGCTGAAGATTTTGTAACTGATATGAAAACTAATAGATCTCCTGAAGGGAATGAACTTTTTGCAGCACGTAGTCATATAATATTAGCTTCAAGAGCAGCTAAAATTTCAGCTTTTGATACAGTTTATTCTGATGTAAATAATGAAGAGGGCTTTATTAAGGAAGCAACATTAATAAAACAACTAGGCTTTGATGGAAAATCCTTAATAAACCCAAGACAAATAGACTTATTACATAAAGTTTTTGAACCTACTGAAAAAGAAATTCTTAAAGCAATAAAAATTATAGAAGCTGCTAAGGAAGCAGAAAAACGTGGCTCAGGCGTTGTATCTCTTAATGGAAAAATGATTGATAAGCCAGTAATAGCAAGGGCAGAAAGAGTTCTTATGTTAGCTAAGGCTTCAGGAATATCATATGAAAAGGAAGTGTAATTTATGGGAATCAATAGTATCAATATAAATATACCAGATGACATATTAAAAGAGAGAAAAACTGTAGAATTTAAAGGAGAATTCGCATTAGAACCTAAGGGGAATATTCAAGGAAGAAAAATAACAGCAACTTTTTGTGGGAAAAATAAAAAATTATCATCTATAGCTGAATCTATAGAAAAAACAGGCCTTAAAGATGGTATGACCATATCTTTTCATCATCACTTCCGTGCTGGAGATTATATTATTCGTATGGTTATGAAGGAAATTGCTAATCTTGGAATTAAGGATTTAAATCTTTGTGTAAGTTCTTTAACAAGTGCTCATGAATTTTTAATAGATTATATAAAAGATGGTACAGTAACAGGAATAGAAACAAGTGGTATTCGTGGAAAACTAGGAGAAGAAATTTCAAAAGGAATAATGAAAAAACCAGTAATTATCCGTTCTCATGGTGGACGTGCTCGTGCAATTGAGGCTGGTGATACAAAGATAGATGTAGCCTTTTTAGGTGTTCCTTGTTCAGATGAATATGGAAATGCCAACGGAATACATGGAAAATCTCAATGTGGTTCTTTAGGATATGCTATTATAGATTCTAAATATGCAGATAAGGTAGTTCTTATTACAGATACTATGATGCCATATCCTAATGTACCAGCAAGTATCTCTCAACAGGATGTAGATTACATTGTGGAAGTTGAAGAAATAGGTGATCCAAATGGTATTGCTTCAGGGGCTACAAGATTTACAAAGGATCCTAAAGAGTTATTAATAGCAAAATATGCTTCCGCAGTAATTGAAGCTTCTGGATATTTAAAAGATGGTTTTTCAATTCAAGCAGGTACAGGTGGAGCTTCATTAGCAGTTGCTCGTTTCCTAAAAGAGAAAATGGAAGAAAAAAATATAAAGGCAAGCTTTGGACTTGGTGGAATAAGCAAACAATTTGTTGATTTACATGAAGAAGGATTTATAGGAACATTATTTGATGTTCAAGGATTTGATTTAAAAGCTGTTGAATCTATTGGTAAAAATAATAAACATGTAGAAATAGATGCTTCTCTTTATGCAAATCCACATAATAAAGGATGTATTGCTAATAAATTAGACATAGTAATATTAAGTGCTTTAGAAGTGGATAAAAACTTCAACGTAAATGTTATAACTGGTTCTGATGGTTATATAAGAGGGGCATCAGGTGGACACTCAGATACGGCTGCTGGTGCTAAATTATCAATGATAGTTTCTCCTTTAGTTCGTGGTAGAATACCAACAGTAGTTGATAAGGTTAATACTGTAATAACCCCTGGTGAATCAATAGATGTCATTGTAACAGAACGTGGTGTTGCTATAAATGATAATCTTTCTAAGAATAAAGAATTAAAAGAAAGATTAGAATCAAATAAAAATATTCCTATATTATCAATAGAAGAGCTCCATGAAAAAGCTTTGAAAATTACAGGGACTCCAGAACCTATAAAATATGAAGATAGAGTTGTTGGAATTGTTGAATACCGTGATGGTTCAATAATAGATGTTATACACAAGGTTAAAGAGAATTAAAAATCAAGAGGATAAAAAATGAACGAAAAGAATAAATTTTTGATGGAAATATTAAAAGGTAGAGAAGAGAGAGCATTTGAAATAAAAAAACTAAATGAAAGATTTCATGGAACTATTATATGTTTAACATTAAATATTCCTGGTCCAGATAAATTAGATGAACTTTATTATTATGCATTTAATGAAGCCACTAAGGCATTGGAGGCTTCATTAAATATACATGTTTTAAAAGAAAGAGCTCCTCTTTCTGGATATGAAGCTTATTTTGTTTCAGATAAGGATATAAAAGAAATAAAAAAAATAGCTTTAACTTTAGAGGAAAAACATCCTTTAGGAAGGCTATTTGATATAGATATATTCTATAAAGACTTATCTAAAATAAGCAGGGAAGATTTAGGAGAGCCTAAAAGAAAATGTTTTTTATGTGGAGAAGATGCAGTATCCTGTGGCAGAAGTAGGAAACATTCAGTTTACGAACTTATTTTAAGTATAAAAGAAAAAATACTTCAGTATAAAAACAGTAAAAATTAATTAGTATAAAATATGGTATAGTTTGAAAAGAGGTAATAATATGACTAAGGACGAATTGTTAAAACAAAGAGAATTAGCTCATGGATTAATAAGTATAAACCCTAATTTTGATATAAATAATAGAGAACAATTATCACAAATATATACTCCTGGAGTATCAACTATTTGTAAAGAGGTTGAGCATCATCCTAGTATGGTGAAAACACTAACTTCTGTTGGAAATTCAATAGCTGTTATAACAGATGGTACGGCGGTTTTAGGTCTTGGGAATATAGGTACCCTTGCAGGATATCCTATAGTAGAGGCTAAAGCTTTAGTTTATAAAGATCTAGCTGGTGTAAACGCTATCCCATTATGCGTTGATCAAATAGGATGCAATGAATTAATTAAAACAATAAAAAATATATCTTCAAGTTTTAGTGGAATTCATCTTGAAGATATAAAGGCACCAGAATGCTTTTATATAGAAAATGAGCTTAAAAAAACTTTAAATATTCCAGTTTATCATGATGACCAACATGGTACTGCCATTGCTGTTTTAGGGGCTCTTTATAATGCATCTAAGGTAGTTAATAAGGATTTTTCAAAATTAAAGGTATTAATTTTAGGTGCAGGAGCTTCAGGAATTGCAACAGCAAAATTATTATTAAAGGCTGGAATAGAAGACATTATATTAGTTGACAAAAATGGCGCTTTAGTTAGTGGGGATGAAACTCTTAATGCTCCTCAAAAGGAAATGGCTAAAATAACAAATAAAGAATTAAAAAAAGGAACTTTAGAAGAGGTAATTAAAGGACGAGATGTGTTTATAGGTTTATCAGAAGGAAATCTTGTAACTAAGGAAATGGTAGAAAGTATGAATGAGGATCCTATAATATTCGCTTTGGCTAATCCAACACCAGAGATAAAACCTGAAATTGCAAAGGAAGCTGGTGCAAGGGTTATTGCAACAGGTGGACCTTCTTATCCAAATCAGATTAATAATATATTAGTTTTCCCAGGACTATTTAAAGGGTTATTAGAAGCTAAGGCAACTGATGTAACTTATGATGTAATGATAGCAGTTAGTAAAAAATTAGCTTCCTTAGTTGAAAATCCAACTGCTGAAAAAATAATACCTGGAGTATTTGATGGTGATATAGTTAAGTCTGTTTCTGAAACTGTGGTAAAAAATATTGAGAAGTAGTTAATTTAGGGGGAGTTTATATGGAATTACAAAATAAAAAGGTAGATGGTAAAGAAGAGAGCTTGCTTAAAAAGTTTTTTAATATAAATCTTTTTGGAGTGCCAATGTTATTGTTTTTGGTTGGAGCAATAATCATAATATTAGGTATATCAACAAATTCATTACCAAAGGATATGGTTGGAAGTATATTTTTAATATTTACTTGTGGTATTGTTTTAGGTAAAATAGGTGATTCAATACCTATCTGGAAAGATTATTTAGGTGGAGGTGCTATTTTAGCATTCTTAGTAACTTCATATGCAGTTTATATAGGATTAATTCCTATCACTTATGTAAAGGATATCAAAGAACTTTTTGATAGTGGATTCTTAGAGTTATATATTTCAATAATGATTTGTGGTTCTTTATTAGCAATAGATAGAAAATTCTTAGCAAAAACTGTTGGTGGATTTATACCTATGGTAATTATTGCAACTTTAACTGCTGCCTTAGGCGCTGTAATAGGGGGATTAATTACAGGAGTTTCTCCAAAAGAAGTTATATTAAATTATGCCCTTCCTATTATGGGTGGTGGAAATGGAGCAGGTGCTATTCCTATGAGCCAAATTTGGGGACAAGTAACAGGAAAAGATCCAAAGATATGGTATTCATCAGCAATGGCAATATTAACAATTGCAAACATAATAGCAATATTAGCAGGTGCTATTTTAAATGGTATAGGTAATAAGAAACCTCAACTTACAGGTAATGGAGAATTGATTAAAGGGGCCAAAAATGCAGAATCTACAAAATCTAATTTCAAAGCAACCTTTGAAGATGGAGCAGCAGGTCTATTTATAACACTTGCGTTCTACTGTCTAGGAAATTTATTTGGAAAAGGATTCTTCCCAACAATAGGTGGAGTTTTCATTCACCCATTTGCTTATATGGTTGTATTTGTATTAATAGCTAGTGGATTTAACTTGGTTCCAGAAAGAATTAGAGTTGGTGCAAAACAAGTTCAAAAATTTATGGTTGGTAATTTATTTTATGTTTTAATAGCTGGTGTTGGTATAGCAATGGTTGATTTTGGAGCTTTATTAAAAGCATTCAATTTAACAACTGTTATAATATCATTAGGTGCAGTTATTGGAGCTATATTAGGTCCTTGGATAACTTCAAAAATATTTGGTTTCTATCCTATAGAAGCTTCCATAGCAGCTGGATTATGCCATGTTAATAGGGGAGGTTCTGGAGACTTAGAAATATTAGGAGCTGCTAAGAGAATGAATTTAATGGCATATGCTCAAATAGCAACTAGACTTGGTGGAGCAATTATATTAGTTTTAGCAGGATTCCTATTTAGTTTATGGTTAAAATAATTTAAATATATATAAATGTTAATTAAGAGAGAGTTTATTTAATTTAAGAAATAGAGTCTCTCTTAGTTTATTTGAAAATTGTAATTTAAATTAAAAGTAAATGTTAGCTTGGAAATAATTGTGATTTTTTTATTTATAAATTATTAAGTATGTGAAAATTTTAAATATTTATTATTTATATTTTTTTAAAAATACCTTATAATTTAAGTGATTATTTTATAATTCAATTTAAATATTAACAAATTAACAAAAATTTACCTGTAAGGTGTTGAAATTGATTCTCAAAAACTTTACAATGTGATGAAAATGTGTTAAATTTAAATTGATAAAGATTTTCAATTAAGAAAGAGGGGGTAGACCATATGTTTAAACAATGGGAAGGCTTTAAAGAAGGAGTATGGCAAAATGGAATAGATGTTAGAAACTTCATACAAAAGAACTATACTGCATATGAAGGAGACAAGAGTTTCTTAGAAGGAACAACAAAAAGAACTGATGCAGTTTTAGAAAAAGCTCAAAAGTTAATTATAGAAGAAATAGAAAAAGGCATTATAGATGTTGCTACAGATAGAGTATCTGGAATAGACAATTATGAGCCTGGATATTTAGATAAAGATAACGAAGTTATCGTTGGTTTCCAAACAGATGCACCACTTAAAAGAATAGTTAATCCTTTCGGTGGAATGAGAATGGTTGAAAGTTCTTTAAAAGAATACGGCTATGAATTAGATAGCAGTATAAGAGAACATTTCAATGCTTATAGAAAAACTCATAACCAAGGTGTATTCGATGCATACTCAGCTGAAACAAGAGCTGCAAGATCTGCTGGTCTTTTAACTGGTCTTCCAGATGCTTATGGTAGAGGAAGAATTATAGGTGACTATAGAAGAATTGCCCTTTACGGTATAGATTATCTAATAGAAGAAAAGAAAAAAGATTATGCTAATATATCATTTGAAAGCGAAGGCTCAGTAGAAGAATATATTCAATTAAGAGAGAATGTTTCAGAGCAAATAAGAGCTTTAGAAGCAATAAAGTCAATGGCTGCAAGATATGGCTTTGATATATCTAAACCAGCTGCAAACGCTAAGGAAGCAGTTCAATTCTTATACTTTGGATACTTAGCTGCAGTTAAAGAAAACAATGGAGCAGCAATGTCTCTAGGAAGAACTTCTACTTTCTTAGATATTTTCATAGAAAGAGATCTTAAGGCAGGAACTTTAACTGAGTTAGAAGCTCAAGAATTAATAGATCAATTTATAATAAAATTAAGATTAGTTAGACACTTAAGAACTCCTGAGTATAATGATTTATTTGCTGGAGACCCAACTTGGGTAACAGAAGGTATTGGAGGTATGGGTGTAAATGGTAAACCATTAGTAACTAAAAACTCATTTAGATATCTTCAAACTTTAATTAACTTAGGACCTGCTCCAGAACCAAATATGACTGTTTTATGGTCAGATAGATTACCAGAAGGATTCAAAAAATTCTGTGCTGAGGTATCAATCAAAACTGACTCAATTCAATATGAAAATGATGAATTAATGAGACCTATATATGGAGATGATTACTCAATAGCTTGTTGTGTATCAGCAATGCAAATTGGTAAGCAAATGCAATTCTTTGGAGCTAGAACTAACTTAGCGAAAGCTTTACTTTACACTATAAACGGTGGTATTGATGAAAAATCAGGTAAAGTTGTTATTAAAGGTTTAGAGCCAATAACAGATGAAGTTTTAGATTATGATAAATTAAGAGCTAACTATGATAAAGTTTTAGAATATGTTGCTAAACTTTATGTAGATACAATGAATGTTATCCACTACATGCATGATAAATATGCTTATGAAGCTGGACAAATGGCTTTACATGATACTCATGTAGGAAGATTAATGGCCTTTGGTATAGCTGGTTTATCAGTTGTGGCTGACTCATTAAGCGCAGTTAAATTCGCTAAAGTTAAACCTATAAGAGAAAATGGAATAGCTGTAGACTTTGAAATCGAAGGTGACTTCCCTAAATACGGAAATGATGATGATAGAGTTGACGATTTAGCTGTAGAAATAGTTAGAAAGTTCTCAAGTGAGCTTAAGAAACATCCATTATATAGAGGTGCTAAGCACACATTATCAATCTTAACTATTACTTCAAACGTAGTTTATGGTAAGAAAACAGGTTCAACTCCAGATGGAAGAAAAGCTGGTGAAGCATTTGCTCCAGGAGCTAACCCAATGCATGGAAGAGATAACAGTGGAGCTTTAGCTAGCTTAAACTCAGTTGCTAAAATTCCATACTGTGAAGTTTGTGAAGATGGTGTATCAAACACATTCTCAATCGTTCCAGATGCTTTAGGAAAAGAAGAAGATTCTAGAATAGATAACTTAGTTGCTATCATGGATGGTTACTTCAAACAAGGAGCTCACCATCTAAATGTTAATGTATTTAACAGAGAAACTTTAATGGACGCTATGGAGCATCCTGAAAAGTATCCAACATTAACAATCAGAGTATCAGGTTATGCTGTTAATTTCAATAGATTAACTAGAAATCAACAATTAGAGGTTATAAGCAGAACATTCCACGATTCTCTATAATCTTATATAATAAGAGTGTATAAGGTTACTTAAAAAGCCTATAAATATATTCTGAAAATTACTAGATTTCACTAAGAATTTATAGTTATTACTCCGAATATATTTCTAAAGCTTCGAAACTTGCTTCGCTTCGAACAGTCTCAGCTTTTTAACGAAATATATTCTACGTAATAACTTAAATTCTAAAGTTCATCTAGATATTTTCTTCATTATATTTATAGGGTTAATTAAGTTAAGACCTTATACACTCTTTTTTGAAATGTTTACTGTAAGGAGGGACAGCATTATGGTTAAAGGAAGAATTCATTCATTAGAAACTATGGGGTTAGTAGATGGGCCTGGTATAAGATTCGTAGTTTTTATGCAAGGATGTGGAATAAGATGTGCTTTTTGTCATAATCCAGATACTTGGTGTAAAGATAAGGGCACTGAATATACTCCAGAGGAGCTTGTAAATAAAATAAAAAGATTTAAAACATATTTTAATGCATCAGGTGGTGGTGTTACTTTCTCAGGTGGAGAGCCTCTTCTTCAACCAGAATTTTTACTAGAATGTTTAAAGTTATGCAAGAAGGAAGGAATACATACCACATTAGATACTGCAGGTGTTGGATTAGGAAATTACGAAGAAATTCTTGAATATGTTGACCTTATATTATTTGATGTAAAGGAAACTGATCCTGAAAAATATAAGAATTTAGTAAGGGTTCCAATAGATAAATCCTTAGAGTTTCTAAAGGTAGCTCAGTCCATGAATAAAAAAATGTGGATAAGACATGTTGTAGTTCCTGGATATACAGATAATAAAGAAGATTTAATGAGAATTAAAAAATTTGTAGATGGTCTTAATAATATAGAAAAGGTTGAACTTTTACCTTATCATGTTTTAGGTGTAAATAAATATGAAGGGCTTAATATTCCATATAGATTAGAGGGAGTTCCACCTTTAGATAAAAAGTGGTTAAAAGAACTTGAAAAAGAAATATTTAATTAATATAATTATTTAGATAAAAACTAAAGCCTAATTTTAGGCTTTAGTTTTTTCTTACATAAAAAATATGTTAGAATAATTAGTATGACATAATTAACATTTAAAAAAAAATCAAAGTATATGTTATTAACTTTTTAAAGAAAAGTTTTTAGGTTTTAGCAATTAAATAAAAAGAATTTATATTTAAAAGTTATAATAGTTATTCATTATGATATTTTTAGAAAATGTTATAAGGTTTTAGCATATAGAAATGATGGAGGTACTAAAATGAAGCTGACTCCGATGATGAGGCAATATTTTGAAATAAAAGAAAATTATAAGGATTGTATTCTATTTTTTAGACTTGGAGACTTCTATGAGATGTTCTTTGAGGATGCAGAAACAGCTGCAAGGGAATTAGAATTAGTTCTTACTGGAAGAGATTGTGGCTTAGAGAAAAGAGCACCTATGTGTGGAATTCCATTTCATGCATCTAATTCATATATAGGAAGATTAGTAGCTAAGGGGTATAAGGTTGCTATTTGTGAACAAGTTGAAGATCCTAAAGTTGCTAAAGGAATTGTTAAAAGAGATGTTATAAAGGTTATAACTCCTGGAACATATACAGACTCTTCTTTTGTTGAGGAAACAAAAAATAATTATATAATGACTATTTATGCAGACTTAGAGAGAAATAGATGTTCACTAGCTATAACAGATATTTCTACTGGAGATTTCTTAGCTACAGAGGGAGAATTAGAAAAGGGAGTTATTTTAGATGAAATATCTAAGTTTAATCCTAAAGAAATAATACTTTTAGATTCTTTAGATCAAGAGCTTATAAAAGATATAACATTAACTACTCCAGCCTTAATAAGTAGAAAGCCTATAGAATATTTTGAGGAAAACTTTGAGGAAGTATTAAATAATCAATTTGGAGAAAAATCAAATTCTCTAAGTTTAATGATTAAGAAAGCAAGTAATGCTTTAGTTAAATACATACTAGATACTCAAAAAATAAGCTTAACCAATATAAATGATATAGAAGTATATAGTTTGGTTGATTTTATGACTATAGATTTAAGTTCTAGAAGAAATTTAGAGCTTACAGAGAATTTAAGAGAAAAAAGCAAGAAAGGTTCTCTTCTTTGGGTATTAGATAAGACAGAAACATCTATGGGAAGTAGAATGCTTAGAAGATGGATTGAAGAACCTCTTGTTAATAAGGAAAAGATAACTTTAAGATTAAATGCTGTAGAAGAATTATTTAATGATCTTTCTTTAAATGACTCTCTTAAAGAAGCTTTACATGATATTTATGATATAGAGAGAATATTAGGTAAAATTTCAAATAAAAATGCTAATGCTAAGGATTTAATAGCATTAAAAACTTCTATTGGTAAAATTCCTAATGTAAAAGGAATTATAGAAAATTGTACTTCAAGTCTTCTAAATGATTATTACAACAATTTAGATGATTTAAGGGATATTTATGAGCTTTTAGAAAAATCTATAAAAGAAGATCCCTCTCTAACATTAAAAGATGGTGATTTAATAAAAGATGGATTTAATAGTGAAATAGATGAATTAAGACTTGCTAAGACTAACGGTAAGGATTGGATATCTAGCTTAGAAAATAGAGAAAGAGAGTTTACTGGCATAAAATCTTTAAAGGTAGGATTTAATAAGGTCTTTGGTTATTATATAGAAATATCTAAGGCTAATTATAGTTCTATTCCTGAAGGAAGATATATAAGAAAGCAAACTTTAGCTAATGCAGAAAGATTTATTACTTCAGAACTTAAGGAAATAGAAGAAAAACTTTTAGGAGCTAGTGAAAAACTTTGCTCTTTAGAATATGATATTTTCCTAGACATAAGAAATGAAGTTGAAAATCATATAGATAGACTAAAAACTACTGCTAAGATAATTGCTGAACTAGATTGTATAAGCAATTTAGCCTTTGTAGCTTTAGAAAATGATTTTATAAAACCTGAAATTAATGAAGATGGGGAGACTAAAATAGAAAATGGAAGACACCCTGTTGTTGAAAAGGTAATTCCTAAAGGCGAGTTTATTCCTAATGATACTATTATAAATAAAGATGATAATCAACTTCTTATAATAACAGGGCCTAATATGGCTGGTAAATCAACATATATGAGACAGGTAGCTATTATTACTTTAATGTGTCAAATAGGTTCCTTTGTGCCAGCTAATAAGGCTAATATAAGTGTAGTAGATAAAATCTTTACTAGAATAGGAGCTTCTGATGATTTAGCAGGTGGTAAAAGTACATTTATGGTTGAAATGTGGGAAGTTTCTAACATTTTAAAAAATGCTACAGAAAATAGCTTGGTTCTTTTAGATGAAGTTGGAAGAGGAACGAGTACATATGATGGATTAAGTATAGCTTGGTCTGTTATAGAGTATATATGTAAGAATAAAAATTTAAGATGTAAAACTCTTTTTGCTACTCATTATCATGAGTTAACTAAATTAGAAGGAGAAATTCACGGAGTTAGAAACTATTCAGTAGCTGTTAAGGAAGTTGATAACAATATTATCTTCTTAAGAAAAATAATAGAAGGTGGAGCAGATCAATCTTATGGTATTGAGGTTGCTAAACTTGCTGGTATTCCAGATGAAGTAATAAATAGGGCTAAGGAAATCTTAGAGAAACTTGAAATGGAATCTTCAAAGGATAACTTAGATTTAGCTCTTAAAGAAGTAAATGTTTCAAAAGAAGACATAGAAGAAGCCTCTATTACAATCTCTTATGAAGTTAAAGAAAATCTAGTAGAAGAGGATAAAATTGAAATTAAAGAAGAAGTTATTTCAAAATCTTCAGAGGCTAAAACACATAAAGAAGATGATCAAATACAATTGGATTTTTCTGCCATAGGAAAAGATAATTTAATAAAAGAACTTTCAGAAGTTGATATTTTATCTTTAAATCCTATGGAAGCTATGAATAGATTATATGCTCTAGTTAAAGAAGCTAAAAATTTAATTTAGCTTATGGGAAGGAGCTGTTATAAATTTTGAATAGAATAAATATTTTAAATGCAGATACAGCAAATAAAATAGCAGCAGGAGAGGTTGTTGAAAGACCCTCTTCTGTGGTTAAAGAACTTGTAGAAAATTCGTTAGATGCAGGGGCTAAAAATATAACTATAGAGATTCAAAATGGTGGAGAATCTCTTATAAAAATAATAGATGATGGCTCAGGGGTTCATCCAGAGGATGTTGAAAAAGCTTTTAATCCTCATGCTACAAGTAAAATAAAAGATACTTATGATATTTTTAGTATAAATACCCTTGGATTTAGAGGAGAAGCTTTGCCTAGTATAGCTTCTATAGCAAGGGTTGATTTTAAAAGTAAAGTATCAGACTTTGACATGGGTAAGGAACTAATAATTAGCGGAGGAGAAAAAGAATCTTTAACAGATTGTTCTATGAATAGAGGAACTCAAATAGAAGTTAGGGATTTATTTTTCAATGTACCTGCTAGAAAGAAGTTTTTAAAGACAACGGCTAGGGAAAGCGCCTTAATAAATGACTTAGTAAATAGAATTTCACTAGCTAACCCAGATGTATCATTTAAATTATTTAATAACAATAAAAAGATTTTAAATACTTATGGCAATGGAAAACTAATAGATGTTATAAGAACTATTTATGGTAAGTCCACTGCTGAAAATTTAATATATTTTGAAGAGCATAAGGATACAGCTTCTGTTTATGGATTTATAGGAAATGATACCTTAGCAAGAGCATCTAGAAATAATCAAAGTCTTTTTGTAAATAAGAGATATGTAAAAAATAGAAGCTTAACTGTAGCTGTGGAAAATGCCTTTAGGTCTTTTAATGTTACAGGTAAGTTTCCATTCTTCGTATTATTTATAGATACTTATCCAGAGCTTATAGATGTTAACATACATCCAACAAAATCTGAAATTAAATTTAAAGATGAACGTTTTATATTCAAGGTAGTCTTTGATGCTGTTCATTCAGCTATGAGGGAATATGTAAAAGACACCTTTACTCTTCCAGAAGAAGAGGAGAAAAAATTTGAAGCTTTAAAAGAAGAAGTTATTCAGGAAAGCTTAGATAAGGAAATAAGTACCTTAGAAAAATTAAAAGAAAATATAAATTATAAGGTAAGTGAGGATAGAAAGAAAGAAGAGATTTATTCTTATAATCCCTCTAAGGATTATGAAGCTAAAACAGAGGTTAATATTCCAGTAGATTTCTTGTCTAAAGAAAATCAGGATGAATCTTCTAAGTTTAATAACTCTTTAGAAAATAATGAGTTTAAAGATGTTTCAGCTAAAAGAGAGATTTCATATGATCCTATACTTATAAAAAATGAAATTAGGGATAAAGTAAGTGAAAATACTTATGATTCACTTGAAAGAAGTGATTATAAATGTAATAAGAATGAATATGGAAATTCCCTAGAGGAAACAATTTATAAGGAAGCAAAATTTCCTAAGCTAAAAGTTATTGGTCAATTTAATAAAACCTATATACTAGCTGAGTATGATTCTACTTTATATTTAATAGACCAACATGCAGCTCATGAGAAGATTCTTTTTGAGAAGTATTCTTCAGATATAGCTAAAAAGAAGGTTGAAATTCAGCCTCTAATGATTCCACTAGTAGTAACATTACCTACAGAGGATTATCTTTATTATGATGAAAATAAAGAGATTTTTGAAAAGGCAGGATTTAAAATAAGTGATTTTGGTGATAATTCTATAAGAATTGAAGAGGTACCATACTTTTTAGATAAATTAAATCCAACAGAGCTAATAACATCTATGATAAATAACTTAAAGAAAATGGGTACTGGAGAAACTGTAGAGGTTAAATATAATAAAATAGCATCTATGTCCTGTAGGGCGGCAGTTAAGGCTAATGATGTTTTAAGCATATTAGAAATGGAAAACTTAATAGAGGATTTAAGATATATAAATGATCCTTTCCACTGTCCACATGGACGTCCAACCATAATTAAATTTACTAGTTATGAATTAGATAAGAAGTTTAAAAGAATAACTTAAGGAGAGAGACAGTTTAAATGAATAATAATTTACTTATTATTGCTGGGCCAACAGCCGTAGGAAAAAGTGACCTTTCAGTAGATCTAGCAAAGAAGCTAAATGGTGAAATAATCTCTGTTGACTCTATGCAAATATATAAATACATGGATATAGGTTCAGCTAAAATTTCTAAGGAAGAAATGGGAGGTATTCCTCACTATTTAATAGATTTTGTTGATCCTAGTAAGGAGTTTAGTGTAGCTGAATTTAAAGACTTAGCTACAGAGAAAATTAAAGATATACAAAGTAGAGGAAAACTTCCTATATTAGTAGGAGGAACTGGACTATATATAAATTCAATCATATGCAATATGAATTTTGCAGAAAGTGATAAGGATGAAGAGTATAGAGAAGAGCTTGAAAAAATAGCTAATGAGCATGGAAATGAATATTTACATGAAATGCTAAAAGATATTGATTTAGAAAGCTATAATTCAATACATTTTAATAATAGAAAAAGGGTAATTAGGGCACTAGAAACTTATAAGTTAACTGGAAAACCATTTTCATCTTTTAAAGCTAAGAATAGTATTTATGAAACTCCATATAATATATATTATTATGTACTTAATATGGATAGAGCAAAGCTTTATGACAGAATAAACAAAAGAGTTGATATAATGTTTGAAAAAGGTCTTTTAGAAGAGGTTAAGAATCTTAAAGCCATGGGATTAACTGATGATATGCAATCAATGAAAGGTATAGGATACAAAGAAGTTTTATATTATCTTGATGGCAAAATCTCTTTAGAACAATGCATAGAGATGATTAAGCAAGGTAGCAGAAACTATGCTAAACGTCAGCTTACTTGGTTTAGAAAGGATCCTAGAGCTATATTTATAGAGAAAGATACTTTCGCCTCTGAAGAAGATATTTCTTCCAAAATTATTAATGACATAATAAATTCTTAGGTTTATAATTAAATTATATTAAAAATTTATGGAGGGTAATAGAATGAATAAGTCAATCAATAACCTACAAGATATATTCTTAAACAATGCAAGAAAGGAAAGAATTCCTGTAACAATATTTTTAGTAAATGGGGTTCAATTAAAGGGTATCGTTAAAGGGTTCGATAGCTTTACAGTAGTTTTAGATAGTGATGGAAAGCAACAATTAGTTTATAAACATGCTATAAGCACAGTATCACCAGCTAAACCTATTTTATTTAATAACGCGCAAGTTTTTGATAATTAAATATAGAAAAGAAAAATAGGTAAACCCTAGATGGTTTGCCTATTTTTTTTCTATATGATAAGATTTATAAATGTACGATATTTTAATAATGCGGGGGTATAATAATGCTTAATGCAACTATAGAATTACTAAAAAAACAATATGGTTTCACAGATGAAACTATAAAGCTTTATAATCAAGCTATAATTGATGTAGAAAATGAATTTAAAATATATGATGAAATAAGAGAATATAATCAATTAAAAGTTCTTAAGGCTTTCCAAGAGGAAAGAATTTCAGATAATCATTTTACTAATTCAACAGGTTATGGTTATGGTGATATTGGAAGAGATACTTTAGATTTAGTTTATGCTAGAATCTTTAATGCTGAAAAAGCTTTAGTTAGACCACATTTTGTTAATGGAACTCATGCTTTAGGAACAGCTTTATTTGGAAACTTAAGACCTGGAGATACTATATTAGCTGTTACTGGTAGTCCTTATGACACTCTACATAGTGTAATTGGTATAAGTGGAGAAGAAAATATAGGTTCATTAAAAGAGTACGGTGTTAATTATAAGCAAGTAGATCTTGTAGATGGAAAGATTAACATAGAAAAAGCTTTAGAAATGATTAAAGAAGATGAATCAATAAAGCTAATACATATGCAAAGATCAACTGGATACGGTTGGAGAAATGCTTTCCAAGTTAAAGAATTAGGAGAAGCTATTAAAGCTATTAAAGAATTAAGAGAAGACTTAATAGTATTTGTTGATAACTGCTATGGAGAATTTATAGACATAATAGAACCTACAGATGTTGGTGCTGATTTAATAGCAGGATCATTAATTAAAAATATAGGTGGAGGAATAGCTCCAACTGGTGGATACATAGTAGGAAAAGAAAAATATGTAGAGCAAGCATCTTATAGACTTACTGTACCTGGTATAGGAGCAGAATGTGGATGCACATTTGGGGTAATGAAAGATTTCTACCAAGGATTATTCTTAGCTCCTCATGTTGCTATAGAAGCCTTAAAAGGAGCAATATTCTGTGCTAGAATAATGGAGCTTGCTGGATTTGAAGTTCTTCCTAAATATAATGATAAGAGAAGTGACATAATTCAGGCTATAAAATTCAACGATAAAGAAAAACTTATAAAATTCTGTAAGGGTGTTCAATATGCTTCACCAATAGATTCTTTTGTTGAATGTGAACCATGGGCTATGCCAGGATATTCAGATGAGGTTATTATGGCAGCTGGTGCCTTTATTCAAGGTTCTTCTATAGAACTTTCAGCAGATGCACCTATAAGAGAACCATATATAGCTTATTTACAAGGCGGATTAACTTTTGACCATGCTAAAATAGGTGTATTAATAGCTTTAAATAACATTTTTAAATAATATACTAATTTAAATTATTAAATACAAAAATTAACATAGGCTTTTATCAAAAAATAATAAGATTTACAAAGATATTTCTCATAAACTATTTACTTTAAATCTTATTGAAATTTATTTTGATAAAAGCCTATTTTTTATATTCTTTTTATGGAATAAATCTTTTTTATAATATATAATTAAAAATAGATAATAATTTAATATTACGTATTACGTTTCATATATTACATATCGTATTACAAAGAAGGGTAGGAGAGTGCTTTGGAAGAGAGCAAAAACAAAGAATTAAAAGTAAAAAGCTTTAGAGTAACTGAAGAAACTTTTGATAAATTTAAAAAAATAGCATCTGATGAGTTTGGAAATCAAGGACAATGTTTAGATGCATTAATATCACTGTATGAATTAGAGAATTCTAAATCAACGTTGATAGAAAGAAAGTTAGAAATAGAGTCTTTTCAGGATTATTTAAACAAGATAAACCAACTTTTCTTAACTTCTCTTCAAATGAGTGAGGATGCAGGAAAAAGAGCAGAAGAGGAATTTGTTAAGAAGCTTTCTATAAAGGATGTGACCATAGAGAGGCTTCAAAGAAGAGAAGAGGAGCTTATAGAAAGAGATAAGACTTTAAAAGAGGATAATAAAGCTAAAACAAAGGAAATAGAAGAGCTTAAAGAAAATATAAAAACTTTAGAAAAAGATAAAAGTACTTTATCTCAATTAGTATCTAGAAACTATGATTTAATAGAAAAAAATAAAGAAGAAATAGCCTCTTTAAAATCTTTAGAATCTTTAAAAGGTGAAAATGAAGAGTTAAGAAATAAGAGAGAAGAGGATAGAGCTTCTTTAAAAGAAAGAGAATCTCATATAAAATCTCTAGAATTAGAAAAAGAATCTCTTAAAGAAAAGCTAAATTTCTATGAAGAAAAAGAGAAGTCTTATAAGGAAGAGGTAGAATCATATAAAAAGCTTGTAGAAGCTATGAGAAAGGATCATAAGAAGGAGTTAGGGTTATTAGAGACTAAATACTCTAAAATGGCAGAAAAAGAGTCTGAGAAGCTTAGAAAGGATTTTGAAAGTAGGTTGGAATTGGAGAAAAGAACCTTAGAATTAGATATAAAAACTTTAAAATATGAAAAAGAAGTTTTAGAGAGTAAGTTGAATTCATAATTAATTGATTTGTGAATTGAATTAATAACTCAATTTAGATAATTTGTGTAATTTAGTATTCTGTATAGATTATATAGTTGAATATTTAGTAAATAATAAGAAAATAATAACAATATAATAAGTTTTTATATTGTTAAATAAGAAAAATGCTAGGGAATTTTATGCGTTACAAATTTCCTAGCATTTTTTCTTAATAAGCTCTATAAATTCCTACTAATTTACCTAAAATAGAGCAATCTTCAACTATTATAGGTTCATAGTTTTTGTTTTCTGGTTGTAGTCTTATAAATCCATTTTCCTTAAAAAATCTTTTTATGGTAGCTTCATTTTCTATTAGTGCTACTACAATATCACCATTTGTTGCTACGTTTTTCTGTTCTATTATTGCTAAATCTCCATCTAAGATTCCGGCTTCTATCATACTGTCTCCAGTAACTTTTAAAATAAATAAATCATTATTGTGCTTAACGTAGTTTATAGGTATTTGAAACATATCTTCTATGTTCTCTGTAGCTAAAATAGGCATACCAGCAGTAACTTTACCTACTATAGGAATATCTATTAATTCCTTTTCTTCATTAGATAATTCTACTATTTCTAAAGCTCTTGGCTTAGTTGGATCTCTATATATTAATCCTTTTTTCTCTAATCTCTTTAAATGTCCATGAACAGTTGAAGTTGATTTCAAGCTAACTGCTTGACATATCTCTCTAACTGAAGGTGGATACCCCTTTGATTTTGTAAATTCAATTAAAAAGTTATATATTTGAGTTTGTTTATCTGAATTTTCCTTAATAATCATAGTAATTGCACCTCACGATTCTTTGGTAATATTATACCACAGTAAGGAGAGTATAGCAAACTTATGTTCTCATACCGTAACTTTCATAAAAACACTTAAAATAAGATGATTTTTGTATTATTTTTTATGGGAAAATAACTTTTTATTTGATAAAAAAGAGTATATTTGTTATAATGAAAAGATGATTTTTAAGTAAGAGGTGACTTTATGGATAAAAAAGTATTTAACAATGATGATTATTGTGATGTGTATAATGGGAAGATTTGTGATAATTGCGGTGATTGTCTAGAGATGCAAGGGATAGATACAAAAGCCATAAGAATAGCTGATATAGCAAAGGAAGTTGAAGAAAACAAGAAAATAGAAGAAACTCTTAAAAAACTTGCTGAAGAAGAACAAGAAGAAATGGAAGATGATTTAGAAGAAGAGCTTACAACAGAAACTTGGGAAGAGTATTTAGCTAAGCAAGATGAATATGAGGATGCTTTTGATCATATTGAATATCTTGAAGATATAGATTTAAATGATGATTTAACTATGGAAGAAATGACAGAAGAAGTATTTCCAGGGGTTAGAAAACTTAAAATAAAAGAAAAGTAGAAGAGTGTTTCTTATATAAAAGTGCTAAAAATACGAGGGTAGAACATATGTTCTACCCTCGTATTTTCTACATAAAATCAAGAAGTGGTGCTATTTTATATTTGCTAAAGGATTAGTTTTAACTGCTTCTCTTAAAGTTTCATCATCTACATGGGTATATATTTGGGTTGTTGAAATATTTTCGTGGCCTAATATATTTTGTAAGCTTCTTATATCTACATTACCATACTTATACATAAGTGTAGCAGCTGTATGTCTAAGTTTGTGTGGTGTATATTTTTGATCTTTAAATCCTGCATTTTCTATATGTTTTTTCACTAAAATCTCAACACTTCTTTTGTTTATAGGCCTATATTTACTTGATAAAAATAAGTATTTTTTAGCTTCTTCAGTAGCTTTTGAATCATTTCTATTTTTCAAATAGTTTTCTATAGCTGCAATTGAAGCTTCATTTAAATAAACAGTTCTTTCTTTATTTCCTTTACCTATAATAGTTAAGGTATCTCCTTTGATTTTTTCTATTTCAATATTACAAAGTTCAGATAATCTCATTCCGCAGTTTAAAAATAAAGTTAGTATACAATAATCTCTATAATAATTTTTATTTTCTTTATCCATAGAGTTTAAAACAGTTATACTTTGATCTAAGGTTAAATAAACTGGGTGTCTTTTATTTATCTTTGGAGATTCTAATTCTACTGTAGGGTTTTCATCTATTAGTTTTATTTTAGAATTTAAAAACTTAAAGAAAGATTTTAAAGTAGCAACTTTTCTAGCTCTGGCATAAGCACTATTATTTCTAACTTTTTCTAAAAAAGCTAAAAATGCATATATATCAGATAGTGTTATATCCTTTATAAAATTATCACCTAAATCAGAAATTTCAACTTCTTCAATTTTTTCTAATCCAATATTATTTTCTAGACCTTTATAAACTTTTAAAAATTTAAAAAATAATCCTAAATCAACTGAATATCCTTTTACGGTGTTTAGGGATTTTCCTTTTACATTTTCTAAGTAGTTTAAGAATTCAATAACTCTTTTGGGGTGCTTCGATTTCTCTAAAAAATCAAATTTTAATTTATTCTTTTCGAGTAATTCATCTTGTTTGCTGTTTTTAAAATTTGATTTTTCAACAGAATCGCTACCTTTTTCTACTTCCAAAAGCTTGTCCATTCCAAGTTCTTTTAACCATCGTTTAATTATTCTTTGATTAACTTTATAGATCTCTGATAAATCTGTAATACTAAGCTTTCTTTTAAAAATAAAAATATAAATATCTTCAATTAAATCTTCATAGTCACGCTGGATATTTTGAGAATCGTAATAGTTGTATATATGATCAAGATTGCTTAAGTCATCATTACTTAAATTTATATTCAGTAATTTTTTGATTTCTTGTGAGTATTTAAAATTTTCGAATTGATTTGCTTCATTATTCATAGTCTAAAATCCTTTCAAAGCCTTGGTATGACTATATTGTATCATATCTTATCAAAAAACACAATAACTTCGCTAAATGTATATTTAGCGAAGTTATAAAATGGGGATATTTTAGAAATTCATATGTGTATTTTAAAACAATCTCAAAATTAGATCGTTTTTAGGCTTGCTTAACTCAAAAACTTTTTTTATTTTTATCAAGAGTAACTTCCGATAAAAATACTCTAAAAACATTTTGCTAAAATAATTAATTGTAATACTTTAAGTATTACATATAAAAGTAATACAATTAATTATAGGTTTATAATAAATATTTAATATACCTTAAGTATAACCAAAACCACAGTAAATATACATTATAAATAAAATAAAATAATATAATTTATACTTACTAATTTAATTACCTATATAAATTAAAGACCCTATTCTAATATCGCATTTAGATATTAGAATGCAAAAATAATGAAGATAGCTTAAATTTAGCTATCTTCATTATAATATAAATATCTCCAACTTTTAATTATGATAATTCATCTAAGTTGTTACTTTCTTTCCCATCAGGAATACTTCTTAAATAAGCTTCCCCTTTCTTTGAATGAGAAATTATTACTCCATCAATCATTCCCTCTTCTGCAAGTTTTACACCTTCAGCTTTAGAAACAGTCTTCCCATTACTTAAAACATAATCTGTAATTTCTCCATTACTATTCTTTTTTACTTTAACTATAGAATCTGACATAATTATCACCTTCCTTTACTATTATTTTGCATACTTTTTTAAAAAATATTCCCTGTAAAAAATCATTTTTATTTGTTATAATGAAGTTATAAAAGGTTTACATAATGAGGAATGAGAGGTGATTATTTTGTATTTAGAAAAAATTATTAAAGCAAAAAAAAATATAGAAGATGTAGTTATAAAAACACCTTTAATATACAGTGAGGTATTTTCAAAGAAATCTGGAAACCAAGTGTATATGAAATGTGAAAACTTACAATTAACAGGCGCTTACAAAATAAGAGGTGCATTAAATAAAATAAGATCCTTATCAGATGAAGATAAAGCAAAAGGGGTTGTTTGCTCTTCTGCTGGAAATCATGCTCAAGGCGTAGCTTTTGCAGCATCACAAGCCAATGTTAAATCAACTATAGTAATGCCAAAGACTACTCCTCTACTAAAAATCCAATCAACAAAGGATTTAGGAGGAAATGTTGTTTTATCAGGTTATGTTTATGATGATGCATTTAATGAGGCTAAAAGAATTGAACAGGAACAAGGAGCCTTATTTATACATCCATTTAATGATATTGATGTAATTTGTGGACAAGGTACAGTAGCTTTAGAAATATTTGAAGATTTAAAGGATGTAGATGTTATTCTTTGTCCTATAGGTGGCGGTGGCTTAATAAGTGGAGTTACCTTAGCTGCTAAGGCCTTAAATCCTAATGTTAAAGTAATTGGAGTACAGGCTGAAGGTGCAAATGCAATGGTTAAAAGTTTTAAGGCAGGAGAAATAATTACTTTAGACTCTGTCGATACTATTGCTGATGGAATTGCAGTAAAAAGACCAGGTGATTTAACATTTAAATTTATAAAAGAATATGTTGACGATATAATCACTGTATCAGACCATGAAATTGTTGAAGCATTCTTTACCTTAAGTGAAAAACATAAACTTTTAGCAGAAGCTTCAGGCGCTGTATCATTAGCAGCCTCTTCTAAATTAAATTTTAAAGATAAGAACGTGGTATCAATAATAAGTGGTGGTAATATAGATATGGTTACTATAACTTCATTAATAAATAGTGCATTAGTAGCTAAAGGGAGACTTTTTGGCTTTAGTCTAGAAGTTCCTCATAAACCAGGACAAATATTAAAAATTGCTAAAGTACTTGCTGATACTAATGCTAATATAGTAAAACTTGAACATGATCATTTTAAAGCAACAGATGCTCTTAAGAATATGGTTATAGAAGTAACCTTAGAAACTAATGGCCACTCTCATATAGATGAAATTAAAAAAGCTTTAACAGATCAAAACTATGTAATAAAACAAATTTACTAATTTTAAAATAAAAAGAGGTGAAAAATCACCTCTTTTTATTTTAAAATTAGTAAGAAAATACTTCATCTTCTATACTCTCATCAGTATCTATATGATCCACACTTAAGTCAACATCTTTTAAGTCTATTAATTTAGTTTTATGCTTAATTTTATAATATGCAAATAATCCAAAGAATAAAGGTAATCCAATATAAGATGAAATTAATCCACCCCAGTCTACTCCATTTCTAACATCTAAATATGCATATCCTTGACCTAAAACTATTATTCCGCATAATATTAAAGCAATTATAGGTCCTAAAGGAAATAATTTAGCTTTGTAAACTAATCTGTTCATATCTTTACCCTGTGCCACATAAGCTTTTCTGAATCTATAGTGACATATTGCTATTCCAAGCCAAGCTATAAATCCTGATAATCCTGAGGCTGCTACAAGCCATACATAAACTGTATTTTCAGCATAAATACCTGTTAAGAAACATAAACTTGCAATTATTGTTGTTATTATAATAGCATTAACTGGTACTCCTCTAGAATTGGTTTTTTCGAAAATCTTAGGTGCCATTCCACTTTTAGCCATGGCATAAAGCATTCTACTTGATGCATACATACCAGAGTTACCAGCTGATAAAACAGAAGTAAGTATTATAGCATTCATAATTGAAGCAGCTCCAGCTAATCCTAATTTCTCAAATACTATTGTAAAGGCACTTGTTTCTACTCCAGCTTGAGCATTTGGCACTAAAGCACCTATTACTAAAATTGTTCCTAAATAAAATAATAAGATTCTCCAAAATATTGTATTAACAGCCTTAGGTACATTTTTTTCAGGATCTTCACTTTCTCCAGCAGCAACCCCTACTAATTCAGTTCCTTGGAATGAGAAACCAGCTATTAAGAAAATCATGAAAATTGATTTTACTCCTCCAATAAATGGTCCTCCATTTTCATAGAAGTTTTTAAATCCTACATTATCTCCACCTAATATTCCAAAAATCATAAGAACTCCTACGATTAAGAATATTATAACAGTAGCAACTTTTACAGCTGCAAACCAAAACTCTGATTCTCCATAAGCTTTAGCAGATAATAAATTAAGAGTTAATATAATTACTAAAAATAATGCGCTCCAAACTATTGCTGGAACATTAGGAAACCAAAATTTCATTAATAAAGAGCCTGCAACCATTTCTGCTGCTATTGTTATAGCCCAGTTATACCAGTAATTCCATCCCAGAGCAAACCCTAAAGCAGGATCAACGAATTTTGTTGCATAAGCTCCAAAAGAACCTGTTTCTGGCATATATGTTGCCATCTCCCCTAAGCTTGTACATAAAAAATATACCATTACTCCTATAATTCCGTAAGCTACAAAAGCTCCTCCAACACCAGCTTGATGAAGTGTATCTCCCATTGCTAAGAAAATACCAGTTCCTATGGCACCTCCCATAGCAATCATACTAAGGTGTCTTGATTTCAAGCCTCTTTTTAGATTAGTATTTTGTTCTTGACTCATTTTTAGTCCTCCTTATGGTTTTAATAATTAAGCCATAAGTGATAACTAAGTTTTCGCTAACAAAAGAAACCCTTAAGCGTGTTTCATGCTTAAGGGTTTGTAAAGTTATATACAATACTCTTCTTTCATGATAGCACACCACAAAATAATTTGTGACAGTGTTACATATATTCTATGTAACCCCAACCTAATAGAATTAAAGCCTCTTCTAATGGTTTCGGCGATTCATCCTTTCACTTTGCTTCAATGTGCTTACCTCTGCAAAGATACTCTTAATCATCGCGCCTCTATCTCAGTTATTCACTTTATATTAACAATTATGAGATTAAATTTGCAAAATGTCAATATTTTTTTATTGATAAATAAAAATTATAAACAAAAATTACTGAACAATTTATGAAATAATTTAGATTTTATTGTTGACTTTAAATCCTAACTATAGTAATATGTACTCATATAAAAAACATGTGTATTCAATAAGAATACAAAGGGGGGCTATTATGAAAAATTTATCCTTAATAAAAAGAATATTTGTTGCAATTATTTTAGGAATACTTATTGGGCTAGGATGTTCCTATATTAATTTAGATATACCTATTAGAATATTAATGACCTTTAATAGCATATTTGGAAATTTACTTAGTTTCTTAATTCCACTTATAATAGTTGGGTTTATAGTTCCTGGTATAGCATCCTTAGGAAATAAATCAGGAAAGGGACTTTTCATAACTACTTTAATTTCATATGCTTCAACATTTTTAATAGGAATAATTACTTTCTTTATAGGACGTTCATTACTTCCTAAATTTATAGTAAGTGCTTCTTTAAGCACTGGTTCAGTAAATGTTGATCCTTATTTTACAATTGATATTCCTCCAATGTTTGGTGTTATGTCTGCTTTAGTTTTTGCATTCTTATTAGGAATAGGAATATCAAGAATAAAAAATAGTTATTTATTGAAGGTATCAGAAGAGTTTAATCATGTTATTTCATTAACTATAAAAAATGTATTAATACCTTTAGTACCTATTTACATACTTTCAATATTTTCAAAGTTAAGTTATAATGGTGAGATTTTTACTACTTTAAAGTCTTTTGGACTTGTGTACTTAGTTTTATTTTCAATACAAGGATCTTATTTAGTGGTTCAATATGCTTTAGCTGGAACTTTAAAGAAAGAAAATCCATTAAAATTACTTAAAAATATGATTCCTGCATATATGACAGCTTTGGGAACTCAATCATCAGCAGCTACAATCCCAGTTACTTTAAATTGTACTAAGGACAATAAAGTTGACCAAGATGTAGCAGATTTTGTTATTCCTTTAGGAGCAACAATAAATTTAGCAGGTGATACTATTACTTTAGTTCTTGCATCAATGGCTGTAATGTATATGAAAGGACAAACTCCAACTTTCTCTGTTATGATTCCATTTATAGTTATGTTAGGAGTAACTATGGTAGCAGCACCAGGGGTACCAGGTGGCGGAGTTATGGCTGCTTTGGGATTACTTGAAGGTATGCTTGGATTTGGTAATGTTGAAAAATCCTTAATGATAGCACTGCATGCTGCTCAAGATAGTTTTGGAACAGCAACTAATGTAACTGGAGATGGAGCTATAGCTATAATAGTAGAATCAATATTAAAGAAAAGAAACAATACTAACATTAAAATTGAAGAGGCTGAAGAAGAATTCATTCCAAAGGTTAGTTGTAATTAAAAAAATGACTATGAGAATTTCTCATAGTCATTTTTTATTTAAGAATTATATTGCTACTTTTAGGGAATAATTGATCATATAAAGAATCAAAGCCCTCATCAGCTAATACTACTTCTATATCATCATTTACATAAAATTGATTCATAGTATTCATTATAAGTTCATATTTCTTTAAATTACCCTCTTCAAGTAAAACTTCATAAAGATATGCTAAGTGATTTTGCATATACTCTTGCATTTCCTTAAGTTCTTCATCAGAAACTTTATTTTCTTTATGAAGCTTACTTACAGGTCCATTTCTAAAAATAAAATACGTTGAAGCTTTTGCTATTCTAGCAATATGTTCTTTAGTCTTAGTATCCTTCATATTTTCCACCTCTCCCATCTAACGTAATAATTATAAAATAAAATTAAGTACATTTCAATTTTCTTATTTATTCTAATATAGGAAGTTTTAACATTGGATTTTTACTTAATTATGAATTTTTTTATTAAAGTATTAATTTTATTTGACATATAGATTAACAATGGTTATAATCATTTTGTTTGGTTTTCTTTTAAGTTTTTAAATACACATTAAATATTTAAATTCACATTCAAAAATACGATTCACAAAACTCAAAAACAAGGAGTGTATTAAAAATGAAAAAAGAAAAATTTATTCCTAAGCTTATATTTTTCTTATTAGGAATGGCAATCATACAATTAGGTGTTGTAATATTCTTATTAAGCGGAGCTGGATCAGATCCGTTTACTGTATTTACTCAAGGACTTTCAAAAGCTCTAAGCGTTTCAACTGGAACTGCTAACATGATAATACTTGTTACTTTAGTTATTGCAATCTTCATTGCAGATAGAAAACAACTTAAAGTTGGAACTTTTGTACTTGTTTTAGTAGTAGGCCCTACTATAGATGCAATCATGGGAATATTACATAGATTTGGATTAGATACTTCACTTAGTAACTTTAATTTATTTACAAAATGCGTAATTGTAGCTGTAAGCTGTATTATAATAGCTATAGGATTCTCATTCTTAGTTAGTACTGAATTAGGAGTTGCACCAAACGATTTAGTTCCTCTTATAATAAGAGATAAAACTAACTTCCAATACCGTTGGATACGTATCGGCTTAGATTTAAGCTTCCTAGTAGTTGGTTATTTACTAGCTGGTGTTGTAGGTCTTGGAACAATAATAGCAGTACTTTTCACAGGTCCAGCTATACAATTTTTTATGCCGCCATGTGAGAAAATTGTACATAAATTTATAGGCAAAAATGCTGCTTAATAATAGAAAAACAGTCCATATGGACTGTTTTTTTATATTTCTTGATATCTAGCTATAAGTTCTACCAATTCATCACAGAAAGCATCATATTTTTCTGTAGGATGTTTTACTGTAATTGTAATTTCTTCACCAATTTCTACTCTTTTCTGATCCGGCGAAAATGTAAATGCCAATGTATCTTCTCTGTTATATATAGGTTTTATAGTAACATGAAAATCTTCTCCTAAAATTTTCTTTCTTAATAATGTCATAATAATCACCTCACCGTTTTATTATAACAATAAAAGAAAAACATGCCAATATTGGCATGTTTTTATATAGTATCAAAAAAAGCGTTTATCTTTTCTAATTCTCCATTTGCAAAAGTATAATCATCTAAATCATCTTTATTTATCCATTTATATGTAGTTATATTAGCGCCACAAGTAATTTTTTCTTTTAAGGAACCTGTAAAAACTCTTAAACTTTCTTCTTCATTAACATTTAAATCACATAGTTGATTTAAATCAAAAACTATAGTTTTTAAATCTTCCTTTATTGCTCTATTTGCGCATTTTTCTGGAGTTTCTCTTCCTTTTATTTTTCTTTCAAAAACATACCATAGGTGCTCATCTGCTTTTTTCCCTTTTCTTTTTGAAATTAAAATATTATTAAAGTCATCCTTTATAATAATAGAACAAAATTTAATATTACTCATATATGTCTCCCCTTTTACACATTTCGCTTTTTATATACATATTATAGCAAATTATTATATATTATTCCTCTATTTTAATATAAATTCAAATAAAGTTTTCAATGTTGTTTAATAGTTAATTGATTTTAAACTATCCAAGTTTTTTTATATTTTAACATATTATTTTATTAGTTTTTAATTTTCAATACATACTTTAATAGTAATATTTAACGAATAAAAAAATAAAATTTAAGCAATAAATTCATAATATAACGTATATTTATTGCTACTCAAAAAATATAAACCCGTAATTTTTGATAAAAAGACGAATTATAAGATTGATTAGCAAAAAATATATACTTCTTTTATAATCTAAAGAAGTTTTAAGTTATTTATATCTAAATCATAAGTAACATCTTTTCTTTCAACTATTACTTTAATCTTTTCCTTAATTTCATCACATTGAAGAACTTTAGTGATAAGCTCTCTTGTTGGATTAATTGCATATGGTATTCCAACATTTTTAAACATTGTAAAGTCTCCAGAGGTATCTCCATAAGCATAACTATTTTCTAAGTCTATATTATGTTTTTCTTTTAATTCTAAGATAGCTTTTTCTTTGCTTTCAGAATCCCACATTGGAATTATATCTCCGTTATATGTATTATTATGATCAAGCTTATATATAGTTCCTTTAAAATCATTCATATTATATTTTTCTGACATTTCCTTTACAAGCTCATAAGGGGAGCCAGAAATAGCTATAACAATATGACCTTGTTCTTTATGCCATTTAATTCTTTCTCTAGTAAATGTATAAACCCTATCCCCTTTTTGTTCTATTACTTTTTTAGCTATATACTCTATATGATGATTACTTATTCCTCTTATGGCTTCAGTATATATATCAACCATTTTTAGCAAATATTCATCATAACCACCTTGTCTTTTATCCCATTTTATAAACGATGGACGTACATCCTTATACCACTTAGTTTCATCAACTAATTCGTATTTTATTATTTTTTTAAATACTTCTGTTATTAATCCTTCTCTATATATTGTTCCATCAATATCAAAAAATGCTGCTATGTTTTTTTCTTTCATTTTTTTCACTCCTCTTCTGTAAAATTTCCATTTATGTATTATTTAACAGTATATCATAAATAAATAAATTTTAAAGGGATTATATAAAATATAATTGTACCCATACATTTGATAATACATTGATAATATTTTAATATATAAATATATTTTGGTTCTGGAGGTAAAAAAATATGAATGTTAGTAGTAATAGTAAATTTCATAAGACAGTTTTCACAGCACTAATGATTGCAATAATATTTATATCAGCAAATTTAATAAGAATTCCTACTGTAGGAGGCTTTGTTCACCTAGGAGATTGTATGGTTCTTTTAGCAGCAGCCTTACTAGGGAAAAAGCGTGGAGCTTTAGCTAGTGGTATAGGAATGGCTCTTGTGGATTTATATAGTGGATATATAATTTGGGCACCTTTTACATTTATAATAAAAGCTTTAATGGCATATATAGCTGGAGCTATTTTAGAATATAATCATAGAAAAAGTTATTTAGTACCATTTTTAATCTCTGGTATATTCATGGTTGTAGCTTATTTCTTCTCCGGTGCAATAATAGCATTTTTATTTACAGGAAGCTCTAATACCATAATAGGAGCTTTAGCATATTCAGCAAAGGATATAATAGGTAATATACTTCAAGTTGGTGTTGGTATAGTTATAGCCTTACCTCTTTCAAAAGTATTATATAAGCAAGAAAAGAAAGCCTTTAATTAAAAAGGCTTTCTTTTAAATATAAAAAGATAAAACTATTCCATTATTAATTTAACAGGGCAGTGATCAGATCCTAGTATTTCAGTATCTATAGAAGCTTCTTTTATTCTATCTTCTAAATTATTTGAAACTAAGAAATAGTCAATTCTCCATCCAGCATTATTTTTTCTTGCATTAAATCTATATGACCACCAAGAATAAACTCCCTCTAAGTCTGGGTTGAAATAACGGAAGGTATCTATAAATCCACTTGATAATAGTGTAGAAAGCTTATCTCTTTCCTCATCTGTAAAGCCAGCATTCTTTCTATTTGTCTTAGGATTCTTTAAATCTATCTCTTTATGAGCTACATTTAAATCTCCACATACAACTACACCTTTTTTAGATGAAAGCTCTAAAAGATAATTTCTAAAATCATCTTCCCATTCCATTCTATACTCTAATCTAGCAAGTTCACTTTGGGAATTTGGAGTATAAACAGTTACCATAAAGAAGTCTTCAAATTCTAAAGTTATAACTCTTCCTTCTTTATCATGATGCTCCATATTTATTCCATAATAAACATTTAGAGGTTCTTTTTTAGTGAATATTGCAGTTCCTGAATACCCCTTTTTCTCAGCATAGTTCCAGTATTGATGATATCCCTCTAGATCTAAGTCTATTTGTCCTTCTTGAAGTTTAGTCTCCTGTAGACAGAATATATCAGCATCTTCAGATTTAAAGTAATCTAAAAAGCCTTTTTTAACACAAGCTCTTAAGCCATTAACATTCCATGATATTAATTTCATTTAAATTTCCTCCTATACTTAATCAATATAAAATATAATTAAGTTTAAAATATAACAACTGATTTATTTATAAATTTAATTGTATATAATATATTGTAATAAAAAAAATTAAATAAATCATTATTTAATTTTAAATAATTGTAATATAATTATTTAAAAGAAATAACAAGGGGGCTAAATTAAATGAATAAAGTAATTAGATTTGCTAATCAAAAGGACTTAAAGGCTACTATGGAATTTGATTTACACAAAAATGAAGAGGTTATTTCTAACAAAATAGATATGAAGGAAGTTATAGTAGCTGAATTAGACAATAAAGTTGTAGGTTGTCTAAAAATAGAGTATATATGGACTCATATACCTTTTATAAGCTATATAGTGGTTAAAGATGGACTTAGAGGCTCTGGAATAGGTGAAAGCCTTTTAAACTTTTTAGAGGAGTATTTAAAGAAAGAAAAAAATTCTGAGTTTTTATTAAGCTCTTCAATGACTGATGCTACAAAAGCTCAAAAATGGCATATCAGAAGAGGATTTGAAGAGTGTGGATTTATTACTTCAATAAATGAAAATAACGTTGGGGAAGTATTCTTTAGAAAAAATTTATAATTACATATGTTATAAATTAAGAAAATGATATATTTAATAAAAAATATTAAAGTATTTATTAAATGAAATAAAGCAACAAAGAACATCATTTAAATATTGATGCTCTTTGTCTCTTTAAATTTACTCTATATAATTTACAAAAGCTACTCCATTATAAGAATCAATTGATTTAAATCCTATATTTTTATAAAATTCAATTGAGGAATCTTTATCCTCACTTATTAAAATCTTTTGCCTAACGTGTTTATATTCATCTAATACAGAATTAATCAAACCTCTACCAATACCATTTCCTTGATATTCTGGAAGAACTACTATATCTTGTATGTATATTATAGTTAGTCCATCTCCAATAACCCTAATAAGACCTATTAATTTTTCTTCATGCCATGCTGAAATTATCTTTAATGAATTTTTAAATGCCTCTTCTAATTTTTCTAAATCTTCAGTATAGTCAAACCATCCTGCGCTTTCATATAAGGAAGAAATACTTTTTATATCCTTAATTAAATCTTTTTTTAAAATCACTTTTTCTAAATTCATAATCCCTCTTTAATTAAAATAATATTTTTTATTTATTATATTCAATATTAATCTATATAAACTTTAAATATTTTAGATACATTATGAGTTGAATCCCAAATACCATCCACTTGAAAATTATATTCTCCTTTTTCCTCTGGAAGCATAAATAAAAATATACTCAACTTATAATATCCCTTCTTTATTATAATTAAATGTATTTTATTCTATTATAAGTAATAAAATGGAAAAATTCAATTACTTATAATAAGTTTTTAGAATATATTTTCTAAAATAAAAAAACTCTAGCTTTATAACTAGAGTTTTTATAAATTTATTCAATTATTTTATATTTCTGCTTCCTGGCTTTATGTAAGGAATTCCTTCTTTACATAGTGGGCAATTTTCTGCCTCAAAGCTTTCTATATCAAGTTTTATTGAACTATACATTGGGAAATCTGTTACATTTCCTGGAGTTCTATCTACTATACAAACTACTGCAACAACTTCTCCACCTTGTTCTTCAATTACCTTTGCAGCTTCCTTAAAGCTCTTACCTGTAGTTACAACATCCTCTGTTATTACTACCTTTTGTCCTTTTTCTATAGTAAATCCTCTTCTTAGAGTCATTTCTCCATTTTCTCTTTCAGTAAAGATTGCAGGCTTACCTAACTGTCTTCCTAATTCGTAAGCTACTATAACTCCTCCCATAGCTGGTCCTACAACTAAGTCAAAGTCTATATCTTTTAATTGATCAGCTACAACCTTTAATACTTTCTCAGCTTTTTCTGGGTATTTTAATAATTGAGCACATTGGCAATATCTATTTGAGTGTCTTCCTGATGATAATAAGAAATGTCCTTCTAATAATGCTCCAACCTCTTTTAATGTATCTATAACCATAGCGTCTGTATTTTTCATATTTAATTCCTCCAAAACTTTCTTATTTATTTTCTTAATATCTTCAAAATTACTTTTTATAAAAATCACTATATTAATATGAAGATAAATTTTGTGATTTAATAATCTTTAAAATATATTTATAAGCTTTATTAGCTATTTAATCTTTTATTACTTTATACACCCTACAATTTCATTAATATTTTTTAATCCTTCTTTTTTGCAAAAGTCTTCTAAGCCTTTTATTATTTCTATACCTGCTTTAGGATTTACAAAGTTTATTGTACCTATTTGTATAGCTGATGCTCCTGCCATCATAAATTCTATGGCATCCTCTGCTGTAGAAATTCCTCCTAATCCTATTACTGGAATGTCTACAGTTTTAGCAACTTCATGAACCATTCTAAGGGCTATAGGTTTTACAGCTGGGCCAGAAAGTCCTGCATACATATTATTAAATACTGGCTTTCTATTTTTTATATCTATTGCCAGTCCTTTTAATGTATTTATTAAAGAGATTGAATCTGCTCCTGCCTCGGCACATTTATATGCCATATTGCATATATTCTCAGCATTTGGTGATAATTTTACCATTAAAGGTTTATCACATATTTTTCTAACCTTAGAAACCACTTCATATGCTACATCTGATTGTATTCCAAAGGCCATTCCACCAGATTTTACATTAGGACAAGATATATTTAACTCTATCATGTCTATTTTTTCTTTATTTAAAAGAGATACTGCTTTTTCGTAATCCTCTATAGTAGCTCCCCCTACATTTGCTATTATATTTGTTCCTAGTTCTAACATTTTAGGAAGTTCTACTTCTATAAATTTCTCTATTCCTGGATTTTGAAGTCCTACTGAATTCATTATTCCTTGAGGAGTTTCATATATTCTTATTCCTTCATTACCTTCTCTACTATTAAGAGTTAGTCCTTTTGAACTTATTCCTCCTAATTCTCCCACATCATAGAAGTTATTATACTCAGCTCCAAAGCCGAAAGTACCTGATGCTGCTATAACAGGGTTTTTAAAATCTACTCCATTTATAACTGTTTTTAACATACTTTTAACCCCTCCTAAATTAGAATTCAACTTCTAATCCATTAAATACTGGACCATCTTTACAAGTTCTCTTATTTCCTGACTTGGTTTTACATGTGCATACTAAGCAAGCACCTACTCCACAAGCCATATGTTTTTCCATGGAAATATACACATTAACCTTATCTTCTCTGCACATTTCAACTACCTTCTTCATCATGATTTCCGGTCCACAGCATAGCACTGTATCATACTCTTGAAGAGGAAGAATTTCTGTTACAAATCCTTTATGTCCATGTTTTCCTGTATTTGTTGAAATTTTAACCTCGTCTACATATTCTGATATTTCATCTACTAAGTATATGTCATCTCTAAATCCACCATAGAAATCCATTTTCATATCTTTATTATTTTTTCTAAGGCTTTTTGCAAGTTCTAGCATTGGAGCTGTTCCTATACCTCCACTTACTAAGGCAACTTTTCCGTAATCTTTATTTATATCGAAACCATTTCCTAAAGGACCTATTATTTCTATTTCATCTCCAGAAATCATTTTTTTCATCTCATTTGTTCCGGCTCCAACAGTAGCATACACAAAACGTACATCATTCCCATTTACTTCACAAACACTTATTGGTCTTCCTAAGAAAGTGTTTGGAGTTTTTATCATATAAAATTGTCCTGCATTTATTTTAGCTTCATGCTCTACTACTAGTGAGTATATTCCCTCTACTAATTCAATATTTTCCTTTACTTTACCTTTGAAATATTCCATAGCCATAATCTGTCCTCCCAAGTGTTTTATCTATTTTAAAATTGCTTCTCTTATACTGTCTCTCATTGAAATGGCTTCTTTTCTAGCACATTCTGCAAAGTTTTTACTATCTTCCATGGCTTTATAGGCTAATAGTATCTTTCTTGAAGAGTTTACAATTCCACCATTTCCATTTTTAAGATAAGCTGCTACATCTTTAGCAGTTCCTCCCTGTGCACCATATCCAGGTATTAAAAATGGCATTGTATCTAATTTATCTCTCATTTCTTTTGCTTCTTCTTGATGAGTACAACCTACAACTCCACCTATTGAGCTATAACCATGTTTTCCTAAATAGTTTTTTCCTAGAGTATTTAACTTTTCTCCAACTACATCATAAACTTTCTTTCCATTTCCGGCTTCTAAATACTCTATATCTTCAGCTCCCTTATTTGAAGTTCTTACTAGTACAAATACTCCTTTTTCATTTTTTTCTATATAAGGTAAGTATGGATCTATGCTATCCATTCCCATATATGGATTTAAAGTTATAAAATCACTTTCAAAATCTCCTTCAAAGTGAGCCTTTGCGTACATTTTAGCCGTTGCAGCTATATCTCCTCTTTTTATATCAGCTATGATTAAAGCATTCTTTTCTCTTAAATAACTTAAAGTATTTTTATAAGCTTCTAATCCCTTAAGACCAAGAGCTTCGTAATAAGCTATTTGAATTTTAAAACATGCAGATACATCTAGTGTGGCATCTATTATTTCTTTATTGAAGGCAAATAACATATCGCTTTCATTTGAAAACTTACTTTTAAATTCCTCTGGTATATAATCTAAGCTTGTATCTAGGCCAACACAAACTACTCCGTTTTTTTCTACTTTTTCAAATAATTTATCAGCTATCATACATACCTCCTAAAATTCACCCTTATAAACTATTTTTCCGTCTTTTATTGTTAGCACTACATCTCCATAAAACTCCATTCCATTAAATGGTGTGTTTTTACTTCTAGATACTATATCTTCTTCTTTGAATATTCTTTTCTTGTTTAAATCTATAAGAACTAAATCCCCAATAAAACCTGGTTGAAGTTTTCCTTTATTTATGTTTAATAACTTAGCAGCATTTCCACTCATTAATTGACTTAGCTTATTTAAGCTTATGTTATTTTCCTTAACTAGCTTCGTATAACATATTGAGAAAGCTTGTTCAATTCCAATCATGCCAGGTGCTCCTTTTTCCTTATCTTCCTTTGAATGAGGAGCATGATCTGTTCCTATACAATCAACATAGTTCATTTTTATTGCCTTTATTAAGAAATTTACATCTTCTTCTTCTCTTATAGGAGGATTAACTCTATAATTACTAATCTTATTATTTAAAGCTAAGTGGTGAGGAGTTATTTCGCAAGTTACTTTAACTCCATCATTTTTTCCTTCTATTATATATTTCATAGCTTCCTTAGTACTTACATGAGACATATGAAGTCTACAATCTACAAACTTTGCTAGTGTAATATCTCTCCATGTCATCATATTTTCAGCTAATCTCATATCAACCTTTGAAAACTCTGGGCTTTCAGCATGGGACATTACTATCCAGTTATTTTCTTTAGCTATTTTCATAGCCTCCATCATAATCTTAGAATCTGACACACCTTTACCGTCATCTGTTATTGCCTTAACATTAGGATTGCCCTCAAATTCTCTAAGATGATTTATTTCTTCACCTGATAAATTCTTTGTTATAGAAACTGTTTGATATAAATCTACTAAGCCTACCTCTTTACCCTTATTAACCACGTAATCTAATACTTTTTTTGAACTACAAACTGGTTTTGTGTTTGGCATTAAGGTTACTGTTGTGTATCCACCTCTCACTGCAGCCTTAGATCCACTTTCAATATCTTCTTTATATTCAAAGCCTGGATCTCTAAAGTGTGCATGAGTATCTATAAATGCAGGCATAAGTACTAAGCCTTTTCCATCTATTGTTTCACATTCCTTATTTAGTTCAGTTCCTAATTCTTTTATTAACCCTTTTTCTATATATATATCACCAAAAAAGTTGTTGCTTTCATCTATTAAATTTACATTTTTAATTAGCAAATTCATCTTAATTATGTCCTCCTAAATTTAATGCTTTTGAAAAGTGTTTTCTGCGTTACAATAATCACAATTGTATGTATTATTCTTTTTGTCTATTAAAGTAAAGCTTTGAGGAACATATTTTTCCACTTGAGTTATACATTTTGTGTTTTTACATTTATAATTTTGTAATTCTCTATTTTTCATCCTATTACGCCTCCCCTAAAAGTTTTGCCATTAAGGCCATTCTTACATACATTCCGCATTTGGCTTGCTTAAAGTAAAATGCTCTTGAATCTTCATCTACTTCATAGGCTATTTCATTTACTCTTGGAAGAGGATGAAGAACCATCATATCTTCTTTGGCACCCTTCATTTTTGCTTCATCTAATACATATACATCTTTTAATCTTTCATACTCACTTTGATCTACAAATCTTTCTCTTTGTATTCTTGTCATGTATAAAATATCAGCTTCTTTAATTCCTTCTTCTAAGCTAGTAATTTCTTTGTATTCTATATTATTTTTTTCTAAAATTTGCTCTCTAATATAATTTGGGATTCTAAGTTCTATTGGAGATATTAAGATGAATTTATTATTTTTATATCTTGAAAGTGCTTTTATAAGAGAATGCACTGTTCTACCGAATTTTAAGTCTCCACATAATGCAATTGTATTTCCTTCTAGGTTTCCTTTATATTCTTTTATTGTAAGAAGATCTGTTAATGTTTGAGTTGGATGTTGATGCCCTCCATCTCCTGCATTTATAACTGGGATATCTGAATACATTGAAGCAACTTTTGCTGCTCCTTCTAAAGGATGTCTCATTGCTATAAGATCTGCATAGCAGTTTACTGTTTTAATAGTATCTCTTAAAGATTCTCCTTTAGAAACTGATGAAGAATTTGGTTCTGAGAAACCTATAACTTGTCCACCTAGTCTAAGCATTGCTGATTCAAAAGACAATCTTGTTCTAGTACTTGGCTCATAGAAAAGTGTTGCTAGAATTTTACCATTGCATATGTTTTGATATTCTTTTGGATTTGCCATAATTTGATGTGCTAATTTGAAAATTTCATCAAATTCCTCTATTGTGAAATCTGATGGATCTAATAAGTGTTTGTTTTTTAACATAAAATTTCACTCCTTTTTAACCTCTCTGTGTTAATTTAAAGAAGAAAAGTTATATAATTTTATTAAAAAAAGTCTTCCTAAGATAAGGAAGACTTTTCACGTATAAATAAATCCTTTAAGATTATAATTCAACTATATAACTTCCTTATTGACCTCTCTGGATCAAATTTAAAGGTTATTTTATTCAGCCTCTCTGGACTGCTTTTATTGTGCTTATAATATCATATTAAAATATTTATGTCAATAATGTTTTTAATAATTATTTTTATATTTTCAGTTAAAAATAAAACTTACAAACATATTTTGAGAATTGCTATATTCCTATAAGAATTTATAATAATTTAAATTCTAAAATCATTATAGATATTCCCTTCATACTATTTGTAAGTCTTATTATTAAGGTTTTATACAGCACATTAAATATTATATTAGTGCCAATTGTTCATGATGGCGTCCCAGGTCATTTTACCAGACTTTGCCAAAGTCACAGTTCCGTAGACTGAGTTAGGAATTCCACTTGACATCACCGTACAAGCAAAGTTTCCTTTTTGAGTATGAATTAAGGCCGTATCATTCTCAACTCCCTTTTTGTCTCCTGTTTTGCTTGATATATCAAACTTAAGGTTGTCTGGTATATATAAAGCTAGTTTGTTTTTAATCTGTTGTCTTGTAAGTATATCTATAAGCATTTGAGAGTTTTCTTTACTTAAGAAAGAACCCTCACTAAGTTTTTTCCAGGCTAAAGTTAAATCATAAGCTGTTGTATAATTTTCTACATCTGATTTGAAATTTCTTTCATCGGCAGTTTTTCTATTAAGCTCAGTATTTTTCATACCTAATTCTTTAATAGTTTCATTTATTTTATTCATACCAACTAAATCAATTATTTTATTTGCTGCTGTATTATCACTTTGGATTAGCATTGCTACCATAAGTTCAAATACAGTATAATCTCTCTCTCCAAATTCATGTATTATACCAGTTCCATAGACCTTATCTGAACTTTCTATTTTAACTTTATCCAAAAAGTCTATTTTGCCTTCCTCTACTTCTTTTATAAGAGCTATAGCTATAGGTAATTTCATACAACCTGCTGAAATCATTTTAACGTTTTCATTGTAACCATAAGTATAACCACTCTTTAAATCCTCAAAGAAAAAGCTATACGAACCAATTCTGCTCTCTAAATATTTTTGAACTTCTTTCATAAATACCCACCAGCTTTCTTTTAATGTTGCTTTTATTGTTGCCTTGTTTAAAGTGTACCATATTTTCAGAAAATTTTGAAGTATTAATTGTAAATTTTTTCTTGTTAACGTTTAATTTTTTTTGATTTTAATATACATATTTATCCTTATAATTTACTAAATTATAAGTGAAATTTTACTAAATAGAAAAGAAAACACTCATCAAATTTTAATTTGATGAGTGTTTTTATATTATTAATCAGCGAAACTAATTCCTATACTTTTAGCGGTGTTTACTAATTCACCTTCTGGATTTACATTTTTAGTATGTCCAATTACATTTTCTAAACTTTCATAGGATACTTTATTTCCTTTTAATGCAACCATGTTTCCAAATAAATTGCTATTTATAAGTTCAACAGCTTTAACTCCATATTTAGTTGAAAGTATTCTATCATAAGTAGAGGTGTTTCCCCCTCTTTGTATATGTCCAAGCACAGTGCTTCTTATTTCATGATTCTTTATTAATCCTTCTAAGTCAATGGCTAATTTGTTAGCTATTCCCCCTAGTCTTACTGGGTCTGGACTATCATCAACTATTTTAGAAACAACTACTTCTCCATCTTTAGGTTTTGCTCCTTCTGCAACTACAATAATTGTAAACTGTTTTCCGGCTTCTTCTCTTTCTTTTACTTTTTCAACTATTTTGTTTATATCGTAAGGTATTTCAGGTAATAATATTACATCAGCAGAACCAGCTATTCCTGATTCTAAAGCAATCCAACCAGCATTTCTTCCCATAACTTCTAAAAGCATTATTCTATGATGTGACTCAGCTGTAGTATGAAGTCTATCTAAAGCTTCTGTAGCTATTTCTGTGGCAGTATTAAATCCAAAGGTTACATCTGTGGCTAATAAATCGTTATCTATTGTTTTAGGAACACCTATTACATTTACACCTTTTCTTGAGAAATCTCTTGCAGAGGTTAAGGTTCCATCTCCTCCAATAACAACTAAAGCATCTACCCCTTCTTTTTTTAAGTTTTCTACACCAACATCAGAAACATCTTTTTTAACTATTTTGCCATTTTCATCTTCAACTTGATAATCAAATAGGTTGTCCTTATTTGAACTATGAAGTATTGTTCCTCCTCTATGAAGTATTCCAGAAACAGAATCAAGATCTAATTTTACAAAGTCATTATTATAAAGACCTCTATATCCAAATTTATAACCTATAACTTCATATCCATATTTTAAGATTGCAGTTCTAGTTACAGATCTTATTACTGCATTTAATCCAGGGCAATCTCCTCCCCCTGTTAGTATAGCTATTTTCTTAATTGGTTGCATCATATAAAATCCTCCTCCTAAACAATTTTACACCATAGTCTGTAAGTTTTTTACAATTACCTTCTAAGTAAATGATATCATAGAAAGCTTTGTATTTAAAGTAAAATTATTTTAAAAATTAAGAAAATTAAAATTTGTTTACAATAATATTAGTAAAACTATTAGTTTGTTTAATAAAAAAAAAGACAAGGAGTTTAATCCTTGTCTTTTTTTATTAACTAATTACTTTAGTAAATATTAAAATAGCTAATACTATACCAGCAAATACTCTGTATATAGCAAAAATTCTCATAGGTTTTTTCTTTAAGTAATTTATAAACTTGTCTATAACAACTAATGAAACTATAAATGCAACTATAAATCCTAAGATTAATGCTATTAAATAAGTTCCATCCATTTGAGAATAATCAAATTTAAATAATTTTAATCCTGATGCTCCAACCATAACTGGTATACCTAAGAAGAATGTAAATTCTGTAGCAACAGTTGTACTTAATCCAGAAATCCATCCTCCCATGATTGTTGATGCACTTCTTGACATTCCAGGCCATAAAGATAAACATTGGAAGCATCCAACTAATAATGATTGTCCATATGTCATTTTATCAATATCTTTTACAATTTTACTTCTTTTGGCTCTTTTTCTAAAGTTATTTTCTATAACTATAAGTAGTATACCACCTACTATAAATCCTACAGCTACAGTTTTAGTTGAAAATAAATATTTATTAATCTCATCATCAAATAAAAATCCTAGAATAGCAGCTGGTATAGTGGCTATAATTACATTTATACCAAATCTAAAACCAGTTTTTGATTCCGCAAGTCTTTTTTCATATTTTCTTTTATCACTTGATGTTTTTGAACCGATAAATGAAAATATGTAACTTAAGAACTCAACTACTGAGCTACTTATCTTTCTCCAATATAATACTACAACTGCTAGTATTGCACCTAATTGAATAACAACTTCATACATTTCAGGGAATCCACCTGATTGTGTATTAAAGTGAATAAGGTCACCAACTAGAATCATGTGTCCTGTTGAGGAAACAGGAACAAACTCTGTAAGACCTTCAACAACTGCGATTATTAAGGCCTTAAGTATGAATAAAAAATCAATTCCCATAACTACACTCGCTTTCTAATAATTAAGTTTTACTTTTTTATTATAATTTCATTAGTTAAATTTGTCCACTTTTACACAAATATAAATAAAAGAGTATATATAAAACTAATTTTAATAACAATTATTATAAATTATTATTACTTCAAGATTTTCTCTAAAAGTAATTCATAATTTATTATTTTAAATTAGTTTTCATATACTCTTTCTTTAAATTATACAATTAAATTTATTTTTGCTTTTAAACTTAGTTCTGTTTTTATTAATAAATATTATTAAGCTTTTACAACTGAAAGTATTTCTTCTTCAACCGCACCTTCTTTTGGAACATAACTCTTTAATAATGACATATTTCCTTTTAAAGAATATTTTCCTAAGGATGCTGGTATGAATATACTATCACCTTTTTTAATTGCTAATTCGCCTTCCTCTGAAGCTATGATTCCTTCTCCTTCAACACATGTAAATATGAAGAATCTTTCTTTATCGCTTTCCTCTTCACATACTCCATGTATATCATATTTTTCTAATGAGAAATATTCACATAGTGAAAGATAAGTTTTATCATATTGGTCATATGAAACTTTTAATCCCTTAGCTTTTTCTCCTTTTAATGAGAAATCTATACAATCTAAAGCTTTTTCAACATGGATTTCTCTTCCTCTATTATAGTCATATACTCTATAAGTTGTATCACTATTTTGTTGGATTTCAGCTATTATAACACCTTCACATATAGCATGAACTAGTCCACTTCTTACAAAGAAAGTATCACCTTTTTTAACTTCTACTCTATTTAAATACTGATCAAATTCACCAGTTTCTATAGCTTTAACAAATTGTTCTCTAGTACAATCTTTTGTTCCTACTATTAAATTAGCTCCTTCAAAAGCTTCAACAACATACCAAATTTCAGTTTTTCCAAGTTCTCCTTCAACTCTCATACCATATTCATCATTTGGATGAACTTGAACTGATAATTTATCCTTAGCATTTATTAATTTTACAAGTAGAGGAAATTTCTCTTTTGATATTTCAGTTCCTACTAAGTCACTTCCTAATTTATCTATTAATTCATCTAATCTTAAACCTTTATATTCACCATTTTCAACTATACTCATTCCATTTGGATGACAAGCAACATCCCAAGTTTCTCCTATCATTCCTTCTGGCATATTGTCTCTGAAAAGTTCAAAATCTCTTCCACCCCAAACTTTATCATAGTATAAGTTTTCAAATCTTATTGGATACATTTAGTATTCCCCCTAGTCTAGTTTTTTTATAGTCATTTGTATAATTAATTCTATTTAATTATAACCTTCCTATATATATATATAATACAATATTTCTACATATATTGCATTGTAAAATTTCTAGTAAGTATAGAATAAATACATTTAATTATTTAATAATAAAAAATTCCTTCTTATTATTAATAAATTACTATATTGGTAAATTAAATACTTTGTGCTATACTATAATAGTTTAAGAAGATTGACTAAAAAGTAATTGTAAGGTGGTGTTTAAAATAGCTATTAAATCTTATCTAAGCATAATCTTATCTAAAATGACACAATTTATTTCAAAGAAAGTTTTTAAAGGTGGAACTAACTTTCCAGGTAAAGTAGCTTTAAAAATCGATAGAAACATTTTAAAAGTAGTTTCTAAAAATTATAAAGTTATTTTAGTTACTGGAACTAATGGAAAGACTACTACTACTTCAATGATATATAATGTCCTTAAAGGTAATGGATTAGATGTTATAACTAATGCTACTGGAGCAAATCTTTATCCAGGAATAGTTAGTACATTCGTAGCTAATTACAAATTCTCTTCAAATAAAGAAAGATATGCAGTAATTGAAGTTGATGAAGCTAACTTAAAATTCATAACAGAGTACATAACTCCAGAAATAATAACTGTAACAAATCTTTTCAGAGACCAGTTAGATAGATATGGAGAGGTTTATACTACTCTAAGTAAAATATTGGAAGGAGTTGTTAAAGTACCAAGTACCACTCTTCTTTTAAATGGAGATGAATCTTTATTAGGAAGACTTGATGTTAAAAATCCTAAAGTTTATTATGGATTCGAAGTTTCTCCAAATAATAATAAGAATATAGAAATTAATGCTGATGCTAAGTTCTGTAAGTTCTGTAAAGAGCCTTATTCTTATAACTTTATAACATATAATCATCTTGGAAGTTTCTACTGTCCTAACTGTGGATTCAAAAGAGAAGATTTAAAATATAAAGTAGAAGAAATAGTAGAACTTACCCCTGAAAGTTCTAAGGTTGTTATAAACGGTAGTTTATTTACAATAACTCAACCTGGTACTTATAACATATACAATGCATTATGTGCTTATTCTGTTGCAAAAGAATTACATATTAATGATGAAATTATTCAAAAATCATTCTCTAATCAAAGTTCATCCTTTGGAAGACAGGAAACAATAAAAATTGGAGATAAGGAAGCTAGAATTATCTTGGTTAAAAATCCAGCTGGATATAATCAAGCCTTAGATACTCTTCTTCTAAATTCAGAAAGCTTTGCTGCAGCATTCTTATTAAATGATAATTATGCAGATGGTAAGGATGTTTCTTGGATCTGGGATGTTGATTTTGAAAAATTAAATTCAATGGACTTAAATGAAATATTTATCTCTGGAATGAGAGCTTATGATATGGCTGTAAGATTGAAAATTGCTAATCTACCAGTTGAAAAGTTTTTAATAAAAGAAGATTTTGATGGCTTAACAGAGGCAATCAAAAATTCTAAGGAAAACAAGGTTTATATCCTTGCAACTTATACTGCTATGATTAACTATAGAAAATACTTACATTCCAAAGGTTATATTGATAAGCTTTGGTAGTTAAAGGAGAGATTCATATGGAATTAAATATATGTCACTTATATCCTGATCTACTTAATGTTTATGGAGATGTAGGAAATATTTTAATATTAAAGCATAGAGCAAAATTGCGTGGAATCAAAGTAAATGTAATAAATGTTTCTATGGGTGATAAATTTGATAAAGATAATTACGATATAGTATTCTTTGGTGGTGGTCAAGACTTTGAGCAATCAATAGTATCTGATGACTTAATAAACCTAAAAAAAGATGTTCTAAAAGAATATGTTGAAGAAGGAAAAGTTCTTTTAGCTATCTGTGGTGGATATCAACTTTTAGGTAATTATTATACTGCCCCTACTGGAGAAAAAATAGATGGCTTAGGAATTTTAGATATATATACTGAAGGTGGAGACACTAGATTCATAGGTAACACAGTTATACATAACGAAGAATTTGATGAAACTTATGTTGGTTTTGAGAATCACTCTGGTAGAACATTTATTGGAGATTTAAAACCTCTTGGAAAATGCATTCATGGTTATGGAAATAATGGTGAAAGTGGTTATGAAGGATGTATTTATAAAAATACTTTCTGTACATACTTCCATGGATCACTTTTATCTAAGAATCCAGAGCTTGCAGATAGAATTTTAACATTGGCTCTTAGTAATAAATATGATGATGTTTCATTATCACCTTTAGATGATACCTTTGAAATTAAAGCTAAGAATGTCATGATAGATAGATTAAATAATCAAAATAAATAATTTTTTTTAAAACAGAGAAAAATCTCTGTTTTTTCTATTTTTATTTTTAATTTGATTTATTTTTTCTTTTTTATTTTAATAATCATTTACGAGTATATTATTTAAGATAATATTTTGTATATAAACTATAATATTTAATTTTTAAAAGGAATTGTAAGGAACTAGTTAATTTTATTTCCACTTATTATTTCTATTAAATATACACAAGCTATAATTGAAAAAATTTTAAAGGTGGTGTTATTATGAGAAATAATGCAAAAGATAATTTTAGACTTGCTATTAATGAACTTTGTTCTTGCCAAAATCACTTAAACAATGCATATATGAACTTAACTGAAGAAGAAAATAGAACAGAAGTACATGCTGCTTTAAAATCTGTTGCTAGTGCTATAGAACATGCCCAAAATAATTACAACAACTATGGAGATTAATTTTAAGGAGTGTTAGTTATGGGAGACTCAAATAAAAATATAAAAAGAGAACTTAATTTTGCAGTGAAAAATGCTCTTCACGCTCAAGAATATATAAATTTAGCTTTAAATACAGTTGAAAAGAATGAAAATAAACAACTTATTCAAAATACATTAAATAATATAAATAAATCTATAGATATGACAAAAACTTCATTCTATGGATTTAAAGAATAAAATAAATTTAAAATTATATGAATAAAAATAGAATATTAAAATAAAGTGAGACTAAAAAACTCACTTTATTTTAACTAAATATTTTCTTTCAAAAAACTTTGGGTTATAAGACATTTTAGATTTTCTTAATCCTAACACACCTAAATCCTCTTCTCTATTAACATATTTTAAATCTGAAAAAGAATTTTTTAATAGTGCATTATTTATAAAAGCATATGCTCCTTTGAATTCTCTTAGGCACTTCTCCACATGGACTATATACATGCTATCATTAAATCTCTCCCCTATGGAAATTCCTATTAATTTATTGTCCACATAAAGTTTTATTAAATCTAGGTCTAATTCACCTAAATAATTTATTAAGTTCCTTGTTCCATCTATTTCAGCTAAAAATTCCTCATCAATTTCTTTATTTTCTAAAGACCATTCATCTAAAAATTCTAAGCATTCTTTCTTTTCTTTATTATCTAAAAAACTTTTAAAGAATGCTGTTTTATAATTATAGTTTTTAATAAACTGATTATATTTATTTCTTTTTTTTCTAAATTTTCTTCCTGATAAATTTCTTAAATCATCAAAGTTATATACATAATCAAAGTTATTTATTTCATCCTCAAAAATTAAATTCTCCTTATATATAGCTTCTAACCTATTAAGAAATTTCCTACTTACATCTCCAAATAACCATTTACTCTTTTCTTTTTTTCTTATGGATTCTAAATAGTCAATAATATTTATTAAAGAATTATCATCTATATCCCCTAAAGGTTCCATGAAAAAAACTCCATTTTTATTATCACGATCTGTTAAGTTAAATGAACATTGCTCTTTTCAGCACTTGAGAATACAATAGTT
>OAVR01000081.1_pt1 | contig 55666 bp, 47 predicted proteins | sample 1476451 | NCBI WGS metagenome assembly OAVR01 (sample SAMEA2580105, study PRJEB22360) | human gut metagenome | biome: human gut; feature: human-associated habitat; material: faeces | place: Denmark | collected 2008/2010 | reverse complement strand
ATGATACTTAATTATATCATTTTAGTAGTTTACACAGACTATTTTACACTCTCGTGTATTAAAATTTATTTTAATACACTCTCTTAATTTAGTCATTAAAATTTAAATAAACCCTAACCTAATTTAATCGTAATTATTTCTAGCACTAATTTTTATTTTGTTTTTTCCTTATCATTAAACACTATTATGAGTCCTAAAATAGCAAACATCACACTAGTGGATGTAACAAAATCATCTGCAGACATCCATGGCATAAATGAAGTTAAAAAAACATATATTTCTGAAAAAATTAATCCTAAAATTGGACTTAATAAAATTATAATATATCCCATAAATCCTCTCCTATAATTAAACCGATTTTTCTAAAAATCTATTATTAAATAAATTTTTTCTTTTTATTATATCTTTAAAATAATTAATTTCTGTTTAAATAAACCTCCCCTATTATATATATGCTCCCTTACAAAATAAAATTCTAATAAAAAACAAAAGAAGCTGTATAAATATAGTTAAATAAATTAAACTTAATTGTACTTAGCTTTTTAATACAGCTTCTTTTCATATAAAAAAATATAATTATTTAATTTTTATTTTATCTTTCAGTTCTTAAAGTTATGGCTTCTTTTGAAGAAAGCTCTCCATTATTATATTTTGCTGCAATTTTAATTATTGTGGTCCCATATATGGGTTATTTCTAGTTTTATCTTTTCCAAGTTTTCTTGATTCCTTAGAGTATCCTATTTCATTAGCAGTTTCATTTTTCATTTTCTCTACTTCTTTTTTAGTTTTTTGACTAGTCTTTTTATTATCTTTGCTGTTTTTATTATTTTTATGAGACAAAGTTAAACACTCCTTTCAAATTAAGTTCTTAATTAGTATTTAACTTTATCAGCTCTTATATCCTTAAAACAACTTTCCAAAACTGTTGACTATTTCCTAAAAATCACTAACACTTTACTTCCTCAAATTCATAATCCTTAGTTACATCATTTACCCATTTTCCACTAATTACCCTATATACACTGGTAAGAGATTTTAATATTTCATCACATTTTATAACTAAGAATACTAATGCAACTGGAAGTTCTAAAACAAAGGCTACAAAAAATCCACCTGGAATAGCAACAAGCCACATAAAAATAAGATCATTTATCAAGACAAACTTAGCATCTCCACCACCTCTAAGTACACCCATCATAAAATTACTTGCAAGAGATTGAAATACTATTATTCCTGAAGTTACAGTCATTATTTCCATAGCTATTAATTTTGTTGAATAAGATACATTATAGAAATTAACAACAAATGGCTTTATAAGTAAAATCATAAGTCCTGATATACATCCCATGACAACACTGAAAATCCCTATACTATAGGCATATTCCTTTGCTTTTTCTTTTTTACCTTCTCCTATGGTGTTTCCTATAATTACTGCTGTAGCATTAGACATACCAAATATAAAAACTGTTACAAATTGATGAGCAACTCCATTTATACTATTAGCAGCCACAACCTCTGTTCCCATTCTACCAACTATTACAGATATCATAGAAGCTCCAATTGCCCAAAGTAATTCATTACATAAGACAGGAGTACATAATCCAACATAGTCTTTTAAAATCTCTTTATCTAGCTTTAATAAATGTTCTATTTTAAGACCAATCTTTCTTTCATATATAAACATAAACACTAAAACTATTGAAAACTCAGTAATTCTAGCACAGACAGTAGCTATGGCAGCTCCTCTTATTCCAAGTTCAGGTGCACCTAAATTTCCAAATATAAGAATCCAGTTTAATATTGAGTTTACCACTAAAGAAGCAGTATAAACTATAATTGATATACTAACAGTTTTTACTGAACGAAGCATCATTATTGTACAGTTTGTTATGGAATAGAACAAATATCCTATGCACACAATTCTTAAATAACTTGCTCCAAAATCTATAACAGCCTTATCAGTTGTGAAAATTCCCATAAAGTATTTTGGTAAAAATAATGCTATAAATATGAAAATACCAGTTATTAATAAACACACCCTATACATTATGGCCAAAATCTTATGAATTGTTTTAACATTTCCCTTTCCCCAATACTGAGAAATCATAATATTAGATCCCCCAGCTAGTCCAAACATTAAAATTGTAAGTACAAAAAATAAATTATTAGCTATAGAAACTGCTGATAGTTGAATTTCCCCCAAAGCTCCAACCATCAAAGTATCTACCATACTTACCATAAAGGTTATTAAATTTTGTACTGCTATTGGCAAAGCAATACTAAAAAGTAACCTATAAAATCTTTTGTCTCTAGTTATAATCATAATTAGCCCCCTTACTGAAAATATATTCTTATAAAAGTCAATGTACATTATAGCATTCTGTACTAACTTATAATATGTGTTTGAATTTAACAATATATGAATATTAAAGCAATTTTATTAATATTTTTATTTTTAAATTAATTCTTAATTAAAAAAAGCCCTAAGTTTTAAACTTAGAGCTTTAAAATCTAAACTAAATTATCATTTGCATAATAATAATTTCCATTTATAACTTCCATGTCTTTTAATTTTTCAGAATCAATATAAGTTCCTGGTATATAAGTATATTCTATTAGTTTGTTTTTCCCTAGCTTGTCAGAATATTTAGTAAAAGCTAGCATGTACACATCATTTATTTCTGAGGTGTATGTTTTTTCTGGTGCATAAGCATTCATCTCTTTAAAAAAATCGCTTACATCTTGGTATGGAGCTATTAAATAAACCTCATCCCATTCAAAAGCTATATTTTTATTTAAAGAAATTAAGTCTAGCTTTTTATCCTCTTCACCTTCTATAATACTTATAACTTCTTTGTTTAATGACTTATTTTCTCCAACATAGTCATTATGATACAACCCTAGATATACTATAGATATTAAAAATATTATTACTAAAGTTGTAATAGAGATAGCAACCTTTTTCTTCATACAGACCACCTCTCAAAAATAAAATTTCCTTTTAAAAAAAGTAAGATATATTTTACTATATCTTACTTTAATTTTACCACATATTACATGGTCATTATATACTTCAAAACAATTTAACATTATAACTACTTTTATAATTAAATTAATCATAATATTTTCAAAGTAAAAACTTATAAGTCACTATTATTTTTTACATGTACTTTAAATACAACATATAACTTAAATGTATTTTATCTTAAATCGTATATAATAATTTTATTTTCTTGCTTTTTGTATTTTCACTTTTTTACCCTTTATAGTAACTTCCTTAAAGCTCTTTAAAACTTTATCACCTTTTCCATTTAATATGTCAACATAAGAAAAACCATCTTGAACATCTATTATTCCAATATCTTCTCCTGTTAAACCTGGTAAGTTACTAAAACATCCAACAATGTCAAAGGCTCTTATTTTCTTTTTCTTTCCGCCATTAACATGTATTTTAACTATATCACCATGAACTTCTTTCTTAGGTTTCTTACTCTCTTTTAATTGAACCTTTTGACTTTCCTTAAATATTTTTCTTCCAGCTTTAACTTCTTCATCAGAAGGAAGACTTGCTTTTCTTATTTCATAGCCAATATATTCTTCAACATTCTCTAAATATTTCTTCTCATAATGATTTACAAAGGTAATAGCCTTTCCTTCTCTTCCTGCTCTACCAGTTCTTCCTATTCTATGAACATAGCTTTCTGTTTCCATTGGAACCTCATAGTTTATAACAAGTTCTATACTATCTACATGAATTCCTCTAGCCGCTATATCAGTACAAACTAAAACTTTAAAGTGCTTATCTCTAAAGTTTTCCATAACCTCAATACGCTTCTTTTGCTCCATATCGCCATGAAGCTCATTACAAGTTATTCCCTCATCCTTAAGCATTTTATAAACAGACTTAACCTTATTTCTTGTATTACAAAATACTATAGCACTCTCTGGATGATAAGCATAAAGGCATTTCCATAAAGCTTTCCCCTTATTTTTCTCCTCTATTTCAATTGCACTTTCTTCTATTCTATCTCTATTAAATATTTTTGATTTAACCTCTAAAAGCATAGGATTTCTCATATACTCTTCACATATTTCCTCTATTTCCTTAGAAAATGTAGCAGAAAATAATGCAGTGGTTTTGTTTAATCTTAATTCTCCTAATATGTCCTTTATTTGATCAATAAATCCCATTGAAAGCATTTTATCAGCTTCATCTATGACTACATAGTTAACTTCACTTAAGTCTAAAGTTCCTCTTTCCATATGATCAAATACTCTTCCTGGAGTTCCTACTACTATATGTACTCTTTGTTTAAGCTCTCTAATTTGCTCATTAAAAGGTTGTTTCCCAAATATAGCCGCACATCTAACCTTTTTTATTCTTCCTATATTAGAAAGTTCATCTTTAACTTGAATTGCTAACTCTCTAGTTGGTGTTAAAACTAGACACTGAACCTTTTTTTCTTCAATATTTATCTTTTCACAAACAGGTATTCCAAAACTTGCAGTTTTACCACTACCAGTTTGAGATTTAACTATTATATCTTCACCCTTTAATAACTTTGGAATAGCAGCTTCCTGAACCTCTGATGGATTTTTATATCCTAAATTATTAAGTGCTTTAATAATATCCTCACTTAAATTTAATTCATTAAATTTCATATATTATGTTTATCTCCTTTTTTAAAACTTTATTAGTCTTCTTATAGTTATACCATATATTCATTTTTTCTACTAATTTTAATTTTTAAAATCCTAATAAAATAAGATTATATTATATTTTTTCCTTTATTCTTTGCTATATTTTTATTTTTTAATAAATCTTTAAATGAATTTTATTTAAAATAGGGCTATGTTTTAATACAATATTGGTATTAAGAACAATTTTAATAATAAAAAAGTAGGAGTATACTAATGACTAAATATAGTATACCCTCTACTTTTTTGTTGCATTATATTAATATTGTCACATTAAATCTTATCTGATTTTTAGAATTTATCTAACTTAGCATTATATTTATAATTCTAAGATACTTGATATAAAACAGGTTTTAACAATCTTTACCTTACTACTTTTTGCATATTTAAATTTAATCCAATCGTCATCTACACTAATGATACTTCCCTTGATTTCATTAATACCTAAAAAAGTAATTTTACATTCCTTGCCTACCATATCTAAAAGTAACTTACTCATGTTATCCCCCTATCCAATTCATATTATATGACAATCTCATACTTATTTTTATTATAGCATTCCTTTTACCAATTTATTAACAGTTACACAAATTTAATATATGACTTGTGACAGTCTGTACATAATATAGCACTTTCTCCTATATGCCCTTTATAAAGTCTTTCAAGTTCTTTATGTATCATTCTACCTTTACATAAAGGCTCTATTATTAAATTTCCATATCTATCTAAAGCTGTAGCGACCAAATTTACTTCTTAGATATATACCTCTTTTTAATCTCTTTACCTTTTTTATGAGATTTTCTTAGCATATTACCAGTTCTTGTACCTTTAAAACTTTCAGTAAAAAATACTTTATCTACTTCTATTACACCATCCACATGACCTGTTCCTAAAAAATATCTTATACAATCTAATATTTTATATCTCCAGAAGAAACTTATTGCTATATTTATACCTACTATTTTAGCAGATTTTCTTATTTACACTCCAATAATCATGTATTTATCATATTTAAGCCACTTATATAAGGATTTCTTACTTATATATGTTGCGAAGTTTGTAAAATCAGTAACAGTCTTTCTAAAATCTTTACAGATATATATCGCTGTTTACAATTATACTTACCATTTCTTCATATCGATTCAGAATTGCAATGAGGAAACACTTTACCCTTTGAAAATCTAAACTCTTTAATCTCTTCACGAATTTATCCTACTTGAGAACCTAATACAGGAAATTCTTCTAAATATCACATCAATTTCTCCACTTGCTTTAATGTTAAAGTTTGCATATCTATTAATATATACTTAATAATTGGCATACTATAACCTCCGAAATATTGATGTATCTATGTTATAACCTATGTATTTTAAAATATCCATTTTCAACATTTATTTAAAACATAGCCTAAAATAAAAAGTGAACACAAACAATATATTTTTTATTGCTTATGTTCACTTTAAACCATCTATTGTAAGCAAGTATTAAATTTTATTTTCACTCTATGAGGCTGTATCAAAATATAATAATAAAAATTATAAACAGTATGAAGAGAACATCTAGATGAGCTTTAGAATTTAAATTATTACGTAGAAAATATCACGTAAAAAAGCTGAGACTGTTCGAAGCGTAGCAAGTTTCGAAGCTTTAGTGATATTTTTGAAGTAATGATTATAAATTCTTAGCGAAATCTAGTAATTCTCGGAATATGTTTATAATTTTTATAAAAAGTTATTTTGATACACGCCTATAAACTTTATTTTAAAAGTCTAACTACATTTTCAGTTGTTAATTCTAAATTTCTACTTCCTTCTTTTAAAGCTTCATCTAAAGTTGAAACTCCAGTCATTATACTAAATATACTCTTTATACCTATTTCATAAAGGCCTTCTATTCCCTCTCCAACTTTTCCTGAAAAGGCAATTGTAGAAACTCCATTCTCCTTAGCTACAGTAGCAACTCCCATTGGTGTTTTTCCGTATATAGTTTGATCATCTATACTTCCTTCACCAGTGAATACAAAGTCTGCTCCCTTTACCTTTTCAGCTAACTCTGTATGTTTTATTACAAGCTCTATACCTCTTTTTAATTCTCCACCTAATAGTAATAAAGCGGCACCTAATCCTCCAGCAGCACCAGAACCTTCTATGTGTGAAACTTCTTTTCCTAGGTCTTTTTTTATTACTGAAGCGTAATGAGCTAAATTATTATCTAATTCTTTAACAATCTCTTTAGTTGCTCCCTTTTGAGGACCAAATACTGCTGAGGCTCCTTTTTCTCCTACTAATGGATTAGTTACATCACAAGCTACTTCTATTGATACTTCCTTTAATCTTTCATCTAAAGAACTTAAATCAATACTTTCTATATCCTTTAATGCTCCTCCACCAAAGGCTATTTGATTTCCATCCTTGTCTAAAAGTTTTCCACCTAAAGCTTGAAGCATTCCACATCCTCCATCATTAGTGGCACTTCCACCTATTCCTATAACTAAATGTTTTATTCCTTGATCTAATGCAGCCTTTATAAGCTCTCCAGTTCCAAAAGTTGTTGTTATTAAAGGATTTCTTTCTTCTCTCTTAACAAGTTGAATCCCAGAAGCACTAGCCATTTCTATGACAGCAGTCTTTCCATTACCTAAAACTCCATAAAAAGCTTCCACCTTGTTTCCTAAAGGTCCAGTAACATTTACTCTTTCAATTCTTCCAAAGGTAGCATGAACTAAGGCTTCTACAGTTCCCTCTCCACCGTCAGCCATTGGAACCTTTATGCATTCTGCATCTTTAAAGACCTTTTTAATTCCTCTTTCCATAGCATTACAGGCTTCCATTGAAGTCATACTTTCCTTAAATGAATCTGGTGCTAATACAAATTTCATCTTTATTTCCTCCTACTAGATTTTATCTTAACCTTTGATTTTAAAATCCACTGTGCTTTTACTAAAAACTCTATTTTAAATCATAATTCTTAAAAGTTGATAAAATTCATACTAAGTTTAAATTAAACCTTATTAAAAATTTTCTTTATTATAAAGTAACAAAATATTTATAACTTAGTGATAATAAGCATATAGTTAAAACTTTTCTTTATTTATTAAATAACTATTTTAATATTATTCCAAATATTATAGTTGATACAATTGTCATTGTTAATCCAACTAAAGATTCATATGGTATAAGTTTAAGTCTCTCTTTCATATCCATTGAAACGCTTCCACCAGTAGCGTGGAAGAAGCTTCCATGAGGTAAGTGATCTAAAACTGTAGCCCCAGCATGTATCATAGCTGCTGTAGCAAGTGGTGCCACTCCTAATTGAACAATTGTTGGTCCAAAGACTGATGTAGCCACCGCTGTTCCTGAAGTAGTAGAGGCAGTTGCCGCTGACATAAGTATTCCTGAAACTGGTGCTAACATAAAGCTTGGTAATCCTAAAGCATTTATTCCACTTATAATAACATCTTTTAATCCTGAGTTAGCGATTATTCCTGCTAAAGTACCTGTACCTATTAAAAGTATAGCCACTCCACTCATCTTAGCTAGTCCATATGTTGCATATTTATTAATATGCTTAATTTTTCCCATAGCTAGTATTCCACATATACCACCTACTGGTAAAGCTATTAATGGATCTATAGCAATGCCAGCTATTGGTCTTAACATTAATAATATTATTGCTACTAATGGTCCAACCATCGCTGGTAAAAATCCAGGCATATCTGTTAACTCTTTCATATGTTCATCAGATTCTACTAAAGAACCTTTTTGTTTTATTCTACTTGCTAATATACATGTAATTATAACTCCAAATATAGCTGGTACTATACCTGCTATCATAACATTAGTTAATGAAACTCCTAAATTATCTGCTGCCGCAATGGTATTTGGGTTTGGAGACATTATATTTCCTGCCTTACCTCCACCAACCATGGCTAATAATATAGCTGGTTTACTTAAACCTGATTTGTGAGCTATTGCTAAAGCTATTGGAGATACTGTTATTACTGAAACGTCTACAAAAACTCCAACCATTGTTAAAACCATAGTAGCTATTGCTAAGGCTATAAGAGCTCTTGATTCTCCAATCTTCTCAACTATTGTCTCTGCAATCTTGGCTGCCGCTCCTGATTCAATTAAAACCCCAGCTAGTACCCCTGCTGTAAGTATTCTAAGGATAGCAGGCATCATATTTTTTGCTCCATCCATCATTAAATTAACTGTTCCTGTTAGTCCTGCTCCACCAACAAGTCCACCTATTAAAGCTCCTAGTATAAGTCCGTATGCTGGATGAACCTTTTTTATGATAAGAGTGATTGCAATAACTAATGCAATTACTGCACCTAAAGCTGTAACTGTTACATTCACAATAAATTCCTCCTTCTTATTAAACTCATTTATTCTTATTTATATTGACGATTTTCATTGTATAAGTTTTCATATTCAAAATCATTATCTAATATCACTAAAATAAAAAGGTTTTCTTTATGCAAATGCACAAAGAAAACCTTTTTTTATTTTAATTGACTTACTATATATGCAATCAAAAATTGAAATAAATCCAAATAATTATCAAAGCTTAAACCTGTTATTTCCTCAATTCTCTCTAATCTATAATTCAATGTGTTTCTATGTATATGTAAGGCTTCTGCGGTCTTTTTCCTCTCTCCACTGTGCTTCATATAAGATATAAATGTTTCTAGTAATTCTTCTCCCATATTTTCCTCTAATATCTTGTTTTTAATAATTTTCCATTCCTCTTCATCTAAAAAATTATCTAAGTAACTAAAAACCTTTACTTTTTTATAATCATAAAAGAACTCATTTTTATATAATTTATTTCCTATGTCTACAGCCTCTACTGCCTCATTCATAGATTTTGATATAATTTTATGTTTTGAGCTTAATCCTATCTTCGAATTTGTGTCACTCATAATTTCCTTTAATTCTTTTAACCTCTTAAAGAGCAAATTATTATCTAACAAAATTACAACTATTCTATTTGAAGTTAAATTTATATAGTACTCATCTTCTTTTATGAACCTTTTTATTTTTTTAATTATTTCCTTAAATTGATCTTTCTGAAACTCCAATACAAGTATTATTCTATCTAATGATATATCAATACCTACATTGGCTCCCCTTTGAATGAATTCTAAGTCATAGGCCTCTTTTGAATAAAGCCATTCATAAATAAACTCTTCTTTCAATCTTTCTTTAACTATATGTTTATTCAAAGTGTATTCTTGATTTATTAAAAGTTCAGCAGTAACAGTTACAAGCTGTGTAAATTGCCTAACATTTTTAGGATTTCCTGTTATACCAATAACCCCTATAGCTTTTTCTCTAAAAAATATAGGTGAATTAACTCCAGATTTCACCCTATCCCCATCCTTAGATATTTCAACAACCATTTTTACCCTTAAGGCTTCTAAAGCCCCATTATGTATCATTCCTATTCTATTTGAGTCACCACTACCTATTATTACTCCCTTATGATTCATTATGTTTACATTATAAGGAATAACCTCCATCATTTTATTAACTATATTTTGAGCCAGCTCCCTATTTAACATTATATTTCGCTAAGTATATGCCCTGTTTACACTTAGCTCCTCCTCTCTTTAACCCTCCTACAATTACAATTTGCAATATTCTCTATAAGCTTAGATAAACTGATACTAGCAAAATATTTAAACATTTACAATACTTAAAATAAAAAAGGATATGTATCAAAACTAAATAATAAAACTTATAAAAGATATAATCTATTAATTCTTTTAATATACTTATAAGTTTTATTAAAAAATTATTTTGATACATACCATACTATTTTACATACAGTTATTTTCCTGCTTGCTATTATTTACTTTCTTAAGTCTAAAATATCCTATAAAGCTTAAAATCGTACTTGGAACAACAAAAATTAAATCCATTGGAAATACAATAAGTGATATTAAATAAAGTATTCCTGCACTTAAAGCAAATCCTCTTTTATTTTTTATATAAGAAACCCAATTAAATATTGTAGCTAAAACAAATAAAACCATATGTGGTATAACAATAATAACCGCTAGAGCTGATACAGCCTTTTCTATATCAACATCGCTTATAATCCCTACAGAAAAATATGCTAAAAAAAATCTAATCAAAAGTAATGAATAAATAGTCCCTATTATTCCAGATACCAATAATATTTTTGAACGCTTTTTTTGATTCATTTTGCTAAAAACTCCCTTAATTTATACTATTGAATAAGGCTCTATCTTAAAGTTTTATCTTTATTATTTTATAAAAATCTATATAAAGTATTAGAATTTTATAAAGCTAATTTGTATATTTCAAGGATGTCCTCTGTGTTTAATTCTACAAAATGACCTACTGTATGCTCATCATTATCTGTGCATTTTTTAGCCATTTCTTCTAATCTATCTTCACCTATTTCTAGCTCTTTTAAAGTTACTGGAAGATTTATTGATTTGAAGAATTCTTCAAGTTTCTTAATTCCTTCTAAGGCAACCTCTTCCTTAGTTTTATCTTCAACTTTAACATCAAATACTCTAGTAGCAAATTGATTGAATCTATCTAAATCATGTTTATAAACAAACTTCATCCAAGCTGGGAATATAACAGCTAATCCTGCTCCGTGAGTAACATCATATATTCCACTTAGTTCATGTTCTATATTATGTGATGCCCAATCTGTTTCTCTTCCTGTGCTTAAAAGATTATTATGTGCTATTGTTCCAGCCCACATAACCTCTGCAAAGCTATCATAGTCTTCCTTATTTTTTAATACCTTAGGAACATTATTTATTACTGTTTTCATTGTTCCCTCAATTAATCTATCTATAAGTTCAACATTCTTTGTGTTTGTAAAATATCTTTCCATTAAATGTGCTAAAATATCTGCACTTCCAGCTGCTATTTGATATTCTGGTAAAGTAACACATAGTTCTGGATTTAACATTGAAAATTTAGGATATAAAAGTGGTGATCCTGTTGATCTCTTATACCATCCATCTTCATTAGTTATAACAGTTCCTGAACTTGATTCACTTCCTGCTGCTGGTATTGTTAATACTGTACCTAATGGTAAAGCTTTTTCTATTTTAATATTTTTAGTAAAGAAATCCCATACATCTCCATCATAAGGAACACCAAGAGCTATAGCTTTAGCTGAGTCAATAACACTTCCTCCCCCAACAGCAAGTATAAAGTCAACTTTACTATTTTTACAAAGTTCTATTCCCTTTTTAACTAAACTTAATCTAGGATTAGGCTTAACTCCTCCAAGTTCTATTACATGTAATCCTGCTTTATTTAAAGAATCTAAAATTCTATCATATAACCCATTTTTTCTAATACTTCCTCCACCATAATGAAAAAGTACTTTACTAGCTCCTAAGCTTTTAATTTCTTCTCCAACAGAGGATTCAACTCCTCTACCAAAGTTAATTTTAGTAGGATTATAAAAAGTAAAATTATTCATTTAACTCACCCTTTCTCTTTTTTCCATATTATTTAAATTAATTACGTTTACAATATTATATATCACTTTTAATTTTAAGTAAAAGATTATATAAATATATTTTAAAACTCTAATTATGTTTAAAATATGTATATTCATATAAATTTAAAATAAAAACCAATAATATAATAGGAAAATATTGAAATATACATTTTAAAGTATATAATATATTTAAATTATTCTTATGAGAGGTGATTAATTTGATAAATCATAACGGAACAAAATGCATTTCAACGGAAAGAATAACTCTTAGACCTTTTTGTTATGATGATGCTGAAAATATGTTTAAAAACTGGGTAAATGATCCTGAAGTTACAAAATATCTGTCTTGGACTCCTCACGGAAATTTAAATGTGACTAAGGAATGCTTAGATACTTGGATTAAAGCCTATGAGTCTGATGAAAACTATCACTGGGCAATAACCTTAAAAGAAAATCCAAGTGAGGTTATTGGAAGTATTGGTGCAGTATTTATTGACAATTATTTAGAACAAGCTCACATAGGTTATTGTCTTAGCAAAAAATATTGGAATAAAGGAATAGTAAGTGAATCTTTAAAAGAAGTTCTTTCTTATTTATTCCAATGTGGTTTTACAAGAATAGTAGCAATACACCATGTTCTTAACCCTGCTTCTGGACAAGTTATGAAAAAATGTGGTATGAAGTTTGAGGGTATACTTAGAAAAGGGGGAAAAGATAATAAAGGTCAATTCTGTGATATAGCTCAATATGCTATATTAAAAACAGATTTAAAATAAATAATATATAATATGATTTTTTAATTAAACAAAAAAGGCAACCCTCCCTCAAAGGTTGCCTTTTCCTTATACCTAATTTCCCCCTTGGCAAGTTATGCTTACCAATTTCTTTAAGTAATAAGAAGTGTTTCTTTTAATTCCCTTATTGTCTGTTAGTATTATCTTCTATATAAATATTACTTAAATTCTTAATTATATTTTAAAGCTTAAACTTCTATAAAAATTTCAATATGCTTTAAATACTTAATTACTTTAATGTTACTTTTAAAGTATGAACTTCAAATGGTTTAAATGTAAGGTGCATTGTTTCTTTGTTTAATTCTTTTTCATCTATGCTATCTTCTATTAAGTTAACCATTTCTACCTTTTCATATGGAAGATTTATATTAACTTTAGCCTTAGCATCTTCTCCATGACACTCATATAATCTGATTATCATTTGGTCACCATCTTCAGCTTTTTTAATTGTATCAATTATTACATTTTCACAATCTATTGAAACCATTGCTTCTTTAACTAGGTTTTCACCTAAGTTTTCACTATAAATTACTTGTATTGGAGCATTAACTTCATGAGCTTCATGAACTACATTTCCTTCGATATAGTCTCCTCTGTGTGGGAATAAGCAATAAGTAAACTCATGCTCTCCTCTATCAGCATTTGGATCTGGATATCCTGGACTTCTTAATAGATTTAAGTCTATTTTAGTTTCTGAAACATTGTGTCCATACTTAGAATCATTTATTAAAGCAACTCCATAATCCCTTTGTGATAAATCTATCCATCTTTGAGCACATATTTCACCCTTAGCCATATCCCATGAAGTATTTCCATGAGTAGGTCTCTTTATTGTACCAAATTGTATTTCACAATCTGCCTCTCTAGTATAAACATTAGTATTGAAAGATGTTCTAAGCATCTTACCATTTTCTTTCCAATCAACCTTTGTTTTAAAGTCGATTCTCTTACTACCTTCTAAAATGCTTATTTCTTGTACTAAAGTAGAATCTCCATATTTATAATTTTGCTTAATAGTTGCCTTTGGTCCATCTACAATAACTTCTGATTTTACTAACTCAAAAATTTCAGATGGTCTATCTTCATAAACTCCTGAGAAATCCCAAGCATCTCCATTATCTTCATAAACTCTAAGTTCATTTCCTTTGTCATCTCTTAAGACTTCTTTATTTAATTCTTTATCAAAAATTCTTGCAATTGTTCCATTTTCATTAAACTCAACTTTAACTAATCCATTTTCTAAGTTAGTTTCTGAAACTTTTAAAGTTGAAATTTCACAATATGGCTCAATTTCTTCTTTTCTTATTGTTTTTCCACTTAAAGAGTTTAAGTTAACCCTTGTCCATCTATCATAAAGCTTAATCCATTGCTCTCTACTCCATGATAAAGAATTCATTAATATAGCTCCCTCTTCTTTGCTATCTGCACTTTCTAAAATATCTCTATATAACTTTTCAGTCATTCCTTCTACCTTAGCGAGCATCTTTTCATAGGCTTCTACTGACTCGTCATAAACTCTGCCTATTGATGACCCTGGTAAAATATCATGGAATTGATATAAAAGAACTTCCTTCCAAACTTTTTCTATTTCATCTTGAGGATATTCTCCCTTTCCTAAAACTTTAGCTTGCATTGCTGCTAACTCTAAGTTCTTAAGAGCTATTTCCATCTTTCTATTATATTTTTTATTCTTACCATGTGTAGTGTAAGTTCCTTGATGTTTCTCTAAGTATAACTCTCCACTCCACACACTGTATTTATCTATATCTTTTTCTATTCTCTTAAAGAAATTGCTTGAAGGTTCTTGCTTAACAGGAGCTATTCCATTTATATTTCTTTCTCTTCTTAATCTCTCTAAATGCTCTTCTCCTGGGCCACCGCCTCCATCACCAATTCCAAATAGCATTAAGCATTCATCTGATAAGCCTTTATCTAAGAAGGCTTTCTCTGACTTAGCAACAGCCCTTGGTGCAGCTGAACTATTATAAGTTCCTTCTGGTGGCATGTGTGATAATACCCTACTTCCATCTAATCCTTCCCATACAAAGGTATGATGTGGGAATTGGTTATGATTGTTCCATGATAATTTAATTGTCATGAAATAATCTACACCACTCTTTTTAAGAATTTGTGGAAGAGCTGCTGAATATCCAAATACGTCTGGAAGCCATAAAGTATCCATCTCTTTTTTGAATTCTTCTCTAAAGTATCTCTTTCCATATAATAATTGTCTTACTAAAGATTCTCCTGATGGAACATTAGTATCTGGTTCAACCCACATACCTCCTTGAGCTTCCCATCTTCCCTCTTCTATTTTTTCTTTAATTCTTCCATATAAATCTGGATAGTATTCTTTCATCCACTGATAAATTTGAGGTTGGCTTGCTCCAAATACATACTCAGGATATTTTTCCATATTAGCTAAAACTGTTGAATATGTTCTAGCTCCCTTTCTTATAGTTTCCCTTATTGGCCATAACCAAGCTAAATCTATATGAGCATGTCCAATAGCTGAAACTGAAAGTGAAGGATCTCCACCTTTTTTATCTAATTCTTTCTTTAATATTTCTCTAGCTTTTTTAACTTCTTCTTCATTTAAGATTGTAACTTCTTGTTGAGTAACAACTCCGTCCTTTAAGAAATCACATCCACTCATTCCAGTTTTAATACTTAATACCTTTGATGCTTCATAAAGAGCATTTAATATAGTATGATATCTAGCACTATCTTCTGGTAATTGATTCATAAGTTCATGTAAAACCTCTACATCATAATAAAGAGCCTTTACTTCTTCATTACAAGTTGCAATATATGCATCTTTTATAATTCCATTATCTCTATATTTACCAAATAAATCGTTACATGCACAATCTGCCCATATATCTATAACTTCTCCACCTTCAGCTCTCTCAAACATAGGAACCTCTCTCTTACCTGGCATTCCTAAGCTTAAATCAAACTCTGAGTTTAAAGTTGTAAGCCCTCTCATAGGATTTCCATTCTTATCAACCACAAAGGCTTCTCCACTTATATCTATTAAAAGGACAATCTTTTCTCCTTCATAACTTTTAGGTACTTCTCCCTTGAAGTTAAACCAACCACAGTCCCAAAGTTCTCCCCAAGACTCTCCTATAATTCCTTTTTTGTACTCTCCAGTTAGTCTATTTTCATAACTTACTGGCTCCTTAGTTATATACATATCTATTTCTAAAGGCGCAACTACATTGTATATTGCCTTTTCTAGCTTTTCACACAAACCGTTTACAATATTCTTGCGTTCATTTATCTGAAATAACATTCATCTCACCCCTTGATAAATTTAAAAATCATAAAATAAATCTTAGAATCATACCTTAATAATCAAATTAATGGGCTTCTTTTCTTTCGATTCATCTAAATTCTATATTTTAAAGATATCTTATAAGCAATTAAGTGTAAAGTGGACAAATATTAGTTTTATAGTTCATATTTTTAATAGTTTAAAATCTCTTTAATTATAAATTTGACTATTAAATTTATATTATCTTTTCTAACTGTTTAATTTTTAGGGGTTTTCTATAATTCAAGTTACATTCAAATAAAACTTTTTAATTTTATCTTAAAAATAAATAAAAAGTCATAAAATAAATAAGACCAAGGCTAGGAAGAAATCTTAAAACCTAAACCTTGATCTCAATTTATTTAAAAAGGATTAAAATAAATCTTTTATAGGTAATATGCTAATTTGCGGAAGAAGTTAATTCTATAAAACAATATAATTTAATCCTTATTAAATACTATAATTAGAATTTATCGCAAACTAGTTCAAAGTATGCTTTGGGATGATGACAAACAGGACACTTTTCTGGTGCTACTGTTGATTCTAAAATAAATCCACAGTTTTGACATCTCCATAATTGTTTTTCATCTTTTTTAAATATTTCACCATTCTTCAATAGATTATGTAATTCTAAATATCTTTCTTCATGGTGCTTTTCTATTTCTCCTACTTTTTCTAATATGAATGCTATTTCATTAAATCCTTCTTCTCTTGCTTCTTTAGCAAATTCAGCATACATATCTGTCCATTCATAGTTTTCTCCACCAGCTGCATCTTTTAAATTATCTACAGTTTCTCCAACTGTACCATCATTTAAAAACTTAAACCAAATCTTTGCATGAGCCATCTCATTGTGAGCAGTTTCTTCAAAGATATCAGCTATCTTATTGTATCCTTCTCGTCTAGCTTTCTCTGCATAGAAAGTATATTTATTTCTAGCTTGTGACTCTCCAGCAAAGGCTGTTAAAAGATTCTTCTCTGTTTTACTTCCTTTTAAATCCATGAACTCCACCTCAAAATTTAATTTTATAGTCTATCGATCTTATTTCTAATAAACATCAATACAATTTAATTTTTCCCTTTTTGAGGTTTTATATTCTAAATTTAAAACTAAAATTTTTAGCTAAAATAAAACAAAGTTTTCATTATACAAACTTAATAAAATTCACCTTAAAAATTTATAAATAAAACTAAATATTTTCTATAAATAATTTATCTAATTGTTTTTCACTTGAAAATCCTAAATCTTTTAAAGCCTTGTCTATAGCATTTAGAACATAGGTTATATCTTCTATATTTGCATTTTCCCCCATGTGTCCAATTCTTAATAATTTATTTTCATATTTATCTAAAGATGTTGAAATTAGTACATTATATTTTTTATTTAGGTGATTTCTTAAGTTTAAAGCACCTATTTCTTCTGGTATTTCCACAGCTGTAACTGTATTTGAATATCCATTTTTTAAGAATAAATCTAATCCATATTCTTTTACTGCCTTTCTAGTTGCTTCTCCAATTTTTCTATGTCTTTCAATAACTTTTTCCTTTCCTTCCTCTAGAATATTATCTATAGCAACCCTAAGAGAAATAATATCACTTATTGGCATTGTATATGGGAACCACTTATCTTCATAATAATTTTTCCATATATTCAGATTGCAATAAAAACCTACAATAGATGTTTCTCTATTTTCCATAACCTTTCTTGCATCATCACTTATACTAACCATAGTAAGTCCTGGCTCTGCTGAAAATGCCTTTTGAGAACCACCTAGGGCTATATCAATTTGCCATTCATCAACTTTAAATTCTTCTCCTACCATAGCTGAAACAGAATCAACAACTGTCAAAATTCCATAACTCTTAAGTAATGGACAAATTTTATCAACAGGATTTAATACTCCCGTTGGAGTATCACAATGAACAACTGTAGCATATTTAAAATCATTATTATTCTCTAAAAACTTAGATAAAGCTTCAACATCAATCTCTTTAGTATAATCTCCTGAAAAATAAGTTACTTCTCCCCCATACATGGTTACAAAGCCATCAAACCATCTTCCATATAGCCCATTATCTAAAACTAAAACCTTATCTCCTTTTTCAGTTAAGGATGCACAGGCAGCTTCTAACCCTAAAATTCCTTCTCCAGAAAGTATATAGCAATCATTTTTAGTATTTATAATTTCTCCAAATCTATCACAAGTTTCCTTATAAAACTCAACAAAATTTAAATCAACATCTGGATTTGTAGTTTTTAAAGCTCTTGCTCTTCTTACATTCTCTCTTAAATTAGTAGGACCTGGTGTATAAATAGTTTTATTACAATTCATAATTCATTCCTCCAAACACTCTCATTTTTCTCTTGTATAAAAAAATAACACAACTATTAAAAATCTCAAATAGAACCGATACAATACAAAAATTTAAAAGGGATGTGTATAAAAGTAACCTGTCAACAAAACTCATAAATAAACACTTTTATAAGTTTTCATATTTACCTTTAATACATCCCAACTCTTAATTTAATTCTTTTTAATTTAACCTAAAACTTTTTCTGATATAAAGTTAATCTCATATTCACCTATAACCTTATCTCCATCTAAATCCCATTCTTCTTTTTCTTTTCCATAATACTTAGATGCTAACGCTAAGTCTCCTAAATCTACCTTTCCATTTTCATTAAAATCTCCTTGTAAACTATCTGCTTTTTCTTGTTCACCATATACCTCTAATTCAAGAATTGAATATGGAGAATTATTAGTTCTCTTAGTACAATTTACTCTTACATATCTTGCTTTTTCTTTTCCAAACTCTATACTATTAATCTTTTCTAAATTATTAGTTACACTTGAAATCTTATTCCAGTTCTCTCCATCTTCTGATATTTCAATTGAAAATTCACTTGCTGGATTACTCCATCTTACTAAAACTTCATTTATATCAGTAACTTTTCCTAAATCAACCATAAGCCATTGATTATCAGAATTTTTTGATACCCATTTAGAGCCTTCATTTTTAATATTACCATCTGTTGCTCTCCACTCATTTGTGTATAATAAATCATTTGAAGAAGAATATGCATCCTTCCCACAAGCTAAATTGACTTTAGAATTCTTTTCTCCTCCTATAGCTTCATCAGATAATACTCTATTATATAGTTTGATGTTGTCTATTCCTCCCTTTAGTCCTTCTCCTATCTTTTCTAGTGGAAGAACGAAAGTAGTATAAAATTCTTGCCCACTTACTATAGAATTATCATGCTTTCTATTACTATGAAGTTGCTGAACAAATTTTCCATCAACATATAAAGCTAAGTTTTCAAAAGTACCAACTAAAGTTATATTTGTCCATTTATCTTTTTGTAGTTTATAATCAAAATTTTGTTCATAAAAACTTCTTCTTATTGATAAAGTTCCATCTTCTAAAACTTTTAACTCTCCCTCATAACCTGAGAAAATATTCATTACATTACCTAATTCTTCAACCTTAAGATCAAAGGAAACTGTATATGGATAAGTTATTGCTTTTAAAGGAATTTCAATTACTGTTTCTCCATTTAAACTTAAATATTTATTTGCCTCTTCTTCTTTAAACTCTCCATTTTTAATTGTTCCATCATATGCATTACCACTAGTATCTCTTCCATCTGAAGTTTTAAAATCATATTCTAAAACAATATCACTCTTACTTTCGACTTCTCTTGAAACTTCAGTATTAGGTCCTTCATCAAGAGAGTTAAATGTTTTCATAAACTCAGTGTAATCTTTATCTTCTCTATTTCCTCTCCATGTTTTTTCACCAATAGTTGCAACAGCTGGAAGCAATCTTTCATGTAAGTCCATTTCGACTATTCCTTCCATTGATTCATCTCCCCAAATTGCCATTTTTCCACCTAAAAGATTAGGCTCTCCTAAAGGTAAAGATGTATTTCCATCGAACTGAACTGGCTCCCAATTATTATATACATATTGAGTATTCATAAAATCCTTATGCCATCTTGATGGTGTTATATAGGTATATGGTTGAGGAACATTTACTAATTTATATCCTTCATCAATTCTAGCTTTAGGATCTTCCCATCCTAAACTCCAAACATCTATGATTGTATCCTTTGGTAACATTGTTTCTCCATTAAATGGTTTTAAAGAACCCCAAACTCTAGGTGTTTTACCTTTATCTATTAAATATTGAGACATATCTGCTGCATATTTTCTAAACTTGTCTCCAACTCTCGTATCATATTCATCTATTCCTAAATGAACTGTATCTCCTAAGAAAATAGGATTTTCTTCATCTAAAAATTCATCAAATAATCCCTTTATAAATTTAGCTCCCTCTGGATTATCTATATCAATATGATCAAACCAATACTTTTCTGAGTTTATTGGTGTTCCTTTTTCCCTATTATATTTTGTAAAAGGAAGTGAATGTGCAGGAGTATCTATTTCTGGAACAACCTCCATTCCCCTATTCATTGCATCTTTTTGCAAGTTCACAAATTCTTCTTGAGTGTAATATGGATCATTCAAATCATCATTACTAGGCTTTAGTCCAGGATGATTTTTACTTTCTAGTCTAAATGCACTATAAACTGAATCCCAATTTTCAGGTTTATTAAAATTAGTACCTTGAGGAGCCCACTGATTATCATTTAAATGAATATGGAATTCATTTATCTTATACCAGGATAATATCTTTGAATAGTCCTCTAAAAACTCCATCCTCATTGGCATTCTAGCCACGTCAAGCATAGCTCCTCTAACCTCATACTTAGGGAAATCTCTTATAACTCCACATGGAATAGAACTGTGATTTTCATCTTGCCATAATATTTGAAGTAAAGTGGTTGTACCATATAAGGCACCAGTATAATAACTTGAATAAATCTTTATAGAATCTTGAACTTGAGTAAAGTATCCTTCTTTACCAACCTCATATTTATCTTCTAGCTGAGACTCTATATAAATATCACCTTCTTTAACTGATTCATCTGAAGAAACTTCCACTATTTCTAATTCAATTCCCTTAAAATCCTTTATACTTTCGTTAAAAAGCTTAGCAACTTTCATTAAGTCAACATTATTTTTATCATTAATTAAAATCCTTGACCCTTCTGTTAAATTAAAGTTTCCTTCTAAGCCATACCATTCTTGAAGGCTTGGAATAACCTTTGGCTCTTTATTTCCATTATCCACCTTAGGGAAAAATTCCTCATTTAAAGATGTTTTTTCTGGTATATTTAATGTCAAACTTTTTTCCACAGTCTTTTCTGGTTCATCTTCCTTATATATTTCAAATAATAAACTTACATCTCTATCAACTATATTGGAATCAGTAATTTCTCCTCCGTGAGTTATTACATTTTCAAATTCACTTCCTTTTAATTTAATTCCAAATCCCTCAGGCACTTCTGGCAATTTAATCATATCATCACTTACAGTTACTTCAGGAAGAGAAGTTATTCCATTTGCAACCTGTTCTAAAGAAGGAGTAAAATCAGGTACTATTTTTTCCTCTCCTAAAACTTCTATCTCTCTTATAGAAACATTATTATATGCATTAGCATTTCTCTCTCTTATATAAACTCTTAAATACCTAGCATTTTCTTTATTGTCAAATAATATCTCATCAACAATATTCATATCATTTCCTGAATCATGAGTTACCTTTTTAATTTCTCTCCATTCCTTACCATCATCAGAAACTTCAATGCTATAGTCTTCAGCAAAGGCCTTCTTATACCAATGAATCTTTGTACTTTCAATATCTAGATTTTTCCCAAAATCAATATAAACCCATTGGTGACTATCATCAGTAGGTATAACTGGCATGGAAGGGCTTGACCATCTAGAATCATCACTTGTTTTATCTCCATCTACTACCTTATTAGCTCCCCAATTTGAATTATTATTTTCTACAGCAGATGCCTTTGTTTCCTTACCTTCAGCTACGTTCCCCTTAAAAAGTTTATAACCCATAACTTCAAATTCTCTAATACTTACGCTCTTCCATTGATTTTTCTTAGTTATTAATACTCTTATATATCTTGCTGTTTCTTCATTTTCTAAATCTATTCTATTGACTTTATTTCTGTCCTCTTCATTTTTACCTAAAGGATTAGTTAAAATGCCTGTTATATCAGTCCAATTCTTATTATCTGAAGATTTTTGAACCTTAAACTCAGTTGCATAAGCAAAGTTTTGCCATCTTATATTTAAATGGTCTATAACATATTCATCTCCTAAATCCACAGCTAACCATTGAGGATTTGTTGAAGTTACTTCTCCACTTGACCATCTTGAATCTTCCGTAATGTAGTCTCCATCTACTGCCTTATCCCCTTTCCAGCTATTAGCAGACTCCAAACCTGAAACCTTTACATCCTTTTCCAAAGCTAAGTTCACATATTCTTCTTTAAAATCATCAACTTTATCCTTTGCCTTAACTGTAATCGTAGCAGAACTTCCTATAAAATTTGCAATAAAAATTCCACAGAGCAAAGCTCCTATTTTCCTTTTATTCATTCTTTATCCCCCCTATGATATTTTAAAAATTCTTTTCTCATATTATTAATAAGTTAATAAAAAAAACTTCCTATATATTTTTATTCTAGAAAATATTATTATATAATTAATTTATATAGATACATTTAAACTAGGAGATGATTTTTATGATAAAGCATATAGTAATGTGGAAATTAAAAGATGAAGCTGAAGGAAACTCTAAAGCTGAAAACGCTCAAATAATAAAAAACTCACTAGAAGATTTAAAAGAAAAAATTAATGAAATAGTTCATATTGAAGTAGGAATAGATGTTAATAAGTCAGAACAAGCTTATGATGTAGTTTTATATTCAACATTTAATTCTTTAGAGGATTTAGATTCATATCAAAAGAATCTTGACCATGTTAAAGCAGGTTCTTTTGTAAAAAAAGTAGCATCATCAAGAGTTGTTGTAGATTATGAACTATAAATAAAAAAACAACCTAGATAAAAAAATCTAGGTTGTTTTTATTTATTTAATTTGAGGGGACTATCAAAATTACATTTATCTTAGAGTTCTAACTGTTACCGATTCTTTTGAAGATAAAACTCCATTTGAATATTTGGCAGCTATTTTAAAATTATAAATCGTATGTCTATTTAGATTTTTAAAAGTGTGCTCTAAATTATTTTGGGATATTTCGGCTACCTTTTTTCCATCCTTAAAAAGAACATATCCTTCCAATCCTCCAACTGTTTCTGGTGAATTCCACTTAACTTTAATGCTATTTTTGTTCACTGATTCAGCTAAAAAATTTTTTACTGGAGAAACTGTTTCTCCTAAAACTTTTACTTTGAGCTTAGCTTTTCTTCCATTTATTAAATTATCAGCTAATCCCATTATTTCTCCTTCTATATAAAATTCACTTCCAGGAATATTTAATTTTTTTTCTATTTCTTCTGTTATAGGCTCCCATTTAACCCATTGCTGCGTATCTGTACCATCATTATATCTTAAAGTAACCCATGAAGGTGTTCCTTTAATCTCATTATTTACGATTTCATATTCGCCTGGTATTACATCTATTACCTGTTCATCTTGAGAAATAATTTCTAAGCTATCTTCCTTTATATTCTCATATCCTCTTGGAATTTCTTTGTATATTCTTACATAATCAATGTCAAAAGTTTTTGGATATGGAATACTAGGATCAAAAGGACCTGTCCATGATGGCCCTCTTTTTTCATAAAAAGAAATAAGCATAGTCATAGGATAGTCAATATCACTTTTCATACGACCATATTCTTGTCCATCAAAATAAAATATCATTTCCTCTGGAGTCCACTTTAATCCATAATTATGAAATTCATTTGCTAAGTCAACATTCTTAGGAGTAAATGACAAATGTTCTTTCTTTATATTTGGATCTTTCCATGCATGTTTAGTAGATTGAATTTCATTTGGATTTCTTCCTAATATCTCAAATATATCAACTTCTGCACTCTGCTCTGGCTTATCCTCAAATCCAGTCATCCACCAAGCAGTATGCATACCTCCACCAACTTGCATCTTAGCTCTCATCTCATAATAACCATATTTATTTATATTAGTTATATTTTTTTCAGTTGGATTAAGTACAGTATTATTTCCTGTCCAATTATGAAGTCCTGATCTATCTCCTGTCATGAACCCAGTTACCCTTGTATCACCATCAAACTCTGGACACCATGGCTCAGTATCTTCATTTAATATTAAAGAAAGTTTTCCATCTTTCATTTTATAAACAGGCTTAGCCTTTTCTGGATTACTTGCCCAAGAAGTTAAATAACTATTTACCCACTTGCTTTCATCTAATTTTTCTCCATCAAAATTGTCTTCAAAGATTAATCTATATCCTTCTTTTTCTGATGGGTTTGGCTTAGAATCACCTCTATTTACACTACTTTTAAATGTAGTAATACCTAATATCAAGGCATTAATAGCCTCTTGGTACTTAGAATCATCTGTACTTTCATCATTATATACACTCTTAGCACTATTTATATCTTGTTTTAACTTTTCAACAGCATTTTCTGGATACTCTCCTTGATTATCTCCTACTATAGAATTATTTAAAAGCTCTTGAGCTTCATCTATTTTTACTTTTAACTGCATTCTTATAGACATCTCTCTTCTTAAGATAATTTTATCTATATTTGCTCCATGTTGTCCATATCCTAATGATGAATCAGCAAAGAACTTTATTTCATTTTCTCCTTTTTTTAATTCTATTTTCTCCTGTTGTACACTTGGTTTATTCCACGCCCCTGAATTTAATGGATAAATAACTTTTTTCTCACCATTATTTACTTTATAACATAAATGTCTAGTTTCTCCTGATTCAAATACAATATCCATATCATATAGATAATCTTCTGGTATATTATTTGCTTTTAAAATTAAGTTATTACTTTCATTGTCTTTAAACCATCCAACCTTCTTTTGACCTGATGCCCAAGAAAATCCTGATTCAACTTTTACAGAGCCATTTGTATTACCTGATTCTGCTTCTATCTCTAACTCTATAATATTAGAATCTCTTTTTACTAATTCTTTTCCCCAAACTGGAGTAGATACACAGAATCCTAAAATTAAACTCATAGCCAAAGCAATTTTTTTCTTCATCTTTTTACCCCCTGAAATATTATTTATTCACTTATTTTTTCAAAAAATAATACTTTATCCAATGGTACTTCAAATTCTTTTGTTGTTGGACCATATACCTTACCATTATCCCCCCTTAACCATATTCCTTTTGGAAACTTTACTAATTTTTTATTAGAATTCTTTTTAATTACTGGCGCAACTAAATACTTACTACCTAACATAAATTGATCATTAACTCCTTCGAACCCCTCATTTGGAAACTCATATTCCATATACCTAACAATAGGTTCCCCAGTAATACTTGCATATTTTGCTAAATCATATATATAATTTGAATATTTAACATGCTTCCATGCTGCATCTTTACAAATATTAAAGTTTTCCTTTGATAAAACCCTCCATGGAGCTGCTGAGAACTGCATCATAGGCATAAATGTTGCACATTGAGCATATCTTACAAATAACTCTTGATCTAAATTCTCACTATTTTCTAAGAAATTAAGATATTCTCCTCCTCCAATCATATCTGGACATGTATAAGCATATCCCAATAATCCCTGTATTAACTGATTAGGAATAAGTGAACCAACCCCATTAGTTTCCCAACTATGATTTTTATCTGCTAACCTTTGTACCAAAGGAAGTCCTGCACATTGAACACATGCTCTAAACTCATTGTATTCATAGTTAACTCCTAATTCAGCCCACAATTTACTTTGACCATTAGCATCTATTTCTCCATAAGTTAAATCATCTTCACTATAGAAATTCGCATCTCCAGCATCAAATTTAAATCCATCTACTCCATATTCTTTAATTAAGAAATTATTTTGATCACAATACCACTTAACGGCATTGGGATTAGTTAAATCCAAAACTGCTGAATATCCATTCCACCATTTTTTAATAGAAACTTCTCCATCTTGATTTCTAACTAGAAATTCCTTATTCATTAAATATCTAAATTCTTGAGTATCTGGAGTTATAAAAGGACATGTCCAAAGCATAACTTTAAAACCTAACTCATGTAATTGTTCTATCATCTTTTTAGGATCTTTAAATTTTTCTTTGCTAAACTTCCATTTTCCATAATAGTCACTCCAACCATCATCAATCATTATTATTCCATTAGGCATACCATTTTCTAGAATTTTATTTGCATAATTAAGTATTCCTTCTTCTGTCTGATTGTAAAGTAACTCTATCCACGTATTATATTGAGGTTTTGCAAAAAACAATTCTGGCGGAACAATACCATTTGGTTTAATAAATCTATTACTTGCATCTAAAAAAGCTTCTTTTAAAGTTGATCCAGCACAATATAATCTTGGCTCCTGAAATTTACTATATAATTCTATTACCCCATCAAATACTTTTAATTTAAATCCACAATCACACCATATGTATCTACCCTTATTAGAAAACAATATGGTGTTAGCTTGATTTGGACTGGCATTAGGATATAAGTCAGCTTCATAAGCTGACTTATTGTTCAATGGATATTTAACTCCATCATTAACTATTGGACCATACCAATATTCATCTTCTAACATTTCAAATATATATTTTTTAAAATTATTCATAACGTATACCTCTTAAATATATTTTTATTATTTACCACCAGTTAAAGCTATACCCTCAACAAATTGTTTTTGGAATAATAAATAGATAATCATCATTGGCCACATAGCTATAAATGCTCCTGCCATCATAACTGGATAATCTGTACTAAACTGTCCACTTAATGAAGCTAACCCTGAAGCTAAAGTCATTTTGTTCATTGACATATTAACTATTAGAGGCCACATTAAATCACTCCAAGCAAATACTGCTGTAAATATTGAAAGAGCCATTAAAGGAGTTTTTGTAAGTGGCAACATTATTTTGCTAAATATTTGCCATTGATTGCATCCATCAATTTTAGCTGCTTCTGATAGTTCATTAGGTAAACTCATGTAAAATTGTCTTAAGAAAAATACACCAAAAGCACTTACTATACCTGGAAAAACTAGCGCTTTAATAGTATTTAACCACCCTAAATCAGCAACCATTGAATATTGTGGTATTATAAATATTTGAGCTGGTAACATAAGCTGAATAACAACTAAAGTAAATAATATTTTTTTACCTGGAAAATTTAACTTAGCAAAAGCATATCCAGCCATAGAACTAAATATTATTGCAAAAAGTATTCTAAATAACATCATTATAATTGTGTTATAGAAAAGAGTAGCAAATGGTAATGTATTCCACGCTTTAACATAATTATCCCATTGAAAATTTTCTGGAATAAAAGTTACAGGTATTTTTATAGCTTCAGAAAAAGTTTTTAAAGAAGTCAAAACCATCCATAAAAAAGGAAATATCATTGCTATACTTCCTAATATTAAAACACCATGTATTAATATTTTCTTATTATTAAATTTTTCTCCATCATTAATCTTATATTCACTTGCTATTTTATTTTTAATTTTAGAAACATTCACTTTTGTGCTCCTCCTTTATTCATAATTAACCCATTTTTTCTGAACTTTAAACTGTATTGCTGTAATCATAGCTATTATTAAAAATGTCCATAATACTATTACTGAAGCATATCCTTTATCGCCTATTTCAAAAGCATGTCTATAAAATAAATATGTTAAAGTTTGAGTGCCCTCTAAAGCAGGATTTCCTTCTCCTATAAGCATATACATAAAGTCAAATTGTTTAAGTGCCGCCATAACCCTTAATACTAAAACAAAGAATAAAGTTGGTGAGACAAGAGGAATTGTTATTTTAAAGAACTGAACTATACTTGAAGCTCCATCTACTTTAGCAGCTTCATAATATGTTTTTGGTATTCCTTGTAAGCCTGCTAAAATTAGAATTATATCATATCCAACACTACTCCAAATTGTCACTATTGATATAGATATCATAGCCATAGTTGGATTTGTCAACCAGGAAGGACCTTCTATTCCTACTAAACTTAATAAATAATTTATCAAACCATAATCTGTATTAAATAGCCATTTCCAAACCATTGCTACTGCAGCTGGAGCAACAACTATAGGTAAGAAATATATAGCTCTATATATACTTTTTCCTTTTATCTTTGAGTTAAGTAATGCTGCAAATATAAGTGCCAATAATATTCCTAAAGGTACTGATAAAAGCATATACACTATAGTATTTTTTGTTGCTTGCCAAACAGTAGGATCATTAAAAAATTTTAAATAATTTTCCACTCCTGCCCATGTCATCTTTCCAAAAGCACCAGTCTTATTAAATGATAAAAATATAGTATCAAAAAAAGGTATTACATTTATTATTATAAGGCCTATTATTGTTGGTGCTATAAATGCATATGCCCATAAACTTTCTGAAACTTTATATTTTTCTTTAAATTTAAATTTACTTCTCATAAATACCTACCCCTATCAATTTATATTTAAGAGTCGGTTTTATGCTATATGCATCAAACCAACTCTTAAAAAACTAATATACTTTGATTTTACTCAGTTGCTAAATCTTTAGTCATTTCATCATAAATAACTTTTGAACCTTCTTGAACTGTTATTTCTCCCATCATCATCTTTTTAATCATTTCTCTTTCTGTTTTACCCCATTTAGCTTTAGTTAAAGAAGTAGCAACAGGTACTGAATATTCTTTCATATCCAAAAATACTTGTACATTATGATTTGGATAAGTTTTAACCCATTCTTCTGCAGAACCATTTCTAGCGGAAATAGCAGTTCCATTTGAAGCTTGTAAATCCTGAGCTTCTTCTGATGCTAAAAATGATAAGAATTTTTTAACTTCCTCTGGATGCTTTGTACTTGCATTTCCAACAAAGCTTAACCCATTTATTATACTAGCTCTTTCTTTTCCTTTAGGTAACACTGCAACGTTAAATTTATCAGCTATATCTTTATTAGCTACATATGAGCTCATTCTCCAACTTCCTAAGTAGCTCATTGCTACTTTTCCTGATTGAAATAATGTATCTACATTTGTATCTGCAAGTTGTGCTAAAGTTGGTGAAATATCATACTTATTTGCTAAGTCAACATAAAATTGTAATCCTTCAATTGTATTTGGGTCTGTATATCCTGATTTTCCATCTTTAAGAACGTACCCTCCTGCTTGTGCTATCGGTGGTAAATATCCTTGCTGATCTTCAAGAGCTGCTGCAAATCCATATATTCCTTTCTCTTTATTTGTAAGTTGTTTTGAAACTTCTACAAGTTTGTCCCAATCCCAACTCTCATCTGGATATGGTACATTTGCTTCATCAAAAATTTCTTTATTGTAAACAAGAGCTATTGTGTCAAAATCTTTTGGTACTCCATAAACCGCGCCCTTATAGCTTGCTAAACTAACTAAACTTTCTGGATAATCTTTGTATCCATTAGTTCCTTCTAAATTGCTTAAATCCATTAACATATCATTGCTTGCATATTTTAAAAACTCATTAGTATGCATCCAAAATACATCTGGCAATTCTCCGCCTGTAGCGGCTGCTTCCATCTTAGTCCAGTATTCATCCCAAGGTGTTACTTGAACTTCTACTTCTATATTCGGATTTTTTTCATTAAATTTCTCTACAAGCGACTTCATTCCATCCTCTTGTATTTTATCCCATATACCAAAGGTTAATTTAACCTTTTCTTCTCCTCCACTGTTAGCGCCATTACTATTATTAGCTTGTCCTCCGCATCCTGTCATTCCAAGTGTTAAAATACCTGCTAATAACATAATAGAAAACCTTTTCTTAAACATATTTAATACCCCCTTAAACCTTCTTTACTTGATTATACAAAAATGTGTAATTATAAATAATAGACGTTTTTTAGGTATTTATTGTACTTTTTTTGTAATATTTCTATATGACATAGGAGTTTTTTGTGTATTTTTTTTAAATACTCTATAAAAGTACTGCAAATCACTATATCCAACACTTTCTGCTATAGTTCCTATATCAGCACTGGTATTTTCTAAAAGTTTTTTTGCTTTCATTATCCTAACTTTTGTTATATAAGAAACAACACTCTCACCAATCTCCTTAGTAAATATTGCTGACAGATACGAATAATTTACATTAAATAATTCTGCTAGCTTCTTGACACTAAGATCTTCTGAATAATTTTTTTCTATATACTTTTTCACTTGAACAGGAATATTTTCATTATTAACTTTTTTTATATTTTTAATTTCATATATCTCCTCAATAAACTTCACTATAAAGTTCACCAAAGCTTCCGTATCTTTAACTTCATAAATATACCTACTTAATCCTATCTTTGAATTTATAAGATTATAAACATCATAACCATATAATTTTATAATTATTTCTATAATTTCATTTAAAATTGTACTTATATAACATTTTGGGTTTACATCATATACATTTACCACAAATAAGCTCTCTATGATTAATCTAAGATTTATAAGGTCTCCTCTTTGTATGTATTTTTCAATTAATGCAATTCTCTCTATAATTCCATCTGTAATAATTGAAGTTTTTATTTTGTTATATTTAAAAACATTTCTATCATTTCTGAAAAATCTCATTTGTAAATAATCTTCAGCTTGTTGATATAATTTCTTTTCTATTTTTGAAGATACGTCACTTATTCCTATAGAAACTTCTAATTTAATAAACTTTTTTAAGTTTTCACTAATACTTTGACAGAATTTATAAGTATTATTTTCTAAATTGGTTTCATCCTTATCATAAAAAAATATTATTATCTGATTAGCACAATTGGGACTATCTATCAAATAAAAATTACTTTCTTTATCCATCTCACTTATTATTTTCTTTGCTGAATATTTAACTAAATTTAAATCATTATAATCAAAGGCTTTTTCTTCATTGTTTTGTAAATTAATATTTAATATAGCAACTGAAAATTTTAATCCTTTTAAATGTTTAACTTCATCAAATTCAGTTATATCGATTTCTCTAAAAATTGCATCTTGAATTAATAATGTAGTGCCTAACTCACTTATAACTTCTTTAGCTCCTTTATATTCATCAAGTATATTTTTTTGTTTTTTCTTATCTTCTATTTCTTTTAATATCTTATTTATTGTTTTCTCAAAAGCACTATCTTCTATAGGTTTAAGCAAGTATCCACTAACCCCCATATTTATAGCTTTTTCAGCATACTCAAATTCACCATATCCACTTATAATAACTATTGGAATCTCTAAATTTTCATCTCTAATTTTCTTAATTAATCCTATTCCATCACATTTAGGCATCTTTATATCAGTTAATATAAAATCCACTTTAAATTCATTTAATATATCAATTGCCTCTAACCCATTACTAGCTACCAAAACATCAAAATTATACTTTTTCTTTAATAAAGCTACTATTCCATTTCTTATAATGACCATATCCTCAACTACTAAAACTCTCAACATATATTATTCCTCCCCAAAATAACAAAACCTATGCAATATATGGTAAAGTAACTATTATTTTAGTTCCTTCACCTTCAACTGAATTAATCACAATTCCATAGTTCTCACCAAAACTTAAACTTATTCTTTCTTGTATATTTTTAAGGCCTATTCCTCCTTTACCAACTTCATCAGAGTTATTTCCTAAGCTCTTTTTCGAATATAAATTTTTATTTACTAGATTTAGTACCTCTTCACTCATACCTATCCCATCATCTTGAATAATTATTTCAATATTTTTATAAAAATCTTTTTCTATAACAATAGCACTTATTTCTATACATGCATCTGACTCCCTATCTTTAAAAGCATATTTTATTATATTTTCTATTATAGGTTGTAATATAAACTTAATTACTTTAATATCATATAATTCCTCTTCAATATCATAAAAAACCATTAAATTATATGATAAATGTAATTGTTGTAAATAAATATAATCATTTATATGCTCAATTTCTCTTCCTAAAGTAGTAATATCACTTCCATCTCTATTTATATTGTATCTAAACATCCTTCCTAATTTTTGAGTTATTTCTCTTATTTCTTCTGCGCCATATGTAACTGCTATTGAATTTATAACTTCTAAAGTATTATATAAAAAATGAGGATTAATTTGATATTGTAAAGCTTTAAGATGAGCTTCTTTTGCCTCTAAGCTGCATAAATAATTTTCCTTTATCTGAATTTCTAATTCCTTTACCGTATTATTAAATTTACTTTCTAGAATTCCAAATTCATCTTCTGATTTTATTTGTCTATCAACAGTAAAATCACCTTTTTCCAATCTTTCAAACTTACTTAATATACGTTCAACCTTATTTCCAGTATTTTTTGATATAACCCATGCCGCGACAATAGATGCTAAAGCTCCAATTATCATAAATATTATTATGCTGATCCTTGCTTTATTAATAGTACTAAAAATATCTTTTTCTAATATTTCATTGATTAACATCCAATTATTATCTAGTTTAATAAATGATATTACTTTATTATCAAAATTAATTGTTTTTACACTCTTATTGATAGCATCTTTATATGCTTTCATTTTATAAACTTCATTGTACGAATCTCCATTTATTACATTCCTATAATCATTATCAATTATTGCATAAACATTTTTATTTTCCTGATCTTGATTGGTATAGTCTGTAATCATTTTTTTATCTATAATAAAAGTTATAATTCCTATCTTTTTAGCATACATAAAATACTTAAATTCTTTGACTAAGTATATTTTATTATCATCATCATAAATACTAGAGATCCAAACAGGTTTATTTTTATTACTTGTAATCTCTTTATATTCTTTCGTACTATAAAATTTACCTCCCGTTAAGAAATCTATTCTATCTCTTGAACTTTCCTGTTGTTTCTCTTTGCCATAAATTAATGTTTCAGAATCATATAAATCTATAACTATTGAATCTAAATATGGCGTATTATAAATTATGGTATCAAAATACTTATTTAACTTTTCTTTTTCAAAAGTAACTTCAATAGCATCATAATTATTCATATTCATTAAAATATCTAAAATATCTTGATTATTAACAGACATATGCAAATCTTTTTCTAACATTTTCATCCTATAATTTATACCTAAACTAGTTTGTTCTACGATTTTATTAGATAGTAACTCAACATTTTCTTTCATATTCTTATAAGAAGTGTAATCATAATAAATTGCTATTATAATTACTGGCACTATTACTATAAGAACAAAAATAATCATTATTTTATATCTAATGCTCATAAATATATTTTTAAATCTCAATCTTCTCACTCCTCATCAATACGTTTACATTATATAATATTTTTTATCATTAATAGGTCAAATTTACCATAATAAACCTAATATTAATATACTTTTAACAAATAAAAAAAATCTTAAGTCAAACAACTTAAGATTTTTTTAATTTAATTATATATTATTTTTGCTTTAAAGCATTTTTTACTGTTGATTTATATCCAGTATATGTTGCATAGAAATATCCACCATAAACAATTACCATTATTAAGGTAGTTACTAAGGATGAGGCTCCTATATCTGGCTTATTAAACATAGTTAGGAATCCATTTACAACCTTTATTGCTACTACTGAGTGAACTAAAGCTACAACTAATGGTAATCCAAAATAAATACTTACCTGTGTAAATATTGATTTATTTATCATCTTTTGAGATACACCAATTCTTCTTAAGGATTTATATCTATCAATACTATCGCTGGCCTCTGATAATTGTTGAAGAGCAAGGACAGCAGTACTTGATATTAAGAATATAACTCCTAAATATATTCCTATAAACAATACTATATTTGTCATTCCATTATTATCTTCATAAATACGTGCTCTTGTATATCCATTTACAAAACCATATTTACTTGAATCCACAACTCCATCTCTATATTCATTGAATAATTTTTGTACTCTTTCTTCCTCATTTGAATTTTTAGGGAAGTTTATATTAATTTTATTTGCAATAGGCTTTAAATTAGAAACAATATTATCTGGCACTATTAAAGTGAAAAAGTTATTTGTCATTCCAGTACTTTCAAATGCCTCTTTTATAACTTTTCCCTGTCCAATTAAGGCATTATTGGCAATCTTATATTCCTTACCATCAATTTCTATTTTCTCATTGTTTTTAAGAATATTTTTTAAAGTATTCTCTACTTCACCTAAGTTAGATGAAATTAATACTTCGTTATTAGCTAAACTTACTGATTTTTCACCACTTAAAGCTCTTATATCATTATATGAACTTATACTTATGGCATTTGTTCCCTTATAAGTCATTGCTTCTACTATATCTTTTATATTTTTACCTTCTGCATTTTTATTTAATAAGCTTTCTAAGCTAGTTTTTTCTAATTTATATTCATTATATGAAACAATTTTATCCTCTGGATTAAATTTAAATCCTAACTCTTTTATTGATTCTTCAGCAGTTTTTATTTTACTATCCTCATCAATGTAATAAGTAGCAGATGCGTCAAATGGAGTTGTATTTTCTAATCCTTTTTCTAAAGCATTTTTAAAACTTAAACCAGTTGCCAATGTACTTATTGTTAAGAATAACATAAGACATATTACTGTCATTGATAAAAAGTTAGTATTTATCTTGCTATTCATTTGTCTTAATACAAAAATATTTAATCCTTTTAAGTAAACATTCTTATTCTTTTGTAAAACATATAAAACAAATCCTGCTAAACTAAAGAATAAAAGTAATGTTCCTAAAATTCCTAATACTATTGATACTAAGAACATTCTATCTGTAGGATTTAATCCAACTTTAATTACTAATTTATACGCAACTCCTAATAATCCTAAAGATATAAAGAATATTATTGCTGTTAATATAGGATTTTTTATTTTTATATCCTCATTCTTCTTTGCAGCTGTTAACATATCTATAAGTTTATACTTTGAAATTACAAAAGTATTAAAGATCATAACTAAGATAAAAATTATACCAAAGTATAAAACAGTTTTTAAAATAGCATCAGTTGATAATAAGAATTTATAATTACTTAGAGATACTTCAAATAATTTAGATGCAAAGGCAGATATTCCTTGAGAAACTATTATACCTACTCCTAAGCCTACAACTAATGATATAATTCCTACTAGAGCTGTTTCATATGTAAGTATTTTTGAAATTTTGTTTTTTCCCATACCAAGGGTCATATATATACCTAATTCTTTTTTACGCTTTTTAACTAAAAAGTTATTTGCATAAAGAATTAATCCACCTAAAACACAAGATATAAATACAGATATTCCAGATATTAACCTTTGTAATATGTTTATATATTCAGCCTGTCTTTTTCCAAGTTCTAAAAAGGCTTTTTGATCTCCTATGGAGTTAAATGCATAGAATATACATACTCCAAGAGTTAATGTTAGAAAATATATTGAATAATCTTTAAAGCTCTTTCTAACATTGTTTAAAGCAATCTTAAAATACATCCCTATCATCCCCTCCAAGAAGTGTTATAACCTCAATAATTCTATCGAAAAATTCCTTTCTTGAATCTGTTCCTCTTACTAATTCATTAAATATTTTTCCATCTTTTATAAATAAAATCCTATGAGCATAGCTTGCTGTAAAAGCATCATGAGTTACCATAAGTATTGTAGCTTCTAAATCCTTATTTAAACTTTCAAAAGAATCTAAAAGCATTCTAGCTGACTTTGAATCTAAAGCTCCTGTTGGCTCATCAGCTAAAATTAATGATGGATTGGTAACAATTGCTCTAGCTGAAGCAACCCTTTGTTTTTGTCCCCCTGATATTTGATATGGAAATTTATTTAATATTCCATCTATACCTAAACTCTTTGCAACTTTTTTAATAAGAGCATCTATATCCTTAGGCTTTTTACCTTGTATTGTTAAGGCTAAGGCTATATTTTCATAAGCTGTTAAGGTATCTAATAAATTAAAATCTTGGAATATAAATCCTAATTCATCTCTTCTAAACTTCTCTAGTTGCTTTGCTTTTAATTTTGTAATGTCTTTTCCATTAATAACTATACTTCCTGTAGTAACATTATCTATAGTTGATATACAATTAAGCAATGTTGTCTTACCACTTCCTGATGGTCCCATTATTCCAACAAATTCACCTTTATCAACCTTAAAGTTAATATTGTCTATTGCTTTTGTTATGTTATCTTTGTTTCCATAATACTTTTCTATATTTTCAACACTTAAAATATTTTTCATATACTGTTCCTCCTCGTTTCATCTTACAATGTTATTTTATCCTCTTTAATAGAAATCACATATTTATTTATCTTTCATACACCTTACAATTTTGTAAGTTTTCTATATTAGAATAAAATAGAGACTAATATAAAACTCTCATAAATACTAACTTAAATACTATTATAAGTTTAACTCACTATAACATATTGAAAGAAAAAATAATTAATTTTTGACGTTTTTTTAACGAAATAAAAGACTAGGAAAAAATCCTAGCCTTTTATTTTCTCTTAATTATATTTGTTGTATTATAGCATAAAATTTATTCATATATTGCATATTCAAGCTATCTATTTTCATCAAAAGTATTTAAAGAAACTTAATTACTAATACTATCATATAAATTATAATTAATTAAGAATATGCTGTATCAAGTCCTGCTGTAAATTGAATAAATTTCATACTATTAACTTTTTATTTAGATATAACTTTTTCTTTCTTTCAAAGTTACTGAATGTTAACTCTGTTGATTTACCTCTTAAACCAAGTAATTTTATTCTTATATAGCTTAGTTCCTTTAGGAGCAAAATAACATGCATTTTCTTAGGAGATTCCGCAACCATCAGCATAAACTTTAATATTCCTACTGTAGTCTTTCCTGCCGAAGTTGTTCCATACAATGCTTCTACTGGTGCTCTATACTATAAAAAATCTAAATACTTATCTGATAACTTGTATTCATAACTCATTATCATCATCCTTTAGTTGGTTAAGTATAGAATCTCGTTTGGTTATAAAATTAACATTTACGTTATTATCCTTTTCAACTTTATCAACAAACAATCTATATCTTTTACCTAATAACTCTGCTGATTTAGTTCTATCTTGTAGTGATGCATCTAATCCAAATTGATCTTTTTCTTATCCCCTCATAACCTTTGTTAAGTATTCAAGAACTTCTTCTCCTTTGTAGCTATTCTCTTTTCATCTAAAACATTTATTTTTTCATCTATATATGATTTAATACTAAGTTTTTCTAAGTTCTGACTTCCTTGTACATTAGGCTTTTATAACCTTCTCTTCTTGCTACTTCTGTTGTATTGCCTAACTCAATATAGTAATCTGCAAGTGCTTTTTGTTTTGGTGTAAGGTTTTTATTATCCATCTGCTCCACCTACTTCTTTATATATCTCAACTAATTTAAAAAGTATATTTTGTTGATTAAAACTACTTAACACTTCATCTTTTACCTTAGAATATTTTTTAGGATCTTTTTTATCATCTGGATACATATTATTATATTCTTCAACATCCATCAAGTGAAACAATTTATATACAGTACATACATTACCAGTTTTATTACTTACAAATTGTTCTCTATTTACTAAGTATCTATATACATAAATATTTAATCCTTTTATTAATTTATTTATCTTTCATTGTATATTCATTATTTCACCTCATTTCTATATAAATATTAAAAATAACTCTATTTTTAGAGTTCTTTTAATATCTTATGTCATCTATAATCGAATTTTTTTCTATTATACTTTCCCCACCATCAACATCAAGAATTTTTTCTTTAATAATACCTGTTACTTTTAATTTAGATTTATTTATTATTTTACCATTAACTATACCTCTTACTATCGCTTTTGAGCATCCGTTTATATATATATCTCCATTTACAATTCCATGGATTAATAATTCACCGTTATCATTAACAGCTATATCTCCATTTAATATTCCATCTACTTGCAAAAATCCTTCATTTACTACTGAAATATCATTTGTTTCTTTTCTACTTATTATATATTTTCCATCAATAATCATATTATCACCTCATAATAATTATAAGACAATTTATGTTAAAATCAGACTTATGTTAATAATGTATTTATTTTATTACTTATATCTTCATACCCGTATATAAAAAAAGAACTCATCGTATGAGGAAGTTCTTTTTTTATTTTATAATTTCATATATTTTTTTACTTAATTTAAAAATTTCTTTGTACGCTTTATTTAATAATTTTAATACATCTATATTTGTATTTTCAAATTTAAACTCAACCCAATCTATTCTTATAATATCAAGATTTATTTTCCCATCCGTTAATATATCCTTACCCTTTATAACAATATCAGAACCTTGAGGAATACCATTAACAATGTTATTCCTCATAATAACAGTACCTTGATTATTCATTTGAAATAATCCAATTCCTTGAATGTTATATCTGTGATAATCTTCTCTTCTCTGACTACTTAAATTATCATGTTTATTGATATTAGTTAAATTACACAAATCCACAAGCCAAGTGTCATTGCATTTATAAGGTTGAACAGACTCAACCAAAGCATAGACATCACCATTTTTATCTTTAAATTTTTTAAAATTATTACCTAAGTTAGCTCTAAAATTTTGAGGTTTCTTACCATATGGAAAATAAATTTTTTTACTGTTTAAAGAATAATATTTTTCATATATATCACAAGCCATATAATCTAAACAACTTCTTAAATTTTCTAAACAATTTTTAACTTTAACTCTTAAAGCTTCCTTAATAGAGTCATCTTTAATTGCATCTAAATATTTACTTCTGATTTCATCAATATTAACTTTTGTCTCTTCTAAAATTTCTTTTATATTATTATCTCTCATAAAATCACCTCATAAAAATTATAAAGCTATTTGTAAATAAAATCAATTTTTGTTAATAATATAATTCTTACCATTATTTCTATCTTAATATCCATTGACTCTTTTACAGTTAATCATTCGTCTATATCATCATAAATAATATTATCTTCTATATCTTCACACTCTTTATAATCTTACATAACAAATCACATTATAAACGAACACGCTTAATTTTCCAAATTTTCATTTACCCAACATTAATATCACCTTCTTTCTAAATAAAATAAAAGAACCTAGCCGAAACTAGATTCTTTTCCGTAATCTAGAGGTTATTTAATTTTTTTAATGGCGGAAAGTAAGAGATTCGAACTCTTGCTAGACATAAAGCCTACTAATAGATTAGCACTCTGCCCTCTTAACCAACTTGAGTAACTTTCCATGTACAGGAACTTAATCTCCATTATAGTTTATATAATAAAATAAGCTTAAGAGAAACGTGTATTATTTAGGAAGGCAATGGATTCGAACCATCTTTAAGCTATCCAATAGACCTTCAATGTCAGTAAGACTTTTACATATTGCTTATCTCTGATAACACCTATAACTTGAAAGAAGGTGCACATCATGTGCAATTAAACCTTCAACCTGTCCACGTACATATTATCTCATATATTTCATCGAAAAAACTATTAAAAAACCTTTTAAAACTCTAAAAAAATTTCTTACCTTTTTAAGATAGAAAACTATCTTCCCATCTGGATACTCTCTCAATAATTTTTTTCTTATCTTTTACAAGTTTAGTTTCACTTATGCTTAAATTTTCACAAATTTCTATATTAGAATCACCATCTCTATACTTATACTCTAAAAACTTTCTATAATAATCTTTTAATCTACCATCAAAGAATTTATCTAAAGTTTTATTATCTTCTTTTCTCTTCATTATAAATAATTCTAAATCAACAATTTGAGCTTCCTTTTTCTCTATCTATCTTTCTAATCTTTCAATTAGATTAATCATATTCTTTTCAACAGCACTAACTCCATCATTAGATGTTTGACCCCTCTCACTAAATTCTATACTCTTAACATCAGGACTTAAGCTTACATCTATTATCTTAATTTTTCTCTCTAATTCATCTATATTCTTTTTTAATAAATCTCTTTTACTTTCATAAGCTTCAATTTTTGAAACATTCTCAAAGTAATTATAAAGTTGCTATTCTATCTTTTTAAATAATGTCTTATCCATATTACTTTTCCATTTCCACTAACTCTGGATTCTCATATATGTAACCTTCTTATGTTTTTCTTTAAAAAAGCTACTCCAATTTCTATAGCTAACTTACCTTCGCCTGTGCCAGTTTGTCCAATTAAAAGAAACCAATTATTTTCTTTCTTATTTTCAAAGTTTAAAATATAATCTACAGATTTTTTTCTTAGAATTTTCAGTTAATTTATTATAAGAAAAATTACACAAAAAGAAATAACTCTACTTAAACCTTATAAGTAGAGTTATTTCTTAACTTAATTTCTTTTATATAATCTTAAGAAATTATCTTTTAATATCTATATCTATTATATCCACCAAGTGAAGTATTATCTTTATCGAACCAAGAATCTAAAAGTTCAAACCAGTTACCAACTTTATTTATTTTTGGATCTAATCCATCTTTACACCATGCTAGTTTTCCATATCCACTTCTTAATCTATAAGCATTAGTGTCTAAAGGATTGTACCATCTTTGAATAGCCCAATGTGGTATTGCTTGTCCAGAATATGGATCATAATAATCTCTATTACCATCAGGAAGGAAAATACTTATACCATTTTTTCCTTCTTTAAAGCCTTTAAAGTCATTACCTGCAAATGAATATAAAATTAATTGGTCAACATTTTTCATAACATTCTTTGATAATTTTTTAGTAGTTTCATTAAATTCATCACTTAAGCTAATTTTTTCACATAAATCATATAAATCAAAGTATGGATACTCAATCCATTCATATTCATCATAATTCTTAAAATAGTGCATAGTTGGTGCATTTTTTCCTGTACCTCTTAAGCTTTCAATAGCATCTTTTTTATTATTTTTGCTTAAATTTCTAGCTAAAGCATCAACTGATTTTTTAACCGTTTCAATTTTTGAAAGATCATAGCAACTTAATTGTTGATCTGTTACTCCATAGCTATTTACAGAATCACGTTGCTCTTCTACAAATAAGGCACCAAGTTCATTATTTGTAACTGTAGATGGGTCAAATATTTTTTCTTTTCCTCCTAAAGTAGAATCAACTTCTCCATTGTCACCTTTAGTAGATTTTAAACGAGAAAATATTTTATCATAAGGATATCCATTTCCCCAAACAACTGGTGCTGATGCTACAAGTGTTTTTGCTTCAAAACTTCCATTATTAGGTCTATATTGATAAGCTACCTCTGAAGTTCCCATTAAACAAGCATCAAATACTAAAACATCAACAGATTCATCCTTAGTTAAAACATCTGAAATTTCTCCAGTATAAATACAATCTTTGTTGTTACTATCATCCCAGCATATTGCCTTATTTACAGTACTAGCTCTATCTTTATCATCCTTAGCCCCACCACCATGGTTAGACATGATTAACATATACTTATCAGCTTCATAGTTATTTTTACAGAATTTAATGAATTTTTTTAAAGTATTTGCATCTCCCATGTTAGCTTCATAATTACTTGTAGTAGTTATCTCTGGGAATTCACTTTTCCCACTAATTCTTTCAGCAGAATTTTCACCTATTTTATAAAGTCTTGTGTCTTCAAAATTAGAACCTAACACTTTTGAATCATTAGAATAACCAGGAATTCTATCAACTAATACTATAATATTTAGATTAGGATTATTTTTATAACCCTCTTTCATTTCTTCAATATCATTAAGTATGTACTCTTCTAGGTTATTATCACAATCAGCATATACCATAACCGTTAGTTTTTTATCACCTTCAGTCTTTTCAGCCTCTTTAATTTTCTCTGATACAGTTTTATGCTTGTGTCTTGGAGCAGCACTTACTGTTGAAGCTCCTCCTAATAGAACGCTACCAATGGTAATAGTAGCCATCAATAATGATAACTTTTTCTTAAACATATACATCCCCCTCTGAAAATTAACATTAAGTTAACATTAAGTTAATACTAATTTAATATTAATTTAATATATAAAATTTTCAATACAATTTGCATAACTGGTCAAAATTTATACATAACTGGTTATAATAATCTATTATTTAAGTTTATAAATATACAAAAAGCATTTAATTTTTGGGGATATTATGAATAGCAAAAAAATTACATGAATACTAACTTCAATACTATTATAAGTTTAAATCAATATAAATATATTGAAAGAAAAAGAATAAAAAATTTTTAAGTTTATCTATTTCTATTTTATCTGGTACTTTATTTACGTTACCCATTGATAAAAATGAAGGTAAATACCAAGATGAAATTGTTCTTTTGGATGAAGAAATTTGTTTAGATAAAGAACAGTTAGAATTATTTAAACAAAATGCATTAGTAGAAGAGAAAAATTCATTAGGCAGAAGCTTTTTAAGCGATTATAATACATATGTTCAAAAATTGGTTTCAAAGTCTGAAGCTATTCAAATAATAAGTACCTATGATAAAGTAACTGGTATGATAGATAATTTAGGATTTACAATAGGTGGTTCAACTTTAGTAGCAAGCATCTCTAAAAGTTCTAGGTATATAAATGCAAATAATTCCATTACTAAATATGGAATTTAGTGTGGCAATATCATATTAGTAACATCATTCGTTGCATATAAATCGATAAGTAAATTTAAAGGTGAAGTTCAAAATACTGTATATAAAATGAATTCTTATGATAAATTATTATTTAGAGTGGAATCAGCAAATAATTTACAAGATTCAGGTATGTGTAGATATAAATTAGTTGTTCAAAAGAGGTAATTTATATGTCTAAAAAAATGATTGCTGGAGTTTTCTTTGCAATAGGAATAATGTTTGTTAGTTCGATAAATTCGTTATTTGAAGGAAATTTGTTAATAGGATTATTCAAATCTATATTACTAATTGTATTGTTCTCAGTTTCTTATAAATATGTTTTTGATTAATCTTAAATAATAAATATACTTTCAAAATAAATTAAAAATATTTTCTATGTAAACCATTCTGTCTTATAGCCTTCTCCTGCAAATTAAGTACATAAAGCATAGTTTCCTTCTATTTTGTGTAATGGAAGTATTTACCATTTTTACGTATCTAATTCTGCTTTAGTCAGGAGAAGGCTCATACCTATCATATAACTCTGCAACTCCAATTATTACTTTTACATTTTTAAATAGTACGGTATAAATAATTCTTGATTTATTAAAACATATTCCTATTATCTTCAATAAAATCTTTTTGTTTATTCAAATATTCAATTAATGGTCTTACATTATCATTTGTAGATTCACCTAAAGCTTTTTTATATTCAGTTGAACTTTCGCCATTCATATATTTAAGTGGTAATCTATTATCAAGCAATTGTTTTAAGAATATAAATCTACCAATTCTCCCATTACCATCTTGAAATGGATGTATTCTTTCAAATACCAAATGAAATTTTGCTATTTCTTCTAAAGTTGCTTCTTTTAAATTATTAAATCTATTTATTAAAACATTAAGTTTATCTTCAACTTCCCAAGGATTCGCAGTTTCAAAATTAGCTCCTAATATTTTATTAGCATATTTTTTAAAAACTCCTGCTAATCCTAAATCATATAATCTAGTTCTATACATTAAACTAGCATGCCACTCTTTTAGCATTTCTAAAGTTAAAGGTTTATCTAAACTATCAATAACTAAATCAAATGTATAAAATGAATTAACAGTTTCCTGTACATCATCTAATGTATGAGTTCCTGTAACTATATTTTTTTCCATAAGCATTTGTAAAGCTTCTTTTGTAAATGTACTTCCTTCTATTTTATTAGAATTATAAATAAAATCATATTTTAATATCTCATTTAATGAATTATGAATTCCCTTAGTTTCCTTTAATATTTTTAGAAATTTCTCATAATGTTCATTATTCATTTTAATCTCTACACCTCCATTAACTAAATTCTCATATGTTCTTTCATTTTAAAGTTTATAATACATCCATTAATAATTATAATGCTATTATCTTACTCAATTACTTTTACTAAACTCTTGAGATTATCTAAGTTTCTAATATCTAAATATCATATTTTATTTATAGTATTTCGGACTCTTTATTTTTAGGTTTAAGAACACTAAATATCATATAGTTAATCTAAAAATACAATTAGTTTTCATTATTTAAACTAATTGTATTTTTAAATTCAAATTTATTTCATTAATTCGCTATTATGGCATCTCCTATTGGGAAAATTATGCTAACTTCTGTTCCTTCATTCTCTTTTGAAGTTATTTTTAGACCTAAGCCTAACTTATCACAAAGATTTTTGCATAGGTATAACCCCATACCTGTAGATTTAGTAAATTTTCTTCCATTTTCTCCAGTAAAGCCTTTTTCAAAAACTCTACCTAAATCTTTATTAGGTATTCCAACACCACCATCTTTTATTTTAAGAGTTATGCTATTTTTAGATTTATTTGCAAATATTTTAACTCTACTATTTTTTACGCTATATTTTATTGCGTTATTTATAACTTGATTTATTATAAATTCAACCCATTTTTCATCACTTTGAACTACTCGGCATTGAAATGCCAAGATTCTTGGGCAACACACCTAACGGTGTGAGATTAACCAAGCTAACAAGGGTGTTCCGACCTCGTTGGATACCAATAGTTTAAGCTATCAGCTTTTCCAAGTTTATTGAAGCATTAAGGTCTCTTTGATGGTGTGTTCCACATTCGGGACATACCCATTCTCTTAGACCTAGGTTTTTAACTTCTATATTCTTATAGCCACATTCAGAACATAGTTGAGAGCTTGCATAGTCTGGTGGAGCAATTACTATTTCTCTACCATACCATTTAGCCTTGTATTCTAGCATTCTTCTAAATTCTGACCAACTTGCTTCTGAAATTACTTTAGCAAGTTTGTGGTTTTTAAGCATATTTGAAACTCTTAAATCTTCAATGGCTATTGATTGGTTTTCTCTAATTAGCTTAGTTGAAAATTTTTGTAAGAAGTCCATTCTTTGATTTACTATCCTTTCATGTAATTTAGCAATCATAATTCTATTTTTGTGATAGTTTTTAGAGTTATATTCTTTACGAGCTAAATCTCTTTGAAGTTTAATAAGTCTTTTTTCTGCCTTTCTAAAGTGTTTAGGATTAGCTTCTTCATATCCATCAGAACAAACAGCAAAAGTTTTTAATCCAACATCTACACCAACTTTTTTATCTATTTTAGGTAATTCTTGAATATTTACATCACAAAGAATAGATGCAAAATATTTACCAGATTGTGTTCTGCTCACAGTAACTCTTTTAATATTTCCATCTACATTTCTTGAATTTTCTATCTTAACTAATCCAAGTTTAGGTAGTTTAATTCCTTTACCTACTATCTCAATATTTACATTACCTTTAGCTTTTACCAATTTAGTAGTATAAGATTGTATTTCATTTTTCTTAGACTTAAATTTAGGTCTGCCACCTGTTTTTTTGTAATACTTATCATATCCAGCACCAAGATTTTCAACAGAAGCCTGTAGTGCTATGCTATCTACTTCTTTAAGCCAATAATAGCTTTTCTTTAATTTGGCTATATCTTTAATTGAATTGGCTTTATTAAAGAACTCGCCTTTCCAATTATTTTCTTGGAAGTAGCCTTGTTGAACCATCTCCTCAACTATATTCCAATAATTATCTTTAGTTTTTTGAACACCTAAAGAATAGTTGAATACAAACCTACAACATCCAATAGTCTTGTTAATTAGCTCGGCTTGTTTCTTAGTTGGATATATTCTAAATTTATATGCTTTCTTTCTTATAACTTATCTCACCTCACTTTACTTGTTGATTTTGAATATAGTTTCTAATTTGTTCTTCTGTATTCTCTGATACAGTAGCTACAAAATAGCTTGGATTCCATAGGTTTCCTTCCCATAGATATCTTTTAATTTCAGGATGTTTCAAGAACAGTAACCTTGCAGATACTCCCTTTAACGCTTTAATTATATTTGGAATTTGATGTTGTGGAGAACATTCTATTAACAGGTGTATATGGTCTTTATCAGTTTCCATTTCAGAAATTTCAAAATTATTATCACTTGCTATTTTTAATATTATTTCTTTAAGAGATTTATCCACATCACCAAACAATACTTTTCTTCTGTATTTAACACACCATACTATATGATATTGAATACAATACACATAACCTCTGCCTTGCTTGACTTGACCATTATTACCACCACTTTAATTAAATTATTATTCAATTTAACATATGTCAAATATTTTAAACGAAAATGTAACTTATTTGCAAGTTTTAGACGGTTTATACTCTTATCATATGTCGTGGCAATTCATACCATGATTGAAATCACGGGTGTTCTTGCCAAAGGCATAAATTTTTAATCTATAAATTATACAAGAGGTGCTTCCTTTTAATATGTTTGATATTGCTATGCTCCACCAAACTCCATTTATCCCTAAAAACTTAACTAAAACTAATGCCATAGGAATTCTTAACATAGTAAAGATTATGCTTATAGCTGATGGTATTTTAGGAAGTCCTAATCCTGAGAATACTCCATTTGATATCATCTCAAAACTACTAAATATCTGAACTATTCCAAGTACTCTTAAATAACTGCTTCCAATTATTATTGTAGCCTCATCTTTAACAAATAATCCTACTAATAATCCTGGAATACAAATAAATAAGGCTGAGACAAGGATTGAATAGATAGCTCCTAAAAATAAAGCTTTCTTGTACCCTTCATTTACTCTATTTAATTTCTTTGCTCCATAATTTTGTCCTGTAAATCCTGCTATAGCCCCATTTAATCCTCCAACTACCATAAAGCTTACAGATTCTATTTGAAGACCTATTTTCTGAGCTGCTATAGCATCTGCTCCAAAGCTAGCTATAATTCTAGCTAATATAATATTCACTAGGGTAAAAAGCACCCTTTGAGATGCCATAGGAAATCCTAATCTAGCTATTTCTCTTACTTTTTCATAGTTTACTTTCTTTTTTAAATCTATTTTAAATATTCCTTTTCCATAATATATATACATAAAAAACATAAGTATATTGGCAAGTAAGGTTGCCACTGCTGCTCCAAAAACACCAAGTTTAAAGGTATATATTAATATTGGATCTAATATCATATTTAAAATTATACCTGTAGCACTTATTTTTAAAGCTAATTTATTATTACCAAAGCTAGCTAATATTCTAGTAAAAAGATAATTAAAAAAGCTAAAGAATAATACTGGAGCACTTACAGCTAAATATATATAAGAATCTCTTTCAACTAAGTGGTCATTTAAATTTAAAAATCCTATGAATCCTTTTCCAAAAAACACTAATACTAATGCATATATTAGCCCTATAACAAAATTCATTATAAGACCATTTCTTATATAATCCTCTGTCTCTATTTCATTTTTTCTCCCTACTTCATGAGAAACCTTAATTCCAGTTCCTGTCACTACTAAAGCATTTATAGAATATCCTAGTCCTAAAAAGAAGCTTGAAGAGCCAATGCTAGCCACCGCACTACTTCCAAGACCTCCAACCCAAAACATATCTATAAGCCCATAAGCAAACTGAAGGAATGAACTTCCCATAATAGGAAGAGCTAAGGTTGTAAGCACACTTAGTACCTTACCCTTGGTTAAATCTATTTTCTTCATTTACCCTTTCTCCTATTTAAATTTGCCCATTTTTTATACGACTTACTAAATCCTCTACCTTTTCTTTTATTTTATCTCTTGTGTATATAAACTCTTCATCACTCTTTCCACTTGGATCCTCTAAGCCCCACTCTTCCCTATGCTTGCATGGTAAAGTTGGACAAGAAACATTGCATCCCATAGTTATAACTATATCTACCTCTGGAATTTCTCTTAATAATTTTGGTCTTTGAGTTAATTCCATATCCACTCCAATTTCTTTCATTATTCTAACAGCATCTTGATTTATTTTATCTCTTTCCTCAGTACCTGCGGAATAACTTTCAAAAATATTTAATCCCAGTATTTTTCCAAAGGCTTCTGCCATTTGTGATCTACAAGAATTGTGTACACATATAAAGGCTACTTTTTTCATAATTCTTCCCCTTTTACTAAACTATTTTTCATAATAAACTAATATCTTTTTAAACATTTTAATTCTAATTAACTTAAACTAAATTTCACCATTTATCATATTTCCTAAATAATTCATACTAATCTAAGCATGTTATTATTTCCATAAAAAATAATATAGATTTATTTGCATTATTTAAATTTAAACTATAATGATTCCAAGTTCCTTCTTTTCTACATTTAACAAGTCCACATTCACTTAAAATCTTCATGTGATGTGATAAGGTAGATTGAGATATATCGAAAAACTTCAATATTTCACAAGCACACTTTTCTCCACTTGATAACAAATCTATTATTTTTAATCTATTCGAATCTCCCAAAGCTTTAAAAACCCTTGAATTTATTTCAAACTTATCCTCCATATTTCTTCACTTCCTAATACTAAAACTTTTTATAACCATATTTCATTATAATTATATATCGACAATTGTCAATATTATATGTTTTGCCACTATTTAATTAGGGTATTTTAATTTAATTCTTAAAATATATTTATAATCTCTACTTTAACTTTACAACTAACTTATTTTTCCTAATTCTAAACCTTAATTTAAAAACAACTAAAAAAGGTTGCAAAGTTAAATTAACTTATACAACCTTTTTATTTCTCCTTTTATGGAATTTTTAGAAAAAGGATTACTAGGAGTTGTTATCTCTTACACATTATATAAACTGTTGTTTCCTTATTTGTTGAATATAAATGAACTTGTCTTACTTGATTATGAATCATTACCTATGATGGTATTTCCTTATTTATTCTTATCTTCTATGCATAACTCCTTTAGAACTATTTAATAATACTTCCACATAATTTTTATTCATATAAGACAATTTTATTTCCTCTGAATTTTCACTATAATAATCAATTATAATTTTGCCTATATTATTTTTTTCTTGTATGGGATTTGTATTAAAGCCTACAGCTTGTATGTCCTTCCCCTTAAGAATATGTATTGTTCTAAAGAATCCTCCTGTTACTGCACGAACTTTATTTTCCTCAATCTTAAGATTTATATTTCTTCCTTTTAAAATTGATGAAGTAATTGTTATAAGACTAATTATATTAATAAGCCATACCCATTTTACTTTTAATATTAAATAGGCTACTAAAGATATAATAAATACTATTAAAACTGGTTTTATAATCATAAATATCTTTCCATGTCTTATTCCTTCTCCATCACCTTCTATGCTCCACTGAGGTATAAATTCTCTTATTATATCTTGAACTTCTTTGTCATTTCCTATGGGATACATTATTATCTGCTCTTTCCCCTCTCCAGAATAGCCTTTTATAACTACATTTATTTCATATTTTTTTAAAAGTTGTCTTAAAGGATTTGATTTTAATTTTATAAGCTTTATGCTATTTTCTTTAAAAGAAAATTCCTTTGTGCTAAAGAATCCATATTTTATTTTTATATTTTCTCCTTCTTTTAAAAGGGTAAAATTATAATATTTCATAAAATAATATACTGTAGCTATGGCTTTTAATATAATTAAAGCTAAGAATAATCCAACTATTGCAAATATAATCCCTATTTTAGAAGCCTCATTTGCAATATACCCATTTATAACACTATCCACATACTCTGAATTTATAAATTTTTCAATCCTACCCCAAGCATTAAATATGAAAATAATAGCTATAAATAAATTAAAGCTTGTAAATCCATATAAAATTAAATCTTTATTGCTTATTTTCTTTTCTTTAATATTTACTTTTTCACTCTTATTTATATGTACCTTTTCACTCTCATTTATATTTTCCCTATTTTTTAAAGTACTATCATAATCCTCTTTTAACTTTTCAACTTCAGAATCTAAAAAACTTTCTCTAAATATATTATCCTTCAAGTCAAAGCCTTCACTTACTTCGTTATTAAGTTCTTTATTAAATTCTTTATTAGTTCCAAAAGCAAAACTCTTAAGCAAATCTATATCTTCATCACTTAGGCTCATTTTAATATCTTCTTCTCCAACCTCTCTAGAGGGACTTTCAATTTTTACAATCTTATACCCTAAAATCCTCTCTATTAAGTTTTGTGAAATATCCATAGATTTAAAACTCTTCTTTGGAATTATTGTAGTTTTTTTAGAAAAAATCCCCTTATGATAATAAGCTTCATCTCCTTTTAAAATCATATACTCCCTCTTCCACTTAAGGATTGAAACTATAATTGCTAAAAGTACTACACCTATTATGACTATGTAAAACCATTGCTTTAAAAGCACTACAAATATAACTGCTAACCCCAAATCACTTATTATTTCCTTAACTATATTATAAAGTAGACTTCTTACACTATTTTTTATTTCCCTGTTATTAAGGCTCTCTTTTTCATAATTACATTGATTTATTTCTTTATTATCTAATTTTTCATTCATAATTATGCCTAAAGCTCCTCTCTAACATTCTCATTAATCTTAACTCTTAAAAACTCTCTAATCTTTTCAACTTCCTCTTTATCAAGATTAGGAATCTTATAACTTCCTCCAGCAGTTCCTATCTTTACATCTGCTAAATTAAACTTTCTATTTACTGGCCCTTCACTTAAGTTTATATTCTGAATTCTAACTATAGGAATAGTTACACTTCTTTTGAAAAAAACTCCCTCAGTGAAGAATATCTCTTCCTCATCTATTCTGTAACTCCACTGTTTGTATTCAAAAAAAGGCTCAATATAAGCACTTAAAGCTGTTATCCCTAGAATTATAAAGCTTAAAATATTAACTATTCTCATGTGATTATTCAAAATATAATCAGCCCATTGAATATCCATCTTAGGTAAAACAAATATAATTCCTAAATAAATAATCACTAAAACAATTAACCCTATTGTTCTCCCTAAAATCCATGACTTAATAGCTTTATTGCTTAGCTTTTTTTCCATTAATCCATCCCCCATTCAAATTCTGTTAACTTTTCCTTAAAATATCATAACTAGTCTTATTAAGTCAATTTAAAACCTAAGAATTAAGCAAAGTTTAAGAAAGAATCTATTGTAATATAAAAAATCACTTTCCTAAGTATTTAATAGAAGCTTTTTTCTATTTACCTAAAAAAGTGATTAAACCCTATCTTTTTATTTTCTAAATATAAATATTAAACATAATATTGTGCTTGAGCACTATACATAGTTTCATACTCATTACCTTTATCTTTTACAAGTTCATCATGAGTTCCATATTGAATAAGCTTTCCTTTTTGAAATACTGCTATGTTGTCGCAAAATCTACAACTAGATAATCTGTGAGAAATATATATTGTTGTCTTTTTTCCTATAAGTTCATTGAACTTACTATATATTTCATACTCAGCCTTTGGATCTAAGGCTGCCGTTGGCTCATCAAGGATTACTATTGGTGCATCCTTATAAACTGCTCTAGCTATGGCTAATTTCTGTGCTTGTCCTCCTGAAAACTCTATTCCACCTTCATCAAAGTTTTTATATACAGGAGTATTTATTCCCTTTGGTAACTTTTCTAAGTCTTTTCCAAAGCCACTCTTTATTAGAACCTCTTCTATTTCTTCATCCTTAACCTTATTAAAATCATTTAAAGCTATATTTTCCTTAATTGAAAAGGACATTAGTTTAAAATCTTGAAATACTACTGATAGAAGTTTCATATATTCATCATAATCATATTCATTTATATTAACTCTATTTAATAAAATTTCACCTTCTGTTGGCTCATAAAGCCTTGCTAAAAGCTTTATAAAAGTAGTTTTTCCAGCACCATTTAATCCAACTACTGATAATTTTTCACCCTCATTTATTTTTATTGAAACATTTTTTAAGGTGAATTCTTTACTTCTTGGATATTTAAAGGATACATTTTTAAATTCAATATTAACCTTTTCTAAATTTCCAATCTTCTTACCTTCTTTAGTATGTTTAGATTCTATATTTTCAAATTCCATAAAAGCCTGAAGATATCTACACATTTGTCTTATAGTTACATAACTTCCAAAAAGATTAGATATGGATTTACTAAAATTTATGGCAGCATTTGTGTACATTGTAAAGTCACCAATTCCTATACTATTTATTAAAACTTTATAAGTTATATATCCATAAACTATAACCATTTGTAATTGTAATACTATTTCATTTAATCCCTCATACACACCTAATTTGCTAAACATTTTAATAAATACATTGGTACTATTTATATTAAACTCATCTAATTTCTTTACAAATAAAGGAGCTACATTATAAAGTCTTATATCCTTACCTGCTGAAAAATCATTTATTGTATTAATATAATACCCAAACTCTCTATTTAGTGGAATTAAGGAATCAAAAAATTTATGCTGTAATCTTTGAGATTTTTTATACATAAATGAACTTAAAAGAACAATTAAAATTATTAGGGCTATAATAATCCAATCAAGAGTTAAAATAACTCCTATTAATCCAATTATTTTAAGTATCTCAGTTAATCCCTTAGATATATTGTAGGTAAGTTGCCAAATAGCTCCCTGATTTCTTATGGGAAATAAGGCTCTTTCCTTTAAGTTTAAAATCTCTGGATCTTCAATATTTTCAAAATCCAAGTCCATAACTTTCTTTCCTATAAGCAAATCAAATCCTGCTACTACCTCTTCATTTTTAATATTACATTTTTTATCTAAAACTCTGTTTATTAAGTTTAATACTCCATTACCTATTACAGTTAATAAAACTAACATAATAAGAACCTTTATTCTTCTGGCTCCTAAAAGTTCATCTATAATATACTTTGGCATTATTATATTTAAGAAAGGAACTGCTGCTGCAAATAAAGATGAAAAGAATAAGGTTGGTATATAGGTCTTTGATATTCCATGAGCTAATTTTAAGAAATGCTTTATTATATATAAATCACTTGTGTACTTTTCTTTATTCTCCATTATGCTAAAGCCCCACTTTCTTCTTTATAATATTGTGCTTGTATATTAAACATATCACTATACTTTCCATTTTTCTTTAATAATTCCTCATGAGTTCCATACTCAACAATTTCACCATTTTCAAAGAAGGCTATAACATCACAGAACTTTGTACTTGCAAGTCTATGAGATATATAAATTGCTGTTTTATCTCCAATTAACTCATCAAAGCCCTTATAAATATTATATTCAGCCACAGCGTCTAAAGCTGAGGTTGGTTCATCTAAGATTACTATTTTTCCATTCTTATACAAGGCTCTAGCTAGGGCTAACTTTTGATTTTCTCCTCCTGATAATTCAACCCCTTCTCCATCTAAAATTTTTAAAAGAGAGGTATCTATTCCCTTTTCAAGGGAATTTATTTTATCTCCTACTCCAGCCTTTTCTATGCAGTGTAAAACTTTTTCTCTATCAACATCTTCTAAATTCTCTAGAGAAACATTTTCTGCCACAGTAAATGCAAAAGTTTTAATATCTTGGAACACTACTGATAAGATTTTATAATATTCTTCCTTAGAAAAACTTTGTATGTTTATCCCATTTATTAAAATCTCCCCACTTGTTGGCTCATAAAGTCTACATAAAAGCTTAACAAAGGTTGTTTTACCTGCTCCATTAATTCCAACAATAGCAAGTCTTTGCCCCTTTTTAATCTTTAATGAAAGATTTTTATAAATATATTTATCTGTTTTTGGATATTTAAATGATACATTTTTAAACTCTATTTCATAAGAGCTATCAATAGGTATATCCATAGTTTTTTCTTTATCTTCACTCTTTATTTCTAAGAACTCTCTCATATCATCTAAATACATATTTTGAGCCTTAATATGGGCTAAATCATCTAATATACCTTTCATCCAATCTCCAAAACCATTTATTGTTGAAAAATACATTGTGAAATCCCCTATGCCCATTCCAGTAAAAAGCACATCATATATTAAATATCCATAAACTACACATTCTCTTATTACAAGAAGTACTACATCAACAATCTTAACCTTTAATTGTTTTCCTTGGACGTCACTAGATATATCTATTCTCTCTCCCCTAAATTTCTTAAATTTTTCAATAAGTATATTTTTTAAGTCATATATTCTTATGTCTTTACCATAGGCAAAATCGTACATTGTATCAAAGACATAGAAAGTTCTTCTATCCTTATCAGCTGCCTTTTCTTTTTGGCTATACTCATACTTTTTAACCCTCATAGTTAAAGCATAGCTTATTAAAACATTTATTATTAAGAATAATAAAATCCATGGACTTAAAAATAATACTATAGATATATATCCTACAAAGGCAGTTAACTTTCCAAAGAGCCCTAAAATTGTGTGATATACTCCTTCAACTCCTGTATTGTTATTCATAACTGCATTCATAACACTTTTTATTTTATTTAGAACCTCAGGATCTTCCGTATTTTTAAAATCCATTTTCATTATTTTCTCACTTATCATGGTCATATAGTCACATCTAATTTTAGTAACCCTAGGACTATATACACATCTAAGCCAAGCTATTGAATAGTTCATAACTGAAGATAAAAGAAAAAATCCAATTAAAGTCATTAAGATTATTTCTACTCTTCTCTGTCCTAATAGTTCATCAATCAAAAATTTTGGTAAAAAAATTCCTAGAAAAGGTGAAACAGATGCCAAAATAGTATAAATACCACACTGCGCAAACAAAACCTTGTCCTGACTCCAAGCATATCCCATAATATACTTGAGATTGCTTAAAAGAGTCCCCTTTTTCTTATTACTCCTCATAAATTCCATCCCCTAATTCCAATTAAACCCTCTTATTTCTCATCTTTAGCTCTAATTTATTAAACTATATTTTCTCCTCCTCTCCTTACCCTATCTAATTTATTTTTTAATACAACGGCTATTCCATATAGATTAACTGTAAAAAATATTATTACTAAAAAATAAAACCCACTTACATTATACACAATATACCAAAAATCCCATAAAAATTCATATGACTTTTTATAAAAAATTAATTTATTAAGCTAAAAACCTTTATAAAAAAGACGTATATCAAAATGACTTTTAATAAAGCTTACAAATATTATGAAGAGAATATCTAGATGAACTTTAGAATTTAAATTATTACGTAGAAGATAT
>OAVR01000079.1_pt1 | contig 55749 bp, 41 predicted proteins | sample 1476451 | NCBI WGS metagenome assembly OAVR01 (sample SAMEA2580105, study PRJEB22360) | human gut metagenome | biome: human gut; feature: human-associated habitat; material: faeces | place: Denmark | collected 2008/2010 | reverse complement strand
ACGACGCAAGGACCGGGGCCATCGGTTTTTATGCGGCCTAACGCTTCCATACAGCGCAGGCGCCGTACCGGAAGAAGCGACCGCTAATACACACAGACCGAAAGGACCACCCGCCCTATGTGGCAGCAAACCTACGACCCGCTGAACTCACCGGTGCTCTCCGCACTGGTCGCAGCAGTACCCATCATCCTCTTCCTGTTGGGCCTGACCGTCCTGAAACTCAGCGGCCTCAAGTCAGCACTGCTGACCCTCGGCACCACCCTCATCATCGGCTGCGCCGTCTTCGGCCTGCCGGTTCCATCCTCTCCGGCTTCCTCTCGGGCATGTGGCCCATCGGCTGGATTGTGCTGATGGCTGTGTGGCTTTACCGCATCGCCGTGCGCGCCGGTAACTTCGATATCGTGCGCTCCTCCGTCTCCTCCATCTCAAACGACCAGCGCATCCAGGTGCTGCTGATTGCCTTCTGCTTCGGCGGCTTCATCGAAGGCGCGGCAGGCTTCGGCATCCCGATCGCTATCTCCGCGGCGCTGCTGGTATCCCTGGGTTTCAACCCCCTCAAGGCATCCATGCTGGCGCTGGTAGCTAACGCCGCATCCGGCGCATACGGTGCTATCGGTATCCCCGTGACCACCGCAGCTAAGGTCGGCGGCCTGGACACCGCACACCTGTCCGCAGGCATGGTTCCGGTACTGCAGATCTTCGTCGCCTTCGTGCCGCTGCTGATGGTTGCAATCCAGGACGGTATGCGCGGCATCCGCGAGGTCGGCCTGGTCGCGCTCATGACCGGCGTCATCTTCTCCGGTGGTCAGGCAGCTATCCTGATGCTGCTCGGCTCTCCCGAACTGGTCGACATCATCCCGCCGCTGCTGTCCCTGGTGGCACTGGCGCTCGTGATGCAGAAGTGGCAGCCCAAGCACATTTACCGCGAACCCACCGCTCCGACCCTCGAAGAAGTTCAGGCTCAGCAGAGCGTCAAGCACACCGGCGCTGAGATTGTTAAGGCGTGGAGCCCCTTCATCTTCCTCTCTGCAACCATCCTGCTCTGGTCCACCGCGCTCAAGCCCGTGTTCGCAACCACCGGTCCGCTGGGGGCTGCAACCCTGGCATTCCCCATCCCCGGCATTCACGAAGCCATCACCACCGGTGCCGGTAAGACCGTGACCGCCATCTTCTCCTGGAACACCCTGGGTGCATCCGGCACTGCAATTCTGGTGGCGGCACTCATCACCATCCTGACATCGAAGATCAGCTGGGGTGAAGCCTTCGAAGAACTCGGCGGCACCTGGAACCAGCTGAAGATGCCGATCCTCATGATCTGCCTGGTCATGTCTGTCGCAAACGTGATGAACCACGCCGGTATGACCACCTCCATCGCTCTGGCGCTCGCGGCAGCCGGCCCGGTCTTCCCGCTACTGTCCCCGATCATCGGTTGGATTGGTGTGTTCGTGACCGGCTCCGTGACGAACGCTAACGTGCTCTTCGCGGGTCTGCAGTCCACCACCGCAGCCCAGATTGCTGTTGACCCGACCCTGCTCGTGGCCGCAAACACCGCCGGTGGCGTGATGGGTAAGATCGTCTCCCCGCAGTCCATCGCAATCGCGGCGGCGGCAGTAAACAGCGCCGGTGAGGAATCGAAGATTACCTCCATGTCCATCAAGTACAGCGCTATTCTGCTGGGCCTGGTCTGCGTCTGGTCCTTCGCTCTGTCGCTCATGATGGGCTAAAGGCCGATACCGGATTCGGCGTCACCCCGCATAAGAAACCCCTCGAGGAGAACCCTGCACTTTCTCTGCAGAAGACGAATCGAGGGGTTTCACGCATATTCAGGGAAGTTTCAACAGACCGGGAAGAGGCGTAGAATTACTTCTTGTGCTTGCTCCCGCATGATTCTGCACATCACCACAGATTGTGCTCCAGAAGAAAGACCGGGCAGGTGCCTCATAGAACACCTACTACTCAAGGAGAAACAATGCAGGCGCTCGCAACGATTACTACTGTCTTTGCCTTCGTAGCAATTGCTATTCATGTCTACATCTGGATTATTGAATCCTTCCTCTGGACTAAGCCCAAGGGCCGCGAAACCTTCGGAATGACCGAAGAATTCGCCGAGTCTACCAAAGAGATGGCGGCAAACCAGGGCCTGTACAACCTGATGCTCGCCTGGATCGCCGCAACCGGTCTGCTGGCTTTCTGGTTCGGCTCCCCGCAGGTGGGCGTGGCGCTCATGTTCGCAGGCCTGGGCTCCATGGCGATTGCCGGTGTCTACCTGTTCCTCACCTCCCCGGATAAGCGCAAGCCGGCACTGATTCAGCTGACCCCGCCGCTGCTGGCGCTGATTTTCCTCTTCGTGATGATCTAACCCTGTGGCGATCTAATTCAGAGCGGAACCTCTCAACGTATAGAAGCCGCGTGCTTACTTCTACGAAGTGGCGCGCGGCTTTTCTGCGCCCTTGCACGCAAGCACGCCAAGCGTGGGGAGCTTAGGGCGAGGGGGCTTAGGTAAAGAGCCCCGAACAGCCTCGCCGATGCGAGTCCACCAGGTGCGCGTTGACCATACCGACCGCGCACATAAGCGCATAGGCGGTCACCGGACCCAAGAACACACCTCCTAGAGCTTTAAAAGATTTGGCAAGAAGCGCGGACTCGGGTGTATCGGTAGGAATATCCTCCAGGGTATGCGGCGCGATAGTCTCGTGCGGCGCGAAGGACCACAGCCACGCCGGTAGCCCGCCCGGTACACGCGTGCCGTCGGATAGGGTGCGCTCGCGCATCCGTTCCAGATCCTCGAAGCTCAGGGTGCGAACCCGACGGCGGCGAGTGTCTGCCGCCTCGCTGCTATCCTCTTTGGCCGGGGTAGAAGAGGGCGCGATAAGGGGAAGATGAATATCCTCCGCGGAGGCGTCACGCGGCGTGGCGGCAAGCTCACGCATCCGAAGGGTCAGCCGTGCGTTGGAGATGACCGCGCGAATCTTCCGCTCGTTACGGATAATGTCTTCGTTCTGGAGGAGTCTCGCAACATCCTGGTCGGTGAACGCAGCCACGCGTTCGGGATCGAAGCCTTCAAAAGCGTGACGAAATGCCTCGCGGCGGGCAAGAATCGTTCGCCAAGAGAGTCCCACCTGAAAAGCCTCGAGGCTCAGGGCTTCGAAGAGTCCCCGCTCATCGGTGACGGGCATGCCCCATTCGGTGTCGTAGTAGTCGCGCAGAAGCTCATCGGTCACCCACGTGGGGTAGTTCGGGGTGTTTTCGAGGGGCTTGGCGGGAATGTTAGGTTGCGAGGTCACGGTTTCTCCTCTCTGAGATTGCTGAGCCGATCCGAGTGTTTCGGAATCATGTTCTACTTAAACAGTAGCTCTTCTATGATTGAGTCGCAACTATATTCGATTTTGTGTCGTGTTGCAGAGCATCGAAACCGAAAACAGGTACGAAAAAGGGCGGGATACGCATCCGATGCATACCCTATCCCGTCATGAGCTTCGAAGACTAGCCGGCAGGCGCTAGAAGAGCCGCGCCTCCCGCACCTCTTCCGGCTCCTCCAAATCAAGGAGGAATTGTTTACGCTCAACACCGCCGGCATAACCGGTGAGGCTTCCATCGGCACCAATAACGCGGTGACAAGGAATCATAATGGAAATTTTGTTACGGCCAACCGCCTGACCCACCGCCTGCGCGGGGGCACCGGGGCCGACCGCTCGCGAAATATCACCGTAGGTCGTGGTGTACCCAGCAGGAACAGTCTTCAGATGCTCCCATACAATCAGCTGAAAATCGGTGCCCTCAGGATCTAGGGGCAACGTAAAAGAAGTGCGCTTGCGCTCAAAGTACTCGGAGAGCTCCACCTCAGCGCGGGACAGCAGCTGCGCCGCAGCATACTCTTCGGTAGGCTCTTCCTCTTCCGCCGTGTTGTGCTCCCGTAGGTAGGTGACGGGATTCTCGATTAGTTCACCGAGCTCATGGGGGAGCGGAAAATGTGCCTGATCCTCGTACCAGATGCCAACAATCGCGTTCGCGCGGGCGGCGATATAGAGCACGCCGACGGGGCTCGAGTAGCGAGTGTACCAGCGCGTGAGCGCTTCCGGCGGCTGCGGCGAATCGGTCGCTTTGGTCATGCTCTTCCTCGTAGGCTCGTGGGCGTGTACTGCAGATGATGTATAGGGGTAAATACCCCTTTCAACCATCATAGGGGAGGCGCGCCTCCGTACCGTACCCGCGGCGGGTTTTGTCTATAACTGACCGGTATATATGAGATGTATGCACCGCTGTTGAAACATCTCAAGACGCCCCGTCAATTTTGCCTGAGCCCCAAGAGCTGGCATTCTGTGAAGTACACACCGATACACCGCAATTCAATACTCCGGCTTCTCCACCCCGCACCGGGTGGGGGATGACCTGTGTTTCTCGTACCCCAACGATGGGTTCAACGATGACTGAAATTGCAAGGAGAAACATGGAAGATCTGAAAGACATCCGCCGGCAACTCAAAGAAAACCCGGAGAGCCGAGAGCTTAATAACCGTTACGCGCAGGCGTGCCTCGACATCGCGAAAGAATATACCGTTACGTCCCAGGGACATATCTTTATTTGCTCGCCCTCAGATTTAGAAGCCGTACGGTACGTCATGGCCAAGATCCCTAACGCTTCGCTTCTAGACGGCGAAACCTTAGAGGAATACAAACGTCTGAAGAGAGCCGTCACCCAAGCCCGTATGAATAGAGGCAGGCCCGGTAGCATGATGGGCATTTACTATGCCCTCATCCTTTTTATAGTGATGCCTATAATGGCGGTACCAATCCTTGCGCTGTGGGAACTCACCGCGGGGAGCACCTCAGACCACACCCGCGACCCGAGAGCCCTCATTTACCTGATTCCTGTCGCTCTCATTACCGCTGCGCTCCTCTGGGTTGGGTGGCTTGTTGAGCGAATCCCCGGCTGGAAATATAACGCTCTGATCGTCGAAGAGAACAAAAGACTAGAACTAGCCAGAGCCGAAGCTGAAGCGCAGCGGAGCACTGACTCAAACCAGAAATAATCTTGAGTGTAGGGTCGGACTCTGAACCGCGATTTTAATGCAAACGTGCCGCCTCACCGGTACCGGTGAGGCGGCACATTTATGCTGTCTAGGGGATGGCAGGCACGCTACTTAGCAGCTGCTCCGTTGGGATTGCCCTCCGTGTGGTGAAGGTGCGGCAGGTGGGTCGAGTGCAGGTCGTGACCGAGCACATCGTGTGCGTCCGGGTCCTCGTTCGGGAGCACGTGCGAGTACTTGGAGTAGTAGCGGTACAGCGCGTAGGCGCCAATCACCGTCAGTACGATAGCAACGCCCAGAGCCCACGGTACAGCTGCGGGAGAATACATGACAGAGAAGAGCATCAACAGCCAGGAGAGAGCAGCTGCAAGAACCGAAATGTTCATAGCAATAATTGCAAGCTTGCGGCGACGGACATCAACCATAATCGGTGCGGGAAACCCGCTCCCTCCTTCCAACGGAGCCTCTCTCCGTTCTCACGACCACCGGAAGGTGCCAGATGCATAACCAACCGCCATCTTCGGCGACCAGAATAGAATCAATAAGCCTATATATCTATGATACGGCGCGTGAAGTGGACATCAAAGGCAAACAAACGCTGTTAGATCAACCCCACACAACATGTAAACGGGTATCTCAACAAGGGGCATAAAACCAGTGATTTTTACAGCGAGAACTGCAACACGAAAAGCGAACCCCACTCATCGTTAATGCAGAGAACCTAGTAACAAGAGATAAAAGTCCGTCCGCCGCAGTACGTGAAGCACCGTGGCGGACGGGAACGTAAATAAAGTATCAGCGCGAACCGTCGACTCCTGTCAGGACAGCGCATGAATATGTCGCGTACGCGTCCTGTGCGGTACTGACACCTCACGAACAACACCGCGCCAGGTGATCGGCGGAAGATACCGAATTCACAAAAACCAACGGTACCCTAGCACTAATTTTTGTAGAAATTACGCCGCAATAAACGCTGAATTGAGCGTCATAAAACAGCGAAAAGCCCCGGCTGCTTCAACCCCATAGCGGGGGAGAAGCAGCCGGGGCGTCGCTAGTACGCGGGCCGTGCCGTTAGGCAACGGGTGCTGTGATTAGGCGGTCGGAACGTCCTCGTCAACCCACTCGAGGGTGCGGGAGACAGCCTTCTTCCACAGGCGGTACTGGCGGTCAACCTCTGCGGGCTCCATGGAGGGCAGCCAGCGCTTGTCCTCAGCCCAGTTGTCCACAACGTCCTGCTCGCCGCTCCAGAAACCAACAGCGATACCTGCAGCGTATGCTGCGCCCAGAGCGGTGGTCTCAACAACCTTCGGGCGGATTACGGGAACGCCGAGGATGTCAGCCTGGAACTGCATGAGGAACTCGTTAGCGGTCATGCCGCCGTCCACGCGCAACTCGGAGAGCTCAACACCGGAGTCAGCGTTCATTGCGTCCAGAACCTCGCGGGTCTGGAATGCGGTTGCTTCCAGCGCCGCACGCACGATGTGTGCACGGTTCACGTAGCGGGTCAGACCAACGATGACGCCGCGAGCGTCGGAACGCCAGTGAGGTGCGAACAGGCCGGAGAACGCGGGAACAACGTAGCAGCCACCGGAGTCCTTGACGGAGGTAGCCAGTTCCTCAGACTCTGCAGCGTGCTCAATCATGCGCAGGTTGTCGCGCAGCCACTGGATCAGGGAGCCGCTCATTGCGACCGAGCCTTCCAGAGCGTAGACGGGTGCTGCGTCGCCAATCTTGTATGCGACGGTGGTCAGCAGACCGTTGTTGGAGAAGACGGGCTCGTTGCCGGTGTTCATGAGCATGAAGTTACCGGTACCGTAGGTGTTCTTCGCCATGCCCTTCTCGAAGCAAGCCTGACCGAAGGTTGCAGCCTGCTGGTCGCCGAGGATACCCGCGATGGGGGTGCCGCTGAGCAGACCGGTTGCGCGACCGAAGCCGTACACCTCGGAGGAGGACTTGATCTCGGGCAGCATGCTCATGGGGATACCCATATCTGCAGCAATCTGCGGATCCCATTCGAGGGTGCGGATGTCCATCAGCAGGGTGCGGGATGCGTTGGTTACGTCGGTGACGTGCACGCCGCCGTCAACACCACCGGTCAGGTTCCAGACCAGCCAGGTGTCGGTGTTGCCGAAGAGCAGGTCGCCGCGTTCTGCGCGCTCGCGTGCGCCTTCAACGTTGTCCAGGATCCACTTGATCTTGGGGCCGGAGAAGTAGGTAGAGAGGTTCAGGCCGACGATGTCGTGGTACTTGCCAACGCCCTCTTCGCCTGCGAGCTCTTCAACGATTTCCTGGGTGCGGGTGTCCTGCCAGACGATTGCGTTGTAGACGGGCTCACCGGTGTTCTTGTCCCACACGACGGTGGTTTCGCGCTGGTTGGTGATGCCGACTGCAGCGATTTCGTGGTGGTTGACTTCGCCGTTTGCCATAGCCATTGCTACGACCTTACGGACGTTCTGCCAAATTTCGGTTGCGTTGTGCTCGACCCAGCCTGCCTTGGGGAAGATCTGCTCGTGCTCGAGCTGACCGTGCGCTACGTTCTCGCCTGCCTTGTTGAACAGGATCGCGCGGGAGCTGGTGGTGCCCTGGTCGATGGAGAGGATGTACTTGCGCTCGACGTTGAGGGTTGCGGAGTGCAGAGAAGTCGTCATTGATTTTTCCTTAGAACAAAAGAACGGGGGTATTAGAGAGGTTTAGAGGGGCAGAACTGCCGGAACGATCAGGCCTGCGAGGATAGCGCCGATGATCGGGCCAACAACCGGAACCCATGCGTAAGACCAGTTGGAGCCGGTCTTACCGGGGATGGGCAGGAAGGTGTAGGCGATACGGGGGCCGAGGTCACGTGCGGGGTTGATAGCGCAACCGGTTGCGCCACCGAGGTTCATACTGATGGATACAACGACCAGGGCAACAGCCAGGGGGCCGAGCTCGCTGGGGGTCTTACCGGATGCGATGATCCAGCCAATCAGGACGAAGGTGCCGATAATCTCGGTGAGCAAGTTCCAGCCGTAGGACTTGATGGCGGGGCCGGTTGCGAAGATGCCGAGGCGGTCGCCCGGGTCCTCATCGAAGTGCTTCTTGTAGGTGAGGTACGCTCCGGTTGCGCCGGCCATTGCGCCGAGCATCTGAGCGACGATGTAAAGGGCAATGTTGCCGGGGGTTGCGGGAACACCGGTCGCCAGGTCGCGGCCTGCGGTTGCCAGGCCAACGGTCACAGCGGGGTTCAGGTGTGCACCGGAATGGAAGGAGAGGTACACGGCGGTGAACACTGCCAGACCCCATCCGAAGGTGATAACACCCCAGCCTGCGTCCTTAGCGTAGGACTTCTTGAGGGTCACTGCGGCACATACGCCGGCACCGAGCAGAATCATGATGAAGGTGCCGAAGAACTCGGAAGCGAAGATTCCGAGGGTGGTGGGGGCACCGGATGCATCCACGAGAGCGGATGAACCGGCTGCAAGTACAGTTCCTGCGGAAGCAAGAAGAGACATTGTTGCTCCTTGAAGACGAAGCGTCTGGAAGGCAAGCGAACCTTTGCTTGCGCATTCCCGTGCGTCCTCACCGCACGGGCGGATCGGGGCACAACGCTGTGCTGAAATGTGTAGCGGTTGCTACGAAAATTTGATAGATGTTTCTGGTTGAGAAGCAGATCGTACCAGTGAGCTAACCCTGTATTTAGCGCTCTGCTTCTTTGTGCTGGGGTTTATTGTAAACGGCTATTTAACCGTCCGTCCACCCCTCACCGAGAAATATGAGATAGCCCATGTTCGGTGAGGGGCGAACGGTTGGTTCGTACCAAATAATCGGTTACGAAAGGTGTGCGAAAGCTCTAAGGATTAGAGCTTCACGCGGGGTGCCACGGGGGTGACAGCCTCAATCTTTGCGGATGCTTCAGCGTCGGTGGAGGTGGACTCTGCCTCGCGGATTGCTGCAACGCGTGCTGCGTAGAGGTCGAGTTCTTCCTTGACCTTCTTGTCGTCCCAGCCGAGCTCGGAACGCATGATGTCGAGGATTTCCTCTGCTGCTGCCAGGCCGCGGTCGCGCTGCTCGAGGTCGAGGCGTACGCGGCGGACCAGCACGTCCTCCAGGTGCAGTGCACCTTCGTAGCGGACAGCGAAGACGACGTCTGCACGCAGGAACTGGGGTGCCTTAGCCAGGGGAGCGCCGAGGGAAGGATCAGCGTCGATGAGGGCGCCGAGGTCCTCAATCTGTGCGCCGTAACGCTCGAGCAGGTGGGTGATGCGGTCCTCATCCCAGCCGTAACGCTCTGCGTAGCGTGCGCGGTTAGCGGCGATTGCGTGGTAGCCGTCAGCACCAACCAGGCCGATGGTTGCGGTCACGGAGGGGTTCTGCTTGGCCTTCTCGCCCAGTGCAAAGTCGACAGCGTCGGCAGCCATGACACGGTAGGTGGTGAGCTTGCCGCCTGCGATTGCGCTCATGCCGGGTGCAACCTCGGTCACGGTGTGCTCGCGGGAAACCTTGGTGGATGCTGCACCGTCCTTGACCTTGGGCTGCAGCAGCGGGCGCAGACCGGTGTAGGTGCCGATGATGTCCTCGCGTGTCAGCGGGTTAGCAATCAGCTTGTTCGCCTGCATCAGGACGTAGTCGATGTCCTTGCTGGTTGCGACGGGGCGCTCGCGGTCCTCGGAGTAGGGGGTGTCGGTGGTGCCGATGATCCAGTAACGCTGCCAGGGGATGATGAAGAGAACGGACTTCTCAGTCTTGGTGAAGATACCGCTGGTTGCGTTGATGCGGTCGCGGGGAACCACGATGTGGATACCCTTGGAAGCCAGAACCTCCAGGCCTGCATCGGGGTTAGCCAGGGACTCGGACTCTTCGGTCCACACGCCGGTTGCGTTGATGACGTGCTTTGCGCGCACGTGCAGGCGCTCGCCGGTTTCCAGGTCTGCCAGCTCTGCGCCGATGACGCGGCCGGATGCGTCCTTGGTGAAGCCGACAACCTGGGTGCGGGATGCAGCCAGTGCGCCGTAGCCTGCAGCGGTGCGGACGACGTCGATGACGAGGCGTGCGTCGTCAACGCGTGCATCGTAGAACTGGATTGCGCCGCTGAATGCGGAGTCCTTGATGTCGGGGAAGACGGTCTTGGTGCCGGTCTTGGTGAAGTGACGCTGGGAGGGGACGCCCTTGTTGCCGCGGGAGCCGAGGAATGCGAGGGTGTCGTACATGCCGATGCCGATTGCGGAGTATGCGCGCTCGATGACGGGCATCTTCAGGGGCCACAGGAAGGGCTGTGCGTGCACCAGGTGGGGTGCGATCTTGTTCAGCAGCAGGCCGCGCTCGGTCAGTGCTTCGGTCACGAGCTTGAAGTCGAGGTTGTAGAGGTAGCGCAGGCCGCCGTGAACGAGCTTGGAGGACCATGCGCTGGTGCCTGCAGCCCAGTCGCCTGCTTCGACGATACCGGTGCGCAGACCGCGGGTTGCTGCGTCGAGGGCAATGCCTGCACCGGTGATGCCGCCGCCGACGACCAAGATGTCGAGTTCTTCGTTGACCATGCTCTTGAGCGCCTTGGCGCGGGACTCGGCGGTCAGCTGAGACTGCTGTGCAATGTGCTGGGAGCTCATGTACTGCTCTTTCCTGTATTGCCGCTTGTGCGGCGTGGGGGTTTCATCTTGCATTTAGTAAAACCCAATGGTGAAATAATAACCAAGCAGTATGAACGGATTTTCACTGGGGGTCTGTGGCAGATGAACGAACGCGCTAACCATACCTATGAGGCAGCGCAGCTGTACTACATCCACAACATGACGATGGATGCTATCGCGGCTCGTCTGGGAGTTTCCCGTGCCACTGTGTCGCGCCTACTTAAAAGTGCTCGTGAGAGCGGCATGGTGCAGATCCGTCTGGATGATTCCTTCCGTACCCGCAGTGAGCTGGAGCGCCGCATCGGCGAGCGCTATAAGGTACGCGTCACCCTCGTGAACGTGCGCCCGGATGCGACTCCCATCGCCCGTATGAGTCAGGTATCCCGTACTGCGGCGGCTCTACTTGATTCCCTGATTGATAATGGAACGAGCCTGGGTGTGGCGTGGGGTTCGACCATGACTGAGATTTCTCGTCATCTGCCGCGCCGCCCGCTGAAGGGCGTGACTGTGGTGCAGATGAATGGTGCCGGTAACGCGCACCATTCGGGCATTCCGTACCTGGGTTCCCTGCTGGGGCAGTTGGTGAATGCCTATGATGCGCAGACTATCCATTTTCCGGTTCCCGCGTTCTTTGACTATGCGGACACGAAGACCGCCATGTGGCGTGAGCGTAGCGTGCAGAAGAATCTGCATGCCCAGCAGAATGTTGACCTCGCTATTTTTGGCGTGGGTGCTTTTGGTGGACCTATTCCTTCTCACGTGTATTCGGGTGGCTATTTTGAGGTGCAGGAGCAGCGTCAGTTGCGTGAGCTGGGCGTTGTGGGGGATATGTGCACGATTCTTCTGCGTGAGGACGGCTCGTGGGCTGATCTTGAGTTGAATAAGCGTGCGTCCGGTCCGACTCCGAAGGAGCTTGCCCGCATTCCGCGCCGTATTTGCGTTGCGTCCGGTACTCACCGTGTGCGTGCTTTGCGCGGCGCGTTGCGTACGGGCGCAATTACTGACTTGGTTCTTGATGATGCCCTGGCAAAGGCGCTCATGGAGAAATAGCTAAAAATAATCGCCGCGGGCATGAGGGCCCGTGAGTATGAAGGTCCGTGGTGATGGGTTAAAGGGGCACCTTGATCTGAAAGGGTAGTGCTGAGGGGTTTCCTGGTGAAGCTCTCAAGTGTCGCCTGAACAATGTTTCAAGGTGCCCTTTAGTGTCGTCAAAAACTGCTTTCTGACCCTACAATGTGAAACGTTTGCGCATGTGAAAGCGCATATTTGTGCACTCCATTGAAGGTGTGCGCCACTCACCGTTAGAAAGAACCAACCATGACCCCCACCTATAACGCCCAGGTGAATCCGCACCTGGGCGCACCCGGCATTACCACCATGCACGGTGATGCCCAGTCTTCCGATGCTACTCCTCTTGCCGGTCCCGGCGCAGGCAATTGGAAGATTACCGGCACGAAGCTCGGCGGCGCCTGCCCGACAATCCTTGCCGGACGCGACGGCTTCATTCAGGTGCTCTGCACCCAGGTCTTCGCCCACGGCGAGTTCATCACCCCGAAGCTCTCTATCCTTGACCCGCATACCGGCCGCGAGCTCTCCCACTTGGACATCCCGAAGGGCGCACTGCTCGGTGGCGTGTACGCTTACCTTGACGCGCAGGACCGCATGGTTCTGGTGGATGGCTCTCAGTGCCTGCTGCGACTCTCCCACTCTGCTGACGGACGCAGCATCCGAGTTGATGAGCGTATTGACCTGAGCCGCATGCTCGCCCAGAGCGCCAATGACGCTGTGGTTGGTCTGGTACCCGACTGGTCCGGTCGCATTTGGGTTGCGACGAAGAACGGCTACATTGCGGTGATTGATTCTGCTCGCGGCACGATTCGCTCGATGCGCCTGAATAAGGCGTCGATTGCGGGTGAGCGTATTGATAACTCGATTTCGGCGTGCCCGCAGGGCGTGAGCGTGGTGACTTCTCACGCTATTTATATGCTGAACGCTACCGCAACCGGTGCGCCCACCCTCAAGTGGTGGCATGCCTACGACCGCGGTAGCGCCCGCAAGCCCGGTAAGCTCGCGTGGGGTTCGGGTGCCTCCCCGACGTTCTTTGGCCCGAACGGTTCGGATTACGTGATGCTGACCGATAACTCTGATATTCAGGAGTCGGTCATTGTGTACCGCACCGATAACGGTGCGAAGGTCGGTAGCGCCGGCCTGTTTACTGCCGGTACCTCTGGCACTGAGAATTCTATGATCGGTGTGGGTAACACGATGGTCGGTGCAAGCACCTACGGCTACCCTTACCCGAAGTACCCGGAGGGTGCCGGCCCGTCGGTTCCTGCGAATGCGCTTTTTGCTCCCGGTATGGAGCGTTGGGATATTACCGACCGCGGTCTGCGTAAGATCTGGGACCGTAAGGACGTGTACTCTTCGGCTGTTCCTCGCTATTCCACCGCTGACGGCCTGATTTATACCTGTGAGCGTCGCCGCGGTCCGGCTGGTTTGGCGAATGGTGCTTACGCGTGGGCTGTCGCGCTGGACATGGAAACCGGTAAGACGATGCACGAGCAGCGCCTGCCTCAGCATGTGAGCCTGCTGCTTGGCGGTGGTGACACCCTGCAGATGGTGGGCACGATTGACCGTTACGGCACCTGGTGGCAGGGCACGATTAGCGGCGTGTACCGTATCGCGAAGGCCTAGGGGAGTAGAAAATGACTAAGAATAATCTGATGAATGCTTCTCGCCGTACCGCGTTGAAGGTTGCGGGCGCTTCGGCTGCCCTGGTAGCTGGCGGCGTGAGCGCTGCGGAGGCGGCAACTCGTTCGGGCGGTAAGCGCGCTCGCGTGACCCCGGTGACCCAGCGTCCTGGCGGACAGCGCGGCGGTGGACAGCACGGTGGCGCGGCGAGTTCTGCGCTGGTGCAGGTTCCGATGCGCTATAACGAGTCATGCATCCGCCTGGAGTTGAAGGTTGCTAACGGTGTGCAGGCTGTGTCTATGCAGAGCCAGCCTGCGCGTACTGTTGCTTTCCGGAATCTGCCGACTCGCCTGAGCATTATTAATGAAGGTAATTCGACGCTGCCGGTGGGTACTCGCCTGATGGTGCGTGCTCGCGCGCAGGATCCGAAGACTGGTTTGTTGTTGAATCCCGCGGTGACTCTTCGTGTCACCTCGGGGCAGGCGGTGCTGCCTTCGGGTAGCCTGGGTGCTTCGGCTTTGGTGGCTCCTGTGGATGCTCTGAATCTTGATGCGGTGCGCCGTAGCGAGCAGACCGGTCAAGCTGGTGCCGGTAGCGAGAATGTTCTGGAGTTGCGCACTGCTATTCCTCGCGGTCACCGCTTGGATGTTCAGCTGAATTATCAGGTGGCTTCGGGTGTTGCCGGTTCTGCATTGAAGCAGGTTCATGTGAGCGCTGTGCTGGATATGACGGCAGCCGGTTTGTCCTCTTCGTTCTACGAGGTGCAGAGCCCGGCTGTGGTTGCTTCACTGAACTAGCAGTTGGCCTAGTCCTTGTGAGGGATGGGCGCGGCGGGGGAGCGGCTCCGCTGTTGTGTGATTCTATACCTCTATATATAGGCGCCTGTTCAAAAAGGTATGGTGAAAGGTCGGGGTCGTTCGTGGGAACGGCCCCGACCTTTGCGTTCTCTAGTGTTTGTGTTCTCTAGCGTGCCGGCATGGGCGGCGGCTGAGATGTCCTATGCGGTTTCGGTCCTGTCGTGTTCGCCGAATGCTACCTTGACCGCGTGGTGCAGTGCTTCACGCACCATGGCGATGGCGGGGTTGGCGGCGGACTCTCGGCGTACGGCGGTAAAGATTTTGCGGCAGGGCTTGCCGGGCAGCTCCACGATGCGTAGCCCCTCGGTGGTGGAGAGGGAGGAGAGGATGAAGCCGGGCACGATGGTGACGGCGAATCCTGCTTTGACGAGGTTGGAGTTCGTAATCATGTCATTGGCGCTATAGCGGATGACCGGCTCGAATCCTGCGGTGCGGCACTGGTTGAGCGCCCAGCTGCGGGAGGTGTTCTGTTCCATTTCGAGAACCCAGGGCAGTGCGTGCGCTTCCTCAATCGAGGTGATGGTGGAGGTGCTGGGCACGATGAGGCTGAGCGGGTCTTCGGTGAGCAGCTCGGAGTGCAGTTCGGGGTATTCGGGGATGTGGTGGTGCGGGTAGGCTTCGGAGAGCACCATGTCGTATTCGCGGCTTCGAGTCAGGGAGGTTCCGGTTTCGGGGTCGATTTGCAGTACCTGCAGGGTGAGTGAGGGTGCGTGTTCGGTAAGGTAGCTGAGGGTTTCCGGTAGCAGTGCGAAGGCTGCGGACTGGAAGATGGCGAGGCGGACCATGCCTGCGGGTTCGCCGGTGAGGTTGGCGACGGAGGTTTGCATGCGGTCGAGTTCGCGCAGGATGCTGCGGGCGCTGTCGACGATGATGAGTCCGGCGCTGGTGAGCTGTACACGCCTGCCGATGCGCTGCAAAAGCGGGGTGCCGGTTTCTTTTTCGAGGGTGGCAATCTGCTGGGAGACGGCGGAGGGGGTGAGGCTGAGTGCTTCGGCTGCGGCGATGACGGTGCCGCGTTCTTGGATTTCGAGGAGCATTTGCATACGTCGGATGTCGTAGATGGACATATTTTCCTCCCTGGTGCACTCGGCATTGCGCTGGCTGTGGCTGCCACCGTATTCCATGGTGCGTCTCTCATCGTGGACTCTTGTATATGGTACCGCGCAGGCTTCCGGCCGGCTCTTTTTGAGACGCCTGAAATGGGGTGCCGGCATGTTGGCTTGTGTAGCGAGTATTTTCGCGCTGAATGTGACGATTCTTGGGGTTGAAGATGCTTTTGGGACTGGTTTTGAAGTGTTCGTCTGTTACGAAGTGGGTTCGATATTTGCGCTCTGAAAGTGCTAGCCTGAGAGAGATGGATAGCGATGTCGCTACAAACTTCACCTTGTCTCTTCGAACAGGAGGTTCGGAGGGGGCGCGGGGTGAAAACCTCACCGCACAATCATTAAGAAAATCTAAATGAATTTTGGAAAAAACATTCAGTTTTTCTAATGAGGTATTTATTACCCTTTTGTGGTGAAATAGAGACATCGCCAAACGTGGTGTGTACCGCACACAGTAAGATAGTTAGGAGTCAAGGATGACCCATCCTTTCGCATCTGAGCACTACCAGAAGATGGCTCTGGAAGCTCGTCAGCTTGTTCGCCAGTGGGTAAATGAGTCCCAGTCGATCAAGCCCACCTTCGCAGCTGAGCAGCTCGCCGGTGTTCTGAAGGACCCCAATGGTCTTCCCTTCACCGTCGGCTTTGTTGATGGCGTTATTCGCCCCGAAGACGACAACGTCTCCGGCCGCAACCTCTCCCGCATTTCCGGCCTGGCACCTTCCTTCCTGCCCTGGTACATGAAGTCCGCTGTTGGCTTCGGTGGCAAGCTGGCTGGCAAGGTCGCATGGCCCACCGTTCCCGTTGCACGCCGCGTGCTGCGCGAGATGGTTGGTCACCTGATCGTCGACGCTTCCGAGGAGAAGCTGGGCGACGCAATTGCAGAGCTGACCAAGACCGGTAACCGCCTGAACGTCAACCTGCTCGGTGAGGCAGTTCTGGGTGACAAGGAAGCAGAGCACCGCCTGGCTGAGACCAAGCGCCTGCTGGCACGTGACGACGTTGACTACGTCTCCATCAAGGTGTCCGCTGTTTCCGGCCCCCACCAGCACTGGGCATTCGACGAGGTCGTTGAGACCGCTGTTCGCCGCCTGACCCCGCTGTACGAGCTGGCTGCATCTAGCTCCCCCAAGAAGTTCATCAACCTGGACATGGAGGAGTACAAGGACCTGGACCTCACCATTGAGGTGTTCACCAAGATCCTGGACCAGCCCCACCTGAAGGACCTGGAAGCCGGTATCGTGCTCCAGGCATACCTGCCCGACACCCTGGCTGCAATGCAGCACCTGCAGGAGTGGTCCGCAAAGCGCGTTGCTGCTGGCGGCGCAGGCATCAAGGTCCGCCTGGTTAAGGGCGCAAACCTCTCCATGGAAATCGTCGAAGCTGTTATGCACGGCTGGCCGCTGACCACCTGGGACACCAAGCAGGCTGCTGACACCAACTACAAGCGCGTTCTGGACTACGCACTGCGCCCCGAGCACGTGAAGAACGTTCGCCTCGGTATTGCAGGCCACAACCTCTTCGACGTTGCTTTCGCACTGCTGCTGTCCGAGGACCGCGGCGTGAAGGATCGCGTCGAGTTCGAGATGCTGATTGGTATGGCTGAGCAGCAGGCAGAGATTATCCGCCGCCGCGTTGGCCACCTGCTGCTGTACGTGCCCGTCGTGAACCCCAAGGAATTCGACGTTGCTATCGCATACCTGATCCGTCGTCTCGAGGAGAACGCTTCCTCCGAGAACTTCATGTCCGGTATCTTCGACCTGGCAACCGACGAGTCCATCTTCAAGCGCGAAGAGGACCGCTTCATGCGTGCACTGAACTCCGTCACCGACGAGGTTCCCGCATCTAAGCGCACCCAGAACCGTCTGACCGAGAACGAGGACAACGTCTTCGTACCGGCAGGCCGCTTCGAGAACACCCCCGACACCGACCCCGCACTGGCAGGTAACCGTGAGTGGGGCCGCGCAATCCTCGAGCGTTCCAAGACCACCAAGCTGGGCATCGACACCCTCAAGGCTAACGAGCTGACCAGCGAGGCTGAGGCTGAGAAGCTGATCAAGGAAACTGAGGAAGCTGGTAAGGCATGGGGCAAGCTCTCCGGCCACGAGCGTGCAGAGATTCTGCGCAAGGTCGGTAAGGCTATCGCACTGCGCCGCGGTGACCTGCTGGAGGTTATGGCAGCTGAGGCTGGCAAGACCCTGGAGCAGGGCGACACCGAGGTCTCCGAGGCAATCGACTTCGCATACTACTACGCAATGCTGGCTGAGGACCTCGAGAAGATCGACGGCGCAAAGCCCAAGTCTGTTGACCTGACCCTGGTTGTTCCCCCGTGGAACTTCCCGACCGCTATCCCCGCTGGTGGTGTTCTGGCTGGTCTGGCTGCAGGTTCTGCTGTCATCTTCAAGCCCGCAACCATCACCGCTCGCACCGGTGCCCTGATCGCAGAGATCATGTGGGATGCAGGCGTTCCCAAGGAAGTTCTGAAGCTCGTCAAGGTTGTTGACCGCGGTGCAGGCAAGCTGCTCATCTCGCACCCCGAGGTTGACCGTCTGATCCTGACCGGTGGTTACGAGACCGCTGAGCTCTTCCGCTCCTGGCGTGATGACCTGCCCCTGTTCGGTGAGACCTCGGGTAAGAACTCCATCATCGTCACCCCGAACGCTGACATCGACCTCGCCGTCAAGGACGTCGTCTACTCGGCATTCGGCCACGCAGGTCAGAAGTGCTCCGCTGGCTCCACCGTCATCCTGGTTGGCTCCGTGGCACAGTCCGAGCGTTTCCGCCGTCAGCTGCTTGACTCCGTCAGCTCCCTGCACGTGGCACACCCGCAGGACATCGAGTCCGAGATGGGCCCCGTTGTTCAGAAGCCGGAAGAGAAGCTGCTGCGCGGTCTGACCACCCTCGGCCCGGGCGAGCGCTGGCTCGTTCAGCCCAAGGAACTGGACGAGACCGGTCGCCTCTGGAGCCCCGGTGTTCGCGAAGGTGTCAAGCCCGGTTCCGAGTACCACATGACCGAGTACTTCGGCCCCATCCTGGGTATCATGACCGCTGACACCCTGGAAGAGGCAATCGAGCTGCAGAACGCACCCGATTACGGCCTGACCGCAGGTCTGCACTCGCTGGATGCTGACGAGCTCGAGCTGTGGCTCTCCAAGGTCCAGGCAGGTAACCTGTACGTCAACCGTGCAATTACCGGTGCAATCGTTCAGCGTCAGCCCTTCGGTGGTTGGAAGAAGTCCACCGTTGGCTCCGGTACCAAGGCAGGTGGCCCCAGCTACCTGATCGCTCTGTCCGATTGGGAGCCCGCACAGGCAACCGCAACCGCTGTCACCCAGTCGGTGACCGTCCGCGAGACCCTGGCTACCATCGAGAACTCCGAGCTGGGCAAGCGCGAGGACTTCGCATTCATCAAGCGCGGTGTCTCCTCTGACGCACACGCTTGGGACACCGAGTTCGGCTTCGGCCACGATCCCTCGAAGCTGGGCGTGGAGCGCAACATCCTGCGCTACGTACCCACCCAGGTTCTGGTTCGTGCAGACGAGTCCGCATCCGCAGCAGAGACCCTGCGCGTTGTGCTCGCCGGTCTGGCAGCTAACGCACCGGTTGCTCTGTCCGTCGGTAAGGACCTGCCGGTCGACGTCCGTGGCGTCCTCGAGAACAAGGGCATCAAGTACGAAGTCAAGTCGGACGCTCAGTTCCGCGAGTACCTGGCTTCGAACGCTAAGACCCCGGTTCGCGCACTGGCTGGTACCCCGCTGGAAGGCACCCGTATCCGCTACATCGGTAACGATGAGAAGTCCCTCTACACCGCACTGGGTGGTCGCCCGGACGTTGCAGTGTACTTCGCACCCGTCACCGAGGCTGGCCGTATCGAGATGCTGCCCTTCCTCCGCGAGCAGGCTGTTTCGATTACCGCACACCGTTTCGGTAACCCGAACCGCTTCTCCGAGCGCGTCATTTCTTCCCGCTAAGGCGCTGTGAGAGTTTAGCTCTCTAGCCTAAGGCTCAGGGCCCTGCACCATCATGGTGTGGGGCCCTGAGCCTTTTGGTGTGTCTGATGGCTCCCTGCTGGAGGTGAGTAATAGGGGTGCTTCTAGGGCCTTGGGAAGGGGCGCTTGTTGAGCGGTTAGATAGGATAAGGAAAATATAGTGTCATAGAAGTGGTACGGGGGTGTTTGGACGTGCCCCGCGTTACTTCTTATGTGATAATTGGTGTAGGACGTTCCGTCATCCCACATACGGAACGACACCGTGCGCGGGACGGTCCGCGCTACGCAAGAACACACTGAAAGGACACCGCTGCTATGAGCAACGTTCCCGCAGAACTCTCGTACACTTCTGAGCACGAGTGGGTTTCCGCTCTCACCGCCGAGGGCACCGTACGTGTTGGTATTACCGACCACGCTCAGGATGCACTGGGTGACGTCGTCTACGTCGACCTTCCCTCTGTCGGCGACTCTGTAGCTGCTGAGGATAGCTTCGGTGAGATTGAGTCCACCAAGTCTGTCTCTGATCTTTTCGCTCCCATTGCGGGCGAGATTGTCGCAGTGAACGAGGGCCTGGAGGATGACCCCGCACTGGTTAACTCCGATCCCTACGGCGAGGGCTGGATCATTGAGATTCGCCCCGAGAACGCTGATGACCTGGCGAACCTGCTGGATGCAGAGGCGTACAAGGCTGAGCTGGACAAGCTCTAAGTCGATAGACTCTAAGACCTTCTATAGGCCTCGGATAAGAGGTATGTAGTGGTGAGACGGCGAGACCGATTGGTCTCGCCGTTTTTCTTTTAAAATGCACACAAACGCAAATAGTTGGGCGTATTTAAGGTTCGTCTTGAAGGTGTAGGAATTCACTAAAAGGGCTTGAAGGATGGCTAAACCCCTAGTGGGGGCCTCTTTCAAGTTAAATGTGATGAAAACTTCAACTATCGCGAGAAGATAAAATTTTCCTCGTAAAGCAGTCCAATATGAGATATATGTGTTCGAAGTATTGGAATTTTGCTAAAATTGGTACTGTCTCTACTGATTAATGTTTGATTGTGTGGCTATTTTTGGGTTCAAAAAGCCTCTGAAAAGGGCGAACTAAATAGCAAAATGCCTTGTGAGGCTATAAGATTGTCTCGAAGGTTTGCGGTTTATCATTTCGTGATAAACAACTAAACTTATCTATCACACTCTCAACACTAAGCAAAGATGTTCGGCACGGAGCGAGACCCCCGACCGGGGGAACGAGCCACTCACTCAAATTTCGGCTCGTATCGACATCGGCTGAACAAGTACCCGAAAGACATAGATGACCTCACGCATCGATGAAAACCTCACTAACGCTGAGGTTCAACTAGAGGACGTGGAGAACGGCGACTCTGACCGTAACCCGCGTGACGTTAAGAGCCGGACCATCGGTCAGGTTCTTAGTCAGCTCGACCTGGAGTTCCCCGGAATTAGCGCATCCAAGATTCGCTTCCTGGAGGAGCGCGGTCTCGTGCACCCCAGCCGTACCGAAACCGGTTACCGCAAGTACTCCCAGACGGATATTGAGCGCCTGCGCTACATCCTCACCATGCAGCGCGACCACTACATGCCGCTCAAGGTAATCCGTCAGCACCTGGAGGACATGGAAGCCGGTCGCGTACTGAACTCCATGCCTGCCACCGTAAGCGAAGACGTGCTAGACACCGTCCTTGGCCCGAACGAGCAGGAAGGTCGCACCTACACTCTCCGCGAGCTGGCAGAATACGCTAACACCACCCCCGAACTGATTCGCGAGCTGATTGACTTTGGACTGCTCGAAGACGGGTCGGATGTGGAGTACACCGATTACGATGTGCTGATTGCCCGCGTTAGTGCAGAACTGACCCAGCACGGCATTCAGCCTCGTCACCTGCGCGCATTCAAGTCAGCGGCAGACCGCGAAATTTCCCTCGTGGAAATTGCGGTGGCTCCGCTGGCATCACGCCGCGACGCAGCCTCTCAGGCTCAGGCGCAGGAACGAGCCGACAAGATCCGCAAGTTGTGCTTGCAGCTGCACGCAACTCTGGTCGAATCGGCGATGCCTACCTACGAGTAGGCGCACGAAGACGCAGACTACCGGACAGTCTGCTGCTCGTAAACCCTCAGCGGTTCTACCACACCCCAAACGGGGATTTCCCTCGGGAAACACCACTGACCATGGTGATTCCCTCTATAGTCCCTACCCCTTACCAACGGGTAGCGGCCTCTAGACTTGGACGAAGCCGACGCTGGCACGCTCGGAATTTCTACCCCTTCGTCCAACACGAAGAGCTTTCTCACCAGGGGGCTCCCGGCCTGCCAAGGCTGTTCACTCAACTCAGCTGTAAATGCGTACGGACTGCTCCGTACGCATTTACTTTTTAAACTTCCCGTGGGGCGGATACCCAGAAAAAGCGAGGAGAATAGCGGGGGAGGAGCACCCCCACAGGGCGTTAAAGAGGTACGAATGAATCTGAAAAGATCATTCGCTTCGGTGGGTTCAATTTTAAGTAGAGCCCTCTATCAGTTAAAATAGATTGAACAACCGCGCCTATCGCGCATCGGTCGCACTATCGAATCGTGTTCTACGAACCGAATAGTCGAGCCAATGTGTAGTATTGAAAACCGCGTAGCTAACCTCGCAGAGGGAAGCCACGCGAATCATAGATGCAGATTCTAAGGCCTAGCCCTAGAATCTCACCCCGAAAATCGGGGCTACACCGGAACGAAGTCGACCACATTTGATAGGGCGCGGTGAATCGCATTAAACGGGTTAACGAAAAGGAGGGACCGTGCTAGAGCAGCAGGTAGCCGAAAATGCAGGCGAGGCCGCAGGCACCCATGAGGCACCCCAGGGCTTCGACCAGCCCCTGGATGGCTTCGACACCCTCTTCCCCGTAGCGCCGCCTCCGCGCGGTGAACAAGGCGTACTCTTCACCGACCCGGTCTCTGTCGTCGAGGAAAACCTCGGCTACCGTGGCGCCGTCGCCTGCAAGGCAGCAGGCATCACCTACCGTCAGCTCGACTACTGGGCACGCACCGACCTGGTTGTACCCACCGTGCGTAGCGCCTCCGGCTCCGGTACCCAGCGCCTCTACAGCTTCCGCGATGTGCTCGTGCTTAAGATTGTGAAGCGACTGCTCGACACCGGCGTGTCCCTGCAGCAGATTCGCACCTCCATCGAGCATCTGCGTACCCGCGGCATTGACGACCTCGCGAACATCACCCTGATGAGTGACGGTACCACCGTCTACGAATGCACCTCCCCGAGCGAGGTTATCGACCTGGTTCAGGCTGGTCAGGGCGTCTTCGGTATCGCGATTGGCCGCGTCTGGCGCGAAATCGAAATGAACCTCAACGGCCAGCCCGGCGAAGAAATGCACGAAAGCTTCGAAGGCGACGAACTCGCCGCCCGCCGTGCCCGCCGTGCACAGGCATAAAGCACAGGCCTAAACCACAAAACTTGAACCTGCCCGCGCTCACTACCTACCAGGTGGCGAGCGCGGGCAGAAGTTTTAAACCCGAGGGAATATTCATTGCTCACTTGAGAAAAAACTCAAGATAAACCCCTGTCAGACCCGGAAGAAAAGCGAAGATTCGCTAAAATAAAGGGGCATTACACCTCACTCATAAAAGGGACCTGCATGCCCCGCATCGTCAGTATCAGCAGCCTCAAAGGTGGCGTCGGCAAAACGTCCATCACTTTGGGGCTCGCGTCCGCAGCTTTACACAGCGGACTCTCCACACTCGTTATTGACCTCGACCCCCACGGCGACGCCAGCACCGGTCTGGCGGTGGATGAAACCATCCCCGACGTTGCCTCCCTGATTGCCAGCTCCAATGAGCGTGCCTTTGCGGAGGAAGCCGGTAGCTCCTCCTGGAACTCGCTCGTCGGCAAACCCACCCTGCTGACCAATAACCCCGTGACCACCGGTAGCGTGAAGGTGGCGCGAGGCTCGGCGCGCTCCACCCTCGTGGACCGGCAAGAAGCCGCGCCGTTCATCCGCCGCTTCAAGCGCATGGTGGAGGCGGCAGCGGACGCCTACGACGTCATCCTGATTGACTGTCCGCCGTTCCTCGGAACCCTGTCTTCGATGGGCTGGGCGGTTAGCGAGCGCATCCTCTCGGTCGCAGAGCCTTCCCTTTTCTCCGTGGCGGGCACCGAACGAACCCTGCGCGCCATCGTGCGTTTTCAACAGGAAAGCGGCATCAGCATTGACGGTGCGGGAGTAGTTATCAACAAGATGCGCCCCAACGACAGCGAACACCGCTACCGACGCGACGAAATGCGTTCCCTCTTCGGCGAGCTCGTGGCAGAACCCGTGCTCGCTGAAAGCCCCGTGCTGCAGCGCGCCCAGGGTGCCGCGTACCCGATTCATTTTTGGCCCGACGAAGAATCGGTTGATCCCGCCATTGACTTCACCCGCCTGCTGGCTGGGCTCATGGCTGATCTCTAAGCGCAGACATCTACGGATTACTAATCTGCGGGCTAATATCGTTTCAATGCTTGAGTGCGTCTTCTCAAAGAACCGCTGTGTTCTCAGCGCTGTGTTCTTTGGGAGGGCGCACTTTCGCATATCCGTCACCATTGATACGAGATGGCGGGAATAGCGTGCCGCCCATACACGTTATAGTGGCAGTAACAGAAATAACCCCGTCATCGAGGGGCACGCTGGGGACAAGCCCAGCCTCAACATCATCAACGAGAGGACCACATGAGCATCGAGAACGTAGAACGCATTGACGGCGTAGCACAGTACGACCTCATCGTCATCGGCTCCGGATCCGGCAACACCCTCATCGGCCCCGAATGGGACGACAAGAAGGTCGCCCTCATCGACGGCGGTATCTTCGGCGGCACCTGCCTGAACGTTGGCTGCATCCCCACCAAAATGTACGTCTACCCGGCGACCATCGCGCAGAAGACCCGCGAGGTCAAGCACCTGGGCGTCGACGCACACGTAGACGCCGTGCACTGGGCGCAGATTCGTGACCGTATCTTTGCCTCCCGCATTGACCAGATTGTTGAAGGCGGCCGCAACTGGCGTGCCGGTCTGCCCAACGTCGACTTCTACGACCAGTACGCGCGCTTCGTCGGCTCCCACACCGTCGAGCTGACCGACGGCACCCGCCTGCAGGGCCGCCAGATTGTTGTTGCGGCAGGTTCACGCGCCGTGCTGCCTCCCGTACCCGGTATCGACTCCTCCAAGGTCTACACCAATGACAACGTCATGCGCATGGACGAGCTGCCCGCCCGTATGGTCGTCATCGGCGGCGGCGTGATTGCGGCAGAATTCTCCCACGTTTTCTCCGCATTCGGTACCGAAGTAACCCAGCTGAACCGCTCCTCCCGCCTGCTACGTGGCGTGGACGAAGAGGTCGTGGCACGCTTCGAAGAAGCCGCAAGCAAGCAGTGGAACATCGTCAAGGATGCGTCCCTCTCCGAAATCCGTGAGAACGCCGACGGCAGTGTGACCGTCGTAGCTAAGCACACTACCGAGAACGGTGAAGAACTGCTCGAAATCCCGGCAGACGCTGTGCTCGTGGCAACCGGTCGTCGCCCCAACACCGACACCCTCAACGCGAAGAACTACTTCGACGTGCAGGACGGCGGCCAGCTCAGCGTCGATAAGTACCAGCGCGTGCTCTACAACGGCGCGCCCGTACCCGGCGTCTACGCCCTCGGCGACGTGTCCAGCCGCTACCAGCTCAAGCACGTGGCAAACCACGAGGCACGCGTTGTGCAGCACAACCTCAGCCACCCCGAGGACCTGCGTGCCAGCGACCACCGCTACGTACCGGCTGCCGTCTTCAGCAACCCGCAGATTGCTGTGGTCGGCATGACCGAAGAGCAGGCGCGCCAGGCGGCTGAACGTGAAGGCTTTGAGATTACCGTCAAGGCACAGAACTTTGGCGACACCGCCTACGGCTGGGCAATGGAAGACAAGATTGGCCTGTGCAAGCTCATTGCCCGTAAGGACAACGGTGAGCTGCTCGGTGCACACCTGGTCGGTGAAGAGTCCTCCGTGCTCATCCAGCCGCTCCTGCAGGCAATGAGCTTCGGCATGGATGCGCGCACCCTCGCACGCGGCCAGTACTGGATTCACCCGGCACTGACCGAAATCGTTGAGAACGCGCTGCTCGGTCTGGAATTCGACGAGCCCGCCAACTAATACCGACCGGTTCAAAGAATACCGCTCAAGGACTCAGGCTCTGAGCGGTGAGGTAAACATAGAGGAGGGGGCCGTACCACAGCGGTACGACCCCCTCCTCTCGTTTCGGTAGCTAGAGCCGGTTAGGCATTGTCGCTTTCAGGCTTCTTCTCAGCTTATGCCTTCTCAGTAGGAGCTGCAGCGGAAGAGTCCTCAGCCTTTTCCGCCTTCTCAGGCTTCTTGGCGTCGTCCTTAGCCTCCGCCTTCTCTTCCTGCGGCTTCTGCATCATTTCGGCGGTCTGCTCACGTAGCTCCTCAAACTTCTCAGCCGCCTGCTCGCGCAGCTCGGCCAGACGCTCCGCCTGGTGGTCCGCGTACTCGTGCAGACGCTCTGCCGCCTGCTCACGCAGTTCAGCGAACTTCTCAGACTGCTCCGCCGCGTACTCCTGCAGGCGAGCCAAAGAATCCGACGTGCTATCGGAAACCTTGCCGTACATCTCATCCACGTAGGAGGAGAAGTCCTGCAGAATCTTCGCGCGGCGCAACTTCTGCGAAGGAGTCAGATAGCCGTCCGCCTCGGTCAGATCGCGGTTCATAATGCGGAACTCGCGAATACCCTCAGCGCGGGAAACCAACTGGTTCGCCTCGTCCACGAGCTTCTGAACTGCAGCACGAACCGCCGGGTGAACAGCAGCCTCCGGGATGGAGAGCGAACGCGGCAGACCCAAGTGCTCCAACTGCTCGGGCAGGGTATCCGGATCCAGGGTCACCAGAGCCGCAACGAACGGCTTCTCATCGCCTACCAGCATCGCCTGAGAAACCAGGGGAGAGGTACGAAGATGAGTCTCCGCAATACCCGGAATCACGTTCTTACCGCCGGCGGTGACAATGATTTCCTTCTTGCGGCCCACAATCTTCAGGTAGCCGCGCTCATCGAAATGAGCCAGGTCACCGGTACGGAACCAGCCGTCCTCAGTGAACGCCTGAGCGTCCTCTTCGGGGTTCTTGTAGTAGCTGCTAATCACACCCACGCCGCGGACCAGGAGCTCGCCGTCCTCAGCGATGTAGCCTTCAGCGCCGGGGATGAGCGGGCCAATCATGCCAATCTGGAACGGGTTAATGCGGCCAGCCGCAATCGGGGCGCAGGTCTCGGTCAGACCGTAACCCTCAACCACCTGCACACCCACCGCGTGGAAGAAATGAGCCAGGCGCTCGCCGAGGGGACCGCCGCCGGAGACCGCGTAACGTAGCTCGCCGCCCAGAGCCGCACGCAGCTTCGAGTAGACCAGCTTGTCGTACAGAGCGTACTGCGCCGCCAGCTTCAGCGGGACACGGCCCTCAACCTTCGCCTGTGACCAGCGCACCGCAATATCGGTGGAACGCTCAAAGAGCGACTTATTGAACTTGCCGCCCTTAGCCGCCTTCGCCATGGCGCCCTCGTACACCTTCTCAAAGACGCGGGGGACCACCAGTAGCATGGTCGGCTTGAAGCTATCAAGGTCGGCAGCGAGGTTCTTAATGTTCGGGGAGTGGCCGATAACCACACCGGAGTCCAGGGCCAGCACCTGAATCAGACGCGCCAGAACGTGCGCCAGCGGCAAGAAAAGAATGGAGGAGTTGCGGGAGTTCGCAATCTCGGGTTCGACCATTTTGGTGTTGACACTCAGGTTTAGGAAGTGGCCGTGAGTCAGCGCGCAACCCTTGGGGCGGCCGGTCGTGCCGGAGGTATACACAATGGTCGCGATGTCATCACAGCCGGCAGCGGAACGTACCTGCTCCAGCTGCTCATCGCTCACCTCGGACGCGCGAGCGCTGAGGGTATCAAGGTCGCCGTTCTCAATGACCCAGCGGTGCTTCAACTGCATGGGTTCCTCAGTCGTGGAGGCGAACTCCTCAGCCTCAGCCACACGATTCAGGAGCTTCTCATCCTCGACAAAGATAGCGACAGCCTCAGAATGGGACAGTGCCCACGCCGCCTGGGCGGCAGCGTTCGTCTCGTACACCGGCACGGAGATGGCGCCCGCGTACCAAATCGCGAAGTCAATGACAGTCCACTCAAAACGGGTGCGGCTCATAATGCCCACACGGTCACCCGGGCGGATACCCGCGGCAATCATGCCCTTAGCCAGGTCGGTCACCATCTGGTGGAACTGCTGGGCGCGAACCGGCTGCCAGTTACCCGGAGACATCTGACGGCGGTACAGCACCGGATTGGAGCTATCGGCACGATGGCGCTCAACAATACTTGTCAGATTCAGTGAGGGGTCGACAATAACCTCAGCGGGAGTGGAGAAGACTTTCATAATGCGCCTTTCAAATCAGGGCGTGGACCCGTGGCGAATCCGGTACCGAGGGGTGCCCTCGATGGCCCAAGGAGCCGTAATATCTATCTGTTGTTCTACTCGCTACGGCGGGTGATGCTTGCGCCAGTTGTAGCGAGCGGAGCCGCAGAATTAGTGGTTTAGGGATGCGACAAAATCTTGGATGGTGGAGAGCAGATACTCTGCGTCATAGTCCAGGGTTGCCACATGGTAGCTGCGGGTCAGCCACCTAAATTCTACAGGAACTGAACAATGTTCGAGAAAATATCTATGGGAGCTATCCGACACAGTATGATCGCCCAGTGAACGCAAATACAGCACCGGCGACTTCAACTGAGGAATCAGAGCACGAGTCTCAGCGCCCAAAAGATGCAGCTGATACACCGCCGCCGTCGGAACGATAGAATACGCGCCCTCACTCACGCCCGGAACCGCAATATCGGAACCAATCGCCTTGAGCACCGGCAGAACCTTCGAGACCTTACCTGCGTGGCGCATCATCGGGTTCACATCCACCATATAGGGGTTAATCAGCACCGTGCCTACCACCGGCAGACGAGCCGATAGATGAGCCGCCACCGTGCCACCCATCGACATGCCAATGACCACCACCTGCAGACCCTGATCAGCCAGGCGACGGTACCCCTGCTCGGCAGAAGCCAGCCACTGCTGGTACGTGCTATTACGCAAATCCTGCCAACGGGTCGCGTGACCCGTCAGAACAGGCATCTCCACCGCATAGCCGAGCTCCATAAAATGCTGAGCCAACGGGCGCATGCTATGCGGTGAACCCGTAAACCCGTGCACCAGCAAAATACCCACAGAATGCTGCGCCGGGTCAGGACTAAAAGAAACGGGGGAGTGATCGAACGCTTCCTGGTCGCCCTCGAGGCGACGCGCCAGGGAGTCCTTAACATTTTGGGTTGCTAGAAGCCTGCGCTCGCGAGCCTTGCGGCGCATCCGCTTGAGCGGCTCCAACGAGTTATCAAAAATGCTCATGGTCCTCCTTAGCCAACCTGCGCGAATATGAACGCAGGTGCAGGCTCTATAGCGTACCCCGACCGGCTACCGCGGGCACAGCGCCGATGCTGGTATATCGCCTCCAGCGCACCCAATACACCGGTGCGCAGAAAAATCGTTCTCTTTTCTTTAATTATCGCGCGTTCTCTCGCGCCTCTCCAGACACGCTAGAATTGAGCCGGGAACATTCAGAGAGGAGACCCCATGCCTAACGCCGCCCTCTATTCAACGCTCAAGATTCTTGGCTCCCCCCTGCTGCAGGGACTGTACCACCATGACGTGGTGGGCCTTGAGAATCTGCCCGAGGGTCCCTACATTGTCGCAAGCAACCACCTGGCGTTCTGTGACTCCATTTTCATTCCTCTCGCCATGCCTCGCACCGTGAACTTCCTCGCCAAGAGCGACTACTTCACCACCCCCGGCGTGAAGGGCCGTGCCATGGCGGCGTTCTTCCGCGGCGTCGGTCAGCTGCCCATGGACCGCTCCGGCGGTCAGAAGAGCCAGGAATCCCTCAATGCTGGTGCGCAGGTCCTCAAGGACGGCGGCGTTATTGGCATCTACCCCGAGGGCACCCGCAGCCCCGACGGACGCGGCTACCGCCCCAAGGTTGGCGTCGCTCGCCTCGCAGTTGAAGCAGGCGTGCCCGTAGTGCCCATCGGACAGATCGGTACCGACCTGATTCAGCCCTCCGGCTCGAACCGTATCCGTCTGCGCCACGACGGCAAGCCCATCCAGGTGCGCACCATTATCGGCAAGCCTCTCACCTTCGAGGAATACACCGACGGCTCAGACCTGAGCCACCGCGTTCAGCGTGAAATCGCCGACCGTATTGGCTCTGAGATCCGTGCCCTCAGCGGCCAGGAATACGTGGACGTGTACGCCGACCGCGTCAAGAAACTCATGGCCGATAAAAACATGAGCGCTGATGCGGCAGTCGCACAGCTACAGAACTAACTAAACGTTGCCCAAGCGGGTATGCGACTACGCCAAGGGCGGGATGCGGTACGCGCCGCGCCCCGCCCTTTCGTATGCCGTTCTGCAACAGTGCCCATCAACCCGCTGCGTATCAACCTCCTGCTCATCAACCCGCGTATCGCCGACACCGGGTGGCGCTATCTAAACATGTGAGATATACCTGACTGCAGGGTTAGGTGTTGAAGCAAGCAAGAGTACAATTAGGTCTATTCGGCCTGAAGAATCGCAAGCCAGCACGCCACACACGGCGCGCCGAGCACCCGAAACGCGGCTGAATCAGAAAACGCACAAGACCATCCCGATGGAGTGAAGATGAGCAATCAAAACCTCAACACCTCGCAGGCCACCGACCACGGCCTAGACACCTGGCGTCAGCTGCACATTGACCAGCAGCCCACCTGGAGCGAGCACGAAGATTTTGAAAGCACCATCGCCGAACTGAACTCGGTGCCCCCGCTCGTCTTCGCCGGTGAAGTCGACGCCATGCGTCAGGCACTCGGCGAGGTTGCCGAAGGCCGCGCATTCCTCCTGCAGGGCGGCGACTGTGCAGAAACCTTCGCGGGCGCAACCGCCGACAAGATTTCCGGCCGCGTTAAGACCATCCTGCAGATGTCCGCAGTGCTCACCTACGGCGCGTCCATGCCCGTGGTGAAGATGGGCCGCATGGCGGGTCAGTTCTCCAAGCCGCGCTCCGCAGACATGGAAACCCGCGGCGACATCACCCTGCCCTCCTTCCGCGGTGAGACTGTCAACGGCTTCGACTTCACCCCCGAAGCACGCGTGCACGACCCCAAGCGCATGCTGCGCGGCTACCACACCAGCGCCTCCACCCTGAACCTGATTCGCGCCTTCACCAAGGGCGGCTTCGCAGACCTGCGCGCCGTACACCAGTGGAACCGCGGCTTCACCTCCAACCCCGCGCATGAGCGCTACGAGAAGACCGCCAACGAAATTGGTCGCGCCCTCAAGTTCATGGAAGCCTGCGGCGTTAACTTCGAAGCACTCAAGACCACCGACATGTACGTCGGCCACGAAGCCCTGGTAATGGACTACGAGCGTGCCCTCACCCGCATCGACTCGCGCACCCAGCTGCCCTACGACACCTCCGCACACTTCCTGTGGATTGGCGAGCGCACCCGCGGCATCGATGACGCCCACGTGGACTTCCTCTCCAAGGTCCGCAACCCCATCGGCGTGAAGCTGGGCCCGACCACCACCGCAGAGGACGCACTCGCACTGATCGATAAGCTCGACCCGAACCGCGAACCCGGCCGCCTGACCTTCATCACCCGCATGGGCGCAAAGAACATCCGCGAGAAGCTGCCCGCAATCGTTGAGGGCGTGCAGGCTGAAGGCGCGAAGGTCGTCTGGGTCACCGACCCGATGCACGGCAACACCATCTCCGTGCCCTCCGGCTACAAGACCCGCCGCTTCGACGACGTGCTCGACGAGGTTCGCGGCTTCTTCGAGGTGCACGAGGCTCTGGGCACCTTCCCCGGCGGTATCCACGTAGAGATGACCGGCGACGACGTAACCGAATGCCTGGGCGGCTCCGACGCCATCGACGAGGCAGCACTGGCAGACCGCTACGAGTCCCTGTGCGACCCGCGCCTGAACCACTCGCAGTCCCTGGAAATCGCGTTCCTGGTCTCCGAGTACCTCAAGAACCGCGCATAAAACGCTCACGCTTTTCGCCGCGATAGGTGGCGGAGAGTAGCAGACGCGACAATGCCCGGGTCTTCACTCACACTGAGTGAAGACCCGGGCACGTGCGTTTAACCTGCGCGCGGCACAAAAACGGCGCGGCGGGTGCTAGAAGGTCAGGAACGCCTCAATATTGCGCCACCACTGCGACTGCACCAGTGAGGTCGCAAGCCACCAACCGGTAAAGCTCGACCCCATACCCAACAGAATCAGCGCCAGAGCCCAACCGCCCACCGCCATACCGGAGGGCGGGGTCCTAAACTGCTTGGCGGGTAGGCGAGGATCCTTCTGCGAAGACTGCTCGGATTCCTGAGAAGAAGCGGCCTCCTCTGCCGGTGAAGCCTCAGCTGCGCTCGCCGGTCCCTTAGACTTCGAACGACGCGTGCCGGAGGGGCTCAACGAACGCTCCGCATGGATTGGGGCGTACTCGCCGTTAGCTGAGATGAACTCTTGCTCCGTCTGCGGGCCAATGCCAACGGACTGAGTCAGCGGGCCCTTCGCCGCGGCGGTACGGCGGCCCATGAACGAACCCAGACCACGCTTGCCGGATTTGCCCTTTGAGCCTTCCTTCTCCTGATCAGTGTCAGAATCGTCATTATCGGAGGCGGAACTCACCAGCGGCGGAATGCCCTGGCGGTTTAGCACGGAGTCCTCAGCATCCACGTCGGCAAGGTGCACGCCCTGACCCGCCGTCGAGGCATCGTACACGAGGCTATCGGGGGAGTAGACATCGTAGGCGAGCAAATCGCGGGCATCGCTAAAAGCACTAATCGGGGTGTTACGCACCATCTGCGCGGCGCCGCTACGCTCCGCAATATCGGCAACAGCCTCCCATAGAGGAAGCTCCGGCTCCGGGCACGAGGGGGCGCGCCAGGCTCGCTCATGCTCACCCAGCGACTCAGAAATCTCCAGCAGAGCAGTGAACAGCTCAGTCGCATCCTCGGGGCGGGCTTGAGGCTGCTTGCGGGTACACCACGAAATCAGCCCCGCAATATCGCGGTCCGCACCCGGCGCGACATCGGTCAGCGCGGGCATCTCAATATTCGCGTTGTGGTAGAGCACCTGCTGGTCATTCTCCAGACCCACAAAGGGCAGACGACCTGAAAGCATGCGGTACATCATCACGCCGAGCGCAAAAATATCGGCTTGCGCGCCGACCTTCACCTTCGGATCAAGAACCTCCGGCGCCACGTAGGCGGGGGTTCCCATGGGGGCGCCCGCATCCACCTGATCGTCACGGCGGGAAAGACCAAAGTCCGTGAGCTTCACCTGACCGTTAGCGTCGAGAAGAATATTGCCCGGCTTAATATCGCCGTGCAGGTAGCGGTTCGCGTGCACCTCCGAGAGCGCCTCCACCACCGGAATGAGAATATCCAGAGCCTCACCCAGGGACAGGGCATTACGCACACGCAACAGCTGGCTCAGGGTGCAACCGTGCACATACTCCAAGACGATGTACATGACCATCTCGCCCGAAAAATATTCGGTACCCGAAGAAATCACACCCACCGTATGCCCGCCGCCACCCACCTGGCGCATCGAGCGCTCCTCACGGTGGAACTTCTGACGGTTCGCTGCATCCTCAGCCAGAGCGGGGGAGAGAACCTTGAGCGCGACCGGGTTATTCGACCACAGGTCCAGCGCATAATACACCTCGCTCATGCCGCCGCGGCCAATAAGCGAACCCACCTGGTAGTGACCCTCAATAATGGCGCCACTGAGCCACTGCGAAGAACCAATAGCGGTATCCGGGGCAGCGGGACGAGTGGCGGGAGGAACAGGAGTATTTGCAGAAGAACGAGGGTTCACAGGAGAAATCCGGCGTGGGCTGGGAGTATTCATACGTCTCAACATTTTAGCCCGCCCACCTGGGCAGAAGCGATGCCAAAGGGCGCCGGGCAGGTGAACACTCAGCGAATTCTTAAGAAGCACCTACGGGTCCGAACCCAACCCAAGAATCGCCGGCAACGCGCAAAAAGGAAAGGTGCGCAGGAGAGCTCCCGCTCCAGATGCGGTTCAAAAGTGGTAAATACGTGCTGGCTCTGGCACTCTTAAAAGGTGACTAACGAAAATATTGCTCAGACCTTCGCCCTCGTCGGCGATTGGGTAACTATCCCCGAAATTGCGCAGGCCCTCGACCTGAAGGTGACCCGCGTTCACAACCTGATTTCTGACGGTACGCTCATCGCGCTGCGCGACCCGGAAACCAACGTGCGCAAGGTACCCGCACTGTTCATGAACGGTTCGCGAGTACTCGAATCCCTCAAGGGCACCCTCGCTGTCCTGAAGGATTCCGGCTTCAGCGATGAAGAAGCTATCGTGTGGCTGTACACCAGCGACGAGTCCCTGCCCGGTCGTCCCATCGACGCACTGATTGACGGTCGTAAGACTGAGATTCGTCGCCGTGCGCAGGCACTGGCTTGGTAATCCGGCTTGGTAATAGCGGCTCAGTACTATAGCTAAATAGGTTGAGGCGGCATACTCCGGTATGTCGCCTCAACTTGTTTAACGTTTATATGTGGTGGACCTCTACGCCTTGCGACGTAGCGCATCTATGCCTTGCGGCGCAGAGCACGACCCACGATATCGGTCAGTGCCGCATGCGTCAGCTCGTCCAGGTTCATCGCCTCCAGTGCCTCAAACACAGCCTGAGACTTCTGCTCAATCAGCTGCTCATGCTTGGCGAAAGCGCCCGAAGAAACCATCAGCTCACGGATGCGCTCCACCTGCTCATCGCTCAGCTCGGGGTCGCCCAAGCTATTGTGCAGAAGCGCCGCATCCTTCTCGTTGAGGGCAGCGGAGGTGAGCGCCACCAGCACGGTACGCTTACCCTCACGCAGGTCATCGCCAGCGGGCTTACCGGTCACCTCGGGCTGACCGAAGACGCCCAGCTCGTCATCACGCAGCTGGAAGCCCTCACCCAGCGGCAGACCGAACGCGCGGTAGGCGGCGAGTACCGGGTGCTGCTCGCTCACGGCACTTGCACCGCTCTCCAGCCCGGCAGCTTGCAGAGCCAGAGCGCCACCAATCGTGAAGGGGTGCTCGCAGGAGTACTTGGCGGACTTGAAGCGAATCACGTTTAGGGCACGCTGCAGAGCCGCCTGGGCGTCCTCGGTTTCGAGAACCTCGGAGTAGACGTCCAGGTACTGACCCGCCAGAACCTCGGTGCGCATCCGGTCGAAAATGGTGCGCGCCGGGGCGCCGTAGATTGCGCCCTCACCCAGGGACGCGAAAACCTCGGCAGACCATGCCAGGGTCAGGTCACCGGCAAGGATGCCGCCGGTCAGACCGTAGTTGAACGCATCGCCGCGCCAGCTATTCTGCTCGTGTGCCGCCTCAAAACGCTTATGCACGGAGGGAGCGCCGCGGCGGGTGTCGGAGCGGTCAATAATGTCGTCGTGAATCAGCGCGGAGGTCTGGAACAGCTCCACCGCCATGCCAGCTTTCACAATAGACCAGGATGCGCGTTCCTCGGTTACGGGTGCACCGCCGGCACCTCGCCAACCCCAGTAGCTCAGCAGCGCGCGCAGACGCTTGCCGCCGGTGGAGAGGGACTCGATGGCCTCCAGCAGGGGCAGGGTTTCGGGGGAGATACCCTCGAGTAACTCGCGCTGGCGGGCAAAAAACTCCGCCATGAGAGTGTCAAAAGCGTGCAGGTAGGCTCGCTGCTCTTCAGCAATGCGCTCAGCGAGGTGCGCAGAATCCGCCTGGATATTCGGCGCCGCTACGGTGAGGCTCTCGGTCGCCTGGGGAGTGGGTGCTCCGGAAGGAGAATGGGGAGTCATACTATCCTTGCTGATGGTCGCTGTGTACGGTCCTGATGCGGTGCGGTGTGCACTTCTTCTAGCTTAGTGGAGAAAAGTCCAAGAGAACGCATTTACGAACATGTTTACGATAGATTACTCCCATTTTTCGTAGAAATGTGCTATATTTTCGGTAGGTGGGCGTAGAAGCTATGAGAGGAGGCGACATGGGGCAGGCGCGAACCGGCAAGAACAGCGGCGCAAGGAACGGCCGCGTCATTATGCACCTGGACATGGACGCTTTCTTTGTCAACGTCGAGCTCCTCGAAAACCCCGCTCTGCGTGGCGAACCCATTATCGTGGCGCCGCTGGGACCCCGTTCGGTTGTATGCTCCGCTTCCTACGAGGCGCGCGCCCACGGGGTGCGCTCCGGCATGCCGCTTAGCCGCGCCCGGAACCTCAGCCCCAACGCCACCGTCCTGCCGCTGCGTGGCGACTACCGGCACTACTCCCGTGCCGTCATGGCAATCCTGAACAATCTGAGTCCCTACGTTGAGCAGGTTAGTGTGGATGAAGCCTTCGTGGACCTAACCGGCGCCTATCTGCACGGCCACGATCCCGTCGCCCTGGCGCAGCGCGCTCGCGACCGCATCGCGCAGGAACTCTCCCTGCCCTCCTCTGCGGGGGTTGCGCCCAATAAACTGCTTGCCAAAATGGCGTCCACCGGTAGTAAACCGAACGGGCTGTGGGTCATTCCACCCGAGCGCGTTCAAGAATTTCTTGACCCGAGAAAAGTCTCCGACCTGTGGGGAGTGGGTGCGAAGAGTACCGAGCAGCTCTCCCGATACGGTATTCACACCATCGCCCAGATGAGGTCCATGAGCCTGGACTGGCTCAAAGAACGCTTCGGTACCGCCCAGGGCGAGCACCTCTGGGCCATGGCGCGCGGCATTGACGAACGCCCCGTAATCACCGAACGTGAAGAGAAAAGCATGGGTGGCGAGCACACCTTCGAGACGGATACGACCGATGCCCAGGAGGTGAGCGCTGCTATTCGGGAGCTGAGTCTCAAACTGGGAAAGCGCCTGCGCACCGCCGGGAAACTCGCCGGAGGGCTCAGCCTCAAAATTCGCTACAGCACCTTCGAAACGCACACCCGCGCTATCCCACTAAACGTGCCCGTGGACTCCGGTATGCAGATTGCCTCCCTGGCGTTGGAAGCCCTGCGAGCAGATGAAATTCTGGTGGGTCAGGAGGCGCCACGCGCCCTGCGGCTCATCGGAGTGCGCGCCGAAAAGCTCGCCCGCGCAGAAGACGGGGTGCAACAAACCCTCTTCGACTCCATCGAGAGCGGGGCAAACCCACGCTCCACCAGAACCGCTTCCGCCAGAACCGCCTCAGCACAACGAGGTGGCGGGGGAGTGGACAATAGCCCGCAGAACGGTACTCGCTCGGGAGCTGGCGCTCACTCGGGGTCTGGTGCCCGCCTCGTGAAGAGCGGCAGATGGTCCGAGGTTGAGCACGTCATGGACGCGATTCACCGTAAGTACTCACAGGAAAGCCTCAAGCCAGCCTCCGGAGTTACCGCGCCCGAGAAGAGCATTGACGAAAAGAGGTCATAAAGAGCTTCTGTCCGAAAAAAGGATGCGCCAACCCCACCCCGCGCGGTACGATGGGAAACATACGACCGGAAACATACAGCGGGAAGAAGCGCCCACCGCTCCAGCTGATGCACTAGCTAACCCGGCTGATACCGACGTCATCTTGAGTAGCGACACCTCAAAGGAGAAAACGATGGCACTGTCCGAGCGTGAACAGAAGGTTCTGGACCAGCTCGAAGAACTCATGAGCAATGAGGACCCGCACTTTGCCTCCTCCATGTCTTCAACCGGCAATACTGCGCCGGTCTTTAGCGCTCGCCACCTGGCTCTCGGTATTCTCTTCGTTCTTATCGGCCTGGGCATCATTATCGGTGCGGTTGCATCGAATATGATTTGGCTGGGTGTCTTCGGCTTCCTCTTCGCGGCAGGTGGCGTGTACTTCGCAACCACCAGCAAGAAGACCCCGGTAGATTCCTTCCTCGGCGGTAAGGCAGAGGGCGCGGCTCGCGTGCGTCAGCGTGAGCAGAAGGAGCGTTCCTCCTTCATGAATCGTCTGGAGGACCGCTGGGACGAACGCAATAACGGCCAGTTCTAGTACTGCTTTGGTACAATAGTTTTTCCCAGCAGTTTTTCCTTAGTCGAGTATCCGTACTCTCTAGGGACCCAAGACTTCATCAAGACTTCACCAGCGGAAGGTAAGAATTCTTACCTTCCGCTTTTTCTATGCCTGAAATAGTGAAGCGTGGATGCTTTATGAAAGCTGGTAGACGAATCACGCCGATTCCTGAAGCTTGCCCTGTTATTGAGCCTTTACTTGAGCCGGGGTATGGCAGGCATGCTGAGGGTATTACGCTGAGCTGACACGCCCGAAGCTGTGTAGAAGCTGTGCGTCAGCGTTAAAAATGCAGGAGAGAGCATAAAAACACTAAAAGATGCTCTGCCGGGTGGGGTGGGTGGTGGAAAGTGGGGTAAAGTGGAGGGGAAAGCTGAAAGTCAGTCCTATCGTCGTGCCCTCAAACACGCGGCGGAGGCACCGGTCCGGCATACCCCGCCGTCGGCACCTACAGGAATATGGAGCAATCACGCTCCCCGCAGGCTTCAGCACATCGGCACACATCAGGGGCACACATCGGGGAGGTGAAGTGAATGTTCTTAGGTACCTACTCACCACGAATGGACGCCAAAGGACGCATCATCCTTCCCGCCAAATTCCGTGAGGAACTCTCTGCAGGCCTCGTTCTGACCCGCGGTCAAGAACGATGCCTGTACGTTTTCCCCGCCGCAGAATTTGAACGCATCCACGAACGGATGCGCACCGCGCCCCTGCCCGGACGAGCCGCCCGAGACTTCCTGCGAGTTTTCCTCTCCGGAGCCTCAGACGAACTGCCCGACAAGCAGGGACGCATCACCATCCCGCCGATACTGCGCCAATACGCAGGACTGACCGACAACCTCGTCGTCATCGGATCCGGTACCCGCGCAGAAATCTGGGATGCCGCCGCCTGGGAGGAATACCTCGCCCGCACCGAAGCTGAATTCGCCTCCCTCGACGAGGACCCGTTCAGCCCGCTGCTCTAGTCGGCACCTCGCCGGCGCGACGGCTACCGCCCGGCGTCTCTCTATCACCACCGCACTACTCTTCCGTAAGCCATCCCGCAGGACGAACTCTCACAGGAGCACCCATGAGCGTAGACCACGCCCCCGAAACCGGTACGACCGCATCCGGCTCTGCCGTCAAGGTGACCGGCGCATCCATTGAGAACCTCTCCCAGCGTGAAGCCAGCGAACGCCACGTGCCCGTGATGCTGGACCGCTGCATTAACCTGCTGGCACCCGGCATTGAACGCGCCGTCGAGGAGCGCGGCACCGCCTACGTTATTGACGGCACCCTCGGTATGGGTGGCCACTCCGAGGCGCTGCTTGAACGCTTCGAAAACCTTGTGCTGATCGGCATTGACCGCGACTTGCAGGCACACGCCATCGCCGGTGAGCGTCTGGCACGCTTCGGTGACCGCTTCGTACCCGTCCACGCCGTCTACGATGAGATTGACCGCGCCATGGAAGCCGCCGGCGTGCAGGGCATCGACGGCATCCTGATGGACCTGGGTGTCTCCTCCATGCAGCTGGACGAACGCACCCGCGGCTTCGCCTACTCCTACGACGCTCCCCTGGACATGCGCATGAACTCCGAAGACGAGCTCACCGCCCGCATCGTCGTCAACGAATACAGCGAAGACCAGCTGCGCCGCATTATCCGCAACTGGGGCGAAGAGAAGTTCGCATCGCGTATCGCCCGCGCCATCTGCACCGCCCGCGCCAACGCACCCCTGGAAACTACCGGTGAGCTCGTGCGCATTATCCAGAAGGCTGTGCCCGTCGCCGCGCAGCGTACCGGCGGTCACCCCGCCAAGCGCACCTTCCAGGCGTTGCGTATCGAAGTGAACCACGAACTGGAAGCCCTCGAACGCGCCGTACCGGCGGCCCTGGAGGCGCTCAACCTCGGCGGCCGATTCGTCGCCATGAGCTACCACAGCCTCGAAGACAAAATCGTCAAGAGGGCACTGACCGCAGAGGCAATCTCCAAGGCGCCCAAGGGCTTCCCGGTAGAGCTTGAAGAGCACAAGCCCACCGTCAAAATCATTACCCGCGGCGCCGAACCGCCTACCGACGAGGAAATCGAACAGAACTCTCGCGCCGCCAGCGCCAAGCTGCGCGCCGCCGAGAAGATCCGCATCCCCGCCAAGTAGAAGACAGAAAGCGAAGAAGAGTGAGCACCCAGCACGCATCCCCGCGCCCCACCCGCACCCAGGGCGCCCCGCGGAGTCGACGCGCCGGTTCCTCGCGCCCTGCCGCCGGCACCCCCGGCGCCGTTGGCTCTACCCGCGCATCCTCTATAGGCGGTTCCGGCCGCCCCCCCGGGGGCGAGCCGCGCCTCCACCCGAGCTCACTCCGGTCGCACCCGCACCGCGCGTCTGGAGCCGGTCACCGCCTCCCAGCCGGTGGTCCGCCCCGCCAGTACCGCAGCATCGCACGGCGGTAAGCGCACCTCGACGAATGCGAGCCGCGTGCCTTCAAGCGTTCGTGCGGCAGCCCGCACCGAAGAGCCCCGCGAGGAGAAGCCGAAGTCGCGTCACCCGCTCTCGACCGTGCGCCGCCGAGCCCGTAAGCTCAGCCCGCCCACCATGCTCGCTGTTTTTGCGGCAATCCCGCTGACCCTGGTCTTTATTCTGCTGCTCAACGTGCTGATTGTGACCCGACAGTACGACATGGTGGATTTGCGCGCGCAGGAGCAGCGCCTCGTGCAGGAGAACCAGGCGCTACAGCAGGAGATTGGCTTCAAGGAAGCTCCGCAGGATTTGGCAATACGCGCCAGTACCCTGGGCATGTTTGTGAGCTCTTCGCAGGCGACCCTGAACCTGCAGTCCTCCACGATTGAGGGCACCCCCGCCCCGGTGGCAAGCCCGACCGGTGCTGAGGGAAACAAGCAGGAGAACCTGATTTCGCCTCCGGCAGCTGGCTCGAACGAAAGCTACGCCAAGAGCATTGTGGACGCGGACAAGTCCGTTCAGCAGCGCCACGGCCAGGCGAGCGCTACGGCTAAGGCATCTGCAAGCGCCTCGGCGAGCCCTGCTCAGCAAACTAACTCAGCTCAGCAGGCTAACCCGACCCAGCCTGCACCGAGTGCCTCGGCTAGCTCTGCTACCGCACCGAGCGCCGCTCAGCAGCCCGCAGCAAGCCAAGCTGCACGATAAACAATATTGACCACAGGATGCGTAGCATCACCGATAGACTAGACCAGCGAAAGGACCACCGCATGAGCTCCGACGCGCGTAAGAACGCGAACGAATCGGCATCCGGTCAGCCGGATCTGACCCGCCGTGGCTTCGTCGCAGGCGCCGCAGCCACCTGCGCTCTGGGCGTTATCGGTGCGAACCTGTTTATCCGTCAGGGCTTTGACCCCGGTGCAGTGGCGAATGCGTCCCGTCAGAAGCGTCTGCGCTCGCAGGTGCTGCCTGCTGTGCGTGGCCAGATTCTCGATATCAACGGTAACGTTATGGCGCGTACCGTGCAGCGTTATAACCTGACCGCAGATCAGAGCGCCGTGGCGACCTTCAAGCGTTACAACGAGGACCGCACCCAGAAGATTGAGGTCACCCCCAACCAGCTGGTGTACGAGATGGTCGATATTCTCAAGACCGTTGACCCGGGTATTACCGATGAGTTCATCAAGTCCAAGCTGGACGGCACCTCCAAGTACTCGGTGATTAAGGCAAATATCACCCCGGAAATTTTCAATAAGATTGATGCTCTGGGTGCGCCCTTCATCTACGGTGAGGCGTTCTCCCAGCGCCTGTACCCCAACGGTAGTGTGGGTGGCTCCGTGGTCGGCAAGTACAACATTGTTGAAGAGGCTGACGGCAACGGCAAGGGCGGCACGGTGTCCCGTAACTTCTCGGTGGGCATTGAGCGTGTCTTCGAGAAGGAGCTTGCCGGTACCCCCGGTGAGCGCACCTACGAGATTAGTGCTGATGGTGTGCGTATTCCGGTGGCTAAGGAAGAGCAGCGCCTGGCGGTGGACGGTAAGAATATTCGTCTGACCATTAACCGTGATGTGCAGTATTTTGCGCAGCAGGTGGTACGTGCCCGCGCTGAGGAGCTGAAAGCTGAATGGTGTACCGCCATTGTTATGGATGTGCGTGACGGCTCCATTTTGGCTCTCGCTGATTCCTCCACGATGGACCCGGGGGCGGCAACCATTGAGGATGCGACGGATATGACTCCGCGCGCTATTTCGCAGAGTGTGGAGCCCGGTTCGACCGAGAAGATGCTGACTTCTTCGGCGCTGATTGAGCAGGGCCTGACGACTCCGACTAGCGTGTATGATGTGCCCGCGACCCTCACGATTGACGGCCAGACCTTCAAAGACGCGTTTGATCACGGGGCGCAGCGGCGTACTTTCTCGGGCATTATTACTGACTCGATGAACACCGGTACGGTGCTGGTCGGTCAGAAGCTCAGCAAGGAAGAGCGCTACAACTGGTTGAAGAAGTACGGTGTTGGTGAGTTCACCGGCATTGAGTTGACCGGTGAGCAGCAGGGCCTGATCGCCGATTGGCGTGATTGGGATGGCCGTCAGCAGTACACGGTGCTGTTTGGTCAGGGCGTTGCGCAGACTCCGCTGCAGACCGCAATGATTTTCCAGGCGCTGGGCAATAAGGGTGTTCGTCTGAAGCCGCGCATTGTGGACGCGATCATTGACGCCGACGGTACCGAACATAAGCGTGCCGTGGAGCCTGGTGAACGCATGGTCAGCGAGCAGACTGCCGCCTCCTGCCTGACACTCATGGAGAATGTGGTGGAGCAGGGCCACGCCCGTCCGGCGAAGGTGACCGGCTACCGCGTGGGCGGTAAGACTGGTACCGCGGAAGCTCCGAGTGAGAAGGGCGGCTATGACGGCAACACGACCTCCTTTATTGGCGTGGCGCCGATTGAGAACCCGCAGTTCTTGGTGGCGGTGACCATGCAGCGTCCCGAGGGTAGCGTGGGTACGAACGGTACGACGGCTGAGTTCTCCAAGATTATGGAGAAGACCCTGCACACCTATAATGTGCCGCGTTCTACCGGTGAACCGGAGTTGATTCCGCTTTTTGCTGAGGATAGCCCCAATAAGACGAGCTAAAGGTGAGCGGGGGAGAGGCGCCCGGTAGCTGATTCGTGATGAAGAAGCGCCGGTACTGAACACCTGTCGAAGCCTAAAGACCGTAGAATATTGAATGACCCTGTGTGCCTTGAGCGCATTGACCATACAGAGCTCACCGCTTCGGACAGCGGAGAGGAAAGAAGGACGATGGATACCGCATCTCACGCACCCGGCCAGAACCTGCTGGGCGGCGACGCTCAGACTCTGCGCCCGAATTCTGTGCGCCCGGTGAGTTTGGCGCACCTTCGCGAACATCTGCAGGGATTGGGTGCTCAGGTGAGTTCCCAGCTGGCTAGTGGCGTTCAGGGTTCTGAATCCGGTGATTCTGTTGAGGTTACCGGTATTAGCATGGACTCCCGAGGTGTTCGCCCGCAGGACCTGTACGTGGCTCTGCCCGGTGCGAAGGTGCACGGTGCGCAGTTTGCTGAGGCCGCGTTGAAGCTTGGTGCTTCCGCTATTTTGACGGATGCTGCCGGTGCGCAACTGCTGGGTGAGGCGCCGGTGCCTGTCCTGGTGGCTGAGAACCTGCGCGAGTATGTCGGTCCGTTGGCTGCGCTGATTTATGGTTCGGCGTCGTTCCCCGCTACTCACCGTTACGCGGTGACCGGTACGAACGGTAAGACCACCTCCACCTACATGTTGGAGTCGGTGTTCCGCACCGGCCTGGGTGTGAAGACCGGTCTGATTGGCACTATTCAGATTCTGATTGATGGTGTGTCGGTTCCTTCGAAGATGACCACCCCGGAGTCTCCTCACGTGCATTCTCTGCTGACGATTATGGGTCAGCATCAGGTGCGTTGCGCGGCGATGGAGGTGTCTTCGCACGCGATTGATTACCACCGTGTGGACGGCGTGAAGTATGCGGTTGCTGGCTTTACGAACCTGACTCAGGATCACCTGGATCTGCACGGCACCATGGAGCATTACTTTGAGTCGAAGGCGCAGCTGTTCACCCCCGAACGTGCTGAGCTTGCGGTGATTACTGCTGATGACGAGTGGAGCGAGAAGATGTTCTCCGCTGCTTGCGAGCAGATGGGTGCTGAGCAGGTTCACCGTCTGGTGACTGCGCGCGGTGCCGGTCTGGCTGAGGTGCCCGCAGAGTTTGGTGCCCGCGACTGGGCTGTGGTGAAGGTTCAGCGTGAGGGCCTGGGCCACCGCTTCCACGTGGCTAATGGCGCCGGTGAGAGCGTTGAATGCTACACCGGTCTGCCCGCTGACTTTAACGTTTCGAATGCTGCGCTGGCGGCTCTCATGGCGTACCTGGATACTGACTCCGCTGAGCGTGAGCGCCTGCTGCCCGAGCTGGCGTCCGGTTCGGCTCTGACTCCGGTGGTGCCGGGTCGTATGCAGCTGATTTCTTTGGCTCCGCACGCGATTGTGGACTTTGCCCACAACCCTGATGGCCTGACCCGCGCCCTGGAGGCGATGGACCGCCCCGGCGACGGCAAGGTCATGATTGTTTTCGGCGCGACCGGTGAGCGCGACCAGCTCAAGCGCCCGATTATGGGTGCGATTGCGGCACAGTACGCAGATATTGTGGTTGTGACTGATGACGACCCGCACGGTGAGGCGCCCGAACCGATTCGTGCTGCCGTTGAGGAGGGCGCGCAGAAGGCTGAGAACCGCCGCGCCACCCAGATCCTGAATATTTCTCCGCGTGCCGCCGCTATTGATGCGGCAATTGCCCTGGCGGGCGAGCACGACGCCATCCTGATTGCTGGCCGCGGCCACGAAACCGAACAGGATGTTGACGGCGTGGATATCGCCCTGGACGACCGCGTTGAAACCGCCCGTGCCCTGCGTGCGCACGGTTTCGAGATTCTGCCTGATTACCAGCGCATGCTCGATGAAAGTGACTCTAAGACCGCTGAAGGTATGGTGAAGAATGATTAAGCTCAGCGCCGCCCAGATTATTGAGGCAACCGGCGGCACCGCTATCGGCCTGGAGGGCCGTGAGGAGCAGGTGTTCGCAGACTTCGCCACCACCGACTCCCGCGAGGTGCAGACCGGTACCCTGTTCGTGGCGAAGCCCGGCGCGGTCACTGACGGGCACAGGTTCATCCCCATGGCGTTTGAGAGGGGCGCGACCCTGGCGCTGGTCGAGCGTGAAGTACTCGATGAGCAGGGCGTGCCCTACCCGAGCATCCAGGTGCCCGATGTGGTGCTGGCGATGGGCGATTTGGCGCGCTATTCCATTGAGCAGATGCGCGCTCAGGGTGAGCTGACCGTTATCGGTATTACCGGTTCTGCCGGTAAGACCACCACCAAGGACCTTCTTGCCGCCATTTTCACCCCGGAGGGCCCGACCGTTGCCCCGGTCGGCTCCTACAACAGTGAGGTGGGCGTGCCCCTGACCGTTTTCCGTGCGGATGAGTCCACCCGCTACCTGGTCATTGAGATGGGTGCGGACCGTGTGGGCAACATCGAGTACCTGGCGAATATTGCGCACCCCGATCACGGCGCAATCCTGAAGGTTGGTACCGCGCACGCTGGCGAGTTCGGCGGCGTGGACAATATTGAGCGTACTAAGGGTGAGCTGGCTGAGGGCGTTCAGCCGACCGGCTCCCTGGCTCTGAACGCTGACGATGAGCGCGTGCTGCGCATGGCGTCGCGTTCGGTTGCCCCCATTACTTACTTCGGCGTGGGTGAGAAGACCGGCGCGAACGGTCAGCCCTACGAACGCTACGTGGCGGCGCTGAACCTGCGCACCACCGACGCTGGTTGCCCCGAGTTCACTCTGCGCCTGCCCGACGGTAGCGAGTACGAGATCTCCTCGCAGCTGATCGGTGAGCACCACGTGCACAACCTGCTGGCTGCGGCGACGATTGCCTACAACAGCGGTATTTCGGGTGAGAAAATCGCTCGCGCGCTCAACAAGGCGGCGGCGGCTTCGAAGTGGCGTATGGCTCGCACCGACCGTGCTGATGGCGTGACCGTCATTAACGACGCATACAACGCGAACCCCGAGTCGATGGCAGCGGCACTGCGCACTCTGGCGCAGCTGGGCCGCACCGTTGACCCGGCGACCGGTCAGCCGCACCGCACCTGGGCTGTTCTGGGTGCCATGCTGGAGCTCGGTGACGCCTCCGTGGAGGAGCACGACCGCATCGGTCGCCTCGTGGTGCGCATGAACATTTCCAAGCTGATTGCTGTGGGCGACGAGACGAAGCCCATCTACAATGCTGCTCATCTGGAAGGCTCCTGGGGTAATGAGGCGACCTGGGTGAAAACCCCGGAAGAGGCAGAGCAGATCCTGCGCGCCGAGGTTCACCCCGGCGATATTGTGCTCTTCAAGTCCTCGAACGGCGCGAAGCTGGGCATTCTGGGTGACCAGGTTGCTTTCGCCGAGTACACCTTCGGCGCTGAGGAAGAGCAGGCACCGACCTGGCTTTCTGCCGGTGACTTTGTTGAAACCACCGATTTGAGCGACCACCTTGCCGCTCACCTGGACGGCGCCGCTAACGGCGACCGTACTTCGACCGAACAGACCACGAACGAAGGGTAGCGCTTTATGATTACCGTGCTGATTGCTGGAATCTTCGGATTCCTCATCTCCCTCACCGCGCTGCCGGTGTTCATCAAGAAGATGAAGTCCCTGAAGCTTGGCCAGCTCATCCGTGAGGAAGGCCCGGCAGCCCACCAGCACAAGGCGGGCACCCCCACCATGGCGGGTCTGATTTTCATCCCCGCGGCGATTCTCGCCTACTTCTTGACGCTGGCGGTGAGCGCGCTGTTCTTCGGTACCGCACCGATGCCGACCGCCACCGCGTGGCTGACCATCGCCTTCACCCTGGGTATGCTCGGCGTGGGTGCGGCGGACGACATCATGAAGTTCCGCAATAAGGGCAACGAGGGTCTGACCGAGAAGCAGAAGACCATCGGCCTGCTGGGTGTGACCCTGCCCTTTGCCTACCTGGCGTTCCAGTTCCCGAATGAGTCGGGTGCTCGTCCGGCGTCGACCGCTATCTCGTTCGTGCGTGACCTGCCCATCGACCTGTTCGCGGCGGGCGCGGTCTTCGGCTCCATCCTGCTGGTTGGTTGGATTACCCTCATCTCCCTGTCCGGCACGAACGCCGTGAACTTCACCGATGGTCTGGACGGCCTGGCTGGCGGCATCATGATGACCATCTTCTCCGGCTACCTGACCATCAGCATCTGGCAGTACGTGCACGCCTGCTCCGCTGGTGCCGGCACCGCCTGCTACGATGTGCGCGACCCCGGTTCGCTGGCGCTGATTGCCGCCTCCCTGGTGGGTTCGCTGGCTGGCTTCCTCTGGTGGAACGTGTCGAAGGCGCAGATTTTTATGGGCGACTCCGGCTCCCTGGCACTTGGTGGCGCAATGGTTGCTTTCGCACTGTTCACCCGCACCGAGCTGCTCCTGCTGGTCATCGCCCTGATTCCCGTGCTGGAAGTGTTCTCTGTGATCGTGCAGAAGTTCGTGTTCAAGACCAGCCGTAAGCGTTCGGTCGCAGCGGGGGAGAAGCCCCTGCACGCGCACCGTTACTTCCGTATGACCCCCTTCCACCACCACATGGAGAAGGTCGGCGTCAACGGCAAGTACTCAATTGATAAGCGAGGCATTGCCCCCGGTACCGTCAGCAGCGGCGAAGTGAACTCCGTGTTCCGCCTCTGGGTTGTTAACGCCCTCTGCGTGCTCGTTGCCCTGGCGCTGTTCTTCGGTGACTGGTTCTCGCAGACTTCTGGAGTGATTCACTAATGTCAACTAATGAACAGCCGGATGCCGCTCGCATTGAAGCGAACGCCGCCGCTATTGCGGTGAACCCGGTGTATGAGAACGAGCGCCTCGCGGAGCTGACTCACTGGGGTGCCCCCTGGGCTAACCTGCGAGTGGCCGTGGTGGGCATGGGTACCAGCGGCGACGCCGTGACCGATGTGCTCGCCCAGCTGGGTGCACATATCGTTGTCATCGACGGGGCTGATACCCCGGAGAAGCGTGAGCGCATCGAGATTTACAAGAACGCCTACGGTAATGTTGAGGGCCTGTTCGGTCCCGAGCACATGCGTGCACTGCCCCTGGTGGACGGTCAGGAACCCGAGCTTGTGGTGACCTCCCCGGGTGTGCGTCCCGACCATCCGGTTATGCTGGACGCTTATGAGCGTCGCATCCAGATTTGGGGCGATGTGGAGCTGGCGTGGCGCCTGAATGAGCGTAGCGACCGCCTGACCCCCAAGTGGCTGTGCCTGACCGGTACGAACGGTAAGACCACCACCGTGGGCATGGTTGATTCCATCCTGAAGGCTGCTGGTAAGAAGTCTATTCAGGTGGGTAACGTGGGCATGCCCATCGTGTACGCGATTGCCGACGATGAGCCCTACGAGTTCTTCGCGGTGGAGCTGTCCAGCTTCCAGCTGCACTGGACCTACTCGATGTCCCCGTACGCTTCGGTGGTTCTGAACATCGCTGAGGATCACGTGGACTGGCACGGCTCGTTCGAGCGTTACAAGGCTGATAAGGCTCGCGTGTACGAGCACACTCAGGTTGCTTGCATCTTCAACACCGACCACGTAGACACCCTGCGCATGGTCGAGAACGCGGACGTTATTGAGGGCGCTCGCGCGATTGGTTTTAGCTCCACTGAGATGCCTGCCGTGTCTATGCTCGGCTTGGCTGAGGACATCATGGTGGACCGCGCCTTCTTGAAGAACCGTTACAACGAGGCGTACGAGCTGGCGGTTCTGGAGGATTTGGCTCCGGCTCCCGGTAAGATGCCTGCGAAGCACACCGTGGAGAACGCTCTGGCGGCTGCGGCGCTGTGCCGTGCGGCTGATATTGACCCGAAGGCTGTGGGCGCGGGCCTGCGTTCCTTCAAGACCGGTGCGCACCGCAACCAGCTGGTGGGCTACGCGAACGACATCATGTGGGTGAACGATTCGAAGGCTACGAATCCTCACGCCGCGAACGCGTCGATGAGCGGCTACCCCTCGCTGGTGTGGATTGCTGGCGGCCTGTCGAAGGGCGTTGAGTACGATGAGCTGATTGCTGCCCACGCGCAGCGTCTGAAGGCTGTGCTGATTATCGGTACTGATACTGCGGCGTTGAAGTCGGCATTGGCTAACCACGCTCCGCAGGTTCCGACCTACAATATGACCGCCGCTGTGGCTGATTCTTCGGACGGCATTGCCGTGATGAACGCGGCCGTTGCGAAGGCTGCTGAGCTGGCGCATCCGGGCGATACCGTGCTGATGGCTCCCGCGTCTGCGTCGATGGACCAGTTCAAGAATTATGCGGTGCGCGGTGATGCGTTTGCGAACGCTGTTGCCGCCCAGCTGGCAGACTCTTAGGACGCTACCTGCAGGGGGCGTCTCGGGTGACCGGGGTGCTTTTTGCGGGTTCTTCTCGGGGGTGGGATGGTAATGGTGTCCCACCCCTGAACCTTTTTCGTGTAGTCGCCACGACGAATCCGTGGCAGTTGAGGCCTATAGGAGGGCATGTGAGTACCAGCGCATCTTCGGAGCGTTCGGCTTCTTCGGCGCGTTCGACCGCGAGTGGTCGTTGGGCGTCTTTGCGAGCCGGTTGGGAGGATTTCTCTGCGCCGTTCCGTGCTCGTGCCGATAGGCTGTACCGTCGTGGTTTGAAGGCTGACCTGTGGGATGTGCCGGTGATGTTGCTGGTGACGACCCTGGGTCTGGCTATTTTTGGCTGCATTATGGTGCTGTCGGCCTCGAGCGTCACCATGATTTCTCAGGGCCAGTCGCCGTTCTCGCAGGTTTCGTCGCAGGTCATGTTCTTGGTTCTTGGCGTGATTGCGATGGCGGGTATTACGCGCATCCCGGTGGGCGTTTACCACAAGAAGTTTGTGGTGAACGCGATGCTGATTGCCGCGTTGGTCATGCAGCTTGCTGTGGTGGTCGTTGGCGTTGAGGTGAACGGTAACCGTAACTGGTTGAAATTCCCCGGCGGCGTGCAGATTCAGCCGTCGGAGTTTTCGAAGCTGGCGATTATTATGTGGCTGGCATGGGTGTACAGCCGCCACGGCGATATTTCTCGCAGTATTTGGCGCACGCTGTTCCCCTCGATTTATGGTGTGGGTGCCCTGGTGCTGCTGATTATGCTCGGTGGTGACATGGGTACCGCCATGGTGTACGGCTTCATCTTTGTGGGCATGATGTGGCTGGCGGGCGCTTCTCGTAGCTCGCTGCTGAAGATTGGCGGCGCGTTTGCGGCGTTGGCGCTGGTGGGCGTTCTCAGTAGCGCGAACCGTGTGGCTCGTATTTTCGGTGTTTGGGGCTCGTGCACGAACGCTAACTGTGACCAGGCGAATTCTGGTGAGGTGGCGCTGACGACCGGCGGCTTCTTGGGTGTTGGCCTGGGCCAGTCGCGTCAGAAGTATAACTACCTGGCTGAGGCGCATAACGACTATATTTTCGCCATTATTGGTGAGGAGCTGGGCCTGCTGGGTACGCTGGCGGTTCTGCTGCTGTATGCGGGCCTGGTGTATTGTGCGGTGCGTATTATGCTGCGCACTACTGACCCGCTGGTGCGTTTGGCTACGGGCGGCATCATGATTTGGCTGACTTCTCAGGCGATTATCAATATGGGCATGGTGTCCCGTATCCTGCCGGTGATTGGTGTGCCTTTGCCGTTTGTCTCCTATGGTGGTTCGTCGCTGTTGTCCTCGTTGTTTGCAGCGGGTTTGTTGTTGGCGTTTGCGCGGCAGACTCCGTTGCGTGGCGCGACGAAACCGTCGAATATTGAGACCCAGAGCGCGCGTGAGGTTCGTCGTGAGAATGCTGAATGGCAGCGTCGTACGCCGTTGCAGGATGTACTGAATCAGGAAGAGGCAGATCGTGCGGCTGCTGGTGGTCACCTGTTGAAGGAACATAATCCTTTGAAGGTTGTTTTCGGTCCGGAGAGCACGTTGCGCCGCTGGTTGGGTTTTGCGCCGGATCAGCAGCGTGAGTTGGCTCGTGTGGCTCGTGAGCAGCAGAAGGAGCAGGAGCGCCAGGCTCGGGAGCAGGTTCGTCGTGAGGAGGAACAGGCTCGCCAGGAGGCGGCGCAGGCTCGAGAAGAGGCGCGTCGTGCTCGCGAGGAGGCGCGTCTGGCTCGTGAGGAAGCTGCCCGCGTGAAGGCGGAACAGAAGGCTGAAGCTCAGAAGCAGAAGGCCTCGCAGAAGCCTGCACCGCAGAAGGCACCCGCTCAGCCTCGTACCGGTCAGCAGACTCGTGTTGCTCAGAAGAGTACTGCCTCTACTCGAGCGGCACAGGGTAAGCCTGCTCAGCCCCGTACCGCTCAGCAGCCTACTGCTCAGAAACCTGCTGCTCAGAAGCGAGTGCAGCAGCCTCGTGCTACTCAGCCCCGTAGCGCACAGCACCGTCCGTCGGGCTCGCTACCTGCGGGTCTGCAGCCGTTGCATCCGGAGGACCGTCAGCGTCGTGCCCAGCGACTGGGTAATCCTCGACAGGGCGCTCAACGTCAGGCAGCGCCGCGACAGGGCACCCAGGCAAAGGGTACTCCGAAGAACAGCGCTCAGCAGGCACCGCGTCCGGCTCAGGGCGCGGCTCGGAACTCGGCTCAGCGCGGCACCCGCAAGCAGGGCTAAACCCCGCGGAACCCGCTCCGCGAAGCCTGCATATCGGGGGCTGGCAATCGGGGAAGTGAGCTGCGGTTCGCACCTCTACCCGTGATGAATATGTGCTGAATATAAGATAAAGCCCTCGCTGTTGAGTTGTAGCTCAATGGCGGGGGCGCTCTTTTGAACAGGTGCGATAGCGTAAAATGATGCTGTACCGATGTGTTGGGAGAAAGACCTATGACGAAGAAGGCGCCCTCTATAGTCTTCGCCGGTGGTGGCACCGCCGGTCATATTAATCCGATGCTCGCGATTGCGCGTGCGGTTCGTGATCTTGAACCGAACGCTAAGATTCTGATGCTGGGCACTGCGGATAAGATGGAAGCCGAGCTGGTTCCGGCAGCTGGTTTCGATATTGAGTTCATTCCTCGTGCAGCGTTCCCTCGTAGCATTAACCGTGCCGCTTTGGCTTTCCCCGCTAAGTTCTTTGGTGGCCTGTCGAAGACCCGCCGCATCCTCAAGGATGTAGATGCGGATGTGGTCGTTGGCGTGGGCGGCTACGTGTGCCCGCCTGCGTATTTGTCGGCGTTGAGCGCTAAGATTCCCGTGGTGATTCATGAGGCGAACGCGAAGCCCGGTTTGGCGAACCGCCTGGGTGGTACGTTTGCGGAGTTCACCGGTGTGGCGTTCCCTAATACTCCTTTCCCGCGTGCAACCCTGGTGGGTATGCCGATGAAGGATGAGATTGCCTACCTGAACCGTGAAGCGCACCGTTCGAAGGCTCGCCGTAACCTGGGCTTGGACCCGCAGAAGCCGACCGTGATTGTGACGGGCGGTTCGCTGGGTGCGTTGAGCCTGAATAATGCGGTGGCGGCGTGCCGTGACCACTTTGCGGAGTGGGACTTCCAGATTCTGCATATTACCGGCAAGGGTAAGGCTGTTCTGGATGAGAATGGTGAGCCGCTGAGCGCCCCGAATTACCGTCAGATTGAGTTCAGCAACGGCATGCAGGATGTGTATGCTGCCGCTGATCTTCTGCTGGTGCGTTCGGGTGCGGCGACCGTCAGTGAGGTTGCTGCGGTGGGTGTTCCCGCGATTTTTGTGCCGCTTCCTATTGGTAATGGTGAGCAGGCTCTGAATGCTCGTTCTCTGGTGGAGGCGTCTGCGGCTCTGCTGGTGAAGGATGCAGAGGTCACCGGTGAGTGGTTTGCCCGTGAGATTCCGGCTCTTATGGCGAACCCGGAGGAGCTGGAGCGCATGGGCGCTGCGGCGTATGAACTTGGTATCCGTGACGCGGCACGCGTTATGGCTGAAGCAGTATTGAAAGCAGCTGAGAAGTAATGACTGAATTGATGAATCTTGAGATGGTGTTGCCGGCACCGCTGAACCCGCCGTTCCCTGAGCGCGCGAAGATGAGCGAGTTGGGCCGTGTGCACTTCATCGGTATTGGTGGCGCGGGTATGAGCGCTATTGCCGCTCTGATGCTGCAGGCTGGTGTGACGGTGAGCGGTTCTGATCGTGCGGAGTCGGCTACTGTTGAGTCTTTGCGTGCTGCGGGTGCTCGTGTGGGTGTTCCTCAGCAGGCTGAGAACATTGTGGATGTTGATACCGTGGTGATTTCTACTGCAATTCGTGAGGATAACCCGGAGCTTGTTGCCGCTCGTGCGCAGGGTCTGCGTGTGCTGCATCGTTCTGAGGCGCTTGCCGCTGTGATGGGTGAGGCTCAGGTGGTTGCTGTTGCCGGTACTCACGGTAAGAGCACGACCAGTTCCATGATTTCTGTGATGTTTGATCAGCTGGGGGCTGACCCGTCGTTTGCGGTGGGTACTGTGATTGCTGGTCGCGGCACGAACGCTCACCTGGGTGCTCAGGGCCCGGAGTCGATTTTTGTGGCTGAGGCTGATGAGTCGGACGGCTCGTTTGTGCGTTACCGCCCGGCTATTGCTGTGGTGACGAATGTTGAGCCGGACCACCTGGATTTCTATGAGACGGATGAGCGTGTCTTTGAGGCGTTCAACCGTTTTGTGGGTTCGCTGGCTCCTAACGGTGTTGTGGTGACTTGCGCTGATGATGCGGGCGCGGCGGCTTTGGCGGCTCGTTCTCGTGCGGCGGGTGTGCCCGTGGTGACTTACGGTGAATCGGCGGATGCAGACCTGCGCATTAGTGAGATCACCAGCGCTGGTTCTTCCTCGTCGTCGCACCTGTCGTGGTCTTTTGAGTGCCACGGTGTGCGTTATGAGGGTGAGCAGGATCTTGCGCTGAAGGTGCCGGGTATTCATAACCAGTTGAACGCTTCGGCTGCTTTTGCGTCGGCGTTGATTTCTGGTTACGAGGCCGCCGATATTGCTCGCGCTCTGGCTGAGTTTGTGGGCGCTGACCGCCGCTTCACCCTGCGTGGTGAGGTTGCCGGTGTGAAGGTCTTTGATGACTATGCGCACCACCCGACCGAGGTGTTCCGCGCTCTGGAGACCGGCCGTACCGTAGCTGATGGCCACAACCTGTACGTGATTTTCCAGCCGCACCTGTTCTCGCGTACTCGCGAGTTCGCGAAGGAGTTTGCGCAGGCCCTGTCGATGGCTGACCGTGCTCATGTGCTGGATATTTACCCTGCTCGTGAGCTGCCGATTGAGGGCGTGACCAGTGAGCTGATTACCGGTGCTGGTTTCTCTGAGGTTCGTTACGCTACCGCTGAGAGTGCAATTGAGGATATTGTGGCGTGCGCTCAGGACGGCGATATTGTGATGACCGTTGGCGCTGGCGATGTGACCGCTTTGGGTGCGCGTCTGCTGGAGTCCCTGGAAATCCGGCACGGTGGCGAGTCGAAGAAGTCGGAGGCTTAGGCTGTGCCGATGAGTTCTGGTCTCTCTTCGGAGGGGCATTCCTCCTCGCGCGCGCCGAAGGCTCCGCGTTCGCGTGCTCGTTTGCGCGCCCAGCAGGTAGCTGAGAATGCGCAGGTTGAGGCTAAGAAATCTAAGCCTGTGCAGGCTGAATCTGCGCAGTCTCAGCTGACTCAGCCGCAGGCCACCCAGCCTCAGGTTGTGAAGAGCGCAGAAGCTACTGGGACTGCAAAGCCCTCGGAAGCTATGAAGTCTGCGGACGCCGTGAAGCCTGTCGAGGCTGCATCCTCGGAGGCTTCTGCCCAGTCTGCCGCTACTCAGCCTTCGAGCTCTGTTCGCCACATGCCGCGTAAGCCGGTGGTGCATAAGTCGCACAGCCAGAACGGTGCTGATTCTTCGGCGTCCAAGAGCGCTGCGGCGGTTCATTCTTCGGCGCAGTCTTTGAAGGATTCGGTGCGTTCTGCGCTGATGACCGGTCGTACCGTGTCTGAGGTTGAGCACGCGCCTGAGCTGTTTGATGTTGAGGCGTTTGAGGATTCTTCGTCGAAGACTTCATCCGCCAAGGGCGCCTCTGCTCAGACTGTATCCTCGCAGTCGGTGAAGAGCGCAGAAAAGGAAGTAGCCGATCAGAAGGCTGCTCAGAAGAGTTCTGACAAGAAGTCTTCTGCCGATTCTGCTGAATCTCGCGAAGAGTCTGCCGCTCAGAACGCTGAAGAAAGCGCCGATAAGGCGGGGGAGAAGGCCGTTGAAGAGCCTCGCCCCGCGAGCCGTTTTGGTCGTTGGCGTGCCGAGCGTGAGCAGCAGCGTGCAGCGGAAATTGAGAAGGAGCGCGAGCGTGCGAGCCGTCAGGCTCACCGTGAGCGTCTGCGTCAGGATCCGGGTCTGGACGGTCTGCGTGCTGAGGAGCGCCCCCGTAAGGAGCGTGCGCCTCTGACTCGTGCCCGTAAGCTGCTGTACACCGTCTCGGCACTGGCTATTATCGCGGTGCTGTATGTGGTGCTGGTCTTCTTCTCGCCCCTGTTGGCGACTCAGAAGATCACGGTGCGCGGCACGTCCCTGCTGGAAACCACCCAGGTGGAGCAGAAGCTTGAGCCTCTGCGCGGCGTTCCGCTCACTCGCATCGATGAGAAGAAGGTGCGTGAGCTGATCGGGCAGGATAATGTGATTCGTAGCGTGCAGGTGGAGAGCCGTCCGCCGCATGAGCTGGTGGTGACTCTGAAGGAGCGTACCGCGGTTGCGGTTGTGAAGCAGGGCGATACGTACCATACTGTTGATAGTGATGGTGTGAGCCTTCTGGAGTCGGCAACTCAGCCCGATACCTCGGTGCCGCTGGTTCGTTTCAGTGGTGATGACCCGCAGACTTCGGCTGAGTTCCGCACTATTTCTACCGCGCTTTCGGCGATGCCCTCTGAGCTTCTAGCTCAGGTTAAGGAAGCCGGCGCTACGTCAACCTCAAGTATCACTCTAACCTTGAGGGATAATACTACGGTGCAGTGGGGAACCGCTGAAGAGAGCGAGTTGAAGGCTAAGGTCCTGCTCTCCCTGCGCCAGGCTATTGCCAAGCGTGCTCAGGAGGAGAAATCTTCCGAGGCACAGACGCAGAAGGTGACCGTCTATGACGTGTCTGCCCCGCGCGTACCGGTGACCCGTTAGGGGAACCATTCAGGCGCTTTATCCTCCCTTTTTGTGTGAAATCCGCAAAAAGAGGGGGTAATTGCGCTGTGTGACTAGGAACCGACAAAAACAGTTTGGTATCCTAGCAGATAAAGTCATTCTTTAGAGGAAACCTTCAGGCTTAGATTAAGCTGCGGGTCTTCCGAAGCTGGAACACGGAACAATCGAGGAATACATGGACGCTGGAACTCCCCAGAACTACTTGGCAGTCATCAAGGTCGTTGGTA
>OAVR01000076.1_pt1 | contig 57412 bp, 55 predicted proteins | sample 1476451 | NCBI WGS metagenome assembly OAVR01 (sample SAMEA2580105, study PRJEB22360) | human gut metagenome | biome: human gut; feature: human-associated habitat; material: faeces | place: Denmark | collected 2008/2010 | reverse complement strand
TCACAAAGCTAAGGTGAGGTTTTGGTAGAGGCTGGTATAGAAGCCATTACTTTTCCTTACCCAATAGCAAACGTTTCTAATATTAAGAGAGCTATAGAATTATCTAAAAAAGCTAGAATAATATTTAGTTTTGATAATGTAGAGTCTGCAAAGGTTTTAAGTGAAGAGTTAGCTAAGGAAAACATGAGTGGTGAATACTTTATATTAATAAATTCTGGGCTTAATAGATTAGGTGTTACTCCTGAAGATGCACCTGAGTTAGCTAAGGGATTATCTCAGTTTGAAAACTTAAAGTTAATAGGTATAAGCACACATCCTGGTCATGTTTATGCTGTAGCTTCCCCTGAAGAAGTTTTACCTATATCTAATCAAGAAGTTGAGCGTATGACTACTGCTAAGAAACTTTTAGTTGAAAATGGGTTTAATGTAGATGTAGTGGCTACTGGAAGTACTCCTACTTTCTTTGATGTAGTGGATAATGAAAATCTTGATGTTTTAAGACCTGGAAATTATCCATTTTATGATAACATACAATTATCTCTTGATATTTGTAAAGAAGAAGATTGTTCTTTAACTGCTCTTGGAACTATAATATCTAGACCAAGTGAAAATTTATTTATAGTTGATGTTGGAAGTAAGTGTTTAGGTCTTGATAAAGGTGCTCATGGTAGTGCTTTAATAACTGGTTTTGGTAGAGTTAAAAACCATGATGAGTTAAATATTATAGGTCTTTCTGAAGAGGTTGGTAAGATTCAGATAGTTGGTGAAACTAATCTTAAAGTTGGCGATAAGATACAAATAATTCCTAATCATTCTTGTTCTTGTGCTAATATGACTAGCTATCTTGTTGGGTATAGAGGGGATGAGGTTGTTGAAATAATAGATGTTGATGTAAGAGGAAACTCTAGAAAACCTATTTTATAATTTTAAATAAAAGTGCTGTATATAAATACAGCACTTTTTGTATTGGTTTAAAATTCTATATTTTACCCCTGGGTCGTGAAACACGAGGCCCCCCTATTTTATTAATTTTTATAATATATTTAGTATTTAAAGTCTATTGCTATGTTGTTGTCTAGTTCTAAAATGTATGTACTTTCTAGGGCTTCTTCTTTTTCTTTTGTTATTTCATAAGCTTTATATTGTTCTTTTAATTTATTTATTCCTTCTTTGGTTTTTGTTAAATTGTTTAATTCATCACTTTTATTATAAATATCTATTAATATTTCTACGTTTTGCATATATTTTTCTTCTATAAATATAATTTTTTTAGCTTTTGGTTTTTTACTTTTAAATTTCCTTAAACGTTCTATAGATATATAATTGGATAAATTTTTTATGTTTTTAATGTATCCTTCTCTTGAGAATAAGGGTTTTGTTGTGTTATTTTTGTACCAGTTATAAGTTTTTTCTATGCTCCCTAATTCATATAAATTTCTAATTAATTTTATTTGTTGAGAATTTAAGGATATATATAAATATCCATCTATTCCTTTTCCAAATTCTTTTAATACATGATATTTTCCATTTTTATATTGTGCTAATATCCAATTGTCTTCTATGTATTCATCTATATTGTATAACTCACAGTGCTTTTTTCCATGAGAATTAAAGTTCCAATGATCAGATATTCGAAGACTACCTTCTGGCTTGTGTTCCCAGGATATGTCCTTTGTATCATAATAAGTTTGACTGTAGGGACTTTTATGTATTTGTTTAAAATTTTTTAGCTCTTTTTCTACTTCTATTGGTTTAAGCTTTGATTTTATAGGAACTAATATTCTTTTCATAACTTACTTCCTTTTAGATTTTAATAATTTAATATTTAATTATAATTCCCAGCTTTAAGTTAAGTTATTTACTTCTTAATATATTTATACTCTCCATTAAGTTATTTTTATAGCTATAGATATATTATATAAGGGGGTAGCTTAAATTAACTTGTAATTTAGATATATATTTACTTTTGAGAGTTATTTTAAATTATCCCCTTAATTTTAGTTAGGTTAATTATTTATATAAAGGGTTAAAACTTATTTATAAATTTGGTGATATCCAAGTGTCTATTGAATTTTCTATTATTTGGTTTGATTTAATTTCTCCAGTTTTTATTTGCTTTATAGTGTCTTTGTTTAGTGTAAAGCTTATTATTTTATCTAAGTCTCCTAATTGTGTTTTCATAAGTGATATATATTGAATTTCTTTAAATTCATCTCCACCTTGATTTTTTATTATATCTTCTATATTTAACTCACTTTTGCTTATGATTGTTTTATAAGTGTTGTTATTAGCTATTTTAGTTTTTATAACTAAATTATCTCCTTCTCTATTTGCTTCTAAGAATTCACCATTTTGTATTTTAAATATAGGGCAAATCTTTTTACTTATTTTCATATTAATTCTCCTTTATAAAAATTTTCAAAACATACTTTTTTATAGCTTCTACTCTACTTGATTTTATAAATAAGGATATTATACATTCTTCAAAGGATTTTGACGACTTATTTTCATTGTATTTTAAAGAAAAATGAATAATTAATTTATGGATATGATTTAATATGTTTTTACACATTAATAATATTTAACTATATATATAATTAGGATGTGAAATTTATGACTGAATTTTTAACACAGGTAATTCAAGACCCTACGAGTTTCCAACATTAGCTTACATAATCAATAGTTGGAATAATTGGTCTTACTTTTATAATTAAAATAGTTCATAAAAACTATACACGATAAATTTGAAACAAGAGGACATCTCAAAATTTTTAAAAGTCATTAAATAAATATATTTACCACCTTGTGGCTTTTCTTTTTATTTTTCTTTTTATTTTTCTTTTTCCCCATAGTGGTCCTTCAAACTGAAATCAACTTCAGGTATGGGTATATATACACTATCCATAGTGGTATTATATTTTAAATTATATATATCTATACTTTAATACTCTTTTAAAAACAAATATACTCTTCTTTCATCTTCTCTATTTCGTTCTTTACCCCCCACTCGTGAAACACGACCCCGTCCTTATTACAATTTCTAGCTACTTCTCAAAACTAATTACTTTTTAAATTTTCCATTTTAGTTCATACTTCCTTAATTTAAGGATGTTCTTAAAAATTAAATTAATTCTCCCCTAGAAAATAATATAAATACAATAAAAAATACTCAAAACAACCAGTTTGATTGTTTTGAGTATTTTTACAATGCGTTATTCTTTTTAACTATTGGTGCGGATGAAGGGAGTCGAACCCCCACGCCAATGGCGCCAGATCCTAAGTCTGGTGCGTCTGCCAATTCCGCCACATCCGCTTGTCTACATTAATAATTGTACCTCCAATTTACCAACTTAGCAACAATTTTTAATAAATTTCATATTTTAAAACTTTCAAATTTTTTATCTTTATAAGCTCAACCTGTTCAACTGCATATAGTACATATGTTAATCTTAGCTAAATTTTTTATTGAATATAAAAATATTTTTAATCTAAATTTTATAAAATCCTATCTTAATATATTTAAATATTTTTATATAACAACTAGAAACTTTAATCATATTAATAAAACTTCAATATCTATCCATAACCCACTTCACTTTATTAATTTCTTTAATCTATTTTCTTTATTTTTATAAAACTTCATTACTTTTTAACACCTTTTAAAACTTTTAACGATACTCTATTATAGCTTTAAATTTTAAGTTAGGAGGCGATATAATGGATATCAATCAAATAATAGCAATTTGCATATTTTCACTAGTTATGCTTGCTATTATATCTGAAAAGATAAATAGAGCCGTTGCTGCTATGACTGGTGCTTTGCTTATGGTTATATTCAACATAGTATCCTTTGAACACGGTCTTTCACATATTGATTTTAACACTATAGGAGTTTTAATAGGTATGATGCTATTTGTATCCGTTGTTAAAAACTCCGGCTTATTTGAGTATGTAGCAATTTTATCGGCAAAAAAATCCAAAGGTGATCCCTGGAAGATAATGCTATGCTTCATAATATTAACAGCAATTTTATCAGCCGTTTTAGACAATGTAACTACAGTTTTACTAATAGGTCCAATGACTATAGTTATAACCCAGATATTAAAAATAAATCCTGTTCCATTTTTAATTACACAGATTTTAGCTTCTAATATTGGGGGAACAGCTACACTAATAGGAGACCCTCCAAATATTATGATAGGTAGTGCAGCTAACCTAAGCTTTATAGACTTTGTAATAAATCTAGGACCCGTAGTTGTAGTCATATTGTTTTTCACCATTATTTGCTTTAGATTTATGTTTAAAAAGCACCTTTACGTAGACGATAAATACAAAGAAGAAATTCTAAAACTAGATGAAAGTAAAGCCATAAAAGATAAGCCACTACTTATAAAAAGTATAATTATGATTATACTTATTTTGCTTGGATTTGTTCTTCACAACATAATTCATATCGAATCTAGTATAATTGCCCTAACAGGTGCTACTGTAATGATGTTTATAGGAAAACAAGATGTAGACGAGATACTTTCAAGTATAGAATGGTCCACTATTGCTTTCTTTGGAGGGTTATTTGTTATAGTTGGCGGTCTTGTAGAAGTTGGAATAATAGACTTTATTTCATCATATTTAATAAATGCAACAAGTGGAAACTTAGCCCTTACTATGCTAGTAATTCTTTGGCTATCTGCAATAATATCATCATTTTTAGATAATATCCCATTCGTAGCTACTTTAATTCCTCTAATATTGACTATGCAAGCTCAAGGAGTTGACGTTACTCCTATATGGTGGGCTACATCCCTAGGCGCTTGTTTAGGAGGAAATGGTACTTTAATAGGGGCTTCTGCTAATATTGTTTTATCTAATGTAGGAGATAAGAATGGTTACCCTATATCCTTTAAAAGCTATTTTAAGATAGGTTTTCCACTTATGCTTTTATCTATAGTAATTTCAACATTCTATTTATTAATTTGTTTTTAATAAAATTTTAGGAGGTTTAGTATGAGTATTTTAAATAATGCTTACGGAGACACTATAGAGGCTAGACTTAGATATATAGGTGCTACAGATATAAGAAAAATTAATGGATTGCTTTATTTTATTGAGTTTGAAATTGCTGATAATTTAAAGGTTTTATATACTTATAATATAAATACTAAAAATAAATATTTCTTGCAAAGAATAAAGCCCTACCCTATTCCAGAAGGAGTTTTTGAAAAGGAATATGAAGTTGTTTCTTTTATAGAAAGGGATATTAAAAAGTTTAATAATGCTAAAAACAGTAATAATTTCAATTTGTTTCTAGAAATCACAAGTGAGTTAAATACTATTTGTTTTGATATAGAACATTTATTTTTAAATTATAATATAGATAAAATGGATTTATACAAATTAAAATCAGAGCTTAATGACATTTTAAACCTGTTTAATGATTCTAAAAAAAGATCTCCCAAAATTAATATTGATTCTAAATAGCTTAAATCCAATAATATATATTATTGGATTTTCTATTTTTTAATATGATCAATAAATTTTCATTTCAAAACAATATACGTATGTACACTATACACTGTAAGAATATTATTTTTAGGAGGATAATTCTTGTACTCCTCTTATGTATTTTGTATTAACCAAATACATAATCCAGTTTTAATTGATAATTCCATATTATTACAATTCAACTTTAGCTAGACTTATAATTTGTTTTATGAAATCACTTTTTTTATTTGTATATTCATTTCTATAATCTTTAAACTTTTTTGTATATGTATCTTTTTTTAGTTAACTATATACAATCTATTGTTACATAGTTAATTTAATATAATTTGATTTTTGAAATTTCAACCATAAAACATTACCTCTCTAATTCATCCTTAATTCTAATTTTTTAGCTATTCCTTGATTTATAGCCCAAATTTGATGTTCTAAATACATTTTACTTCCTATTTCTTTTATGCCTATCCATTCAAGTTCATTATCTATTTCTATTGGTTCTTTTACCTTTTCTGTCATTATTGCAATATAAAAATAACTAATTGGATTAAAATATATATTTGACGAATCTACATAACTATAAGTGTTGCTTTTACAAACTATTTCTTTTACATCTATATTAAATCCCGTTTCCTCTATACTTTCTCTTTTTATACATGATTCATGAGATTCTAAGTCTTCTATTTTCCCACCAATTAAAAAATTTCCTTTTTTTGTTTTAACTGTCGCTACTCTGTTTTCTTCATCAAATATTATTGCATATGCACCTACTCTAGTACTATATCGTTTATCATCTAGCTTAGTCCCAAAGGTCCTCTCTATAATTTTTTATTTCCTCCATTTTTATAACTTTATTCCATATATTATTAATTTTTATTTAATTATTAAAAACATATTTAAATCATTGCAATTATAAGGTTCTTATATATATAAAATAGAGAATAGCTATTTTCATCTAACTATCCTCCATACTTTCATTTATCTACATCAAAATATTTCCGATAAACAATCCAAAATAATTCCCTATAACATACCCTAATGTACCTACTATTAATATCGGTCCTATAAGCTTAGTCCACCCTTTAGAAATAGCCATAGCCGCAGCTGTTGTCGGTCCTCCAATATTTGCATTAGAGGCTAATATAGCTTCCTCCAAATCAAATTTCAATAACTTAGCAGCCGTAAATGTTATAGCCATATTTATAATAACCATAACTGCACAATATAAAAGTAGAAGTGGAGACTTTTGAATAATTAAAGGTATAGAAGCCGGAACTCCAATTACCACAAAGAAAATATAAATCAAGAAAGTCCCTATCTCCTGTGCTCCTTTTATCTCTCCAAAAAACTTAGAAGCAAAAGTAGCAAGCAACATAGTTAAAGTAGTTATTATTAAATACTGATTTCCTAAAATACTATTAAACATAGCTAATATAGGATTTGTAGTTGGTATTAAACTTTTCAAAAATCCCGCTAATTCTGTGGATACAGCAACAATTACAAATGCACTTGCAACTGCATAAGCTATATCTTTTAAAGATATTTCCTTTCTTCCCCAATAAGAGGCAGCTATAGTTTCACCATCTTTTGAATCTAGCTTCTCCATTTCATCTATGTGAGGATGCTTAAACTTCTTTCTAAAAAATGCTACTGATGGAATCGCCATTAATACAAAGAAATATAAAGCCATTAACAAATTATCCGCAACTACTGCTGCCGATACCAAATCTCCTGGCACATCAAAAGCCCCTGACATTGCTGCAAAATTTACACTTCCACCAATATATGACCCTGACATCATAGCCGCTACCATATTTAAATCTGGTATAATTTTATGTAGAGCTAAGTACCCAACTATTGCACCTATCATAGTTCCTACAGAACTTATTAGAAATATAGTTAAAATCCTAGCACTTTCTTTTCCTATTTTCTTTATATTGCATTGATACAATAAAAGTGTTATAGCTAATGGTACAACATACCCCCAAACTTGATCATAAACTGGTGCTTCTACAGGTATAACATTTAAATTAGATAATACCATAGCACCTATAAGTGCTATAATTGCTCCAGATACCTTAGATGCCCAATCATACTTTTGTTCTAAATAAATACTAAAAGCAGCCCATCCTGTTATAATGGCCCATAATACCCAAGTGTTATCGGGGCTTATAAAGCTCTTCATATAATCTCCTCCATTAACAAATTTTAATTGGAAGCATTTTTAAACATTAATTTCTTAGGTATGTTCATAACAAATCCAATTAATGTTGATATAGACATTCTTGCTGGCGTAAATACAAATAATGATACTACTATAGATTTAATTAGATACACAAGGCTAAACTTCCTTCCTATACTTAGTAATAATATGTCAAAACACATAGTTACTATAATAATATTCATATACATATGTACATTTTGTAGTTTCTCTTGCTTTGTCATAATAACTAAATATAATACAGGAATTAAAACCATCGATACTGAAGCTATTATCATAAATATAACATCTCTTAATCCTAAAGCTGAGTTTTTAGAATTTATTAAGTATATACAGTAAAAAATTATATTGGCTATTCCTAAATACTTAAAATAGCTTTGCATTACTTTGTCCATAATATTATTTTTCATTTTTATCACCTCTATAAAATATACTTAATTAATACACTCAATATTACATTTCATTTACAATCTAAAATAAGAAATAATCAAAATATTTAAATAAATAATTGCATTTTTGATAAAAATAACATATTATAAAATTAAATAATTATAAAAGGAGGATATTAATATGATGAACTGTTGCTGTTGTTGTTTTAAAAAGAATAAAAACTTAAAACTAACAACAGACCTGTGCCCATTTTAATATCAATTAATTATATTTATCTAATAATATTAAAAACCAACTACAGGCAAACTGTAGTTTTTCTTATTTTAAGGAAAAACTATAGCTTCTCTGTAGTTTTTTTATATAAATAACAAGGAGGCTACAAAATGAAATTAAATCTTTATAACACCCTAAATAAGCAAGTAGAAGAATTTATATCTATAGAACCTATGAAAGTGAAAATGTATACTTGTGGTCCAACTGTATATAATTTTGCTCATATAGGAAATTTAAGAACTTATATATTTGAAGATACTTTAAAAAGAGTTCTACAGTACAATAACTATGAAGTAAATCATGTAATGAATATAACAGACGTTGGTCACTTACAATCAGATGCAGATGATGGTGAAGATAAAATGGAACTTGGAGCAAAAAGAGAAAGTAAAAGTGTTTTAGAAATAGCTAGATTTTATGAAGATGCTTTTATAAATGATTTAGAAAAATTAAATATAATACTTCCAAACAAAATACCAAGAGCTTCAGAACATATAAAAAGTATTATAAATTTAATAAAAACTTTAGAAGAAAAAGGATATACTTATATAGCCAATAACAACGTATATTTTTCAATAGATAAATTTGATGACTACGCTAAGCTTGCAAACCTAAGTATACACGAACTTCAAGCTGGTAATCGAGTTGAGGTAGATGAATTTAAGAAAAATCCACTAGATTTTGTACTCTGGTTTGGAAACTCTAAATATGAAAATCATATTTTAAAATGGGACTCTCCTTGGGGAGTAGGCTTTCCAGGTTGGCATATAGAATGTTCTGCAATGGCTATTGAGTACTTAGGAGAGTATCTAGATATTCATTGTGGAGGAATAGATCATGTTCCAGTACATCATACAAACGAAATAGCACAATCAGAAGGAGCACTTGGTCATAGATGGGTAAACTATTGGATGCATGGTGAGTTTTTAGTAGTTGATAACGGCAAAATGTCCAAATCTAGTGGAGATTTTTTAACTTTAAATAAGTTGATAGAAAACAAATTTGATCCACTTGTATACAGATACTATGTTCTTCAATCTAAGTATAGAAAGCCTCTAGCCTTTAGCTATGAACGATTAGAAGAAGCTAGCAAGTCTTTCTTAAGTTTAAAAAGTAAAATTCAAACTATACTTGATAACATAGATGAAAATTCAAAAATAAACGAATCTATGCTAAAAAATTATATATATAAATTTAAAAATCAAATTAATGATGACCTTAATATATCCAATGGGTTCACTGTATTATTTGATGTTATAAAAGATAATAATTTAAATAACTTAGAAAAGAAAACCTTAATAGATAACTTTGACTTAGTATTTGGTTTAAACTTAGTAAGTAGTAATAATTTAAATTTAAGCCAAGAAAAAATAAATTGGATTGAAAATCTTTTAAAAGAAAGAAGTGAATATAGAAAAAATAAAAACTGGAAAAAATCAGATGAAATAAGAGATATTTTATTAAAAGAAAACATAGAAATACTAGATACTAAAGAAGGAACAAAATGGAATATACTTTAACTAAATAAAAGAATTAAGAAAAAACCGACTAAGAATAATAGTATATTTAATAAAAATGGTTAATATAAAAATTAAAATATAAAAATAACTATACCATAGTAATTTTTCTTCCTTTATTACTAAGGTATAGTTATTTAATAACCTTTATATAATATAGATTAGTTTGTATTATTAATAATTTTTAAAATAATTAATCCTTATACTTAAGTAAAGATTTTATTAAATGCTATCTTTACTTATTTTCACTATATTCGAAAGTCAAACCTTTATCTTTAGATATGAAATTAATTACTTTATCACTATCTCTAAGTTTTACAGGGAGCATTATAATATCCTTTTCAAATTTAAGTTTAAGAGGAGTTGCATAGTCACTTATATACTCAACAGGAAGTTTTATATCAAGCTTTTCCCAAGTACTACCTGAATCCTCAGTTCTATATACAGTTGGATTATTATCATTTTCATATCTAAATCCAACAAAACCTATCTTCTCATCTAAAAATCCTACTCCTGTAATTATTCTTGGATAAACTTCATTTGTATTTCCAATTTCATTAAAAGTTTTACCCCCATCAGTAGTTATATATATGTAACTATACTGCTTACCCATAGCGACATCAGTAGTTATAACACAATATCCAGTATCTTGGCTACTAAATCCTATAAATAAATCTCCGCCTTGGTAAGTATCCTTTAATTTGATTTTATTCCAAGTTTTACCTTTATCATTTGTAACCGTAATTAATATATCTGAATTAAAATTAGATATGAATGCCGTTTTTTTGTGGCTTATATAGTAGGCATTTTCTTTTAATTTATTATTATCAAAATCAAAAACCGAAATCAAATACTCATTAGGTATTGGAACACTTACCCAATCTTTCTGTTTATTATAGCTTAATTCCAGACCATTTGGAGTCATTTGATAATATATACCTAAATTTTTTTTAATTTCATTTTTATCTATTTCTTCTTTTATTTCACTTAAATTATCTTTTTGTTTTTGTTTATTTGAGTAATTGACTATTTCTAAGCCGTCTCTATCTACCATATTGCCTTCATCAATCAAGGTATAATTTCCATTATTATCTTTTTTGATTCTCATTTTATGATAGGATGATGTAAAATCTTTTTCACCATTTACATTTACATCTAAATCAAAATAAACCATTGCCATAAACTCATTTTTATCTCCTGCTACTATTTCTGTTTCTTTGTTTGTGTAAACTGCCTTCATCCCTTTTTCTTCGTATGAAGCTTCACCTTTTTTTGCATATTCATTAAAAAAGTTATTTGTAACATCTATTAAGCTATCCATTTCATGCTTTTTATATATTGAATAGCCCACAATAAATAAACACACCATAATAATTATTGATATTATAGCTATTATAAATTTTATACTCTTCTTCATATTTTACCTACCTTAAATATCCACTTTTTTGTTTTATTAGATTAATAAATTGATTTTTTACTTCTTTACTTTCAAAAGAATTTATGGGTATTAGTATTATAGGATCTATCTTTTGTATACAAATAACTAATACATTATCTTCTTCATAAATATTATCAATAGCCTTTATATTGTATTCAACATATGACTTTTCACCTTTATGTATAATAACATCATTCTTTACTTCTATTATTTTTGACCCTAATGTATTATTTCTTGTTTCTATTAGCTTATCAATAAACTTTTGTATGATTTTTTTAGACATTATGTTCATAAGTATTGTTGTTATTATAATTAGTGTTGCTATAATTAATATTACAGTTAAATATAATGAAATTTCTATATTGTAAAAGCTAGACATTTCATTGATAAAGTAAAAAGTGATTCCCATTAGTGCTAGCATATTTAATGTAAGTAGAAACACATCTTTTCTTAAAGTAAACTTTCTTCTTTTTTCATACCCCTTAATATAATCTTCACGATTATTTGTATATTTTATTTCCATCATATCCCCCATTTTATTAATTCTACTTCATTTTTAAAATATAATATATCATTGTAAGTCCATCTATAGCTTGTATTTTTCAATTCACATTTGCCTATGCCTTTTCCTCCATTTCTTCCTCCATAGCCAGGTCTTGTATTTTTGCAGTCATAACTCTATCTGACATAGCTCTTACGGCTGACTTTCGACCAACCAACCTCATTGTACATTTTTAAGACCATCTGCTCATTCTCTAATAATCAATTCCTTACAATATTGATACATAAAATACCCTCAAAGAAATCGTTAACACTCCCCATTTTCCTCCCCTACAATCAAATTGATAATATATAATAATTCTGAACTTTCTTATATTATAAACTTTATTGAATAATTCACCAACTAAAAATAGCTCTATGTATAAACTTATTGAGTTTATTATGGTAATTCAAGTCTCTTTTTTTCCATACAATGAAATTATTTAAAATGCTATTAGCAGTTTTTGTAATTATTATATCAATACTAGGATTGATGGGTAATTTTGAAATTCTAATTACTATTTCACTTTTAGGTATTTATTTATTGAATGGTCTTAACTCTTTAGAAAATCATAAAAATAATATAAATAAAGAAGCAATCTTTTTATTTTCATCTGAAATTTTTACTATTTTAGTACCTATTTATATACTATTTATTGGATAAAATTTATAAAAACACAATAATATTAAGTAGCCAAGGATAGATATATAAGTTTTAGCGACATTTCAAAGCATTTTTTAAGCAACTATGTCGGTGCCATGGTCGTAACGAATTTTCAGCTTTGATAGCGAAACTTATATATCTATCCAAGCGACCTACTTTAAATAATCATTTTAATTATTATTCTAAAGCTTCGACAAATTTATCTTTAGAAGAATACAAATCTTTTTTCTTATAAATAAAATACCCAATAACCCATCTTATACAAACATCAAGCCCCATAGCTACCCAGACCCACTGAATATCTAGCTTTGTAAAATATACTATAAATATAGTAAATGGAACTCTTATTCCCCATATCCCAATAGCAGATATAATCATTGGTAATTTTGTAAACCCAGAACCTCTAAGCGCTCCATTTATTACTCCACCTAAGTTACCTGCAAGTTGTATAACTCCCATAACTATTAAATATTTAGCTGATATATCTATAAGTTGGCTATCATTTGTTAATATTAACATAAGTTGTTTTGGAAAAAATATTAAAGGAATAGAAGTTATTAAAGTGATTATTATTGTAGACTTAAACAACTCCTTCATATAACTTTTACCTAATTCCTCATTTTTAGCTCCTACACACTGACCTACAAATGCTGTAGCTGCTATTGCAAAAGCATTTGATGGCATAAAAGATATAGACTCTGCTTGAAGTCCCAATTGATATGCTGCAAGAGTTACTTCCCCATAATTTAGTATTGCACGAGTTAAAATAATTGTAGATAATTGCCAAAAAGAGTTTTCAATAGATATTGGTATTCCTATTTTATATACGTTTTTAATTTGATTAATATCTGGTTTTAATCCTTTTAAGAATTCTTTTAGATTAAACTTTATTTTTTCTACCCTTTCTCCAAAATACACATATCCTTTTTTACTGTTAAACATTAAGTACATACCATAAAAACAAGCTAAAAAATATCCACTAAAAGTACCAATAGCTGCTCCTTGAACTCCAAGCTTTGGCATATTAAAGTTTCCAAATATAAATAAATATCCTATAATTATACTTGTAATATTCATGGACATAGCTATTTTCATAGAAATTTTGGCTTTATTCATAGACTGTAAACTAGATGTGCAGATAAGCATCATACTCATAAAGTATAATGACCAAGAAGAAGTTTTTAAACACTTAGATGCAATAATCATTAAATCATTACTTGGATTAAATATAGATAATACAAATTCGGTATTTAAAAATATAAATTGTTGAATGATAAAAATTAAAATGCTAAGTCCAATAATAGTCTGCTTTATTATATATTTTATTTGATTAGTATTTTTAGATCCATATGCCTGAGCCACAAATACTGCACTACCCATAGTTATCCCTCTTAAAATTGCCCAGGTTATATTAATTATTCTATTACTTAAACTGAAAGCACTTATAGATACCGGATCTAATCTTCCCATCATACCTGTTAAGCAAAATCCAGATGTCATTTGAAGTATACTTTCTATAACTATAGGAAGCACCATTATTTGTATGGTTTTTCTTATTTCACTTTGACTTATTTGAGTCTTAGCCTCCATTTTATCCCCCCAATATTAGTTTTACTTTCACTAAATATTATATCAATCTTTAATATTTATGTACTCATAGGGTGAATTTTATATTTATAATTTTATTAATATGATAAAAAATTAGATATACCAAAAGTTTTCACTTTTGGTATATCTAATTTTTTATCTTAATTCTTATTTCTTATATTCCTTCTATACCTAGTAAAGTTCATTATATCTATAGCAATAAAACTTACTCCAACTCCAATCATTATAGAACCTTTCATATAACCTGTAATAACTCCAACTAAAACTCCAATTAAAATACCCATTGCGATGTATATAGCTACCTTTACTTTTTTATTAATTTTTAATTGTATATACACCCCCATCCTTGTATATAAAAAAGCTCCTACTATAAGTCCAACTAAGGATAGTACTATGGTCTCTTGCATATTTCCTAGAGTTAATCCTATCCCTAATCCTACAAGAATACATCCAAGTGCTACCATTTACAACGCCCCTTTTTTTCTTTTTTTATATTATATGTAAATCTATTTTAAAAGTTGTTGATTTTGGTATATATATATTTATAGAAGTATTTTATATTAGATTTTAGTATGCTATACTATCTTTTATGTAAATTCAATTTTTAGGGGAGGTTTTTATGCAATTTTTAATTTTAATAATTGGGTTTGTTCTTCTTATTAAAGGAGCTGATATATTTGTTGAGGGAGCATCATCTATTGCTAAGAAATTTAATGTTCCTCCTATGCTTATAGGCTTAACTATTGTAGCTATGGGAACAAGTGCCCCTGAAGCTGCAGTTAGTATTTCATCTTCACTTGCAGGTCAAAATGATATGAGTATTGCAAATGTTGTAGGATCTAACTTTTTTAATATTCTTATCGTTCTAGGCGTATCAGCTATAATAGCTAAATTACCAGTTCAAAAGGATACTATAAAAAAAGATACTCCATTTTTAATATTTATAAGTGCATTACTTGTTGTTTTTTGTTTTGGTTTAAAACTAAGTAGATTTGAAGGACTAATACTTTTAATTTTATTTATAGTATTCTTAATAAATACGATAAAATCAAACTTAAATCAAAATAATAATGAAGTTTCTAGTGGAGAAACAGCTATAGCCATAGAAATTCCTGATTCTGATTCTAAATCTGTATCTATGCCTAAAACTTTATTAATTTGTCTAGTAGGTATAATTGGGATTGTATATGGTGGTGATTTAGTTGTAGATTCTGCATCTAGCATAGCAACTTCATTTGGTATGAGTGCTAATTTAGTTGGTCTTACAATTGTAGCTATGGGAACATCACTTCCTGAGTTTGTAACTTCTGTAATAGCTGTGAGAAAAGGTGAAACAGATATTGCAATAGGAAATGTAATAGGTTCAAATATATTTAATATATTACTAGTACTAGGATTGGCTGCTATAATCCATCCAATGGCTATAAGTTTAGTAGCTTTCATAGATACTATATTTATGACAGCCATAACAATATTACTATATATATTTATTAAGAAAAATAATTCACTTAGTAAAGCTCAAGGTATATTATTTATAATAGTATATTTTGCTTATATGACATATACTATAATGCGTTAAATAAAAAGGAATGAGTTATCTCATTCCTTTTTATTTAACACCTAATCTATCTAAAATTCTAAGATTTAAAGGAAAATTAAATTCCTTATGTTTATAGTATGATATTATTGCCATTATAAGTATAACTGCATAAATAATAGTCATTACTGGCAATAAGTAGGTTCCAATTTTAATTACACATAAAAGTAAAACTATAAGTTCGTATATTACAAAAGATATATAAAAATCTATCGCTCTTAAACCATTTCTTTTTATAAACTGAGAATCCTTTCCATATATCTTCCATGCAATAAAAGCAATTATAACTCCTACTATATTTAAAAACATAATAGCTAGTGTAATAATCATCATAATAGAACTTTCATTTTTTGTGCATCTTTTATATTCGTCCATATATCTCGTCCTTTCTTAAACTCATTACTTTATATATTTTGAACTATATATTTAAAATCGTCAATATATATAAGCATTTACTAATTAATATTATTTAGATATAATTTTTATAAGATATAAGTTGGAGGTATAATATGGCAATTGAGATGAGTATTAAAGATTTATACAATGTTGGCGAAAGTTTTGAAAGTTGTGTAGGGGGAGGAAGTAAATCTGAAAGAGCTAGAATACCTAAAAATACATCACGTATAAATTTAGATGAAGATATTTTCAATAAAATTTCTAACTATGATAATAAGGTAAAATGTTTAGTTTCAGGAGAAATTTGGTGTCCAGATTTTCAACTAAATATTTCTGTATTAAAAAAATTTGCTGATATTAATGATAACTTTGACATATCAGTTATAACTATGGGAAGAGGAAAGAAATTTTTAAGTGAAGCTTTAGGTATCGAAAAAGATAATTTCAAAGGTCCTACAATTGTTTTTTTAGATGAAAATTTTAATATAATAGGAGTATTTGAAGAAAGACCTAAGGCAGTTCTTAAATTTGAAAATTTTGAAGATGTAAAAATAGATTATTATAAAGGAAAATATTTATCAGATACAGTAAATGATTTTCTTGAAATTTTAAATATAAAATAATTAATAAAAAGTACTAGATTATTCTAGTACTTTTTCATCTATATTCATATACATATCTGATTTTATATTATTTTTAATTCTTAATTTATTATTTCTTAATATAATGCTTGAGATAGCAAGAACTATAGCTTCTGAAACAAAAGTCGCCATCCATATGCCACTTCCTCCAAATATAAAAGTCATGATAATTAAACTTAAAGTAATTACTACTAAACCTCTTCCAAGAGATACTATACTAGCATGTATAGCCTTACCTGTTGCAACACAAAAACCAGATATTATAACATTATATCCCATTATTAAATATGCTACAGATGATATTCTTAATGTTTTTACTGTATATAAAAATAAACTCATATCTGATTTATCAATAAACATAGCAACAATTTGATTTGCAAATATTATAACTAGTAAAAATGCAATTATTGAAGATTTTTTTATATAACTTATACTCATATCAAGAAGTTTTAAAACTGATCTATCATCTTCTTTTCCATAATAATAACTACATATAGGTTGAAGTCCTTGAGAAATTCCTAACATAGTTGTAAGAACTAATGTTGTTATATAACATATAACACTATAACTTACCAAAGCAGATTCACCAATTAATCTTAATATACTTTGGTTAAATAATAATATGACAACTGCTAAACTAGCTTCTGTCATAGAATCTGGTATCCCAATAAATATAATTCTTTTTATAAAATTAAAATCAAATTTAAATTTACAAAATCTAAGCTTTCCTCTTTTTCTTAAAAAATGGCTTATAAAGAAACTTACTGATAATATTCTAGCTATACCCGTTGCTAAAGCAGCTCCTTCAACTCCCCATTTAAATTGTATTACAAATATATAATCAAGAACTATATTAGTTATGGCAGCTATTATTACTCCTATGGTAGATAGGTGTGGATATCCATCACATTTAATTAAAAGTTCTAATCCATAAGATACTAAATAAAATCCAACAAACAAAATAATATTTCCCAAATATCCTTTAACTAAAGGTAATGTAGATTCTGTTGCTCCCAAAAATATGGCTATATTCTCTAAGTTAAGTAAACTTATTATCGTTATAAAAATAGATATAATAGCTAATAAAACCGTATTTAAAGTAAAATATTCACTTGCCTTTTTATTATCTCCTTTTCCTAAGGTCATAGATACTATAGTAGATGCCCCAGTTGATAGTAAAACTGATAAAGCAAATAAAGTATTTATATATGGTGTTGATATGTTAACAGCAGCCAACGCTTCACTTCCAACTCCTCTACTTACAAAAGCTCCATCAACCATAGAGTATAGTGAAAATACCCACATAGATGCTACTGATGGTATTACATATTGTTTAAATTGTGTTTTTAAATCTTTCATGTTCTCCATAATCTTCCTCTCCTTTCCACAAAGTAAATATAAACTATGGTATAATACTCAAGTCAACACTTTTTAAAATTTTTTAAATTGAGGTGGTTTTCATGAAAAGAAAGTACTATAAAACTGGAGAATTATCTAAAATATATAATTTAGGTAGAGATTCTTTAAAATACTATGAAAAGTTAGGTCTTTTAAATCCAGGTAGAGACACCAACTCTTACCGGATGTATACTATTAAAGATATTTGTAACTTAAATCTAATTAAAGAACTTAGAAGCTTAGATTTCTCTATGCAAAAAATTAAAGAATATCTAGAAAATAGAAATGTAGATACTACAAGGGAAATGTTATTAGAAGAAGTTCGATTTATTGATGAAAAATTAGAGGAATTATCATCTCATAAAGAAAGTCTACACAAGCGACTAAGTTCAATTAATAATACTGTAGAACACACTAATTTCAACAGAATAGAACTTTTATATATGCCTAAGAGAAAAGTTCTTACAGTTAATTCTAATGTTACTTTTGATGAAAACGTAGACTATTTAATTCAAAGATTAAATGAAAAATTTGATGATAAATTTTATGTATTGGGAAACAGCAACTTTGGAGCTGTATTTGATACTAAAAGTGTTACTAAAGGAGTTTTTAATAATTATAAATATATATTTTGTTTATTAGATGATGATGCCAAAAATTATGATTTTATAATTGATGAAGGCTATTATGTTACTTATACATATAAAGGAAATTATAAACAAATAAAAAAAATCCTTCCTATGTTATTTAAATTTATAGAGTTTAATAATTATACTATATTAGGCGATCCTTTAGAAATTTATAAAATTGATATATATGAAACCTCTATTGAAGATGAGTACGTTACCCAAGTTCAAATTCCAGTTAAATTACTAAGTGATATATATGATTTATAAAAAAAGGTGTATCTATTAGATACACCTTTTTTTATGGAATTAACGCGTCCATTCCAGTTATATATTTTTCTTCTTCTATTGAAGATATAGCACTTAAGTTTATATAAACTCCATCTAATATGCTTACTAATTTAGATGGTAATTCACCATTTTCATTTAATTTACCTTTTAAAAATTTATCTATAAACTCATTTGTATGATTATAATTTAATTCATACTCACTACCATCCTTCATCATGACTTTAATCACTTGATGTCAACTCCTTTGTGCTTATTTATCTTCAACCTTAATATCTATATTATCATCACTACCATCTATAACTATATGACATCCATTATATATTTGACCTGCTATTACCATCTTAGCAATCTTAGTTTCTAATACATTACCAATATATCTCTTAAGTGGTCTAGCTCCATATATAGGGTCATAACCTTCTTTTATTAAAATATCTTTTGCATTTTCTGTTATGCTAAGAGTCATTTGTCTATCACTTAATCTTCTTCTTAAATCATCTAAGAATATATCAATTATTTTTCTTATACCTTCTTTATCTAGAGGTTTAAACATGATTATATCATCAACTCTGTTTAAGAATTCTGGTTTAAATCTTCTCTTCATTTCACTCATTACAAGTTCTTTTGTAGCTTCTGTAATTTCACCATCAAATTTATCACCATCTTCTAATAAGTATGAACTACCTATATTTGAAGTCATTATGATTATAGTATTTTTAAAGTCTACTGTTTTACCCTTGTTATCAGTTAATCTACCATCATCTAGTATTTGAAGGAATAGATTAAATACATCTTCATGTGCTTTTTCTATTTCATCAAATAATATTACAGAATATGGATTTCTTCTAATAGCTTCTGTTAATTGCCCACCTTCCTCATAACCTACATATCCTGGAGGAGGTCCTATAAGTCTTGATACAGCATGTTTTTCCATATATTCAGACATATCTATTCTTATTATATTTTCTTCGCTATCAAATAAATTTCTAGCTAATGTTTTTGCAAGTTCTGTTTTACCAACTCCTGTAGGTCCTAGGAATATAAATGATCCAATAGGTTTTTTCTCATCTTTAAGCCCAGCTCTATGACGTATAACTGCATTACTTACAGCAATAACTGCATCATCTTGACCTATAACACGAGTTTTAAGTTCATCTTCAAGTCTAAGTAGTTTTTCTTTTTCACTTTCAACTAATTTAGTAACAGGTATGTTAGTCCATTTACCAACAATTTCTGCAATTTCTTCTTCTGTTACTTCTTCTTTTAGTAAAGAAGTTGAATTATCTGATTCCATTTTATCTTCTGCTTCTTTTATTTCTTTTTCAAGATTTGGTATTATACCATATTTTAATTCAGCAGCTTTATTTAAATCATACTCTCTTTCATATCTTTCAACTTCTCCTCTAGCTTCATCTAATCTTGCTTTAAGATTTCTTACATTCATAATATGAGCTTTTTCTTTTTCATATATAGCACTTAAGTCATCATTTTTAACTTTAAGCTCAGCTAGTTCATCTTGAAGTTTTTCAAGTCTTCTTTTACTTGCCTCATCATCTTCTTTTAAAAGCGCTTCTCTTTCTGTTTCTAATGTAAATATTTTTCTTCTAACAATATCAAGTTCTGTTGGAAGAGAATCTATTTCACTACGTATCATAGCACTAGCTTCATCTATTAAATCTATTGCTTTATCTGGTAAGTATCTATCTTGTATATATCTATCAGAAAGTTTAGCTGCAGCTACTATAGCACTATCGTGTATTCTTATACCATGGTGAATCTCAAATTTTTCTTTAAGCCCACGAAGTATAGATATAGTATCACTTACACTAGGTTCATCAGCTATTACTGGTTGGAATCTTCTTTCTAAAGCTTTATCTTTTTCTATATATTGTCTATACTCATCAAATGTTGTAGCTCCTATACAGTTTAATTCTCCACGTGCTAGCATTGGTTTTATTAAGTTACCTGCATCCATAGCACCATCAGTTTTTCCAGCTCCAACTATTGTATGTATCTCATCTATAAATAATATTATTTTTCCATCTGAACCTTGTACTTCTTTTAAAACTGCTTTTAGTCTTTCTTCAAACTCTCCTCTAAATTTTGCACCTGCTATTAATGATCCCATATCAAGCGCAAATATAATTTTATCTTTAAGTCCTTCTGGAACGTCTCCTCTTACTATTCTCTCTGCTAATCCTTCTACTATAGCAGTTTTACCAACACCTGGCTCACCAATAAGTACAGGATTATTTTTAGTTCTTCTTGAAAGAATTCTTATAACTCTTCTTATTTCTTCATCACGACCTATAACTGGATCTAGCTTATTTTTCTTAGCTAGATTAATTAAATTTGTACCATATCTAGCCAGTGCATCATAAGTTCCTTCTGGGTCTTGAGTTTCTACTCTTTGATTTCCTCTAACTTTTGATAATACTTCTAAGAAACTATTTTTAGTTATATTAAACTGCTTAAATATTTTTCCTATGTTTGAATGTTTTTCTAACTCTATTAAAGCTAAAAATACATGTTCAACGCTTATATATAAATCATTGAATTCCTTAGAAATTTCTTCTGATTTTATTAATACTTCATTTAACTTTCTTGTAGCTACCACACCTTGTGAACTAGCTGCCTCTCCTTGTATTTGAGGTAGTTTTAAAAGTTCAGTTTTTACACTTGCTTTTAGGCCTTCAACAGATATTCCCATTTTTTCTATTATTCTAGGTATTAATCCATCTTCCTGGTCTATTAATGCATAAAGTAAATGTATTGTATCTACTTGTTGATTATGATTTTTAACAGCTTCGCTAAAAGCATCATTCAAGCTTTTTTGGACTCTTTGTGTCATTTTATCTACTTCCATAAAAAACTCCTCCAAACTTTTAAATTTTTATGTTGGTATGATTATACCACTGTCATATTTATTTAAACAGATTTTGTCAATGTTAATATTTTCTAATTTTTCTTTAATTTAAGAAAATTATCCTTTATAAAAATAAATTTATAATTTAAATTTATTATTTACTGTAAACTATGTTATAATTCACTTAGAAAACGTTTTATTATCACTTTAGAGGAACTTACATGATAAAATATGAAAATAAAAAAATTATAAATGCAAATCCAGATAAAATCTTTAATGTATTTTTAGATAATGCTAAAGATACCTTTAAAAAAATAAATTTAAAAAATCCTATTGGATGTAAAACAACTAAAAATGTTAAAAGAGATTCTAAAGGTAAAAATATATCAACTTCCTATTTAGAAATAACGGATTTTAAAAAAGATAAAGTTTATGAGATAACTTTCACTACGGAAGGTCAAACATTTATATCTAGGTATATGTTAAATAAGCTAGATAATAATCAAACAGAGTTGGTCTCTGTTGAAAAATTTATAAATAACAATAATCCAAACAAAATACTAGACTCTATCACAAAATTCTTTTATTCATCTAAAGTAAAGAAAAGATTTAATCATATAGTTAATAATATAGAATCAAACATATAAAAAGTGGATGACTCTTTTTGAGCATCCACTTTTATGCATATATATCTGAAAATTCAACTTCTATTTTTTGAACAAACTTTTCTTTAAAACTTATTCTATCTAATATGTCTACTTTTTTACTACATATAGTATTAGGAATAGTCACTATAAACTCACTACCTTGTCCTAATTTACTTTCTACTTGAATATTACCACCATGAAGTTCTACTAGTGATTTTACTAATGATAATCCTATACCACTTCCTACCTTACTATTTACTTTTTTATTTTTTATTTGTTTAAATCTATCAAATACCTTATATATTTCACAATCTGGTATTCCTATTCCTTCATCTTTTACACTAATTTGTATATTTTCATTTAAATCTTTTATTGTAACTTCTATGTCTTTTCCTTGTCTATTAAACTTAAGTGCATTTGATAGTAAATTTAATATAATTCGTTCCATTTTATCTAAATCAAACCCAACAATTTTTTCTTCTATATCAGTATCAAATATTACATTCATTCCCTTTTGATTTGCAAAATCACTTACTGATTCACATATACTTTCAATAAAGTTTACTAAGTCATAATTTTGTGGATTAAACTCTACATTTTCATAATTTAATTTGGTCGAATCAATTAAATTATCTACTAGTTTTAATAACCTATATCCATTTTGCTTTATTATATTTAAATATCTACTATCTTTTTGATTTGTTTTATTATTCACAATTTTATATCTGTGATTTAACATTTGGACTGAACTAAAAATAAGATTTAGTGGTGTTCTTAATTCGTGTGCTATATTGGCTAAAGCTTCTGATCTAGCTTTTTCTAAATATTCTTCATATTTTTTACGTTCATTTATGTTTCTAGCAATTCCTATTAATCCTAGTACTTCTCCATTTGATGATAATAAAGGTGTTTTTATAGTCTCAAGGTGTATTACTTCGTTATTTTTTAAAGTAACTTGTTCATAATAAGTTTTAGTTGTATTAGATTCGATAACTTCTAAATCTTTAATTCTATAATTTTCACAATTTACATCGACAATAGGCAATTCATCATCACTTTTCCCTATTATCTCGCTTCGATCTAGTTCTAACAAATCCTGTGAATAACTTTTATTGCATCCTATTATCTTACTTTCTTTATCCTTATAAAATATGTAATCTGGAATTGCGTCAGCTAAGGTCTGAATTGCTCTTAAGTTATTAATTTCATTATTTTCTGTAATCCATATAATATGTCCTTTTTCAGATATTGAATTACAAGATATGTTGTACCATCCATCTAGCTTTTCTATATATATTTGTTTATCTTCCCCCACTTTTAAGGTCTTATCTACTACATTTGGAAGTATATCATTTATACTTTTTCCTAATATGTCATCAAATTTAATGTTTAATAATTTGCAAGTTTTATCATTTAAGTCTTTTATTATAAAGTCAGTAACTATTTCGTCATCATTTTTTGCAACTTCACCATACATGTATGGTGAAGGACATGTTTTTAATAATTTACTATAAATTTTAAAATCTTCCATTACCCCACCCCTAATAAAAATACTCTAATTAGATTATAGCAAATTTATATTTAGATTTCATTATCAAAATGTTAATATTGTTAATATTGTTTATACTTTGTTAATAACTCTGTGGATTATTAATTTCACCTTATTTTTTTAAAATTTAAATTTAAAATTTAATTAATTTTCGTCATATGAAATCATTTTCTTGCCATATTTTTTACTATATATGTAATAAATTAACTCCTAAAGCTTTATTTTTTTCCCAATTTGAATTAAAATTATAAATAATAGTAATTATATAATAATAATAAAAATTTAATAGATAAAGAGGTAACGAATATGTCAAATGAAAATAAGTCATCAAACTTCATAAGAAACATAATAGTTAATGATTTAGAAACTAAAAAACATGATACTATCATAACTCGTTTCCCTCCAGAACCAAATGGTTATTTACATATCGGACACGCTAAATCTATATGTTTAAACTTTGGTTTAGCTGAGGAATTTAAAGGAAACGTAAACTTAAGATTCGATGATACAAATCCTGTAAAAGAAGATGTAGAGTATGTAAACTCTATAAAAGAGGATGTAAAGTGGTTAGGATTTGATTGGACTAACTTATACTTTGCTTCTAACTACTTTGATGAAATGTATGAAAGAGCCGTTTTACTTATAAAAAAAGGTAAAGCTTTCGTATGTGATTTAAATGCAGAACAAATGAGAGAATATAGAGGTTCATTAACAGAACCTGGAAAAGAAAGTCCTTATAGAAATAGAACTGTTGAGGAAAATCTTGATTTATTTGAAAGAATGAAAAACGGAGAATTTAAAGATGGAGAAAAAGTATTAAGAGCTAAAATAGATATGTCTTCTCCTAACATAAACTTAAGAGACCCTGCAATATATAGAATATCTCACTCTCACCATCATAATACTGGTGATAAGTGGTGTATATACCCTATGTATGCATTTGCCCATCCAATAGAAGATGCTATAGAAGGAATAACTCACTCTCTATGTTCTTTAGAGTTCGAAGATCAAAGACCTTTATATGATTGGGTTGTAGCTGAATGTGAAATGCCTAAAGTTCCTCGTCAAATAGAATTTGCCAGATTAAATCTTACAAATACTGTTATGAGTAAAAGAAAACTTAAGCAACTTGTTGATGAAGGTGTAACTGATGGTTGGGATGATCCTCGTATGCCTACTATAGCTGGTCTAAGAAGAAGAGGATATACTCCAGAAGCTATAAGAAACTTCTGTAATGAAATAGGAGTTGCTAAAGCAGATTCTACTGTTGATAGCCAAATGTTAGACTATTTTGTAAGAGAAGACTTACAACCTAAAGCTCCACTTGCTATGGGTGTATTAAAGCCTCTTAAGTTAGTTATAACTAATTATCCTGAAGGACAAGTAGAAATGCTTGAAATAGAAAACAATGCTAAAGATGAAACTAAAGGAAAGAGATTAGTTCCATTTTCTAGAGAAATATATATAGAACAAGAAGACTTTATGATAGAGCCAGTTAAAAAGTACTTTAGATTATTCCCTGGTAATGAAGTTAGATTAAAAGGTGCATACTTTGTTAAATGTAATGACTTCATAACTGATGAAGATGGTAATGTTACTGAAATTCATTGTACTTATGACCCAGAAACTAAGAGTGGTTCTGGATTTACTGGACGTAAAGTTAAAGCTACAATTCACTGGGTAGATGCTAACTCTGCTGTTCCTTGTGAGTTTAGATTATTCGAGCCATTAATATTAGATGATGCTCCAGAAAATGAAGGTAAACACTTCTTAGAACAAATTAATCCAAATTCACTTGAAATTGTTCAAGGTCTTGTGGAAAAAACTGCTATAGAAAATGCTAAGCCTCAAGATAAGTTCCAATTTGTAAGACATGGATTCTTTAATGTAGATGATAAATATACTACTGAGGACAAATTAGTATTTAACAGAATAGTTCCTTTAAAAAGCTCATTTAAGCCTAAAAAGTAATTAAAAGCTCCCTATAGGGAGCTTTTTTATATCTCAAATGTTGAATTATCTATGAATTTTATATCTTTATCTAAAGCTTTTATCTCCTCAACTAATTTTAATAATGCTAAATCCTTTTTCTTAGCTTCTATCATAATATCAAAATTTCTATTACTATTTTCTTTCATTAAGTATATAAAATCCATAAAACTTTTGCTATCTATAAAATCTGCATGTTTTCTATCCTTGTCAAATTCCTTGGGGCTTGAAAAGTGAATCTTTGGAGGTAATTCTTCATCCTTCCACGTATCAAAAACCTCATTTATTATATCGCTTAATTTTTCTCCATCATTTTTACATATATGGTGATGAACATCTAAAACCATAGGTAATTTTGTAAACTTACATATATTAAGTACATCTCTAGCACTAAATACTTTATCATCATTTTCTAAAATTAACCTACTTACAACCTCTTTAGGAAAATACTTTAAATTATTTATAAATCTCTTAATACTTTCTTCTTTTCCACCTTGTGAACTACCTATATGAATTACCATTTTCCCATTTTTATAATTGATATCATCAAACAATTGACTTTGAAATTTTAAACTTTTTATAGTGTTTTCTACAACCTCATCTCGTAAACTATTTATTACATTAAACTGATCAGGGTGCGTATCAATCCTCATATTATTATCTTTTATAAGTTTGCCTATATACTCAAAATCTTTTTTGAAATACTTTCTATATTGAAAATTTACTTCTGGATGTGTCCCTAATGGAATTAAATTAGATGTAATTCTATAAAAATGTATATTATTTTCAATATTATATCTTAAAATTTTTTCTAAATCTTCTATATTCGATCTTGTAACTTCTTTAAGTTTATTTATTTTATCTATATTACTATTTAATTTAGTATATCTAGCGTAAGTTAATGTGCTTGATGAAGTTACCTTTGGTAAATTTAAAGCTATAGCTACATATCCTAGCCTTACCTTCATATAATTCTCCTTTCAAATACAAATTTATAGATTTAGCTTTTCCTTTAAAGCCAAGATTATTACAAAAAAGACCCCTATAAATTTATAGGGGTCTTTTTTATTATACTAAATATTTATTTACTATTTCATTTACTTCATTTTCATTTTGAGCTAAATATTCATAAAACTCTAAGTTAGAGTTTTCTATTGCTTTTGACATATCATATAAGAAGTTTGGCACATCTTTTCTTAATATATCTCCATATATTTTACCTAACTTAGTTTTATCTTCTCCTACGCATCCTCCCATATGAAGTTCAAATGCATCTTCTGTTTTATCATTAACTCTTTTTTTCTTACCAGCAAATCCTATAGGAGATACTTGATGTGTTGAACAAGAGTTAGAACATCCTGAAATGTGTATTCTTGGTAAAGTATCACTTGTATATTTTTGCTCTTTTAAATAATCTATTATTTCTCTTAAAGTATCTTGGCTTTCTGCTATACCCATCTGACAAATAGGTACTCCTATACATGCTGTACTTTGTTCTATTTTGTATTTTCCAGTCATGTTTTCAGTTAAATCTAAAACTATTTTAGCTTCTTCTCCATTTAAATTTCTTATATAAAATCCTTCACTCATAGCAAGTCTTATTTCTATATCATCCATATCTTTTACAGTATCTATTATTTTATCTAAATCTGATACTTTTAATTGTCCATTTACTGGATGAACATAAACTGCATATAACCCATTTTGTTTTTGACTAAATAATCTATTATTTTTTATATTAGATTCTATACCCTTTTTATTATATTCTTTAGGAGTTAAATCTAAATCTAAATTACATTTTTCCTTAACTTCTTTTAAGTGTTTTTTATAGCATTCTATTAAAGCTTCTTCTCCCATTTCCATAAGTATATATCTTGTACGAGCTTTGTTTTTATTTTCATAATTACCTTTTTCTATAAATAAATTAGTCATAGCTTCTACATGATATAGTACATCTTTTGGCTCAACTAGTTCATCAAATTCAGCACCTTTTATAGGGTTTTTACCCATTCCACCAGCTATAAATACTCTAAAATAATCTTTTCCATCTTTTTTTACTGCTAAGAATCCTAAATCATTTATAGTAGCATTTGCTGCATCTTTAGGTGAACTAGAAAATGAAACTTTTAATTTTCTAGGTAATTTATAAGTAGTTATCTTACTCATAAAGTGTTCATTTACTTTTGTTGCATAAGGTGTAACATCAAATGCTTCTTCTGGATCAACTCCTGATAAAGGTGATATAGCAACGTTTCTTGGGAAGTTACCACCTCCACCTCTAGTGTACATATCCTTATGTATACCTTCTTCCATTATGTCACAAACTTCATCTATAGTTAATCCATGAAGTTGTATTGCTTGACGAGTAGTTAAATGTATTTGCTCTAAATTGTATTTATGTGAAAAATATTGAACTAACTTTAATTGTTCTAAATTTAAAATTCCTGATGCAACTCTAAGTCTTATCATAAAGCTTTGTCCATCACGTTGAGCGTAAACTCCCATACCTCCAGAAGCATGTTTAAAATCCATCTTAGACATTTCTTTTTCTAAAAACTTATGCCCTTTTTCTCTAAACGCTGGAATTTCATCTAATAATACTTGTTTATAACTTTCCATATTGTGTCTCCTTTTCTAATGAAATAAAAGTATTCTTCCTGTATTTTTATTTTATGACATTTTTCTACAAATTAGAAATTGATTCTTTCTATTATAATCATTATATTTTTCAATGATTATAATATTTACATACTAATAATACTCTACTTATCATTTTATAAATTTTCACTTTATCTTATATATTTACCCAAATTTATAAGATTATAAATAAAAAAGCGATCTTTTTAATTTATTAAAAAGATCGCTTTTAAACTATTTTTTATAAACTCCCCAGAAAGTCTCAATTGTTTCATCTTTTGGAGGTTTTGTAATTTTAGACACTATAATAAAAGAAATTAGTGATATTAATAAAGGAAGAACTATAGTGTGCATTCCAAATGGTCTTGGCCAAACATAGCTAAATAATATATATGTTGAAATACCACTTACTATAGATGCTATAGCGCCACTTGCATTTGCTCTTTTCCAATATAGACCTAAGACAATTGGCCATAAAAATGTAGCTATTATTCCTGCATTTGCATATAAATTTAGCCATACTATTAAATCTGGTGGTTTTATAGCTACGATATATATAATTATACCTAAAACTGTTGTAACTAATAAACTTATAGTAGCAGTTTTTTTAGCATCTTTTTTTATTTTAGGATTTATGTAATTAGTATATATATCATTTACTATAGAACCAGAAGCAACTAATAGTTGAGAATCTACAGTTGACATTATTGAAGCTAGTGGTCCTGCTAAAACTATACCTGCTATTATAGGGGGAAATAATTGAGTAGTTATAGTTGGAATAACTAAATCTCCAGATTCAATTCCCGTAACTAAAGTTCTAGAAAAAGCGCCTACTAAATGCATTCCTAAAAGTAATACCATAGATACTATAGTTCCATATTTTATTCCATCATGTAAACTCTTAGTATCTTTATAGCTCATTGCCCTTTGAGATACAGATGGTATCCCAACTACCGCAAAGCCAACTAAAATCCAAAAAGATGTTGCCCATGCCATACTCATATGACCTGGAGTTACCCCAAAAGGTGTAATAAGCCCTTCATTTATATTTTGCATATTATTTACAATGCTCTCTACTCCTCCACCGGCTATTAATGTTCCTATAAATATTGCAATTGTTGCAATAGTCATTATTACCCCTTGTATTGCGTCTGATATAGTTACAGCTCTAAATCCACCTATTACTGTATGTACAATTACTGTTATTCCAAAAGCCGTAAGAGCTAATTTATAATCAATTCCAATAGCTCCTTGTAAAAGTCTTGCAGCTCCTACCCATTGTGCTGCCATAGCTGCTATAAAAAATACTACTATAGATATAGATGTTAATATAACAACTGAATCGGACTTATATCTTTCTCTTAAAAAATCAGTTATTGTTACTGCATTTATTTTTCTGGATATAATTGCAAATTTTTTACCAAGTACTGCAAGAGTAAAATAACCTGTTGGCATTTGAGCCATAGCTAAAAATACCCATCCCAATCCTTGAGTATAGGCAGTTCCAGGTCCTCCAATAAAACTTCCTGCACTTAAGTAAGTTGTAACCAATGTCATAGCTAAAACAAATCCACCTAAATCTCTTCCGCCAGTCATATATTCATCCATAAATCCTTTTTCCCCGGCAGCTTTATTTTTAGCTCTATTTACAAATTTCATTGAATAAAAACCTACTACAAACACAACTATAAAGTATATTATAATAGGAATTAAAACTTGAAAGTTTACAGATTTCATTATTTATATTCCTTTCTATATTCTTTTAACTCATCCTCACTTAATCCATCTAATGACATATTTTTAAAAAATTTATTTATCATTATAACAGTTAATATAGAAAACAGTATTCCTCCTACTATACAACTCATAAAAAACCATGCTGGAAAACCAAACATATATGTATATTCTGATACTGGTTTTGATCCTAAACCATAGCCAAACCCGAACCACCATATTAAATTGACTATTCCTAGGACTAATCCCATTATAGCCTCTTTATTACATTGTTTATATCTAGGATCTTCTTCAAACTCTTTTCCTTTTTTCGTCATATAGTATATCTCCTTTACTCATATTTACTTATTTAATATATCCAAAATAAACTTTTCCTATTTTAGAAAATTATTCAAGTATACAATATACATTAAAAATATACCTCATCCGTAAGAATATGTCTATAAAATCTTAAAAATTCTCTAAATTCATATTAAAATTAAACATAAAAAAACTTGCAAAATTAAAATTTTGCAAGTTTTTTTATTAACAAGTGGCTCCACCTACAGTATGTAATTGAGCTTCTAATATTTCTTCTTTTCTTTCAAGTATTTCACTTCCTAAGACTTGAACTTCTATATCTTCAACCCCTATTCTATCTATCATATCTCCAAAACGTTCTCCGGTTTTACCTTGTTCTCTATATATAAGAAGAGTTTTTTCTAATATACTTATCATTTCTTCTTCACTATGTATTCCTGATATAGGAGTTCCTGGTCTTGAAGCTTTCCCCCATTTACCTCCTAAGTATATCTTTAAACCTTTTTTTCCTTCGTCAATTGCATCAAAGTGGCATTTTCCTATACATAACCCACAGTTATTGCATTTTTCTCTATCTATAAAAGCTTTACCATCAACCATACTTATAGCTCCTACTTTACAAGTATCTTTAGGAGCACATTTTTTACATCCTGAACACATATCTTCATCAAAATCTGGTACAAACTGTCCTATCACTCCAAAATCATTTAAGCTAGGTTTTATACAGTTATTTGGACATCCTCCCACTCCTAATTTAAATTTATGCGGTAATTTTACATCATACCATTTTTCATAAAACTCCTTATGAAGTTTAGTTCCTATTCCCTGCGTGTCACAAAGTCCAAATGTACAAACTGTACCTTTGCATGGAACTATAGGTCTTACTCTAGATCCTGTACCTCCTGAAACTAAATTGTCTTTTTTTAAATGTTCTTTAGTATTTTCTATATCTTCATATTTAATTCCAGGTATTTCTAAAGTAAGTCTTGATGTTAAAGATATATCTCCACTTCCATACTTCTTAGCTATTTCTGCCACATTTATTAATTGATCTGCAGTTATAGCTCCATTTTCAGTTATAACTCTACAAGAAAAATGTTTTCCATCATTATTTGATAAAAATCCTTGTCCCTTAACTTCTTTTCTCATTGCATCTGTTATTTTCATAATTAATTTACCCCCATTTCAGTGTTTATCTCTCTGTTTAAAGCTAATCCACCTTCTAAAATTTGTATATCTTTATATCCAAAATGCTTCATTCTATTATATGCTAAGTAAGCTCTTTTCCCTCTAGCACAAACCAAAAGAATTTTATCATCGTAATCAAAACCATCTAACTTTCCATTTAGTGTTGCTAAGTCTATAAACGGTATGCCTTCTAATTGAGATGTTTTATTTACATCTGCTAACTTATAATCTTCTTGATTTTCAATGAAATCATTGTATCTTACTATTTTTACAGCTCCATCAAGTTTATTTAAAAGTACATTTGCCACATGCCCTAATGGGTGTATAGCTGTTGAAAAAGGTGGAGCATATGCTAAATCTAGATTTTGTAAATCACTTATTGTAGCATTAAAAGTTATTGCCGTTGCAACTATATCTATCTGTTTATCGACATTACCTTCTCCAAATATCTGAGCTCCTAATACTCTTTTGCTGTTTTTATCTGCTATAAGTTTAATAATTATCATTTTAGAATCTGGATAATAATGAGCTTTATCATCTATTGGAACTATAACGCTCTCTACTTCATATCCTGAATCTTTTGCATCTTTTTCAGTTAGTCCAGTTCTTGCTGCATTTAAATTTAATAGTTTCACTATTCCAGTTCCTAATACTCCGTTAAATGGAGTTTTTTCTCCACTTATAGTTTTAGCAACACATCTCCCTTCTTTATTTGCAGATGATCCCATCGGAGACCATGTAGGCTTTCCGCTTAGTATATTTTTTACTGTTACACAATCACCTACTGCATATATATCTTCATCATTAGTTTGCATATATTCATTAACTTTTATAGTTTTATTTGTCTCTAATGCTAAGCCACAATCACTTGCTATCTTTGTATTAGCTCTTATACCAACAGCCATTACTATCATATCTGCTTTCATAGCTCTTTTATCTGTTCTTACTTTCTTTACTTTATTATCTCCCTCTATAGAAATTAATCTTTCTCCAGTTAAAACCATTATCCCATTTTCCATTAATTCATCTTCAACATAAGAACATACCTCATCATCAAAACCTGGCATTATGTGGTCCATAGCTTCAACTAAAGTCGTTTTAACTCCCATTTCATGAAGGTTTTCAGCAACTTCAAGTCCTATAAACCCGCCTCCTACTACCACAGCTCTTTTTATATTATCAGTTTCAACAACTTCACGAACAGCTATAGCATCATTTGGAGTTCTCATATAATAAACACCTTCCAAATCTATTCCTTCTATAGGTGGTTTTACTGGGTCTGCACCTGTTGCTATAACCAATTTATCATAATTAAATTTAACTTCTTCATTATTATTTAAATTTATTGCATTTACTATTTTTTTATCTCTATCTATAGATAAAGCTTCTACTCCTGTTTTAACTTCTACTTGAGTTAAATCAGAAAAACTCTTCGGAGTATTTACTATCAAATCTGATTTATTTTCTATAACTCCTCCAACATAGTATGGAAGTCCACATCCTGCATATGAAATATTCTCTCCCTTAGTTATAAGAGTTACATCTAAATCTCTATTTTCACGTTTTAGTTTTGCAGCTGTTTTAGTTCCCGCAGCAACTCCCCCAATTACTAATACTTTCATATTACCCCTCCAAAAATTTATACTAATTATATTTTTAACAATTTCTATTTAACTAAAGTGTATCAACTGTCTAGTATAATGTAAAATTATAAAATCTTATTGATTTATAAATTTAACTTATAGTACACTTTACTTATCAAAAGTGTATTGGGGGATACTATGATAGATTTTAGATTAAAAACATTTATAGACTTATGTGAAACTAAAAGTTATACAAAAACGGCAAAGAGACTATGTATTACTCAGCCTGCCGTTAGTCAACACATCAAATATATAGAATCTAAGTATAATATAAAATTATTTGATTACATAGGAAAAAATTTAACTCTAACTAAGCTAGGTCAAGACTTTTTAAATAACATTTTAAAGTTAAAAACCATGTCTTTATCTATTGAAAATGATTTAAAAAATTCAAAATGTATATCTAAATCTTTATCATTTGGCGCAACTCGTAGTATTGGTGAATTTGTTATGCCAAATATTATAAAAAATTATTTAAAAGATTGTCCAAATGCTAATTTATCAATGGTTGTCGATAATACAAAAACATTACTGGATATGCTAAAAAAAGGTGTTTTAGAATTTTGTTTTATTGAAGGTCATTTTAATAAAGCAGATTACGAAACTCACTTATTTAGTTATGAAGATTTTATTTTTATTGCTTCTCCAAAAAATCATCTTGCTAAAAAATCTAATTTATCTATCGAGGATTTATTTGGAGAAAATTTAATTCTTCGAGAGCAAGGTTCAGGTAGTCGAGATATATTTGAACTTTGGCTTTATGAACAAAATTATTCTAATAAAAATTTTAACTCCCTACTCCAAGTAGGTAATATTAATTTAATAAAAGATTTGGTAAAAAATAATTTTGGCATATCTATAATTTATAAAGTTGCTGTAATGGATGAATTAGAAAAAAATGAATTGATAATGCTAGATATAAACTCTATGAAATTATCTCATGAATTTAATTTTATATATTTAAAAGATTCTATATTTGCTTCAGAATATGTGGATTTCTTTAATAAAATAAATAATTTTTAAATAACTTAACTCCTGTTTATTCTTACGTTTTAAAAGGCTTAAATTTGCATTTTTATTTATTTAATTTTTTAAATTTTTAAAAAACTTGTTGCAAAAACCTTTTCCTTAGCACTATAATTCAAATCAAGAGCTAGATAAATATTTAATTAACAATATTTATTTTTTAGGGGGGATTTTATGTCGACAGGAATGTTGATGGGATTAGGAGCTTGTGTAATTTTAGCTAGTATTTCTACATTTTTAGGTAATCTTCAACATATAGTGGGTGCTCCTATGATAGGTTTGTTTCTAGGTGCTTTACTTGGAAATATAAAACCTGCGAAGGGAGACTATAAAAAAGGAACTACATATGCGGCAAAAAAACTTTTAAAGTTTGGTATTATTTTAGCCGGTGCTACACTTAACTTTAATGCAATAATTCAAACTGGAGGAAATGCACTTCCACTAATTATTACAAATATATGTATATCATTCTTAACTGCCTTATTAGTTGGTAAAGCTCTCGGAGTTTCTATTAATACAAGAAGATTAGTTGGCTCTGGTACTGCTATATGTGGAGGTACTGCTATAGCTACTGTTAGTCCAATAATAAATGCAAATGATGATGAAATGGCTTATGCTTTAACAGCAATATTTTTATTTGATGTTTTCGCAGCTCTAGCATTTCCATTTATAGCTAATAGCTTAAACTTAACTCCAGATCAATTTGGTTTACTTGCTGGTACTGCTATAAGCGATACTTCTAGTGTGGTTGCCGCCGGTGATACTTTTGCAAAACTTGTAGGTGTATCTTCAGCTGCTGAGTTACCAGTTATAGTTAAACTTACTAGAACTACTTTCTTGGTTGTAGTAGCTATTGTATTTACGATAGTTGTTGTAAATGAAAAAAGAAAAGAAGCTCAACTTGTAAGCGCAAACGCTTTAGGCGATTCATCTAGTGAACCTAAGAAATCTTTTGGAAAAATAGTTATGGATGTATTTCCTTGGTTTATACTAGGCTTTTTAGGCATGGCTATCCTAAATACATTTGGAGTTTTTCCTGAATCAACATCTCCATTTTTCAAAAAAGGTTATAAATTCTTGGTAACTACTGCTTTAGTAGGTGTTGGTTATAAAATAAATATAAAAGATTTATTTACAAAAGGTGCAAAGCCTATGATTTTAGGTGGTATAACTTGGTGTTCTGTTGCAATAGTCGCTATGGGATATGTGCTTATATTAATGTAAATTTTTAATATATTTTTTAAGGGATGACAAAAGTCATCCCTATCTTAATTTATTTTCTAAAGTTAACTGTTCTAACATTATCTTGATTATTTTTATTTATATTTTTAGATAAACTTCCTTCTTTTAATCCAAGTAATTCTTCTACATCTTTTGGATATATACTAAGGCCATAGTTAGCTAAATTATTCATAAATAAACCTTCATTCATAATTTTACTTTCAATTAGCATATCAAATGATTTTTTAAGTAACATTGGATTAGTAGATTTTATATTGTCATCTAATGGCTCTTTTTTAGACCATCCTTTTTTATCCATCTCATTCATTAAATACATATACTTTTTATAACTTACTTTACCTAATTGATATCCTCTAAGAATCATAGCCCAAACAGGAACTATCCATTTTTTCTTTAATTCTATATAATCTTCTAATTCATGTACTCCTTCTAAATCAGTTAAAAAACTTTCTCTTGGCATTAAGAAAGCACATGCAAATTCATCTTTAGAAAACTTTTTAGATTGTATATTAGTTTCGGTTGATACTATATATGCTAATTCATATGCCAAATCATAGTTTCTTATAGGTGCTGATTTTCTATCATTTCCTAAAGAAATAAAGTATCTTGATTCTTTATCTATACTTTGTTTTTGACTAAATGCTAGTGCTCCCTTTTTGTCAATATTCGTCGCCGATATGAAAATTCCATTTATTTCAAGTAAAGAAACCATATTTCCTATTGGTCCATCTCCCAGGTTAAAATAATTTCTTACCTTTTCTGCCAAATCTTCAATATCATCATTTTTATTTAAATTGTTAGGTAAATTCATTTCAGGAAAGCTTATATATCCTTGTATGAATTTAAGTAATCTATGAGTCATTACTAATTTTTCTTTAAAGGCTATGTCATCTACTCTAGGTAATGTAGATTCGGTTCTAATATGTGTATTTTCAACTACTACATTATTATCATCACTTTGACTAAAGTAATCTTTTGGAAAATTTAAAGCATTAGCTAATTTCATTTCATTTTCTAATGTTGGTTTATATTTATCACTTTCAAAAGCCAGTATATCCTTCTTATTTATTTTTGTTTCATTTGCTAAAACATCTATAGTTTTACCTCTATAAACCCTAGCATTTTTTAGTTTTTTTCCGTTAAAAATCTTTTTGCTCATATTTTCTACCTTTCTTTTACTTCAGTAAGTCTAATATTTCATCATTTGATAAACTCTTAAGTGTTGCTGAATCTGACAATTCATTACTTATTATATCATCTATTAGCTTTATTTTCTCTTCTTGAAGCTTAATTATCTTTTCTTCTATTGTTCCTTTTGCTATTAACTTAATAACTTCTACAACTTGTTTTTGCCCAAGTCTGTGAGCTCTATCACTAGCCTGATTTTCAACTGATATGTTCCACCATGGATCAAAGTGAATAACAGTGTTTGCTGAAGTTAAGTTAAGCCCTGTACCTCCAGCTTTTAGTGATATTAAAAACACTTTTTTGTTATTATTTTCATTAAATTCATTTACTAATTTAATTCTATCCTTAGCTGTAGTTTGTCCATCTAAATAATTATATTCTATTTTTTCTTTATCTAACTTAGATGCTATATTTTGCAATACACTTGTAAATTGTGAAAATACTAATAATTTATCATTATTTTCAATTCCATCTTTTAATAACTCTATACAAGCATTGATTTTTGAACTTTTCCCTTTATAATCAGTTACGATTATACTTGGATCTAAGCATAATTGTCTAAGTTTAGTTAAATAAGATAATACTGTTATTTTATCATTACTTTCATATTTATCTTGAAGTTTTCTTTGAATTTCGTCTACATAAGTTTTATATATTTTTCTTTGTTCTTTACTTAACTCAACAAGAAACTTTTTTTCTATTTTATCTGGTAGTTCTTTTATAACTTGTTTTTTAGTTCTTCTTAATATAAAAGGTTTTATAAGTTTCTTTAATCTTTTAATATTATTTTCATCTCTTATAAAGATAGCATTGAATTTAGTCACATTGTATAAATATCCTGGCATTATAAAATCAAAAATCGACCAAAGTTCTAATAAGTTATTTTCTATAGGAGTTCCCGTAAGTGCAAATTTACACTTTGATTTAATGCCTTTAACTGAATCCGTTGTTATAGAAGTTGGATTTTTAATATTTTGAGCTTCATCAATAACCATATAGTCAAAGTTTATCTCTTCGTATTTATTAAAATCATTTCTTAATGACCCGTAAGTAGTTAATATTACATCAAATTTTTCAAGTTTGTCAATTATTAATTCTCTTTCTTTTTTACTACCATGTGCTATACCTATTTTTAAACTAGGTGCAAATTTTTCAAACTCACTTTTCCAATTATGTATAAGAGATGTAGGCGTTACAACAATACTTTTACTTTTATTTTTTGATAATAAAAAAGTTATCGTTTGAAGAGTTTTACCTAACCCCATCTCATCAGCTAATATACCACCAAAACCACAATAATCTAGAGTTTTAAACCAATTAAATCCTTCTTGTTGATAATCCCTAAGATTAGCTTTTAAATTTTTTGGAATTTCATAGTTTAAACTATCTATATTATTGAATTTATCTAATATTTTTTTAGTATTTTCTATTCCTTCTATATATGGGATCTTATTTTCAGTTAAAAGTTCATTTATGTACATAGCTTTACTTTGATGAATTTGCATCTCTTTTATGCTACTTGTAAAACCTAATGTTTCCATAAGTTTAAATATCTCTTTAGTTTCATCTTCTTCTAAATTAATAAAATTTCCATTTTTTAATTTATAAAATCTTTTATTAGCCTTAAATGCTTTTAATATCTCTTTGTACTCTATTTTATCTACTTCTTCTATTTTAAACTTAAATTCTAAATAATGATTTATTTCTTCACCTAAGCCTACTTTTATGTTTGATGCATTATATACTTTTTTTTCTTTAAATTTATCTGAATAATAAACTTCACCAATATTTTTAAGCCTATTAATCTCTTTACTCAAAAAGTCATATAATTGATTATCTCCTCCTCTAAACACATACTTATCTTTATATTTTTCAAAATAATTTGTATATAGTCTGTATATAGCGTCTTCTTCTTTTTCAACATCTCTAATTACAAATTTACCTTCATCTTCACCTTCATAGTATAGTTTCACATCACAAACTATCTTAGAATCTTCTAAATCAAAGTAATATTTTACAATTAAATTTTTTGTTATATTGTTTATTATACTTTCATCTATATTTACATTACTTGATATATCTTTGATTTTAGGTATTAAATTTGTTAAGCATTCACTTATTTCTTCTTTTTCAAACTCTATACTCTTATATTCATTTAAAATCTCATACAGTTTTTTATAGTAAACTCCATTTATATCTGACAGGATATATATGTTTTCCTTATAAAAAACTACATCTCCTTTATTTGATAATGGTATAGGTAGGTCTTCTTTATTTGATATAATTATTTTATTTTCTTCTTTTCTTATATCTAAATTTAAAGGAATATCTCCTTCTATAATTTGTGGTTTATATGTTTTTCTATCAAAATTAAAAGTAAATTCCTTGTATATTAAACACTTCATAAGTCTTTTAAGTAAGCTAGAGTTAAGAATCATATATCTATTTTTTCTAGCATTTATATTATCAACTAAACTTAGTCCATAATCTTCTATAAACTTAGCTAATTTTTCATCATCTTCAAAATAGCTACTTTTAGGATCGTACATAAAATCTCTTCCATAAACTATACTTTTTCCTTCTACTCTAGAATTAGCAAATTGTCTAAAGTCTTTAATTGTATACATTTTGTAATTACCAATTTTAAATTCAACTTCTAATGTATCATTTAAATAACTTGTTATATCTACTTCTAAATTAACTTTTTCTTTTGGAATTGGCTTAAAATAATTCAATAAATCCTTATTTATAAAACTAGTATTAATTTTTGGTTTAGTTTTTTCTTTTACATCTAAAGTTTTTAGTTTTAGATTATCTATAACACTAGATTTTAATTCATCTATGCCTTTTAAAGTAATTGCTGCTATATGTTTACATATAAATTCATTGTCTAATGTGGTATTTTTATTGAAATCTTCACAAGTACATCCACAACTTATAATATTCTTATTATCAATATCTATAATTAAAAAACTATCATAAACTTCTCTTTGGTACTTTGATGCTATATTTCCATAAAAGCTAATTTTTCCATCTTCCTTAAAATAACTGCTTTCTTCTATGTATCCTTGTTTATAATAGTCCTTTGCCCTATCTAATCTATATTTATCTGTATTTTTTAATAATACTTCATTTGCTATTTTAAAATCCATCTACTCACCTAATTTCTTTTAAATCGTAACCTTTATTATATATTTTTTAATAAAAATAATAAAGGCTATAGTCTAATATTTTTAAACTATAGCCTTTATTTTCATAATTTAATTTTATTCATGTATTGACTTTTACAGTCAATGTATCCATTTATAATATTTTTAACTGTACTGCCAACTATAAACATAACCACTATATTTACCATTTATTATAAGTAAAACTTACTAAAAAATAAACTATACTGACCTTTATATATAAGCATTTTTAAATTTATCTAATTATTATCATTTCATGTCCATAAATTTTATCAACTTTAAACTTAATTTTATTATCTTCTTTTATAAAATCTATATTTTCCTCATCGTTGTATTTTCTAATACTACTTATATCAAAATTATCTATTTCTAAATTAAATTCAATATTAAATAAAGGTATTATGTCTTCTATTGTGTAAATATCTTGAGATTTTTTTTCTGTTATATAGTGAAGTATATGTAAAATATATCCTTCTTTATCTAAATCTTTTTGAATTGTAGTTAGTATAGTGGATGGACCATTATGACTTACAAGCTTATTTCCTATAAGTAAATTAATTGCATCTTTTATAATCTCTTTACACCACTTAGCTCCATTTTTTCTATATATATTAAATATGGGATGTGCAAAATATAATTTATCGTTGTATATTGTAGCTGTTGGATTCCCTATTTCTTTACTTGATGGTGAATGTTGATGTGAACAAAACTTATTATCTTCTCCTCTATTGAAATAAGGCTTCATTGTATTTAATACAATTGAAGATTTACAAGTACTTATATCAATTTTTCCTAAGTACATAACAAATTCTTCTTTAGGTAGATTTTTACCTATTATGTCATTTGGTATTATAAAATCACGATCATATTTGGATTTTCCTAATCTTTTATTTCCAAAGAAATCTATTTCTTCATCTAAATCTAAACTATCATATGTTCCAATTACTTTTCCACCATTTTTAACATAATCTTCTAACTTTTCTTTTAATTTATAACTTCCTTTTATTTCATCTGGTATTATAATTAATTTATATCTGCTAAAATCAATGTTCATATCAATTACATCAAACTGATACGATAATTCTTGAAGCATTCTAACAGCACCTATTAGGGCTTGTGATGTTTTATTTGTATTGTTAAAGGCTTCTGGTGTTAGTACTCCTATCTCAGATATAACCTCTATATTTGATAAATATTGTTCTTTTTCTTTTACTGATTTATATACTTTTCCTATTAAGTCATACGCAGATTTTGATAGTTCTCCGCTTGGATGAAGTTGGTCTCCTATTGAGCATTTACATCCTTGAGCTAGCATATTAAAGCATTCAAATTCTAATGCAGCTTGATTTTTCAAGGAATGAAAGTCGCCCCAATAAGTGTGAAATTTGCCTGTCATGCCTAAAATTTCTTTTCCTAAAAGCCTTGAAAATCTTACAGTTGTAGGAAAATGATCGTATCCCCAGCCTCCACTTGGAAGTGATTCTAATTCTAAATGGGTAAATGAATCTAATGAATCCCAAAATTTAGGTCCTATATGAGAACTATTATAAAAAATTGTTGCATCTTCTACTTTATATTTTATCAAATTTGTTATTTCATTTCTAAATTCATTTAACATTTGATTTGAGTAAGCCATTCTTTCTTCTTTAATATTGATATCTATATTTAAACTTTTCATTTTTTCTTTACAATAATCGCAACAGCAATCTACTGCAAATAAAATATCCATAAAAAATCCATCTATATTTTTTTCTCCAACGGATTCAATTATATCAATTATATGTTTCTTAAAATACTCTCTATATGGTGAATTTAAGCATATTGTGTCATAAAAATGTGGTTTTTCTACATTTTGAGTGCATATAACGTCTCCATTAACATCTCTACTTAACCATTGAGGAAATCTACTACTTATATATCCATCCCATTGAACAGTTGTATATATGGGTACTTTTATATCTAATTTATGGCATGCTTTTATTTGTTCTATCAATAAGTTTTTGTTTTTTAAATTTGGATGAATCATTTCTGAATTGTTTTTAGATGGATAGTATAACCATCCATGGTGACATCTAGCAAAGCATGTTATAGAATTTACACATGATTCATTAAGAATCTGTGCAAATTTATCACTATCAAAACTTTCTCCTACATTATTTATATATTCACTAGTATGAAAATCTAAATGAACTTGTCTAAAATTTAATTTATCCATATTCTCCCCCTATTAGTAATAGTTTAAAAAATAATTTTATTAATAATAATTCTATTTTTTTGTAAATATACCTACTAAATATTTAATAATTATTAAATAAAAAAGGTAGCTTTTTAGCTACCTTTTTTATTAATTAGTTATTTGTTTAGTTAATGCACCTTGTCTTTTTGCTGAAACTTTTTTATCTACAGTTTGACTTTCTTCAAATTCAGATTGAAATTGGGAATTTCTTTGAGAATGATTTACCATAGCATGAAAAGACTGTGCTTCATTTTTATATTCATCATATTTTTTAGACTTTTTCATTTAATCACCCTTTCTTAATTAATTAAGATTAGGTTGTGATTTTTAAAGAATTTTAATCTGTATAAAATTTACCTTATTAGTTTAATTTAAGCTAATAAAAATTTTTAATATAGAAAGAATTAATATTATAGTGCTAATTCTTTATTCTGTAAAATTTCTTCCTTTATAGTTTTGATAACTCCACATTCTTCATTTGTATATTTAGTTTCAAAATTTGCTACTTCTTTAACATCTTCATGTCCATTTTTCATTGCATAACTATAATATGCACTTTTCATCATTTCTATATCATTTAAATGATCTCCAAAAACCATAGTTTCATCATATTTTATATCAAACATATCTTGAACTTTTTTTATTGCTATGCCTTTATTAGTTCCAAAACTTGATATATCCAACCAAAATTTTCCAGAAGGAGTCATCGTAATTTCCTTTATATCTTTATTTTTAAAGATATGGTAACTATTACTTTCAGCATCAATCATATCAAACATATTGACTTTAAATATTCCATCTTCTACATCAAGTAATGAATCAACTTTTATAACGGGAACATTCATTGGGAAGTGTATATTAAGTAGCTCTAAGGCCTTGTCATCTTCTAGATATAATCCTTTTGTTCCACATAACATAGGGTATGCATCTTTAATCCCTCTACCTATATTAACTAATTTTTCTATGGTATCCTTTTCCAAAAATTTAGAGTATATGCACTCATTTTTGTAAAATATACCTGTTCCATTTTCACATATAAACATTAATTCATCTTTATAATCTTCAAATTTATATGATATATCTAAGTAGTTCCTTCCTGTCGCTATTGCAAACATTATATTGTTTTCTTTTAATTTTTCTATAGTTTCTTTAAAATCACTTGGTATTTTATGATTACTATTTAATAATGTCCCATCCATATCTGTCGCTATTAATTTAACCATGATGCCCTCCTATTTATCTAAACATTTTTATAAAAACAAAACCTATAAATAAAGCTACAATTAGAGATGTTATAGCTCTATGATTTCTTTTTAACTTATATTCATTATAAGCTATAGTAAATTGCTGAAGTATTAATCCTACTAAAATCATTTTTGTTATAAATTCGCCTTCAACTATTTTTAATATAGCTAAAAATGCACATATTACTATACATACACATAGTCTTATATTGAGTTGTTTTAGATTTTCATTATAATACAATTTTTACTCCTCCTAAACTTTCACTCATATACTATTATACATAATAAACTTTAAAACTAAAAGATGTATACAATATTATAAATTATGTATTGTTATATTGCTGATATTTAAATAAAGTTATAAAATATAAAAATGAATACTTATGAAAGAGGAATTTTTATGGACGAACAATTTTATGAAAAATTATTGAATATAGACACCACAGGTGAAAAGCTTTGGGATGAGAGTATAACTCATTATCACCCCTATCAAGCAACTTCATATATAGCACTAGACATATTATTTAAACAATATTTAATGGAGAAAACTGATAATGTGGTTGACTTTGGCTGTGGTAAAGGCCGTCTTATATTTTATCTTAATAGTTTTTTTAAGTGTAGTGTTACAGGGATTGAAATGGATGAAAATTACTATAAACAATGTTTAATTAATAAAGAAAATTATCTAGAAAAACACAAAAGGCTATGTAGCCAAATAGATTTTAAATGTATTTTAGGAGAAAACTATCTAATAAAGAATTCTGAGAATAAATTTTACTTTTTTAATCCATTTTCAGTTAATATTTTTAGAAAAATTGTAAATAATATCTTGGATTCTTATGATGAAAATCCTAGAATTATTGATTTAATTTTATATTATCCTTCTGAAGATTATATATATTTCCTTGAAAATAATACAGCTTTTTTACTTTATGAAGAAGTACAATTGCCAGGATTATATGAAAAAGACTCTTGTGAAAGATTTTTAATTTATAGACTTTATGCATAAAAAAAGTTGGGAATATGCCCAACTTTTTTACTTTCCACTTTTTCTTTTTCTTATTATAAATATAGCTAGTATAATTACTACTATTATTGATATTATTGATACTATTAAAATATTTGTTACATTAGGGATTTTAGCTGATGCCTGAATATTTTCTAAGTTTCCTAAACTAAAATCCCAATTGTAAGTATATACTCCATCTTTATCTGAAGTAGTTGTAGCATTAGAACTTATAAGTTTAATAGGTGTATTTAAATGAAAATTCAAATCAAAATTCGAACCAAAAAGATTTAAAATTCCCATTTCTTCATTACTAAGATTTTTTTTCATATAATCTTTTAATTTTATATTTACGTCATATATAGTATAAAAGAACTTATTTTGAGTATTAATATCTACAATGTCTGCATATTTACTCATATCTTTATTATTTTTCAAGTCTAAATTAGTTATATTACCTAAATTTTTTGTTATTCTATATCCAGTTTTACCTTCATCTGTTATTTTTTCAACACTGTCATAACTTTGTTTTAAATCATCTTCATTAATTCCTTTCATTAATGTATCATTACTTAATATTTGTGCTGTTAAACTTGCATTTCCTTTTTTGTCTACATCTAATGTTATATCTGAATTTACACAACCAGCTAAAATTGTAGTTGTTATAATCATAGTTATTAAAACAATAAATTTTCTCATACGATGTCCTCCAAGTTTTTATTTATAGTAATATATTATCACACTTTTTGGAAAAATATTTATTTACTTAGATTTTCTTTGTTATGTATATATTGCTGGTATACTTTTATGTATAATATATATTATTATATTTACAAGAAAGGAAACTAATATGTGTACAATAAAACAATTTAACGATTTGACATTAGAAGAGTTCTATGAGATTGCAAAATCAAGATATGAAATTTTTGCTTGTGAACAAAAAATCTTTACTGAAAATGACTTTGATGATATAGATAAGAATTGTTATCATGCATTTATTAAAGATAAAAATTTAATAGTAGCTTACGCTAGGATAATCCCTAAGGAGTTTAGCCCTTATTGTAATTCTTCTATAGGTAGAGTGCTTGTTTTAAAGTCATACAGAAAAAATCACTTAGCAAAAAAACTTATGAATTGTTCTATAGATTTTATAAAAAATGAGTTATGTGAATCTCATATAACAATATCTGCACAAGAATATATAAAAGACCTTTATTCTTCACTTGGTTTTAAAGAAATCTCTAATGTATATGATGAATGTAATATTCCACATATCAAAATGAGATTAGATATTTAATTATATTTTGGTATGTTCTAAATTAAGATATGTTAAAAGGTAAGAACTAATTTGATTTTAAATCAGTACTTACCTTTTAAATAAATATTATTATAAATTTATTTGTTTCTATAAGTTTTGTTTTAATTTGGATTTTCATATCTCACCATTAATGCCAATTTTAAAAGAAACATATTTAGAATTTAGAAAAATTTTTCTATCACAATTTTAATTAAGTCTATAAAACTAGATAAAAGAATAACTTCTGCAATTAACAATTGAATGTTTAAATTACTTTTCTGTTTCTTTTTCTTATTAGGCATTCTTTCACACCCTTTTTTATATTAATATTCAATTAAAATTTCATTATTCCTTTTAAATATAAAAATAATAATAAAGAGCCTAGTTCCCTAAGCTCTTTTTACTTTAGATTATATTAAATTTAATATAAAAATTATTTAATATAATTTCCAATTACTATCTCTATATCTGGTTCTCCTAAACCAAATCTTTTACTTTCTATATTTATAATTCTTGTATCTTTATCTTCAAGATCATTATCAATTTTTATTTCATTGCAAAATAATAGAAAACTTAAATTTTCAGAATTTACTAATTCTCTAATAGCATTTTTATCTTTCTCACTTACATTTGATTTTTTTGAAAAAGTTAACTTGATATCAATAGTCATAATAAAATCTCCTCCTATTTATTTTGATTTACAATTTATAACTTTCTACATAAATCAACAAATCCCTTCATTTTTAATTTATCAATTTCAAAAATAAAAAAATAAATTTTGATATTATTAAAGGATTTTGTATTGTTTTTATAGAAATGTCTTTATAAATTTTAATTTATAATTCACTGAGTTCTAGTTCTATGGATATTTTCCTAGAACTATTTTTTTATAAAAAAGCACTCATATTAATGAGTACTTTTTGTTAAGTCTAAATTCTTATTACATCTTTAAATTTAATTTAATCGTTCTTTAATCCATAGTAAAGTTTGATCTCCAGCAGCTTTAGAAAAATAATAATCTTGTAAATATTGATTTTTATCAGATGATGATTCTGAGTTTAAAAAAAGATTTAAATAAGATAAAGACATACTATAGTAATTTAATGTATTTAATAATGCTAAAGATAAAGGATTTTTTTCTTCATTTCCACTTTCCATATTATGATACTCTGACAACTTAATTCTAAGGTTTCTTATCTGACTTTTTATAAAGGCTGCATCTTCTAATAATTTATTTTTTTCTTTTTTTACAAGTTCAATATCGAGAGAGTTTGATCCTAATATATATATTTGATCTCCTATTTTAATTAATTCCTGTAGATAATCTCCTTCTACACTTTTACTTTTTATTAAATTTTTTTGTGCATATACTACATCTAAATTATTAAAATTAAATGTCATAAATGATGTGATTAATATTAGTATTAAACTAATTGATTTTTTCATTTATACAACTCCTTCAATAAATTTTTCTATTGTATTTAAATTTATTATTCTCATATAATTGCTTACTATATTCAAATTTAAATTAGGAAAATTTATACGATTGATATTATTAATAAAAAGATAAATAAGATATTGAAAATAGCAACATATATTTTAACTTTATGTAGAAGATTTAACTCTTAAAATCAATTATTTACTTTTTTAAAATTTTTATAAAAAATACATATCGTAGATAAAACTTATTTTTTAAGCATATATCTTCGATATGTATATATTTAATTATTTGTCTATTATTTTATTTATACTTGTATAAATTCAAATTTATCAACATCAAATAACCCTTTATCTGTAATTTTTATATGAGGTATTACAGGTAATGCTAAAAACGCTAATGTCATAAATGGTTCTATATCTTTACTTACACTTAATTGTTCATATGCAACTTCTAGCATGCTATCTAGCTTTTCACTTACAAAGTTTATATCTTTATCACTCATTAAACCTGCTATCGGAAGACTTAGGCTATCTAAAATTTCATTATTTGAAGATATAGCTAAACCTCCTCCAATTCTTTTTATTTCATCTACTGCATTAATTATATCTTCATCATTATCTCCAACAACTATTATATTATGAGAATCATGAGCCACAGTTGATGCTATAGCCCCATTTTTAAGTTTAAAGTTTTCAACTAATCCAATACCTATGCTCTTTTTATTTGTATGTCTTTCAATTACTACAAGCTTTAATATATCAACATTTTTATTAAATTCAAATTTTCCATCTTTTGTATCTACATTCCTAACTAATTTCTCTGTAACTAGGTTATGAGGAAGTAACCCAATTACATTAGCTTTATTATCTTTTATATTGATTTCTAAATCCTCTTTTGTAATTTTTCCTATTTGAACAGTATTTATAACACTTGAACTATCTGATTTTGTTAAATCACATAGGAATTTTTTATTCTCTCCTACTAGTTTTCCATCTTTAAATACCTTTAAAACATTAAAGTCTTGTAAATTATCTACAACGGCTATATCGGCTTTATATCCTGGTGCTATTGCTCCTATAGTTTTTAAATTATAACAATTTGCTACATTTATAGTAGCCATCTGTATAGCCATTATAGGATCAATTCCATATTTTATAGCCATTCTTATATTATTATCTATATGTCCATTGTTTAATATATCTTGTGGATGTTTATCATCTGTACAGAATAAACATCTTTGATAATTAAAGTTATTTACACCCTTTATTAAAGATTCTAAATTTCTTGCTGCTGAACCTTCTCTTATCATTATATACATTCCAAGTCTTATTTTTTCAATCATCTCTTCAACTGTAAAACATTCATGATCTGTAGTTATTCCACTTGTAACATATGCATTTAATCCTTCATTATTTATATTTGGAACATGTCCATCTATATATTTGTTGTATTTTTTTGCTAAATCTAGTTTATCAACAACTACTTTATCTTTATTTACTACCCCTGGATAGTTCATCATTTCTCCAAGCCCTAAAACTTTATCATGATTAATATATTTTTCTAATTCCTTAGCCTCAAGTTTTGCCCCTGAGTTTTCAAAATCAGTTGCTGGTACACAAGACGGTAACATTAAATATATTTCTAAAGGAGTTTTTTCACTTTCTTGTAAAATATATTCAACTCCCTCTAATCCACATACATTGGCAATTTCATGAGGGTCCGTTATTATTGTTGTGGTCCCTCTTGGAACTATAGCTTTTGAAAATTCAACAGGAGAAACCATAGATGATTCTATATGAACATGAGGATCAATAAAACCTGGTGTTATATATTTTCCATCTAAATCTATAGTGTCTATTCCTTCATAATTTCCTATTCCAACTATAGTTCCGCTTTCTATAGCTACATCCCCTTTTATAATTTCATGAGAAAAAACATTTACTATATTAGCATTTTTCAAAACCAACTCTGCTTTTTTTCTCTTCATACTAGTGTCTATTAAATTCATATTAAACCTCCCAAAATGTAATATTAATAAATATTTTATATATATAATCCGAATAAATTATTCTAATAATACACTTTTTAAATTTAATTGTCTATACTTATTTTTGTCATTTAATGAATTTTTAGAAAATTCAAATCAAAATGAAAGCTACTAAAAATATATTAGTTAGTATTTTCTAATACTTTTAGTAGCTTTTTAATATTTATTTTAAAATGTTTATTTTAAAATGTTTAAAAAATCAATTATGGTTTGTTCCATATAACTTCCTTTTCTATAAAGTTTTTTTACTTTTATTTTTTCAACTTGATTGTCTCCATTTTCTACGATTTTTACAATACTTGGGAATTCTATAAAAGATCCTATTTTTTCAAAATTACTGTTTAAATATATAAACATTGGTATTTTAATTCTTCCATCATCACTATGTTTTTTCATAAATTCCTCATTGCCTTCTCTTGGTTGAAGCCTTAATTTTATATTTGGATTCAATGTAGTTAAGTATTTCATAACAACTAAGTTTATCTGACAATCTGGACACCATAATTCTGAAAATCCTAATATATTGATCTCTTTATCTATTGATTTTACTTTATCTATAATTTCTTTAGATATCTCCATATTTTTTTCATAGTCATTAGCTTTTTCTTGGTCTTTTAAATCTGATTGATAAAATTCTTGTTCAAATTCATATCCACTTTCAAATAGCTTTTTTAACACTATAAACTTCCCCCTAAAATAAAATTGTTTCATATATATAATATATGAAACAATTTTATTTTAATTTATAAATTTTCATTAAAACCTTTAATACTTTCTATATCTTTTGAACTATGAGAATCTGAACCTAAAACAAACTTTATATTATATTTTTTTATTAATTTAAGTAAATTCCCATTTATATAGGGCTCTTTACAATAATGTTTTCTTAAACCTGAAATATTAAAGTCAACTTCATAGTTTTTTTCTTTTAAAAGTTTAACCACTTCTTCTAAATTCTTATTATTTGAATAATCAAATGGAAATTTTTGATTATACTTTCTAACCAAGTTTAAATGTCCTATTCTAGTTGGTTTGTATTTTCCCAAATTGCTATTTATAGCTAATTTCAAAGTTTGATAATATTTATTGTATACATTTTCTATATTCCCAAGTAAATTAATAACTTTCTCAAATTCCTCAACACTAAAATCTATACAGTAATATTCATCATTAATTTTTAACATATGTACGGATAAAATAGCATCATCTAAGTATTTCCCATATTTATCTAACTTTTCCTTTACCTCTTTTTCATATCCTTCTATAAAATCTACTTCTACTCCTATATTTATCTTTATCTTATTTTTGTATTTTTCTTTTAAAAATGTCAGCTCATCAAAATATTCCATTATAAAATTTTCATTCATACCACTATCCTGTTTTGGCGATGGATCTTTAAAATTACTTGGTAGAGGTAAGTGTTCTGTAAATGTTATTTCACTTAAACCTAATTGGCTAGCTTTATTTATATATTCCTCAAAAGAATCTGTACTTCCATGAGGACAATAAGGTGAATGTATATGTCCGTCTCTCATATATGCCTCCTTTTAATACTTTAATTTATTTTATTTTATATTTAATTTATATTATAACTTTCATAGTTTAATTTGTATTAAAGTTTATAAATAAAAGCTTTTATTTTTTAACATTTTGTCTACGTTTTGAATATTATGCAATAAGGGAATTTTTTTCTCTAAAAATATATATTTTAGGTGATTAGATGTCATGTAAATCCGAAACTATCAAAACTGAATTGCCTATACCTTACCCCTTATATCAATCAGAACAAGGAAGGTATTTTATAGGTCAAACACCTCAATTAAATGCTAATAGCTCAACAGCCTTAATTGCACTAGTAAATCCAAGATGTTCATATGTAAATTTATATATAAATGCTATAACAGTCACAAATCTTTTACAAGATAATTTTTCAGCTGAATTTTATGTTCATTCAAATCAAACCTTAAATACAACTAGCTACTTAATTAGCTGTACTAATCTAAGTATAGTTCCTACTCCACATAATAAAGGCATAATACAATATCAGTCTGGATATGATTTACAAATTTTTAATGGTGTACCTATATTTACTAGAATTATTCCTCAAACTTCAACATTAGTTATAGATGGCGGACAAATAATTATTCCTCCTGGACAATCACTACTTGTGTTACTTAATGATATTTCTCCTGTATCATCTAGTTTAAATAATAAAAGTTTTATAGTTGCTTTTGGTTGGTGGGAAGAACAAGTATGTGCCAACTATAAGTTATAGTACAAATTTATTTATATAAATTTTTTATTTTTAGAGTATGTATAATTAATTATACATACTCTTTTACTATATATTTTAATTTTTTTATAATAAAACTTTTTAATTATATAATAATGGTATATAAATATAATATGTTTATTAAATATAGACTAAAAAAATACTTTAGGAGATGGTTTTATGAAAGAAACTTTATATTTTAATGGAGATATATTAACATTAGAAAAAAATTTATATGCTAACGCAATTTTAGTTAGAGATGGTAAAATATATAAGGTTGGAAATAAGGAAGATATTTTAAGAGTTGCTGATACTAATGTAGAAATTATAGATTTACAAGGTAAAACTTTAATGCCTTCATTTATAGATGCTCATAGTCATTTTTTTGCATACTCTCAGACATTCCTTCAGCCATCTTTAGAAAATGCTACTAATTTTAATGACATAATTAAAATTATTCAAAACTTTATTATAGAAAATAATATACCTAGAGGTAAATGGATTACAGCAGCTAATTACGATCATAATAATCTAGATGAAAAAACAAGTCCTACAAAAGAAATACTTGATAAAGCTGCTCCAAATAATCCATTAGTAATAAAACATCAATCTGGTCATAGTGGTGTTTTAAATTCCCTTGGGTTAAAAGATTTGAATATAACCAGTGAAACTCAAAATCCCGAGGGAGGAGTTATATATAAAAAAAATAATAAACCTACAGGATACCTTGAAGAAAATGCTTTTATACAATATGTCCAAAAAATCCCTATGCCATCCTTTGATGAAATAATATGGTCAATTAAAAAGGCTCAAGAAAAATATAAATCTTTTGGTATAACTACTATGCAAGAAGGGATGATTGTTCCCTTAATGAGTAATATTTTAAATTACATAAAAGAAACTAAAATGCTAGAACTAGATTATATTGGATATATAGATGTACAGCAGTCAGATAGTTTATTAAAAGATTTTGATGATTGTATAAAAAACTATGTTAACCGTTTTAAAATAGGAGGATATAAAGTATTTTTAGATGGTTCACCCCAAAGTCGTACTTCTTATATGCTAAATCCTTATAAAAATTCAACTGATGGCTATAGAGGATATCCTATTCATAGTGATGAAAACTTAGAAAAATATATAGAGCTATCTCTAAAAAATAACCTACAATTATTAGCACACTGTAATGGAGATGCAGCCAGTTATCAATATATAACCCAATATAAAAATGCAAAGAAAAACTGTGATTTAAATAATGATATTAGACCTGTTATAGTTCATGCTCAACTTCTCCCAACTGAGCAATTAGATGATGTTCATGATTTAGGTATGATTCCTTCATTTTTTATTGCTCATGTTTATCACTGGGGTGACATTCATATTAAAAACTTTGGATTTGAACGAGCAAGTAAAATAAGTTTAGCTAATTCAGCCTTAAAAAAGAAAATAAAATTTACGTTCCACCAAGATTCACCTGTGATAGAACCTGATATGCTAGAAACCATTTGGTGCGCAGTTAACAGAGTAACTAAAAATGGGGTTTTACTCGGTGAAGCTGAAAGAATATCTACTTTAGAAGCACTAAAAGCAGTCACTATAAATTCTGCTTATCAATACTTTGAAGAAGATATAAAAGGTAGTATCAAAGAAGGTAAACTGGCTGATTTACTTATATTAGATAAAAATCCTTTAAAAGTCAATAAAATGGAAATCAGAAATATTAAGATATTAGAGACTATAAAAGAAGGTAATACAATATTTAGGGCATAAAAATAACCGGGGTATTGATCATCCCGGTTATTTTTATATCCTAAATATTTAATATCTATATCAATCTTTCCATCTTGGGTTATCTTTACAGTGATGTCTGCAATCTTGACAATAATCAAAATCACATATTTTAGGGCAAATAATAAATAGTAACGAAAGATTAATAAAATTTTCCTCTATTTCATTAACACATATATGCTCTAGTCCAATAAACACATCATCAAGAATATTTTGACACTCATTATAGCAAATATCCTTAATCAATACAAACTCGCAAAAAGGAACCTCCCAATGAGCAGAATGAAGCGACTGTTGACAATTATTTGCAGTATAAATTATCTTTATATTTTTTCTTCCTTTAACAAATACTTTTGGACCTAATATGGTATTTAAAACAGTATACTCATCTACACATAATTTTGCATAGATTTCATTTATACATTCGATTTCTGGTTTCTCATCTGGTAAACATAACATAATATTGTTTAAACATTGCTTATAATATTTTTTACATTTAGAATTAGGATATTTATCTAGAGGTGTAATTCCTGTTATACATATATTTCCGAACATATTCAACCCCCCTTAAATTTATAATTTAATAATCTTATCTAATAAGTTTATTTATATACTATGCAAATTAATATAATTTGTTATTACATAAAATACTTAAATATCTAGTAACAAAGTGTCAATAAAAATATATTATAAACTAAGGGAAATAATCTCTTAATATGTAAAAAATTTGATAAAAGGAGATATCACAATATGAATTTCTGCTCAATAGATTGTAGTTCAAACTTAATTGATATAACAGGACTTTGCAACCCATCTGACGTTGTGGAAGTTATAAGCCTTAATCCCTATTGGATGCAAATGAATATATCAGAAAAACTTGAAATTCCTCAACAAAAACCAGATGTTGAACAAGTAAATTCCTTAAACATATCTGTAAATATAATAAGAAAGGAAGTTGTAAGAACACCAGTATCACCTACTGATGCTAATGGTAATTATATTCCAAATCTTGAAGGAAAAATTTCAACAGGTCGTAAGTTAATAATAGAAGGTGAGCTTTGTCAAAAAATAGTATATACAGCTGAGGATCAAGTTCAATCTGTTCATTCTGCACATTTCTATGTTCCATTTTCTTCATATATAGTTGTTCCTCTAAATATAAATTTTGGAAATGATACAACTCCTATAATTGTAGACTCTCTTAACATAGATTATCAAGTTAATTCTTGTGTAGAAGATGTCGTTGTTAAAATGTTAGATCCAAGAACCATTCTAAAAGAAGTAACATTGTTATTATATGCAGTACCAAATCAAACTTTTTAGGTAGGGAGTGAAAAACATGTTAAATTTTGATTATACAGCTAACACAGCTTATAAATTTTATAATAAATGCTGTTCAGAAAATGATTATATAAATACGGTTGGGGTCTATCCCGAAAATAAAATAGAAAAAGTGTTATCTTGCTTTACTGATACAGATAAATGGACAGAATTTTTTATTCCTGAAATTGTAGATATACCAGTTCAAAAACCTGATATAGAAGGGTTGGTAGAAGTTCACTCTTGTGTAGATATAATATCACAAAGAGTAATAAAAACTCCTACAGTATCTGGTTACACAACAACTGGTGGAACATTTATTCCTGGTGAAACAATAGGTAATGGCGAATGTACTAATTTAACAGGACGAAAATTAATAATAGAAGGATTGTTAAAACAAAAAATTATATACACATCATTAACTGATGAGCAATCTTTACATTCAGCTCATTTTACTATACCTTTTTCTACATTTATAATAATTGAAAAAGATACTCCACTATCTCAAAAATTTAGAATAACTCCATATATTGAGGATATATTTGCATGTAGTTTATCAGAAAGAAGCGTATTTAAAAATACAACTATATTTATAAAAGCATCAAAAATATGTTAATAGGTATTATAAAAGAAGGAGGAAATTAGTATGCCATGTATAAACAATTCATGTAACAATTGTGGTTCTGACTTTAGTGTTAAAACCATAGGAACATGTAATGTATCAAATTTAACTATTAATGGTAGCGATAGATCTAGTCTAAACTGGACAGAGATATCAGTACCGGAAATATTAACTATACCAGAATTAAAACCAGATATTGAAAATATAGATCAAGTTTTTGCTAATGTTAAAATTAATAACGGAAAACTTATAGAAACTCCGTTTGCTTATAAAAGTTATAGTCTATATTTTCTTCCAGCAGATTTATTAGCTGAAATCGTACAAATTGTAACAGGTCTATCAATGGGTGCACTGGTTACTGCTATTGGAGCAGTTACTACTGTACTTGATAATATAGCTACAATATTGGCTGGATTGCCTGAATTAGCTATAATAAATGAGTTATTAGATGATATCGAGGCTGCACTTAATGCGGTTAATGCTGCAATGGTAAACCTACAAAATATAATTCTAATCCCAAACCCTCCAGCTAATTTACTATGCTCAGCAATTCAAACCCTTATAGATGCTTTAAATATATTACTTGGTCTAATAAACTCTGTAATTCCTACAATAAATGATATATTAGAACTAGTAACACCTGCAATAGCAGCTTTAATAGCCGCTGCTATAACTGGACTTCAAGCACTTATAAATACTGCAGTAAGTGCAATTAATGCACTATTACTTCCGCTACTTGGAATAGACTGTGATCCTGGTTCAGCATTTGAATTGATTACAAACGCTGAGGGAACTTGTTTAAGTGGTAGAAAATTAATAATAGATGGCCAAATAAATCAAAAGATAGTTTATACTGCAGAAGTTGAATCTCAATCTGTACACTCTGCTCATTATGAATTCCCATTTTTAGCATTTATAATACCTTATCCAAAATTTGAAGGTTTAACTTATCAAGAAGGAATTGTTGTGTATGATCCTGAAACAGACAGTTCAAAAGTAATAAATGGATATATCTACGATCCAGCAATTGGTATAAATGTTGATTTATGTGAAGATTTCGTTATTGAAAAATGTATTGAAGATATATTTGTATATGCATTAGATAAGAGAACTATTTTTAAAAACGTAACTTTATTTTTAAAAGCTACCGTATCAGGAGTGTGTAATTAGGTTTAAGCATAAAGATATCTACAATTTTAGTAGATATCTTTTTTTATGGAAATACAATAAAAAAACTCATCTATTCATAAATTTTGAATTTACATAGATGAGTTTGATATTAAAATATTATTTTATTTTAATCTTATTATAGATAATATTGCTCCCCCACTCCCTGATAATAATGTTGCTGCACCTATCAATCCAAACATCTGAAGCGATACTGTTGTATTAGCTCCTACATTTACAATAACTTCTGAAGAAAAGCTACTTAAAGATAGTATTGGTGAAATTGTGGAGGCAGTATTTGCAACTCCATTTATAATTAAACGAGTATTTACAAGTAAAGCTGCTGTTGTATAAACTTGATATTTAATAAAATATGTTCCCGCATTTGTAATGGTAAAAACATCATTAGTACCATTTACTGTAACTGATGATAAATTCTGAGCATTAGGAAGAGGTATATTAGTTCCTCCTAATATAACGGCAATTACAGATCCACTAGTATTTGCAGCATACCCATAGTTATCCGTCACTGAAGATCCAGTTGGTCCCGTCGGCCCTGTTGCTCCTACTAACCCTGTTGGTCCCGTCGGCCCTGTTGCTCCTACTAACCCTGTTGGTCCCGTCGGTCCTGTTGCTCCTACTAACCCTGTTGGTCCCGTCGGTCCTGTTGCTCCTACTAACC
>OAVR01000075.1_pt1 | contig 57415 bp, 62 predicted proteins | sample 1476451 | NCBI WGS metagenome assembly OAVR01 (sample SAMEA2580105, study PRJEB22360) | human gut metagenome | biome: human gut; feature: human-associated habitat; material: faeces | place: Denmark | collected 2008/2010 | reverse complement strand
AACTATTGTATTCTCAAGTGCTGAAAAGAGCAATGTTCATTTAACTTAACAGATCGAATATATTTTATAGGAGAGTGATTATGAATAGTGTACGTAAAATAAAGTGTTTATTTCTAATATTCTTAGATATTCTATTTATAAATTTAGGATATTTCATAAGTTTATGTTTTGAATATGGAAAAGAAATGAAAATAGAGTATTTTTTTGATATTAGAAATTTGATTATATTAGCAATTTTTACGAATATATTGATATTTTGCTTTTTTAATCTTTATAAAAACATTTGGCATATGGCAGGGATTAGCGAGTGTATAAGGTGTGTAATAGCGTCTTTAATAAGTTCTATATTAGTAATATTATATAAATTTATTTTTAATATGGATGTAACAATAGTATTTTTAATTAATAGTAGTATTTTAATTTGTATGTTTTCATTACTTACACGTATGTCTATAAGAATTTTTAGGAAAATATATTTTCCTTATAAACTTGAAGCTAACTTAAGAAAAAATGTTCTTATAGTTGGAGCTGGTCACTGTGGACGTATTGTTATAGATGAGATGAATAAAAATAATAAATTTAATCCTATTGGTATAGTTGATGATGATTTAAATAAAAAAGGAACTTTTTTAAATGGTGTGAAGGTACTTGGAAATAGAGATGATATAGAAAAAATATGTAAAAAAATAAAAGTAGATATTATTTTAATTGCGATTTCAAATTTATCATCAAATGACAAGGATGAAATTATAAAAAGATGTGAAAATACAAAGATAAAAGTAAAAATAATTCCAAGTATATATGATTTAATTGATGGAAATGTTAAATTAACTAATATTAGAGACATTGATTTAAGAGATTTATTAGGAAGAGATGAAACTAGATTAGACAAAGAGGAGGTAAATAATTATATAAAAGAAAAAATTGTTATTGTAACTGGAGGAGGAGGTTCTATTGGTTCAGAACTTTGTAGGCAGATAGCAGTGTTTAATCCTAAAAAGCTTATTATATTAGATATTTATGAAAATTATGCTTATGAATTAGAAAATGAATTAAAAAGAAATTTTAAAAATTTAGATTTAGAAGTTATTATAGCTTCTATAAGAGACAAATCTAGATTAAAGAAAATATTTGATAAGTATAAACCAGATTTAATATTTCATGCGGCAGCCCATAAGCATGTACCTTTGATGGAAAATAATCCAGAAGAAGCTATAAAAAATAATGTTTTAGGAACTTTAAATGTAGCAGAATGTGCTGATGAATTTAATTTAGAGAAGTTTGTATTTATATCTACTGATAAGGCAGTTAATCCAACTAATATAATGGGGGCAACTAAAAGAATTGGTGAGATGATAATACAAGCTATGAATGAAGTTAGTAAAACAGATTTTGTTGCAGTAAGATTTGGAAATGTATTAGGAAGTAATGGCTCAGTTATTCCACTATTTATAGAACAAATAAAAAATGGAGGACCTGTTACTTTAACTCATAAGGATATAACAAGATATTTTATGTTAATTCCAGAAGCAGCACAACTTGTACTTCAGGCAGGAGCTTATGCAAAAGGAGGAGAAATTTTTGTTCTTGATATGGGAAAACCAGTAAAAATTTATGATTTAACAGAAAAATTAATAAGATTATCAGGGTTTGAACCGAATAAAGATATACAAATAAAGATTGTGGGACTTAGACCAGGAGAAAAGCTTTATGAGGAACTTCTTTTAAGTGAAGAAGAGCTTAAAAAGACTAAGAATGAAAAAATATTTATATTAAGTCCATTTAAGTTTGATATTAAAGAGATTAAAAAGAAAATAGGAGAACTTTTAAATGTAGCTTTAAATGAAGATAAAAAAGCCATTAAAGAGAAGCTTAAAGAAATTGTGAAAAATTATAGAGATTTAGAGCAAGTAGATTTTATATAAAAGTGTATTAATATATAAACTTTATAAATTAGCTTTTATCATAATTGTTAATTTTTTATCAATTTAAGATGTAATAAAAATAGTTTTAAAATAAAAAAGGAGATAAATTTTAATGAATATACCATTTTCACCCCCAGATATTAGAGAAAAAGAAATTAATAATGTAATTGAAGTATTAAAATCAGGTTGGATAACTACAGGAAATAAAACTAAAGAATTTGAAAGAAAAATAGCAAAATATTGTGAAACTAAAAAAGCTATATGCTTAAATTCAGCAACAGCTGGATTAGAACTTATTTTAAGAGTTTTGGATATAGGAGAGGATGATGAGGTAATAACAACAGCATATACTTACACTGCGTCAGCAAGTGTAATAAATCATGTTGGAGCTAAAATTATTTTAGCAGATACTTCAAAAGATACCTATGAAATAGATTATGAAAGATTAGAAAAATTAATAAATGAGAGAACAAAGGCAATAATTTTAGTGGATTTGGCAGGAATACCTTGTGATTATGATAAAGTGTTTGAAATTGTAAATTATAAAAAGAAAAATTTTAAAGCCAAAGGTATTATTCAAGAATTTTTAGGAAGAATTGCAATTATATCAGATGCTGCACATTCTTTCGGAGCAATCTATAAAGGAAAAATAAGTGGAAGTATAGCAGATTTCACTAGTTTTTCATTTCATGCAGTAAAGAATTTAACAACTGCTGAGGGAGGGGCAGTAACTTGGAATATTAAAGATAATGAATTAAATGATATTTTATATAAAAAATTCAGTTTATTTTCTTTGCATGGTCAGACAAAAGATGCTTTATCTAAAACTCAAGTAGGAAATTGGGAGTATGACATAGTCTCTTTAGGATATAAATTTAATATGACAGATATAATGGCAGCAATAGGGTTAGCACAATTTGAAAGATATGATGAGATACTTAAATATAGGAGAAAAAATATTGAATTATACGATAAATTATTAAATGTTGAAAATATAAAAGTTTTAGATCATTTTAATAATATATTAAAATCTAGTGGCCATTTATATTTCATAAATATAAATGGAAAAGATGAAAATTTTAGAAATAATATAATAAAGAAACTTGCAGAAAGAGGGATTTCAACTAATGTACATTATAAGCCTTTACCTATGTTTACAGCATATAAAAAATTAGGATTTAAAATTGAAGATTATAAAAATGCATATAATTTATATAAAAACGAAATAACTCTTCCTCTTAATACTATATTAACAGAAAGTCAAATTGAATATATATGTAATGAGTTAAAAGGAGCTTTAATTTAAATGGTATGTTAAATATTATAAAAAGGATGTTTGATTTATTTTTCTCTTTGATAGGAATAATTATTACAATACCTATTTTAATTTTAGTAAGTATTATGGTAAAACTTACTTCCAAAGGACCTATTATATTTAAACAAGAGAGAGTTGGTAAAAATAAAAAAATATTTTATATATATAAATTTAGAACTATGACAGAGTGTGATGATAAAGCTAGTGATAGACAAGTAACTGTTATAAATGATCAAAGGATAACAAGAATAGGAAGAATACTTAGAAAATATAAAATAGATGAATTACCTCAATTATATAATGTATTAAAAGGGGATATGAGTTTTGTAGGGCCTAGGCCTGAAGTTAAAAAGTATGTAAAGTTTTACGAAGAAGAATATGATGAAATATTAAAAATTAAACCTGGGATAACAGATCTAGCTTCAATAGAATATATAGATGAAAATACAATTATATCTAAGTATAGTGATCCTGAAAAAATATATATTGAAGAAGTATTACCTAAAAAACTAATGTTAAATAAAAGGTATATAGAAGAAATGTCTATAAAAAATGATATTCTTCTAATTTTAAAAACTATTAAAAAAATAATTAATTGATTATAAATTAAGGGGTAAACTTATGTTAGTTTCATTTATTATAATAGCTCATAATGAGGAAAAAAACTTAAAAAATTTATTAGAAGATTTAAATGGACAAACGTATCCTAAGAAATTAATTGAAGTGATATTAATTGATAGTATATCTAGCGATAATACTAAGAATGTAATGAATGAATTCAAAAATTCAAATAAGGAATTTAATAAAATAACAATAAAAAGCAATGTTAAAAAAATATTGCCTTGTGGATGGAATATTGCAATATCAGAATCTAAAGGGGATATCCTTTTAAGGGTAGATGCTCATTCTAGAATTCCTAAAAATTTTATTGAAGAAAATGTTAATTGTATAAAAAGTGGTGAAAAAATTTGTGGTGGATATAGAGAAAATATTATATTAAATAAAAATCATTGGAAAGAGACGTTGCTATTAGCTGAAAAATCTATTTTTGGTAGTAGTATTGCACCATATAGAAGGAATATAAGTAAAAGGTATGTCTCTTCTATATTTCATGGTGCTTATTCTAGAGAAGTTTTTGAGAATACAGGACTTTTCAATGAAAATTTAGCTAGAACTGAAGATAATGAAATGAATTATAGAATAAGAAAAAGAGGATATAAAATATGTTTTGATCCTAATATAAAATCATATCAATACACTAGAAATGATCTTTTAAAAATGTTAGAACAAAAATTTTTAAATGGTTATTGGATAGGACTAACTTTAGGGGTATGTCCTAAATGTATTTCTATATATCATTTAATTCCGTTTTTATTTGTGTTAGCCTTAGCATTTACAACCATTAATATATTTTTTAATTCATACTGGCTATTTATAATTTTAGGAGTATTATATAGTTTTTTAATCTTAATAAATACTTTATTTATTATTAAAAATAATAAATTTAATATATTTTATATTTTTTTACCTATTATATTTCTACTATTACATCTAAGTTATGGAATAGGTACATTTATAGGAATTATAAAATTACCATTTTTTAAGATTAAAGTTTATAAGGGGAGAAAAATAAATGAACAAAATTAGAGTTTTGCATATGGTTTCAACTTTAAGTAATGGAAGTGGAGTAATGGGCTTTATAATGAATGCTTATAGAAACATTAATAGAAATAAAATTCAGTTTGATTTCATTTATTTTGATAAGGAAGAGAGAAGTTTAACTTATATAGATGAAATATTAAAGCTTGGTGGAAAAGTAAATTATATAACAAAACCAAATAATTTAAGGAATATAAATGAATTTAAAAATGAATTAAGTGAAATTCTAAAGAAAGAAAATTATAAAATAATTCATTTACATGAAGTATATTTAAATAAATTTGTAAATGATGAAGCGAAAAAAGTAGTAGGTGCTAAGGTAATAGCCCATAGCCATGCAACAAAATATTCAGATAACAAAATAAAGGCTATTAGAAATAAAATATTATGTTTTAATTTAAAGAAGAATGTAGATATATTTTTTGCTTGCTCTAAGGCGGCAGGAAAGTTCTTATATGGGAAAAAAGCTTTTTATGAGAATAGAGTATTTGTAATTAATAATGCAATTGAAATTGATAAGTTTAAATATAATGAGAATATAAGAAATAAAGTAAGAAAAGAACTTAATTTAGAAGAAAAATTTGTTATTGGTAATATAGGAAGATTTGCTAAACAAAAGAATCATAAGTTTTTAATTGATATTTTTTATGAGGTTAAAAAGAAAAAAGAAAATGCTTTTTTATTATTAATAGGAGAAGGAGACTTAAGAGAAAGTATAGAAAAAAAATTAGAAAAATTAAATCTAAGAAATTCTGTTTTATTTTTAAGCTCTAGAAAAGATGTTAATGAAATTTTACAAGGTATGGATGTTTTTGTATTACCATCATTATATGAGGGACTTCCGGTATCCGTAATTGAGGCGCAAACTTCAGGGTTACCTTGTATTATTTCTAATAAGGTAACTGATGAGGTCAATATAATTGATTGTAAGTTTTTAAGTATTACTAATGCGAAAGTATGGTGTAAATATATTTTAAAGTCAGAGGATCACCTTAGAGTAGATACTAATGAAAGTATTACAAAAGCAGGATATGATATCAAATATGAAGCTTTGAGAATTCAAAACATTTATGAAAAACTTTATGCAGGAAGGGATATTTAAAGTATGTATCTTTATTATTTTTTCATAATATATATCTTTTTATGTGCATTAATTATATATAACAAAAAAAACAAATTAAAATTAAGTGAAAAAAATAATATATATTTATTCTTAAATTTTAGCATGTTTATTTTTATTAGTGCTTTTAGGGGAAGAAATATAGGAAATGATACTTGTAAATATTTAGATTTATTTAGTAAGGTCAGATTTAAAAGTATAACTGAGCTAAAAGATAGGTATGAAATAGGATATTTATATTTAAATAAGATGCTTTCATTAATATCTGATAACCAGCAAATAATATTAATAGTAACCAGCTGTATTATATTAATTTGTTATGCATATTTTATAAAAAAATATTCGGCAAATGTTTGGTTGAGTATATTTCTATTTTTTATATTAGGTTACTTTACATCAAGTATGAATACAATAAGACATCAAATTGCCTTAGGATTAGTATTAATTTCTTATAAATATATAAAAGAAAATAAAATTTTAAAATTTTATTTTCTAATTTTATTTGCATCAACATTTCATAGTACCTCAATTATATTTTTAATTTCATATCCAATATCTAAATTGAAAATTAATTTTAGAAATATTATGATGTTTTTTTTGTTTGCTATATTAGGATATGCTTTATTTGATAAAATATTTAGCTTTATATTATTAGGAACAAAGTATGAATATTATTTAAAAACAGATTATCTAAATGGTGATATAAGATTAGCAACTGTAGTTAATATATTAATAATAAGCATAGTTTTATTATTTGGAATTATTTCAACAAGTAATGTAAAAAAGAGTAAAGATTACAATATTATGTCTTTATTTTTATTTACAAGTCTATCAATAAGCATAATATCACTAAAGTTTAATTTATTGGATAGGGTTGCTGATTATTTCCAAGTTTTTATTATAGTATATCTCCCTAATGTTATTAGTAAAATAAGTAATCAAAAGAAAAGAATTATTGCAATATATTTAGTTATTGTTATGTTTTTTTTATATGGAATATCAATACAGTATTTAAAACCAGAGTGGAATAAAGTATTTCCATATAGCTTTTTTTGGAATTAGAATTATATAAATATACAAATTTAAAGAGGTATTTAAATGAATATAAAAGAAAATATATTAAGGATATTTTCAGCTAACTTTTTAGAAGTTATTTCACGTATAATCATATCTTTTATTATTCCAATTATATTATCTATAACTGAATATTCTAATTTAAAAACATATATGTTATACATTTCATATATAACTGTTTTTACATTAGGATTTGAAGAAGGAATGTATATAAAATATGGAGGAAAAGAGTTTAATGAAATAAATTTAGAAACATTTAAGTATGAACATAGGTTATATATATTATTACAAATAGTATTTTCAACTATAGTTTTCCTTTTGGGAGTGTTTAGTGAAAATTTAATCTTAATTCTTATGGCAATAACAATAGTTCCTTATAATATAGTAGTTTTTTTTAAGGCTAATTATAAGGCTTTAGGAGAATTTAAAATATACACTAAAATAGTATATTTACAGACAATTTTAGATTTAATATTAAATATATTATTAGTTTTTTTTATAAAAAGTAGTAGTTATATAATGTTTTGTTTAGCTATTATAGTTATTAATTTAGCTGGAGCTTTTTATGTTGAAGGAAATTTTTATAAAAAATTAAAGGGTATAAAATGTGTTTATGATAAAAAAATAAAAAATAACTTTAAGGTTGGATTTGTTATACTAATTGCTAATTTATCTATAATGATATTTTATGGTTTAGATCGTTGGTTTATAAAAATATTCTTTACTGAGTATGATTTTGCATATTATTCATTTGCCATATCTATGCTAAATTTAATAAATATTTTAATAAATTCTATATCGGTAATATTTTATAATTATATAGCTAAAGATGAAAATAAAACTATAATAAATAATTTAAAGAGGTATTTATTAATTTTAGGAGCTTTTGCAAGTTTATCTTATTTTGGATTTGCAGCAGTTATTAATATATTTATAAAAAAATATATACCTTCTTTGAATATAATAGCAATATCTTTTTCTGCATATCCTTACATCATAGTGATAAATATAATAATTGTTAACTTGTATAAGGCAAGAAAAGAAGAAAGAAAATATTTGAAAGTAGTATTAAAAATGCTTGGGATAGCATTTTTATATAATTTAATTACAACAATTCTATTTAAAAATTCAATATTAATAGCGGTATCTACGACAGCTTCATTTATTACATGGTATTTTTATTCTTTAAAGGATTTTAGTTATTTATTTAAAGATAAGAAAGAATTAAAATTTTTAACTATTAATTTAATAGGATTCTTGATATCATCCCATTTATTTAATTGGTTTTTAGGAGGAATAATCTACTTAGCAATTATATTATTAACAGTGAAAATATTCTTTAAAAATGAATTCTTAAAAGGAATGGATTATATAAGGAATAATAGATATTTAAATTAAATAAAATTATATCGGGGGAATAAATGAGAAATTTAGGGGAACTTCAAAAAATAAATTTAGAAATGCTTTTAGAAACAAAAAGAATTTGTGAAAAAAACAATATAAAATATTTTTTGATAGGAGGATCTTTAATCGGAGCAGTAAGACATAAAGGTTTTATACCTTGGGATGATGATTTAGATATAGGAATGCTTAGAGAAGATTATGAAAAATTTTTAAGTGTTTGTAAGGATGAATTAAGTAATGATTATTTTTTACAGAATAAAGATACGGATAGCAATTTTGGTTTTTGTTTCACTAAGATGCTTAAGAAGAATACATTATTAATTGAAAAAGCAACTGTAACTTCAATGTGCAAAAAAGGAATATTTATAGATATAGTACCTTTCGATAGTGTACCTAATAATTTTTTGCTTAAAATATTACAATCTTTGAGAATAGACGTACTAAAAAGATTAATTTTATTAAAAACTAATTATGATATATCCATGGGAAGAAGAGGAATAAAAAGAATTATATTTGTATTTTTTGAGTGGTTGTGTAAATTTTGGAGTAAAGAGTTTCTTTTCAAAAAAATATTTACCTATATAAAAAAATATAATACAAAAGAATCAAAAGAAGTTGTTTATATAAGTGGTGCATATGACTATTTAAAAGTTTGCGTCAATAAAAAATGGGTTGAAGAAACTATATATTTAGATTTTGAAAATGAAAAAATAAGTTGTCCAAAAGGATACCATAATTATCTTAAAAAAGTATATGGAGATTATATGAAGTTTCCATCTAAAAATAAAAGAGGAAACAAGCATAATATTATAAAATTAGAAATAAATTAATTAGGAGAATTTGATTTGAGAGAAGATAATATAGGAATAGAAAGATATATTAATATCTTTAGAAATAAATTTAAAGTTATATTTTTAATAATAATGCTTTTTGTATTAATATCTACATTAATAAATTTTTGTTTAATAAAACCAAAGTATGAGATTAAGTCTAAAATATTTATAGGAAAAGAAGATGAACAAAATAATGGGAATTATGATAATAATGATGTTGAAATGTATAGAAGACTTATAGGAACATATTCAGAAATTATGAAATCAGAAGATTTAATTATTAATGCCATAGAATCAAAAAACTTAAATTTAAATTCAGAGGAGGTTTATAAAAAATTAAAGGTAACACCAAGAGATGAGACTCAAATTATTGAAATTTCGTATAGAGATATTGATAAAGAACGGGGGTTAACTTTAATAAATAGTATTATAAATGATTTTACTGAAAAATCAAAAGAATTAATTCCAAATGGAAATGTCCAAGTTATAGAAAAAGCAAAACTTCCAACAAAACCAGTTAGTCCTAATAAATTTTTAAATATATTTATAGCTTTTATTTTAGGAATAGTCTTTAGTATAGGGTTAGTTTTAGTTTTAGATTTTTTTGATAATACAATTAAAACTAGAGAAGATATTGAAAATGACATAGGGCTTATACTTATAGGAGATATACCAGAAATAAGAGGAAATGATATTAAAAATTTAAAGGAGGAGCTAAAAGAACAATGTTAATAAATAAAGAAACAAGTTGTTCTACAGCAGAAAGCTATAGAAAATTAAGAACTAATATAAAATATTTATTTAAGGATAAAAGTTTAAAAAAAGTATTGGTAACAAGTACAGAAAAAGGGGAAGGAAAATCAACTATAGCATCAAATTTAGCTTGTATTTTTGCAAAAGATAGTAAAAAGATTTTAATAATTGATTGTGATTTAAGATCTCCTAGTATACATGAAATTTTTGAAGTTTCCAATGAAATAGGTTTTTCAGATGTGATTATAGATATTACAAAATTAGAAGAGTCCATAATAAATTACTGTGAATATTTAGATATACTTCCATCAGGAAAAATTCCTAAAAGTCCTTCAGAACTTTTAGGTTCAACCAATATGGATATTTTACTAGAAAAACTTTCGGAGAGTTATGATTTAATAATAATAGATAGTCCTCCTTTACTTTCAGTAACAGATGCTCAAATTATATCAACTAAAGTAGATGGAACTGTACTTGTAATTAAAGCTAATAAAGTATCTAAAGAAAATGTTTTAATATCAAAATCTATATTAGAGAAATTAAATTCAAAAATTTTAGGAGCAGTTTTAAATTGTTCTTATAAAAAATAAAATAGATAGATAATTATAAAATATTTATGATAAAATATAATTAAGGAAATGATTACATTAATATATATAATCTGGGAGTAAAGTGTTGTACTGTAGGATAATATATTAAGTAGTTTTATTTTAATTTAGGGTTTATTTTAGAAAATGAGGAGTTTATTATGGAATCAAAGGAAATGAGATTAGCTAAAAAAGCAAAAAAACTTATAGATGAATTTGAAAGGGTTCAATCAGTTCTCTTAAATGGAGAATTACCAGAGCAAGAAGTGGAAATAAGAGATGATGGAGCTACTATTGTTCTTAAAAATATAATGCCAGGATATAGTGGAGAAGCTATGTTTAAGTTAACTCATATATCTGATGTGGTTAAAGCTTACATTGATGATATGGATGAAGAAAATGATGAAATGATTAAAAGTTACGAAGTTGAAAATACTAATTGGCATGAAAGTAATTTAGGAGATATTTACAGAGAATCTGCTATGGAGCATTTAGAAAAAGTTGAAGTAGTACAAGATAAAGTTAGGCATACGTATAAGGAACTTAAGAAAATAGAAGAGAAAGCTAGAGAAATAGAAGGACTATAAGACTTAGTTTTTATTTGTAAAGTAAGGTTATATATTAAATGAACCTTACTTTATTTTATTTATAAATAAAATAACAATATTAATTAAATATACATTTAGAGATATATTTGTTTGGATACTATATAGTAAATAAAAGAATAATGAGAGTTAAGTACTTTAAAATAAGGAGAAGATAATTTTGAGGGTAATAGTTTTAGAGAAAGGGCAAGAATATTATACAAATTTAAGAAAGGTTTTTAAATCTGTTAATAACATTCATCTTGAGTATAACTGGCTTATTACAGATTGTTGTGCTTATCCAGAGGATGAAGATATAGAGGAACTATTATCAAGAGAATATTGCTTTATATCTGGAGAAGAACTAGACACTATAATTAAAAAAGAAGATTTTCAATTGATTTGGGGTGTTTTAAGTGGGTTCAATAAGAAAATTACTTTAGAAGAGATTATGAAATATAATTTACCTTACGCAGAAGATAATAAAGGTATTTGGGAGAATCCAGTTTGTATTCAACATCCTCTTTCAGAGATAGAGATAATTTCATGGGATAGCGATAAAACAGTTCTAATAAGCAAAGATGAAATTTTATTAGGTAGTTTTAAAAGTAATTTTCCTTTAAGTGAAGATTTAGAATTTTACAATAGAAAGTTAAAAAATAGATTATAAAACTTTAATAAAAAAAGAAATTATTAAAAATTTTATGCTTTTTAGAAAGTAGGAAAATACAATGTTTCATTAGGTTTTTAATAGTTTAACTAAAATTTTCTTTGAGTTTTTTGAAAAAAGTTAAAAGGTTTAAAGAACTTAGATTATAAGAGACATTAAGAGTATTTCCATAAAAAACAAATAATTAATTGATTATAAACATATAGGTATATGAGTATTTATTATAATACTTTGAACTGATGTATAATGTCAGTATAAATAAAAGGGATGTAAAAAAGGATGTGAAAAATATGTTATCTAGTAAGAAAATAGTAGATGATTATATTAAAAAAATAGATTGGAGAGTCAATGAAAATTCCAATTCACCATATAGTTTTGGGAGTCTTAATAAACATATAATAGCTGAGGTTTCTAAAGATTACTGGCTTAATGAAGTTTATAAGGATAAAAGAATAATAGATGCTTATAAAAATGGAGATATTCATATTCATGACCTAGGAGGATTAACACTTTATTGTTGTGGATATTCCTTAAGAAACATAATTTTAATGGGAGTACAGGGAATTCCTAATATTCCAACTAGTAGTCCTGCAAAACATTTTGATGCTATATTAAATCAAATAGCTAATTTGGTTACAATATATCAAAATGAGATTATGGGAGCCGTTGCTTTTAATTCATTTGATACATTATTAGCACCTTATATAAAGAAGGATAATTTAACATATGAAGAGGTTAAACAAAATCTACAAAACTTTATATTTAGTATAAATAGTAATAGTAGGGCAGGAGCTGAACCAGCTTTCACTAATATTACCTTTGATCTTTTTCCACCAAAAGACTTAGAGAATGACCCTGCTTTAATTGGAGATAAAATTCAAGAGTTCACATATAAAGAATGTCAAAAAGAAATGGACATGTTAAATAAGGCATTTTATGAGCTTATGAATGAGGGGGATTATAATGGAAGACCATTTTCTTATCCAATACCAACTTATAATATAAACAGTAATTTTGATTTTGATAATCCTAATAATGATATGTTATTTGAGATGACAGGAAAGTTTGGTTATCCTTACTTTGCAAACTTTGTTAATTCAGATATGGATCAAAGTGATGTAAGATCAATGTGTTGTAGATTAAATCTTGATTTAAGAGAGCTTAGAAAGAGAAATGGTGGTCTTTTTGGAAGTGGAGATAGTACAGGAAGTATAGGTGTTGTTACAATAAACTTACCAAGATTGGCATATAAGTATAAAAATAACGAAAAAGAGTTTTTTAATGCTTTAAAAGAAATATTGATTATAGCAAAAGATAGCTTAGAAAAGAAGAGAAAATGGTTAAATGACAATATTATAAATAAAGATATGTTGCCGGCATTTTCAACTTATGTAGGGACTTTGAAAAATCATTTTAGTACTATAGGAATAGTTGGATTAAATGAGATGTGTGAAAACTTTAATGGAAATAATATATTAACTGAAGAAGGAATGGAGTTTTCAATAAAGGTTTGTAATTTCATAAGAGAAGAATTAATAAACTTTCAAGAAGAAACAGGAAATCTTTATAATTTTGAGGCTACTCCAGCGGAATCAACTTGTTATAGATTAGCTAAAAAGGATGTAGAGGACTTTGAGGATATTATAGTTAGAGGGGGAAGAGAATATCCATACTATACAAACTCATGTCATATGCCACCTAATGAAGTTAAAAACTTAAAGCAATTATTTGATCACCAAGATAAGCTTCAAGTATTATTCACAGGAGGAACTGTGGTGCATATTTATTGCGATGGAGCTATAAGTGGAGAAAAGGCAAAACACATAGTAAAGACAGTTTGTAAGAAATATAGAACACCTTATGTAAGTATTTCTCCTTTAAATAGATATTGTGAAGAGCATGGATATGTAAAGGAAAGGGTAGAAGAATGTCCTATATGTGGCAAAAAGCTAGATTTATATCAAAGAATAACAGGCTACTTAAGAAAAGTTGAATTCTTTAATGATGGTAAAAAATCAGAGTTTAAGGATAGAAATCAGCTAAGCCTATGATTATAAAAACAAAGGGCATTGTTCATGAGAGAGTAGAGGATGCGCCTTTTATGGGAGCATTAATAAGTGCAGTAGATTGTAATTTAAACTGTAAAGGATGCTTTAATCAACATTTAAAGGATTTACCAAACATAGAGATGGATTCAGAAGATATATTAGATGAAGTGACAAATGATCCTTTTAATGAAGGAATTATACTTGCAGGACTTGAATGGTCACTCCAACCTAAGGAGTTAAGGGAAATGGTTAATTCGGCAAGGAAGAGAAAACTTAAGGTTATAGTTTATTCAGGACTAAGTGAAGAAGATTTTAAGAAAAAATTCCCTGATATATATGGTTTAAAAGGAGAGATGTACTTTAAGTTTGGAAAGTATGATGGAAAATTAAAGGTGAATAATAATATTCAATATGATGTTAAGTTAGCCACATCAAATCAAAAGATATTAAAGAAATAAAGGTAAAGAACTGTACCAAGTATTATATAGGTTTTTATACTTTGGTATAGTTCTTTTATTTTGTAAAAATTATTTGGAATAATATTATTAATTTACGTATTATAATACTAAAAAGTAATAAATAAAATATAACTATGATCAAGGAAAGGGGGAGAATAAGTGAAAAAATATTCCTTAGTATTTACAGTGATTTTAATATGTATAATCATGATAGGATGTAGTAATGATAAAGTAACTAAAATGGTTTATCAGGGAGAAAGTTTAAATTGGGAATCAACAATGAAGTTTGGGGAAGACGATAAGTTTATGGTAAATATCAAGTATATAGGGGAAGAAGAGTTGCCTTTATACGTTACTTTCAATATTGAATACTTATCTGGTAATACTAGTGGAGGCGTTATGGAGTATGGTGAGTTAACTGAAAAAATAGGAGGATTTACTTTAGAAGAGGATTATGATAAAGAGGTACATGGTGATATATCAAAATATAAAAATAGAGATAAGTTAAATATAGTAATGAAATGGAATGACAAAGAAGAAACTATTGAGTTAAAGAAATTTTTATATTAGAAAATTATTTTAATATTATAAAAACTCAGTTATTACTGAGTTTTTTATGTATTTTATAAAGAAATCTACTAAAAGATTTTCATAATATTATAGAAATATAAATTTTTTAATTATCTTTATTTCTAGTTTTTCCTTTGATGAAATTTATTAAGCTAGATATAACTAATACTAAAACTACAAAATATATTAATATGTAGTTTAAGGATAATAGATTACCATTTCTATCAAAAACGAATCGGTATAATAAAAATGATATTGTTACTAATATGATAAAAATTAAATTAACTTTATTTTGGTATTTTATATTAATATTTTCGTCTTTCATATCAAAGCTCATTTTCTTTAAGGTTATTAAATATATTCTTGCATTTATTTTTAAAATTTTCAATTACATGTGTAAAACTGGCAATATTTTATGAATAATTGGGCAAATATTGCCAGTTTTATAGTGATTAAAAGTATGACATTGCTTACAGCATACCTTTCAAATATGTAATATAAGTGTAATCTAATTAAATATAAGATTTTTACTTAAGAATATATAATTAAGTCAAGGGTTAAGAGAAAACAACCAGAAAACAAATTAAGATATACAAAAGGAGAGAACAGGCTATGAAAAAAGCAATGGATTTAGTAAGAGTATTATTTAAGGTAACATTCTTAGGATATAACGAAAAGGAAGATTTAAGATAATAGAAAAAGTGTACAAGCTAATAAAATAGTTGAAACTTAAGAAAAGAAATAAAAACTTGAAATTAAAGAATTAAAAGGAGAGATAACATTATGAAAAAGGCCATGGATTTAGTGAGAGTATTAGTTAAGGTAACATTTTTAGGATATGATGAAAAAGAGGATTTAAAATAATAAAGACAAATAGACAATATAAATAGGATTAGAAAAGAGAATTATTATGTATATGTTAGAATGAAAAAGATTTAGAGCAGAGTAAGCTTTAAATCTTTTTTTGCTTAAATCTTTGTTTAGTTTATAAGAATTCATTTTAAGTGAGTTTTGATTTTAACTAGGGAATAATTAATCTTAAAGTAGGCTGTATATGATTTTGGGAATGATTTCATTTCTGACTTTTTTTCTATATTTTAGTTCACTTTCAGTTTTTCCATTATATATTGATTTATTTTTTATTGAATTATCAGAGACATTAAAAATAGCTGCTATTGGTATATTGCAAATTGAACAAGCTTTAAAAGCAGCAGCAGTCTCCATTTCAATACTTTTACAACCTAATTTCATTATATAATCTAAATGTGCAAATTGAGCAAATATAGTATCTACACTAAAATTGGGTACTATATGATAGCTAACATTATTATCTTTGCATATTTTTTCTGTATTCTTAATTAGAATTTTATTAAGCTTAGTATCTGGATAGTATTTATCACCAAAACAATCTTTTGTTAAGTCTTTTTCTAGGTATCTGCATACCCCATCACCACATACTGATAAGGTAGGTATAATAATATCACCAATACTTATTTTCTCATCTAAAGCACCAACAGAACCAATAAATATAATCTTCTTACAATTAGAGTTTCCTAAGGCTAATATTACATCAGTACAAACACTTGCCCCAATTCCAGTTTTTATATATGTAATATTTTTATCAAATAACTTACAATTCCATATCTTAATAGAAGTATCCACAATCAATTCAGATTCAATGTCTTTGAATATAGTTGGCTCCCACCAAGGAGCTATAATAACATTTTCTTTAATTGCTTCATCGTCACATTTCAATACAGATTTACAAAGCGTATCTTTCTTTAAACCATACTTTGTATGTCCAGCTATTAGAAAATTATACATATTACCCTCCAAATATATATTTCTATAATATTATCTTATCATAAATTGGGATGATTGCTTATATTAGTGAAAAAGATAATTAACATTTAAATTAATTATTTACAGTATTTTGTAGGTTGTATATAATAGTTTTTAATTACTTAATTTCAAATATTTTCATTAAGGTTAAAGAATTATTTGATTTTGAGTAATTAATGGTGAATAAAAGTTTGTAAGGCATAACTTGTTTTAGATCTTAGTTTATTTTAAAGAAAATTATTAGAAGAGTTTTATTTATACTTTTGTTAAGGTGAGAATAAGTTATGTTTTATAGGATAAAGTAAGAAAATTTATGGTGTAAGATAGGGGGGAATACAATGAATAGATGTGAATTGTTATTAATTGTAGAAGGGGACACAATTGAAGTAGAAGCAAAAGTCACATTAGAAAAAGAAATGAAGCTTAGTTTTGCATTAAAAGACTCTTTTAATATGTTATATTCTTCTGCTAAATATGAAACAGAATCTACAGAGCCTAATTTTATTGGCAAGTGCAATAAATATATTTTAAAGGAAGAAACTGATAATTTTACTTTAAGATACAGGGGAAAACCATATGGATTTTGTACTGAATGCAGTGATGAAAAAGTTTTATTATCATTTTATTGTGCTTGGTATCCAATTTTAGATGATTTTTTATTTGATGATATTAAAGTAATTATAAAAGGTTTAGAGAATTTTATAGTATTAGATGCAGTAAAAGAAAAGGATTTCTGGATCTTTAATAATAAAATACCCTTTGATTGCAATATAAGAGCTTTTAATAAGGATAAAGTATTTTCCTCAGAATGTGATTTTATAAAAATATATTCTGGAAAGAAAAGTGAATTAGGATATATAAATAAAATAGTTGGAGAGTTACATAAGATAAATGAATATTATAAAAGAATATTAGGAGAAAAGGAAAGTAATAAGTTACAATTAATTTCTACTGGTATAGAAAATAGTGGTGGATATTTTAGAGAGGGATTTATTGTATTACCATGCTTAGAGGATAATGATAAGTTTATATATTCATTTTTAGGACATGAATTGGCTCATGCATGGCATATGGGATATTCTGTTACAACATATGATGATTGGCTTAATGAAACTGGAGCTGAATGGAGTAGTTTATCATATATATTAAGTATTGGTAAGAATGATTTATATAACAAACAAATTCAATATGCAAGAAAAGCCTTTGAGGAATATCCTATAATGAAACCAGAGGATGGGTCAAGACCTAGAACAGCACACTTTGGAGGAGTTTTGTTATTTGATAAAATTTACGAAAGGTATGGGTTAGATACAATAAATAAGTTATTAAGATTAGCCTATGAAACAACTCCTAAAAATACTGATGAATTTTTAAAAAGAGTAAAGGGTGATTTTCATACTGAAATTTATAATATATTAAGTGAGCCTTTTAGATAAATTTTGATTTATAGAAAATAACTTAATAGTTTCAATAATGTTTGTAATAATCTATGCAAATATAAGTAATCGTTTCTAAATGAAATTTTATTAGTATATAATATCAATTAAAATTAGAGTAATCTTATTAAGATTAAAGTTATTTGTGTATTAAACAACCAATGAATCAAATAAAATTTGTAAAGGTGGAGTTAGCATTGAGAACATATGAGAGTAAAGAAGAATTAAAAAAAGAAATTGACAAGTATTATAAAAAGTATATTGCTGAATTTGATAATATACCAAATGATTTAAAAGATTCAAGGTGTGAAGAGGTGGATAGAACACCTGCTGAAAATCTTGCATATCAAATTGGATGGACAACTTTAATTTTGAAGTGGGAAAAGGATGAAAAAGCTGGTTTAAAAGTAAAAACTCCATCGGATAAATTTAAGTGGAATCAATTAGGAGATTTATACAATTGGTTTAATGAAGAATATGCTTTTCTTTCATTGTCACAATTAAAGCTTCTTTTAGCTGAAAATATAGAAAATATATATAAAATGATAGATTCTATGTCAAATGATGAATTATTTAAGCCACATCAAAGAATATGGGCAGATGAAGCCACAAAAACAGCAGTCTGGGAAGTATATAAGTTTATTCATGTCAATACAGTAGCTCCTTTTGGTACATTCAGAACAAAGATAAGAAAATGGAAAAAGTTAATGTTATAAATTTATTAATTATTTTGAGTAGGTGGAGTGAGAAATATGAAGTTTATAATAGTTGGAAGTGGAGGATGTGTTTCATTGCCTAAGCCATTATGTAATTGTGAGGTTTGTAAAGAGGCAAGGAGTAAAGGGAAACCTTATTCAAGATGTGGTTGTAGCTTGTTTTTAGATGATATAAATCTTTTAGTTGATACTCCTGAAGATATTACTTATGGAATAAATTACTGTGATATAAAAGAGATTGATAGAGTTTTATTTAGTCATGTTGATCCAGATCATACTTTAGGAATGAGAGTTTTTGAACAGCTTAGACTAAATTGGCTAGAATTCTCTTGTGGCAAGAATTGTGAAAATCCAATAGAAGTATTTGCATTAGAAGATGTTATGAAAGATATAAATTCAATAGGATTTAAGTTTGGCTCTTATTTAGATTATTATGAAAATATGAGAAATCTTATTAAGAGAAAAAGTGTAGATGACTATATCTCTATTAAAGATATAAAAGTGAGTTTTATTAAAGTAAATCATGCAACAGTATTTGTTTTTGAAAAGGAAGGAAAGAAATTAATATATGCACCTTGCGATGTTAAGCCATTTCCAGAAAGCAAACTCTTTCTGAATGCAGATTGTTTAATTATAGGAAATACCATTGTAGGGGAAGTATTAAAGGATGGTTTTATTTTGAAAGAAGATAATCCTTTAAGAGATGAATTATTTACTATAAGTGACATTGAAGAGTTGAAAAATAAATATAATATTAAGAGGGTAATCATAACTCACTTAGAAGAGGATTGGGGAAAATCCTATGATGACTATGTTGAGCTTGAGAAAGGATTAGATGGAATAGAGTTTGCTTATGATGGAATGAAGATAGAAATCTAATTTATGAGGTGATTTTATGAGTATGAAGATATTGATGATTGCTTTATTTATTTTATTAGGAATAATGTTCTCCTTAGGTAAATGGTCATTTTTAATAGCAGGATTTAATACTATGACCAAGGAAAAAAAGGCAAAATATGATGTTATGTCTTTATGTAAATTTATGGGTAAACTTATGTTTATAATTGCTTTTTGTATAACATTATTTACCTTAAGTGATATTTTTATGATGAAGATACTATTTAATATCGGAACTGTTATATTAATAGTTTCAATAATATTTACAATAATATATGCAAATACAGGAAATCATTTTGAAAGAAAAAATTGAAATTATATAGTAATATAAATTAAAATGGAGCAAAAAACTTTTGCTCCATTTTTGATTGGATTTTACTGGAATTTATGTTGATATTTTCAATGTGAATTAATGTTATATTAAATTAAGTTTAACTTAAAACAAGAACTTAGTGTATATTATGTACACTATGTTCTTGTTTTAAATAAGATAAATATGGTTTATTATTTATTTGGTGTATTAAGAAAGTTTTTGATTAAATTCTTAGAGTTTATTATGTCTGAATCTTTATTTACTATTTCTAATACTATTTTTCCATTATATTGAGGCAACAGCTTACTAAATATATGTTGGAAGTCTATTTCTCCATGTCCTATAGGTAAATGCTCATGAATAACATGAAAATGTCTATCTGCAATATGAAGAATTTTAGGATATTTAATATTAATTAGCTCTTGTAAGTGATTAATATTATCTATATGAGCAATATCTAATAAGAATTCTAAATCAGCATTTTGGCTAAATATCTTTTGAATTTCATCAGTAGTTGTAAAAATTGGATCAAGTTTACTATTGTTTTCTAGAAAAAGATTAATTCCATGTGGTTTAAGTATATTTAAAGCGTATTTAATATTTAGGTTTAATTTGTTTAAGGTTTCTTCGTCTATATCTTCATTTTCACATATTGGATGGATTATTAGTTCTTTGTGATTTAATTTATTTAGGATATCTAATAGTTTGGGTATGTGCTCTTCAAATTCATTTATGTTTAAAACGGCATGAATAATAGTAGGAAAGTTATATTTATTTATAGTGTTAATAAAATCTTTATCATCTTCATGTAAGCATAATCCCCTATTGTCATACCATAATTGCATAAAGTCAAAATTATTTTCTTTTGCAAATTTAAATTCATCCTTATATCTATTGAAAAATCGTGCTAAACAACCTAACTGTGGCATAAGTAATCTCTCCAATCATTTAAAGTAAGTTTTAGTATATAGGTACGCTTATTCTTAAAACTTTATATATATTTTGTAAAAAAGTTCCTTTTAACATAAAATATATAGATTCTATCATTGATCCCATCCTCTTTTCATAATTCACAATTTACATTTGCTTAATAATATTATTATAACATAAATTACAATATTTTCCTTGGTGGACTTTTATAAATTAAAAAAAACATTTAAATTTTAGGAAGATATTAAAAGCTTAATTTTATTAAATTGTTTAAGTTTTTTAGATTGTTTGTATTAAAGAAAATTTAGAATAATTTAGTTAAGTATTACAAAAAATATTTTGAGGTGATTATTATGAGAAGGTATAAAATGGTAATAATTAGCGTTATTATTTTACTTTTAATAAATAATATTATGCATAGTAAAGTTAGTTATGCCTTAGATATAGCTAATTCAAAAAATCAAGTATTACTTTCAGAAATACCTAATGAAGAGATATATTTATATGCTTTAGATTCTGATGAGGGAAAGAGTGTATATGAAGATATACTTCTTAATGTTAAAGGTAAAAAGAAAAGATTTAATTGGATTGTTGATTCAGGATTATCTTTTAGACCTGAGTTGATACTAACTGATATTAATAATGATGGAAAAAAAGAATTAGTTATAATAATAACCACAGGACATGGCACAGGAATAAATACTCAAGAAGTACATATATTCAAGGAAGAGACTTTGGAAGAAATTAAGGTACAGAATCCGTTTGATATTATATCTAAAAATGTTAAAACAAAAGTATATAAAGATGAAAATAGTGTTAAGGTCTATATTAATATAAATGGAAAAGAGTCTGTCATTAGCAGTAAAAAATTAAATGAATTATATAATGATCAAAACAATAAAAAGAACTTTGGTGATACGTTATTTTTTAGAGATTTTTTAATATATGAAGTTTACAATGAAAAGCTTAAGGCAATTGTAGGTGGAGATATTTTCTTTTGGAATTATCTTGTTAATATAAAAATAGAGTATAAATTTGAAAGTAATATGTTAGTAGTTAATAAAATTTATTTTGATGTAACTGAATATTTTAAGGACTAAAATGTTAAGTTATATAATAAAATTTTAAATATGAAACCTAATCATAGCCTACTCAAATATGAGATTTTTATTTTAATTAGTTCTAGAGAAATCAGAAATATTTTAGTATGAGATGAGACTAGAGAAATTTTATTTTTATATAAATTTTTTTCTAGTCTCAAATTTTGTGGCATTCTATTAATTACTTTGATTTGTTTTAGTATAATGTAGAATTTTATTATTGTTTATTAATTAGTGAGTAATAAGGTGTTAAGTCTTGATATTCTATATTTCCGTTAGCTTCATAAACAATGCCTAGATGTCCATTTTTAAATGATAGACAAGAATATCCACCGCCTAATTTGTTACCATCTTTAGGGTAAGGAATACATATTTCCTGAACTCCTTTAGATAAATCATCAAAGTCAATCATATAAACAGCAATATTGTCTCTTATATATTCACCTTTAGTGTTTTTAGGTGCTGAAATTAATCCTATTCTATGTCCATTTGAAGTAGTAGCCTTAATAAAGGAACCTTGGCATCCAGAGCCCTTACCAGTTAAAACTTTACCGTTTAAAGGTTCATATATTTCCCAGGTGCTTCCTAAATCGTGAGAGATGTATGCTGCCCTATAACCAGAGTAATCATATCTTGTACTCATAATTAAAGCTCCATCTAATTCTATGACCATATTTTCAGAAGTGTTTGAATTAGGAACTTTGTTTCCCATTGTCCATGTTTCACCATTATCCTTTGAATAGATAATTAATGAATAATAGTTATTTTCATTATTTTCTCTTAAGGAAATTTGTGCTGGCATAACTATTGTTCCATCATCCATTACAATACCTGAGCCAACTCCTCCTAGCCATCCAATTGTATTACTTGGTTGATTTTTTACTTTTGAAGAGTCCTTAGTTAAATCTATTTTATTAGACCAAGTTAATCCATTGTCATCAGAATAAATCATTTGGACAGACCAATCACTTCTTCTTGTAGAAGTAGTCATTGCCCAGTTTCCATTTGTATTCCATGAGCCTGCAATTAATATTATTCTACCTGTATTTGTAATAACTGTTGTGGAGTCCATTACACGAGAATAAGTAGAGTCAATACGATTGTTTTTCATTGCTATGTCATAGCTCCATGTCTTTCCAAAATCAGTACTGCGTGCAGAAGCTATGTCTATATAAGCATGGTCATCAGGGCCATTATAACGAATATCTGAAAAGGTTAAAATTGTACCATCATTCAATAATTGTATATTAGGAATTCTAAAATACTTTGAATTCCATATGTTATTATCCTTGTTAAATAGTATTAGTGGTTCTGGTTTATGGCTTATATCTAGATTCTTTTCAAAGGTATTGTTTTTGTTACACATAAATATAATCTCCTCCATAAATTCATATTTACCCATTAATTTAAAAGTTATTTTTCTTATAAATAGCTTTAGAAACCTAATTATTAAAAATTCATATCTTGAAAAATATAGAATTTTTTCAAATAAATTATAACAGTATTTGAAAATCTTTACTATGGAATAATGTAAATATAATTCTTTTTGGAGTTTTCTATAAAATTTTAGTTCTTATAACTTTAAGAAAGTTTAAGCTTAATAGCTTTAATTTAAGGAGATTTTAATAAAACAATAGTTTTTAAAGAAAGGAAATAGGAGTAAAAAAAACTTATATTTCAGAGATGTTTTAATAAATTAATAATTTCTAGAGAAGTTATTAAAGCTAATTAGCCTTCTTGTACTATAGTTATCCTCCTTTTGTTTAGCTCTAAACTAATAAAAATCAAAATCTTTTATTAGCCTTGTATTATAGCTATTCACATTTAAGAAGTGGAAAATAATAAAATAAGAAGTGGAGTAGAAAATTAGCTTTGTACGATTATGGTCCTTCTCTTAATATTTTTTAGAGAGGAGATAAGAAGATTAAAAATAAAATTTAAAGAGGCAAAAGAGTTAATATGAAGATTAAAAAGAAGATATAAAAGGGAAAAGTGAATAGTGGAATTAAAAGTTATATATAGTCAGGATGATATAGCATAAGTGAACTCTAAAAGTTTTAAAATACAAGGTATTAAACAAAGGACTTATATTTTTTGATATAATTAAAAGGTGAGACTTAGAATTATTATAAACTGTGAGGAAAAAGATGAAAGTAAGAGTACCAAATTATTTTAATGAGTTTAAATGTATAGCATCAGAGTGCGAAGATACTTGTTGTGCTGGATGGGAAATTGTTATTGATGATGAAACCCATAAGCGTTATGAAAATGTGGAGGGTGAATTGGGAGAAATCCTAAGAAGTAAGATAGTTAAAAGTGATGGGGAGAATATTTTCCTTTTAAATAATGGAAACTGTTCCTTCTTAAATGAAAAAAAGATGTGTGAGATTTATATTAATCTTGGAGAGGATCATCTTTGTTATACTTGTCAGCAATTTCCTAGATATACTGAAGAATTTTTAGATTTAAAAGAAGTAGGACTATCTTTATCATGTCCAGAGGCTGCAAGAATTATTTTAAGAAAGGCTGAAAACACTACTTTTAATTTAAGTGAAGAGGATAAGTGTGAAAGTAAGACACAAAAAGAGTTGGAATATGATTTAAGCTTATCATGTGAAAATATAAGTTCCTCAAACTGTAATTTATGTAAATCTTCCAACTTAAGGGATAGTGAAAATGGTAAGTGTTTTAACTTAAGTGAAAATACAGAGTGCTTTCATTTGAAAAATAGTGAATGTAATAATAGTGAAATGGATAGCTTAACTGAGGATGAAGACTACTTTGATGAAGGCATTGATGAAGAGGTTCTTTCAGAGTTTTTAGAGTGTAGGAATATTGTCTTTAATATTATAGAAAGAAACGATTTAGATTTAGGAACAAAGGCAGCTTTAGCTCTTGAATTTGTTAAAGAGGTTCAAAACAAGATAGATTTAGGGGAGATGGATGAAATACCAGAGCTTATGGAAGAGTATAGGGATGAAAATTTCATAAATACACTTGTAAAGGAACTAGAAAGTTTTAAAGGAAAAGAAAGCATAAAACATAAAAATCTATGTGAATATTTAAAGATTTATAAGAGTATAAAACATATAAATTCAAATGATCCTTTAGGGCTAGAGAAAGCATTAAAGTATTTTGAAGGAAATGAAGAGTTTTATTTAAGAAAGCACAAGGAGTTTAATGAGTATTACAAAGAAAACTTATATAAGTTTAAAAACATACTTGTATATTTTATATTTAGATATTTCATGAAAGCTATTTTTGACTATGATGTCTCTGCTAAGATAAAGTTAGGCATAATCAGCACCTTAATGATTAAGGAACTTGCTGTAGTAAGGTTTATAGAGAATAATAATGAATTTACAGAGGAAGATATAGTAGAGGTTAGCCGTATTTACTCTAAAGACATTGAACATTCAGATGAAAATATAGAGAATCTACAAGAGATATTTGAAACAGAAGAAATATTTGAAGTTGATGAAATACTACCTATGTTAATGAATGACTTTTAAATTTACCTATAAATATTGAAATTTTAAGCATTAAACTATAAAAAAAGAAAAGAGTATTTTAAGTTATATATTTATGTAATTTAAAACACTCTTTTTATTTTAAGTTTTGTTTAAAAGGTTATTTAAACCATTCACTTGGAGATGGATTAAAATAGTGAGCGTTAAATTCTACAAATTTATAATCTTGTATTCCATAAAGTTTAAATGGTTCATTTGATAAGTAGGATTCTAATTTTTCTACAGATTCTGATTTAACAACAAATATGCCTCCACTCATATCTGATTTAAGTCCAGAGACTAATATTATTCCTTCATCCATTGCCTTTTGAGTATAGGCCATATGTTTTTTCATTATATCTTCATTAATCTTATCTGAATCTTTTAATATACCTTCAACAATAAAATATTTCATTTCTTATTCCTCCAAAATTAAGTACTATAAATATATTATAAACTAATAATTAATAGTAGTTAATAATATTTACTAAAGTAAACTTTGGGGGAGAGGTGGAAGTTCTTTTAAATATGTTTGGACTTAAAGAATTATTGTAAATATATTATTGTGTTAATTTAAGAAGACATATATAAGTCTTATTATTTTATTACTAGTGCTTAAAGTTTTTAAGAGTTATACTTTTAAGAATTAAGGTTATTTAAAAAGTTTTTATTATTAATAAAGGAATTTTAATTGAGCATTAAATTAAGATGTTTTTATGTACACTTGAAAAACATCTTAAAAGTAATAATCATAAATATCCTTAAATTTATAATTATAAATAACCTTAAATTAAGATTAAGCTTAGCTTGTTAAAGAGCCTTTTTTGTATAGTCTATATAATAGATAGGCCATTGGAACTATGCTTATTATTTGAAAGCCATTAACAAACTGTAGTATTTCATGCTTAGCTAGTGGTGGTGGAAGGGTTGCAACTAGATTATTTAGCATATGCATGAATATAACCAAAGGAAGAGAACGAGTTTTACTATATACAAAGCCTAAAATAATTCCTAATATAGAGGCATAAACAACTTGGACAGGTTCCCTATGGAATAATCCAAATAAAAGTCCAGAGAGAATTATAGGTGCTGCTCCTCCTTTTATCTTATCTATTTCATTAAAGATTAATCCTCTAAAAAGTAACTCTTCAACAATTGGGCCAAATAAAATTACAGATAAAAATATAAATATATAAGCTTCATTATTTAAGCTTTCAGATATTTGAGAAAAATTTTGCAAGCTATTTTTTACAAGGGTAATAGAGGATAAAATTTTGTCTGCAAATATGAGCCATAGAGCAGAGAGGCCTCCCATACCCATAGAAATTAAGGCATATTTAGGAATATCTTTTCTTGGAAGTTTATTAATATGTCTATTTTTGTTGTATTTCTTCAATTTATATATAAGAAGATAAACTAACAGGGTTAAGAAGCAAGCAAATCCATCAATCATAAAGAAATTTGAATCAATAAAATTAGGTGGCAATAGTCTTAAGGGAGTTTTTGTTATAAAGCAGCAGAATAATAAAAATAAAAGAGAGCCTATAAAAGATAAAATGTAATATAGAGCTAAAAAAATAAATATGTTTAGTATGGCTGTAAATAGTTTAATGATTTTTTTCATGATTCACCTCGGTTTATAAAAAATAGTCTAAGTAGCTTTTGTGATAAACTTTTCCTTAAGCTTTCTTAAATAACCTTAAATAGCAAGGTTTAAGAAGATTTTATGATAAATATACTTTTAAATGATGTTAATATATGAAGTGGAGTAAAATAAGTTCTTATTATAAATTCTTACTTTTATTTTTTTAGTAGTGCTGCAAGCTCCATAATTTTTAGCTTGGAAAGAACCTAGATGAGATAATATATGGAATATAAATTCATTATATGCATAATGTTAAGGATAAAATGGATTTGCTATTTATAGAATTAATTAAGAAAATAATGGACATTAACAATAGGGGATATTTTAGTTGTAGAAACTGAAACTGTTAAGAGTTTAGATGATATTGATATTAACGAAAGTTTTTAATAAAGTATATTTAAAAATAAAAAAGAAGCTAAAGGGAATAATGGACATTAACAAAGGTTTTAAGAGTAAAATATAATTACTGTTTATAATAATATATTTAGTGATAATCTATGATACAAAATAGTTGTTTCAGAAGGAGAATTTGTAATAATTTATATTTATTGATAATTACTATTTAAAAATAAAATTTTATGGTATATAATGTAAGTGTAACAAATTTTATTGAAAGGAGTGATTCCTATGGATATTAAAGAAAAAGTATTAGAAGTACTTAATAGTTCAGAAGAACCTTTAAAAGGTGGAGAAATAGCTGAAAAAGCTGGAATTGATAAAAAAGATGTTGATAAAGCAATAAAAGAATTAAAAAAAGAAGAAAAAATAATCTCACCAAAGAGATGTTTTTATTCAGTTAATAAATAATAGTTTTATGAAAGTTATTAATTTTTAGGTAGCTTAATATTATCTGCCTAATATATACAAAATTATTACTCGACATAATAATTTTATAGGCTAACTAAAAGTTAATATTTTCAGAAAGATAATTAAGCAGTTATAGGATGAATTAAAAGTTTGTCTTATAACTGCTTATATTTTTTGTTGTCTTAATTTTGTAATATTTTCTATCTAAAATAGTAATAGAGAGGGATTAGTCGGATAAATTGTTTTTTTATTAATAACAGTAATAAAAGGGATTGGCTTTTAAAATAATTATGAGTAATTAGATCTTAAGATGAGGTGGTAGTATGGATTCTATTAAGGAACAAATATTTCAGCTAGAAAATGATTTAATAAAGTCTGAAGTGAGAAAGTCAGCAGAGAAAATAAATGAAATCTTATCAAATGATTTTGTTGAATTTAGTAGTTCAGGCAGTGAATATCATTATAAATGCGGAGATGTTTTTCAAGATGAAGAGGATGAGAGAACATTAGATTGGGAAATATTAAATTTTAAGGTGAAGAAGGTTGCAGAGAATTGTATTTTAGCCACTTACAGGGTAATAAAACATGATGAGTTAGATGAGAGAAAAAGATATTCCCTTCGTAGTTCTTTGTGGACAGAGGAAGATGGAAAGTGGAAGATGTCTTTTCATCAAGGAACACTACTATCAGGTAAAGAAGGAAGAAGTATTTTTTAGTATAATTAAATAGAATATTTGATTAATATATCAAAGAGCTTGTATCAGAATTTAGTAAGTATAAGACTTTATTAATGGGTTTTAGAGGTTTTATCACTTAAATTTTGATAGAAGCTTTTTTATTTATTATAAAAGATTTGTATTGATAAAGTGGATGGTGAATTTATAAAAAAATGGTAGAATATACATAAGAAGGTGTGCTAAATGAAATTAAGAAAGCTTAATTATTTTTAAAATACTTTCTTAAAACTTTTATATAGACTTAATGGAATATTTGTAGGGAGAAGAGTTTGGGATTATTAAAAAATGTTTTGAGTAATGGGAAATTATGAAACATAAAAAAGAAGTGTTTATAGCTGCGCTTATAATAGTGTTTTTAATAGCTATAGGACCAAATATTAAGAAGCAAGTGGGGATTTATAGAAAAGGTAAAAATATTGATAAGAGTTATTCTAAAGATTCATTATATGATATTTATATAGATCATGATGAGGGATTAGGATTAATCAAAGATAGATAATATCAATGTAAAGTATGATTAAGGTTAAATTGTCTTAAGAATATGATTAAATATATAGATGGGGGGGATTTCAAATGAATACTGCTCTTTGGATTTCAATAGTCGGTGCTATTTTTTGTGGAATTATAGCTGTATTTATTGAAAATAAAGAAAAATAATTATATTTATTATGGAGAAATTAGTAATGGGAAAAGGTAGCGTTGAAATAAATATTGATAAAGTAATATTTATAGGCTTAATAATAGAATTTATTTGTACAGCATTTATATTTTTTAACTTTACAACACTTTATGAGAATTTGAACTTAATAATAGATTGCTTAATGATTTTAAATGTAATTATATTTATACTTAGTATAATTTATTTTAAGTATAATAAGAAATTAGCTTTAAGATATACCATAATAAGTTTAATATTCTTTTTCTTTTCAGATAAATCAATGTATAGCTTAATACTGGTTATTATTTTAATAATGCAAGGTAAGGGAATATACTAAAAACAGAAAATAATTTTAAAAGAGAATTGAATTTTTCATTCTCTTTTTTTATATTTATTTATAAGATAAGAATTTTTATTTGGGGTAAATTATTTATATAGTAAAGAGAGAATTTGAAGTATCTAAAAAAGAAAATATAATTGAAAATTACATAGAAGGTGTTTTTATATGGATAAGATAAAGAATGAAGTTACTAAGGAAGTTAAGGGACTTACAAAAGAAGATTATTTAAGCATATTAGAATTTTTAAAGAATCATGCAGGGGAAGAATATAGTAACCCTGAAAATGAGGAAAATATTGAGGAAAAGAATAAATATATAGCTTTGAGAGAAGAGGCGCAGGAGACTTTAAGTAAATTTAGAGCTATTGGAGATTTATTTAAAGAAAAGGGCTTAGTTTATGAAAAAAAGGGAGCTTCAAAGTGGCTAGTTGCTGCAAGGGTTACAAGGGTTAGAAACTATCTTTGGATTGAGCTTAAGGAGCCAGAGAAGATAGGTTTTTCAACTAGCATATCCATATTTGCAGATAAGATTGAGGAAGGAAATAAGCTTAGATTTAGAGTGGTTTTAGAAACTAAAGATTTAAAAAGTGATGAAGGGGACTATGTTAGACATTTTAGATTTTTAGAGGAGCTAGATCCTGAGGAGGATAAGTTTGAGTACTGGGATAATTATAGTGATTATAGCTATTTAGAGAGAGGAAAAACAAGTGATATAAGGGCTTTAATACAGGATGTTAAGGAAAGAAAAGAGTTAAAACTTCAAATAGGAAGAACCTTGTATTATGAAGATGTTAAGAGAATTAGCAAAGATGAAATAAGAGAGTTTTTTGAAGATGCAGTTATGGAGCTTAAGCCTTATTATGACTTAGCTGTTGAAGGTGAGTATTCCTTATCAAGTGAGGAAGAACTAGGAATTAATGAGGAGGGAGAAGAGTATTTAGAAGAACCAAAGATTCTTAAGGTGAAAAATCAAATTCTATATGGTCCTCCAGGAACAGGGAAAACTTATAATGCCATAAATAGAGCTTTAGAGATTATTGATTTTAAAAAGTATAAAGAGTTAATAGGGAATGAAGGGGAAAGAGAAAAAGTAATTAAAGTTTTTAATGAACTTTTAGATGAAGGACAAATAGCATTTTGTACATTTCATCAAAGTTATGGATATGAGGATTTTGTGGAAGGCTTAAGAAGTAATGAAAGTGGTGCAGGATTTGTTCCTAAGGATGGAATTTTTAAAAAGCTTTGTAGAAAAGCTTCAAAAAGCCCTAAAAACTATGTGCTTATTATAGATGAAATTAACAGAGGAAATATTTCTAAAATCTTTGGAGAACTTATAACCTTAATAGAGGATGATAAGAGGATTGGTGAGAAAAATCAGCTTAAGGTTACTCTTCCATATTCTAATGAAAGGTTTGGAGTGCCAAAGAACTTGTACATATTAGGAACTATGAATACAGCAGATAGATCCATAGCCTTACTAGACACAGCCTTAAGAAGAAGATTTGAGTTTTTTGAATACATGCCTAAGGAAGAACTTTTAAAAGAAGATGCTTGTGGGATTAATTTAAGAGAGTTTTTAAAAGTTATTAATGAGAGGGTAGAGTATTTATTTGATAGGGAACACACAATTGGACATTCTTACTTTTTAAAAGAAGACCTTACCTTTGAAGAACTTGTTTCTATAATGAAAAACAAGATTATTCCTTTGGTGCAGGAGTATTTCTATGGAGATTGGGAAAAAGTAGAGCTAGTCCTTGGAGGTGCTTGCAAAAAGGGAAGAGCTAATAGATTCATAGAAAAGAGTAGAATTGACACAAGAAAACTTTTTAAGGGAATGAGGGTGGATTCTTATGGAGAAGAGTATAAGTATTCCATAGTGAAGAATCCAGAAAAGGATGCCTTTCTAAATATCTATGAAGATGAGGAATAGACCATGAGGCATATAGTTATTAAGGAAAGCTATGAATCCCTTAGGATTGTAGATGACTTTATAATAGATAAAATAAGAGAACAAAGGGATTTAGGGAGTAGAAAGGACTTTGAAAAAGGTAGTAATCACTTGGAAAGACTAAATTTAGGTGATGAAAATTCTAATGACTTCTATAATCATAGAGGAAAGAATTATGAAAAAGAGAGTTTAACAAATAAAGGTGACTTTCTTGATAATAATTTTGACAAAAATTTTACTAACAACAAGGGTAGTTTTAGTAAGGTTGGAGAGTTTTTTAGAGAGCAAAGTTCTTTAAAGGATAACTTTAAGAAAGAATTTCAAGAGAAACGGTCTTTAGGCGAGAATTTTAAGAAGAGGGTTAAAGAGAAAAGTTTTCAAAGAGAAAATGATTTTTATAGAGATAAAGAAGAGGATTTTTATGATTATGAAGGAGAAGATTTTTATGGGAATTATGGCTGTGAAAAGATAATAAGCAGAAGAGAGGCTCATGAACTTTATAACTATGCTATTTCTGAAAAGTTAGATATGGATAATATCCTTTGGGAAAGGGATACCTTAAGATTCATAAACTATGTTGGATATATAAGGCTTTCAACAGTTTCCATAGAAATACTTCCTAAAATAAGTCTAAATGATAGTGCAGAGCTTGAAAGAAAAGCCTTATTAAATATGCTTTCTAAGTGTGGAGTTTTGAAGGTTAATTATTCAGAAATCAGTTCATTAAAGTTATATAAGCAAAGTCTGAATGAGATACTGGCATATTTATTTAGCAAAAAACTCCAAAAAGAGCTTGGAAAAGGAGTCTATGTGGAGTATGTTTATATTGAGGAGAATATAAATTCCTTAAAGGGAAGCTTAAGAGTTCAGGAGCAAATTAAGAACATGGCCTCACATAGTTCAAAGGCTTTTTGTAGATTTGAGGAGTTTTCTAGGGATAATAAATTAAATAAGATATTAAGTTTCTTTGTAAAAGAAGTCATGAAGAATATAAAAAACAGAGAAACCTTAAAGCTTTTAAGAATTTCAGAGATGATTTTAGGAGATGTAGATGAAAGAAGTATTACCTTAAATGATGTGAATAATTTTAGTTTTAACAGGTTGAATAAACCCTTTGAGGATGCTTTTACCTTAGGAAAGATGATTGTTTTAGGAGAGTCAGCCCTTGGAAACTTAGGAGGAAATAAGGCTTATTCAATACTTTTTAAGATGAATGAAATCTTTGAAATTTATATAGGAAAGCTTTTAAAGGAACTTCTTTATGAAGAAACTGTTCATATGCAGCATTCAAAATACAAGCTTTTAATAAAGGAAGAAAGCAATAGAGGAGTGTTTAAACTTATTCCTGATATAGTAATTGAAAAGAATGGAATAGAGAGGGTAATAATTGATACAAAGTGGAAAGGGGTAGATAGTAAGTTTAATAGGCATGGGGTTAAGAGAGAAGATCTTTATCAAATGTATGCTTATCTTACTAGATATAAGAATGCAAGGACAGTTATACTTCTTTATCCTTATAATGAAAGAATAGAGGGTGAAGAGGGAGAATATTTAGAGTCTTGGTACTTAGATGAGGAAGAGCATAAAAGAGTTAGAGTTTATGCAGTAAACCTTGAAAATGAGAAAGAAACTTTAAAATCCTTAGATAAAATAGTTAGAAAGTATCTTGAAGAATAAATTAGATTAAAAGGGGAGATAGAAAATGGGATTTTGGATTTTTATGATGATTATGGAATTATTAATACCACTTATAATGATTATTTTGGGTAAGCAATTTAGCAAAAAGGCACCAAAGGAAATTAATCATTTTTATGGTTACAGAACTTCAATGTCAATGAAAAATAAGGACACTTGGGAGTTTGCACATAAATATTGTGGAAGGCTATGGCTTAAAATAGGATGGATTATGTTTGTGGTATCTTTTATTATTATGTTATTTGTCTTTGGAAAAAGTGAACAGGTTATAGGAACCTGGGGCGGAGCACTTTGTATGGTACAGATGGTAGTTTTAGTTGCTTCAATATTTCCTACAGAGAGAGCTTTAAGGAAGAATTTTGATAAGTATGGCAATAGAAAAAATGTGTAGTTTTTTTATTTATTGATTAGTCCTGATTCATTAAACAAATTATAGGTGGATTGTCCACCTATAATTTTTTATATAAGAACCTTAAAAATTACTATTTGATATTTTTTCCTATGTTAAAAGCATTTCCAATAAAGTTACCTATTTCCCAATAATTATTGTCCATAGAGTAAATAAGTGGATTTATCTTCTTTGTATCTGGAAAACCATTAGTGAGTAACTCTTGGTTAACATAAGTTTCTATTATTTCACCAATAAATACTTCCATATCATAAATTTCAATTATCTTTGTTACTTTACATTCCATATTTATTGGACATTCCTCAATCAGTGGAATTTTATTATTACTTTCATAAAAACACTTAAAAATTTGTGATTTATCAATGTTATTTCCTGAAACAAGCCCGCAATAATCAACTTTTTCAACTAAATCTGCTGAAGGTATATTAATACTAAACACTTGATTTTCTCTTATGCCTTTATTTGTATAATGATTCTTTTCCATTGATATATAGATAACAGCAGGGTTAACGCTTATTATTCCGCAGTTTCCTATAGTTGCAAAATTAGGTTTATCATTTATAACTGTGCCTATTAATACTGATGGTATAGGATAAACTAAAGGAAGTTTATTAAATTTAACTTTTGACATTTTACCACTCTCCTAACCTTTTTATTCCATATAAATATATTAACTTAAAATTGTTCTAAAAAGTAGTAAGTTAATATATAAATTAGAACAGTTCCCCAAATAGTTCTGAAAAGTATTTTAGTTTTTTTTACACCTCTTTTTTGCAAACCCTTATCTTCTCCAAAGGGAAATATTACATGTAAAGCAGGTGCTATTAATGAAATAGCTATGAATAAATATTTTGATATAGGATTATTAGGTAAAAACATTATATTAATAAAGAAAATTAATAAGAGTATTATAGAAAAAATCTTTACTGGAGTTTCAGTTTTTTCTCTTTGTTTCATATATTTTTGGTATTTAATATTGCAAGGCTCAGAGCAGCAAAAGCTTTCACTTGTTCCTTCATATGTTTTATCACAGTATTTACATCTCTTAAGTATTAAATCATCCATGGATTACCCCCCTTATAAGTTAGAAGATTTCTGCTTTATAGCTATTATAATTCTAAGAAACCATGAAGATTCCTTTTTATATTTAATATTACAGTTATTGTAAAGTTAAATTTTGATATATTATAAAAAATATAAATAAAAAATAACTATTTTCAAGCATATGTTAATTATTGTTATAAATTAGAAAAAAATATATGGGATTTAAGGTTAAATAGAAAATTAAAGGAAGAAATTAATTTTTGCAATTGGTATATAATTGAAAAAGTAAAAGGAATAAATACATTTTAAAAGGAGTTATGATATGAAGAAGAGAAATTATTTAATTAGTTTATTGGCTGTGGTACTTAGTTTAGGAGTTTTAGTTGGATGTGGAGATAAGACAAACACTTCTAATGAAGGGGCTTCTGTAAATAGTTCAGAAAATAGTGAGGCTGCTAGTTCAAAAGATTCTGCTGATGTGGCAAAGGATAAGGGGGAAGCAGATAAAGCACAGGCTAAAGATGCTGACTCTAAGGATAAAGAAGCTACAAATAAAGATGAGGGTGAAAAGAAAGAAGATAATAGTAAGAATGATAGCAGCACTAAGGAGACTACTAAAGTAGATAATTCTAATAAAAAGGAAAGTAAAGGATCAAGTAATTCTTCCAAGAAGGAAGAGAGTAAGAGTGCTTCTAAAAAGGAGAATTCAAAGGATGAAAGTAGCTTAGCAAAAGCAAAATCAGAGTATCTTCAAAAGATGAAAAAGATAGATAGTGAGTCTGAGAAGTTAGATAAAGAGTATGAAACTGAGGAAGGCTCAACACAAATGGGGATGAATATTATTAGCGGAAAGCAAGCTAAATTATATGATGCTGAGTTAAATGAAATTTATGATTACTTAAAACAAAATTTAAGCAAAGAAAAGGCTAAGGAACTTGAAAAGAGTGAAATGGCTTGGATTAAAGAAAAAGAAAGTAATATAGCTGAAATAAGGAAACAATATGAAGGTGGTTCAATTACTCCTCTTATGGTAAATTCAGAGGTGGCAAAGGAAAGTAAGGAAAGATGCTATTATTTAATAGATAATTATATGAATTAGAATAGATGGGGAAAGTTTTAAAGCTTTCCCCATTTTTCAGTTTCTATGAAATTATTACATACTTGATTTGATAAGGAAACTACTTCATTATTAAAATTCATTGCTTTAAGTAGTTTTAGGGCATTCCTTGTATTGGAAGGACCTTTTTTTAGTTTGTAATCAAAGGTTACTTCATCCTCTGTAACAGTTTCGCTAAAATGATAGTTTTCATAGGTTTCAAGGATTTGAGTTAATTCCATATCATGAGTGGCTACTAGCAACCTTCCATTGGTGCTTTCAGCATATTTTAATATGGAGGCTGAGGCAGATATTCTCTCTATGGTGTTTGTCCCTTTTAGTATTTCATCAACAAAGGCTAAAACTCTAATTTCTCCATTTAAAGAGTCAAGGAGCCTTTTTAGACTTTTTATTTCTGCAATGAAGTAGCTATCACCAGATAGAATATTATCTTTTATTGCCATAGATGTTACCACATTAGAAAACTTACATCTATATTTTGAACATAAAGCAGTGTTTAAACTTTGAGCAAGTATGCAGTTTAGAGCTACTGCTTTTATGAAAGTGGACTTACCAGAGGCATTTGACCCTGTAAAGAGAATATTATTCTTTATAAGTATGGAGTTTTTCACAGGATTATCAATAAGGGGATGATATAGATTTTCTAGGACTATATCCTCACTTTCAATAAATTCTGGGATAGTGTATTCACTTAGACTTTTTCTATAGTAAGCAAGACTTAAGGCAAAATCTAACTTGGCCACTATATCATATATCTTATAAAGATTTTCCTTGTTTTTCTCTAAGATTTTAACTGAATTTTGGTAAGCTACAATATCCACCATAAAAAACATCTTTATGTAATCAAAAATAATATCAATATCAGTAAAGGAGTTTTCATTCTTTTGAAAGCTATTACCATAAATTTTAACCCTATTTAAAGCCTTGAAATTATGAAGGGCAGAGCTTATCTCATTTCTAAAGAACTCAAAATCCTTATCCTTAATTTTAGAGAGGCTTCTACAAAGATTAATGTTATTTAATAGATAAATCATAACTTTAAACCTATCTTCTAAAAATATCTTTTCACTTTAGTATGACAATATGTTTATGCATAGAAAGATAAAGCTAAGTATAAGGCCAACCTTTGTGTAAATAAAGGATAGGAGTATTGAAAATATAAAACCTAAGGATAATAAGGGATATTTATAATAACTAGGTATTTTACTAAACTTAGGATTATAAATGAAATTAGTTAAGTTAAGGTCAATTAACTTTCCTACTTTCAGTAAAAGCAGTGATACTTTATTTCTTAATTCTTCATTGGTGGTGAAGAGATTTGTAAGATTTTCTAAGCTTATCCACTCATCTTCATTGTAATTAATTTCTTTAAGTTTATAGTATAAATAGGCTTCCCCTAGGCTTGTCTTTGTGTAGTTTATACGCTTAAAGACTGTATCCATATCTAGATCATTCCAAGTTAGCTCATCAATTGGGTGGCTAGGGGCTTCATTTTTCTTACGAAGTTCATAGTGATTTTTTAGAAAGGTCATATCAAAATCTTCAAGATAATCCTTAGGCTTGTGTCCAAAACTTTCATTTAAGCTTTTAATAAACTTACCTTTGGATTTCATGTTGTAATAAACCACAGATAAAATAACTAGGATTATTCCAATAAAAATATATAACTGCATTGGTTTTTTTCTCACTTTCTTTTTAATTTTCTTTAGTTAATGTAAAATCACTTACTATTTTATCATAATTTTCTATAGAATTTTGGTTATATTGTTTAAAAATGTATAAGTTGTAAATAAAATTTAAATATATTATAATTTGTTTAAAAGAAATGTTAGGAGAAGAAATTATGAAAGAATTTTTCTGGGATATTTTACCCGCTATATTACTTGTAGTTGTTTTTTTTATAGTTTTAAATGATTTTAGGAATAATAAAAATTTAAAAAGGAATAAGAGATATTCTAAAGAATCAGATGATATAAATAAGAAAGAAGGAAAAAGAGTAGATTATATGTCTATTGGAATGTGTTTTGGAGTAGCAATAGGTATATTTTTTATAAGAAAATTTGGTTCAATTGCGCTTACTTATGGAATTCTTTGTGGACTGTTAGTTGGAAAGCTTGTAGGAGTAATAGTTAAAAGAAATTTTTAAGAGAGAGAATTGTACAAGTTTTATAAAGAAGATGTTGGTGAATTGGGAGGATAAGTAGGCATAAGAGAGGATGTACATGCTTTAGAAGGAAGTTATTAATTTAATAGGAATTTTATAATATAGTTTATAAAGAAAAAGAAGTGGTTTAATTTTTTAGGTTAAATCACTTTTTTTCTTAAATTAATATGAGCAAATGAAAATTGAGGTAGAGAGGATTTCTTTTAATTAATGATTTTAAAATATGGTAATGAATAAATATTTTTATGTAGATAGTAAGAAGATGTAAGGGGAGAGGAAGTTAAGGGGTTTTATAGGTAAGAGATTATTAAAAAAATCTAACCTATAAAAACTTAATCTTTATTAATATTTTGTTTTAAAGAGAATTTAGAATATAGTTTTTATTTTGAATCCTTTGAAATTTAACTAATAATAGTGTCTTTTAAAGAGTTAGACTTTACTTTCTTTGTAGAGTTTTCTCAATAAATATATCATTGGAATTATGGAAAGTACTTGTATTATAGAAATAAATATTGAAAGTGGCTCAGGGGCAAAGGTAAGCAAATTATTTAGCATATGTAAAAACATTACAATAGGAAGAGAATGAGTTTTACTATATACAAAAGCCCAAATAAGCCCACTAATAAAAGTATATACAATTTGTATTGGCTGCATATGAGCTAGTCCAAATAATAATGCAGATATAATTATTGGAAAGGCACCACCTTTATATTTAGCAACTTCGTTAAAGATTATTCCTCTAAAAATAATTTCCTCAACAATTGGAGCAAATATTACCACTGATATAAAAGCAAGAATAGTATTGCCAGTAAATATTTCGTTATGCTCAATAAAATCTTGTAAGCTACTTTTGATAAGAGGAGAGTACTTTGATATAAATTGTACAAGAAGAAGCCATAAAATTGATATACCGCTATCACCAAGAGAAATTAAAGCATATTTTCCAAAGGCGTTTAAGGACATAGGATTATTAATCTTTGGCACATTAAATTCCTTTTTTCTATAGGTTTTAGTAAAGAAATATATTCCTAAAATTTGAGCAATACAGTTTACTGTGAGCATTGTAGTGTCATTATGAAAATTTATCGAAATATCTGTTTTAAATACTAGATTTAATACTAGAGAAATTGGTACAAGGATAAAAATTGCTAAAAATTCTATTCCTATATAAATAAATATTAATGAGAAAATACTTTTCGTAAGTTCTAGTGTTTTATTTTCAGATAAAGTCACAAATAGCCCTCCTTTGAATTGTTTTATATGAAATATTTTAACATTATTTAACATAATATTCAAATATTATTAAAACATAGAATTGGATTTTAAATTATTTTAGTATTGTAACTTTATTGATTTTAAGTCAAATATTGCAAGGAGGATTTGGGATGGATTATATTTAATATAGAACATATTAGATTATATTAAAAAAGTTAAGTATGAAATGGAAAAAGAGGATATATAAAATTATTAAGATTAAATATAATTTAAATTTAAGGGGATGGTAAAGTGAAGACACATGTTATGAGTTTAAGTCCAGATTCATTTGAAATGATAGAAGTTGGAATAAAAACAATTGAAATGCGATTATATGATGAAAAGAGGAGGAAAATTTCAAAAGGTGATTATATAAAGTTTATAAGTACAATGAATGATAATAAACAATTAGATGTTAAGGTAATAGATATTTATAGGTACAATAATTTTGAAGAATTATATAAAGAATTCAATAAAGTAAAACTTGGCTATAGGGAAGATGAGATTGCACATTATACTGATATGGAACAATATTACTCAAAAGAAGATATAGCTAAGTATGGCGTAATTGGAATTGAATTAGAAGTAATTAATAAAAAATCATAACTTGTTTTATAGCAATATTGAATAATTTTACTTTAATAAAAGAGGGAAATAAAAATAATTAAGTGAGGTTTTGATATTTAGCATGTTAAGTGTAGGGGACAATATTATGTTAGAAAATGTAAGATTAATTTCAAAAGTTAATAAAGTTGAACGTAGAGAATCTTTAATTAAAATACTTAAGAAAAATGATTTGAAATATAAAATACATCATGAGAAATTTGGTAATCATTTTGTTGATAACATAATTGTTACTTTCAATAGTGAAATAAAATTGCCTAAGTTAGTTATTGGTGCACATTATGATAATATTGAAGGAAGTTGTGGGGCAAATGATAATGGTTCTGGAGTTAGTATTTTAATAGCGGTAGCTAAGTATCTTAAATTAAATAAAGCTAACATGCCTATTGATCTTGTATTTTTTGATAGGGAGGAATATGAGGATAGGGGAAGTGAACAATATATCCTTAGTGCTGGGAGAGAAAACATATATGCAATGATTAATATTGATACTTGTGGATTTGGAGATATGATGCTCATAGGGCCTGAAAAGAATTTAGGAGTAATGAAAGAGAAAAAAATAATAAGTGAAGGATTATTAGATAAGGAATATATTGAGATTATAAAAATAACTCCTGGTTCTGATGATAGAAGCTTTGAATCTGAAAATATACCTAACATATCTATTGGGGTAGTGCCCAAAGGGGATGTGGAGATAATACAAAAGCTTATTAAGTTAGAACTTGAAAATAAAATTCCAACAAAGGATCTTATACCTAATCCTCCAGAGTTTATGAGTACAGTTCATAATGGAGATAGAGATTGTATTGAAATAGTTGAAGAGAGTTCTATGAAAATAGTATTAGATTTTATTATTAATATACTTGAAGGGTTAAGATTTTAATATATTATTGTGGTTAATAATTTATTCAGGGGGTAATAAGTGAATAAGAGAGTTAATTTTTCGCGTGTGATATTTGTTTTAATCATAGTCAGTATATTAGTAGTATCTATAACTTTATCAAATAAAAGTGAGAAATTCTTTATTATAAATGATGAAAGCTTAAAAGCAAAGATTGAGATTTTTTTAAAAAACTTTTTTAGGTTTGAAAACTTTGATAGGGAGATAAGTAATTCTATTGATACATCTAATGTTGGAATGTTCTTTACTATGACTGATGAGAGATTATTGTATATATATGAAAAAAGGTTTTTGGTAAACCTTAGAGAAAACTCTGAAAAAAAGAATATAAATTATGATATTGAGATTAAAGAAATTTGTGAAGGTGATAAAGGGGAGTTAAAAGTTTTGTTTGAGTATAGCAGAAGTTTTTATTCTCTTATTAGGAGTAAAGAATGCAAAGAACAAACTTTATATGAGGCAATTTTATTAAAAAATAAAGATGATTTTAATATAGAAAGAATATATGAGGCTGAATCTTTAAATAGGGATAGTTTATTTGATATTTTTTATAGTAAAGATAAGTTATATGAGAAATATATTGAAGATGAATTCATTAAATACAAGAATTTATCTAGGATGATGTCTTTATAATAAGATAAAGTTTAATAACATGAAATTATGAATCTTTGTAGTACAAGAGATTATAGGGAATTTTGTGTGAAAACAAAATTCTCTACAATCTCTTGTAAATTCTTATATTAAAATTTATTTATGGTCTTGAAGCCAACGCATTGCTGTGTAGGCGTAAACTGCACTACCACTAGATAAAACTTCTTCATCAAATTTAACCATTGGATGGTGTTGAGGGTATGGATAGCCTTTGTCTGGATTTCCAGCAGCTAAAACTAACATGATGGCAGGAACTTTTTGGCTTATGTAAGCAAAGTCTTCTGAACCAGATGTTTTAGCAGATTTTTGATTTCCAGCCATAGCATTTAGTTTGGCAACAGAGAATGTTTTATCTTCCCCTAAAAGTTCTTTTATGTATTTTTCAGAGCATATAGTTAAGTCTTTATCGTTAACTAAGGTTGGGCATCCACTTCCCCAGATTACCTCAGCTGAAGCTCTAAAGGATTTGGCAGTACATTCTGCAATTTCTTCAATTCTTTCTTTTATAAATGAGCGTGTTTCTTCATCAAAGGTACGAATAGTTCCACCCATAGTAGCTGTGTCAGGGATTACATTGGCAGCAATACCAGCATTCATTGTTCCAATTGTTAAAATTGCTTGATCGCTTATGGCAAGTTCTCTAGCATGAATTTCTTGTAATGCAATTAAAATGTGAGCAGCTACATTAAGTGGGTCAACCCCAGTATTAGGCATAGAACCATGACATCCTTTTCCTTGAACCTTTATTTCAAAATAATCAGCAGCTGGTGCACCAATTCCAGGTACAGGAACAATAACAGTACCTGCATTAAAAGGCATTCCTGCCATTACATGAATCATTAGTGCCTGATCAACCTTTGGATTTTCTAATACTCCTGCTTTAATCATATCCTTAGAACCTTCAAAAATTTCCTCAGCAGGTTGGAACATAAGTTTAACAGTTCCTTCAATTTCATCCTCATATTTTTTTAATAATCTTGCAGCTCCAAGCATCATAGATGTGTGCATATCATGGCCACAGGCATGCATTTTTCCACTTTGGCAAGAAAACTCAACATCTGATTCCTCTTTAATTGGTAAGGCATCCATGTCACCTCTGATTAAGAAAACTTTTCCTTCCTTTTTTCCACCTGCTAAAGCAATAAGTCCTGCTTTACCACATTCTATTGGCTCATAGCCCATATCAATTAACTCTTTTTTTACAAAGGCAAGAGTGTTTTTTAAATCAAATCCTGTTTCAGCATGTGAGTGTAAATATCTTCTGTTTGAAACAATAGTTTCTTGAAGTAAATTAGCTTCTTTTAATAATTCTTCTGGTTTCATTTATGTTCTCCTTTCAAATTCTAGTTATATTCTATTAATATTTTATCACATTAAGAAATTTAAATTAGTTTTTATTATTTAATGAGTAGGATTTAATTTTATGATTTTTAAACATTAGTGAGATAATAGAGTTGGCGGTATTATTTAAGAGACCTTCTTTTTAAATTTAGAGATTTTAAATTAAGAAATAAGAAAAGAATTTAAAGTCATATTTAATTATGTGCTATAATTTCATTGGTAATAGGAAAGAGAACGATTGTAATTGATGAAATAGAATTATTGGTGAATAGGGGTGGTACTTTGAATAGCAGAGAGAAAAAATTAAGAATTTTATTAAAAGTTGGACAAGTATTAAATGAAAATTCTATAACATGGGCAGTAGGAGCATCATTACTTTTATATTTTAAAAAAATTACAAATGAATTTAATGATATTGATATTATGATTGATGAAAAGGATGTTGAAAAAGTAAAAGAAATACTTTTATCCTTTGGTGAATTACAACCTAAAAATCCTAGTTTAAAGTATAAAACTAAGCACTTCTTGGAATTTAAAGTAGAGGGTGTGGATATTGATATTATGGCTGGTTTTACTATTGTATCTAATCAAAGGGAATATTACTTTCCACTAGAGAAGAATGAAATTGAGGAGTATTTTATATTAAATGGGATTTCTATTCCATTACAGTCAGTTTATAAATGGCGTACTTATTATGAATTAATGGGAAGAGAAGAAAAGGTGAAATTGATTAATAGCAAAATAAAATAAGGGTATTTATAAAAATAATTTTTATTACTATATTTTGATACAGCTCAGTTTTTCTATATTTAATTTAATGTTTAGGTATATGGATAAAATTGTAGCTAAAATTCCAGAAAGAGGCTTTGGACATACTGTAATAGTTGAATATATATGGATAAAGTGGCTAACAGCTTTTTTTATACTGTTTCATAGTTATTCTATATAGAATTTCTACATAGGCATATAGATATACACTTAATAATATAAATCTAAAAAACATATTTGTATTATTGATAAAAGTATCTAAATAATATTCATTTATGATATAAAGTGGTAAAAGGAAGGTGAAAAATATAATCATTCTGGTCTTATAGTTGAAATCTAAATCTATATCATTATTTAATGAAGCTAAACCAAGAAAAAATAATAGCTTTCTTATTAAACTTACTTTTGGCATAGTTAATCACCTCTCTTTAATTAGTATAGTATTATATATTTAATTTTATCTTACTAAAGAAAACAATTACAAGACTTAAACTTTGTATAAGTCTATGCTAAAATTATACTGTTAAGTTTCTTTTAAAATAAAGATTTTAAATTATTATTAAAGTAGAGAGGTGACTTAAGCTAAAGGTTATCTATTATGCCAATAGAAAGTATAATGTGAATGTTGTTTAAAGCCTAGGGATTTATAAAAATCGCTATCTGAAATAACATAGGCTTTTTTAGCTCCTAAACTATAAGCTCTTTTAAGAGCTTCCATAAGAATCATTCTAGCAATTCCTTTATTACGATATTCTGGAATAGTACATACTGGCTCAACATAGACATAATCAGTTTTATCATTAAACCATAAACCACAGTATGCAACATACTCATTACATTTATTTTTAGCTATTACATGTAACAGAGGATTCAAATGTGGGGCTGATAACATTAACTTTTGCTTATTAATAGTATCTTCATCTAAAGGTGCTTGTCCTTCATGATTAAATCCTTTCCATAACAACTCATGGTGCTTATATAAGTCTTTTTCTATATCAATATTTTCTAAGGTTATACCATCAATAGGTTCTAAATTGAAATTTACCTCATCTAGTTTAAGATCAAGTATATTTTCAGTCTTCTCATTCTTTAAAAAAACATTATTTTTCAATATCTTTAAAGTTTTACTGTCCTTATCATTCCAAGTTTTACAATATTAATAAGTTGTTGGTGCGGTTTTATTTAGAGATTTATTTCTTTATGATAAAGTAGAGAGAGTATAGAATATTTATATAAAGTGAAACTTCTTATTATTTTTTTAGATTATGTTTTAAATCATTAATGATTTTATGTATGTTTAAATTGATAGTGGATTTTAGAGGCGAATGGATATATTAGAAAAAAGAGATAATTAAGTTTTATTAGAAGATTGAAAGTATAGTATTTAAATACTAATTTGCTTAAGATAGATTTTGTTTAAACCTTTAATTTTTGGAGGGGAAGATGAGAGTAGAGATAATAAGAGAAAATAAGAAGAGATTTTTAGATTTATTGTTATTAGCTGATGAGCAGGAAGAGATGATTGATAAGTACCTTGAAAGGGGAGGTATGTTTGCTATGTATGATGAGGGATTAAAGGGTATTTGTGTGGTAACTAAAGAGAATGAGAGAATATATGAGCTAAAGAATATTGCTATATATGAAGAGTTTCATGGACAAGGCTATGGGAGGAAATTAGTTGAGTATATTTTTGAGTATTTTGAAAGTGATTGTGATGTTATGTATGTGGGGACAGGAGATAGTCCTTTAACTGTACCTTTTTATAAAAAGTGTGGCTTTGTAGAGTCTCATAGAGTTAAGAATTTTTTTATAGATAATTATCATAAACCAATTTATGAAGGTGGAAAGCAATTAGTTGACATGGTATATTTAAAGAAAGCGTTTTAATTACATGAAAATGAAAGTATTTTAAACTTAAAAGATAAAACATTAAGGTGAGGATTAGAGAATGGATGTTAGAATATACAAAATTAATACAGGAATAACAGGAAGAAATTTTAGTAGTGATAAGAGGACTAATTTTCCTATAGGAGGAAAAACTAATTCTTTTTATTCAATTGGTAACTTAATGAGAGGAATAGAGGATTTTTATTTAGAAGGAAATCTTTATTTTATAGATAAGGAAGAGGAGCTTGAGAAGTTTTATAATCCTTTGGGGGATAGATGGGTTGCAAAGAAGAAATATTACATAAGTCACCCTAAGAAAGCTAGAGAAAACTATCTTGTGGAGGCTAGTAAGTTTCATGAGTATATAGTTAGAGAGCAATTAGAAGAGATAGCAAATTACCTGCATTCTCAGCTTAATATAAATTCTTTAAATATAGAGATTGAAGAGGGAAATGACTTTTCATCATATACTAATATAGCTCTTGAGGAAATGAATCTTAATAATGGTGGAAAAGCAGAATTAAAGGGAGATAAGACTTTAGAGATTAAGTGGAGTGAAAATTATACAATGGATTATGAAGCTCAGCAGGAAGAGAAAGAAGTTGATTGCTTAGAAAGTGAAAATATAAATGGTAAAAATGAATTTCTGTGGATAGATGATTTTGACGGCTTAGTTAATAAGGTTCAGGAACTTAAGGCTTCTAATAAAAGAGGAGAGAAGGAAAGCTTAGAAGAAAATTCTTTAAGCAAAGGAGAAACTTCTTATATATTGGAAATAGATAATTCCTTTGGAATAAGTAATAAAATAGGAAAGAAGATAGGGGTTAATCCTACTTGGCTTAAGAAGTTCTCTTTTAAAATAATATTTTAGAAATAAGATTTAATAAAAGGTGCTGTATTAAAACTTTTATATAAAACTTATAAATGGTAGAAGAGATAATCTGAATAAGCTTTAGAATTTAAGTTATTAAGTAGAGTAATTCGTGATAAGAAGAGAAACTGTTTAATCAAAAGGAGTTCTTATTTTTATCAAATTATTCGAAGCAAGTAATTTCTAATGATTATAATGAGACTAAAGTTCTATTAGGGAGTTCAATATCAAAGTAAAGTTCAAGAACCAAAGTTAAAATTTAGACTTGAGTTTAAAATTCAGTAACCCTCATAATATATTTATAAGTTTATTTTTATACAATGAAGTTGGTTGAGTTAAGGCATTAGATTATACTTTGGAGTTTTATTTCTAGCTATGTTTAAGAATAGTATTGATAGTATGTAATTTTTTAAGGGAACTTTTAACAAGTTCCCTTAATGCACATTTTAAGAATATTACTAAGCAACAATCATAATATTGTAATCTTAATAAGAATATTACGAAGCAATAATAATATTTTAGGTTTACATAGTCTATTAATCAATTATGCTTAGGATAATATAATGCCTTTTTCTATTTTATTTCCTTTTAAAAATTCTTTTACCTCAAGAGGTTTCCCACCTGGAAACTGTAATATTTCTATAATCAGAATACCTTTCTTGGTAGCCACTTTAATTCCTTCATCATTTGCATCTATAATATAACCAGGCGGGTCAATAATATTTGCTTCTAATGACTTGGATTTGAATATTTTAACTGGAATATCTCTATAATAAGTATAAGCAGTTGGCCATGAGTTTATATTTTTATATGGCCAAGAACTCAATCCTCTTATTAAATTATGTATGTTAATACTACTGTCATTCCAATTAATTTTTGCCATTTGTTTGTTTAACATCTTTACATAGGAACTTCCATCATTGGGCTGTTTTATTCCACAAATTTTACCTGTTATAATTCCATTTATTGTTTCTTCTAACAGTTCAGCACCGTTTATTTTTAATAAATTATATAATTCTCCTGCTGTCATAGATTCAGATATTTCAACTTCACTTCTCATGAGCATATCACCTGTATCTATACCAGTATCCATTAGTATGGTTGTATTTCCAGTTTTTATTTCTCCATTTATTAAACACCAATTTATTGGTGCTGATCCCCTATACATTGGAAGAAGAGAGGCATGTAGACAAATACAGCCTAGTCTTGGTATATCAAGTATTTCCTTAGTTAATATTTGACCATATGCTACAACAATAATAAAATCAGGTTTTAATTCTTTTAATTTATTAATGATTACAGAGTCTGTTCTTATTTTTTCGGGCTGAAAAATTGGAATTTCATTAGATAGTCCTACCTCTTTGATTGGTGAAATTGATACCTTTTTACCCCTTCCACTTGGCTTATCAGGTTGTGTTACAATGGCGCTTACATTAAATTTCTCTATCATTTTCTTCAATGAGGGAACTGCAAAATCAGGAGTCCCCATAAAAACTATTTTCATTATTGCTACCTCCCTTTTATACCCCAAAATATGTTTCATAGTTATTTATTATTTACACAATATTTTACAGTTATTCATTTCTTTGAGTATATAATATAAGTGTTCAATTTCAAGTATTTAACAGATATCATATAAATTGTTTCTCTGATTCTAAAATCCTTTAATTATGAAATGAAACTATAAACTAGTAATACGCTTGTTAGAGTCTGATGAATCCTTTGAAGCGTATAATGGGTTTGCAGTACGAACCATTCCTGAGAATTCTTTTTTCAATTCTGAAAATGCTAGATTAACCTCATCAGGTATATGAACATGGGCAATAAAATTTTTACCTTTAGGTCCATATCCATCTGAATTATCAGATAATCTTGGAATTTCACCCATTAGAAGAGTTATATAATGATTAATGTCCCACATTCCTAAAATATCATTCTCATAAGCAAGTTCATCATCTTTAAGGATTACTTTTGCATCATAGGTAGCAAAGTTTATAATCTTAATATTACTAGAAACATATTTACGAAGTCCAGCTTCCATGCGGTGTTGCATAGTTGCATCTTGCATGATTATTATGCTATTAAAGTGTATGTTATTCTCCTTTAATAGTTCTAATAGATATGTAATATTATTACCACAATTTGTAGAATTGCATTCTAATAAATCTGCTTTTAAATTATATTTGTATTTTAAGTATTCATCAAAAATTTCTGCCTCTGTTAAGTCTGAAGTATCTACATTTGGAAGTTGAGAATGCATTTTTTTGCGTAACACTTCTGTTGTATGACCAGCACCTCCAACAATGACATATTTTTTGGCAATATTATTCTTAATTGCTTCTGCTAAAAGGTCACCTCCACAAATTATGCTTCCACCAAAGAGTACCATTACATCAGCTTGATCTATGTCATACTTCTTTTTTAGTTCTTCTTTTCTTAAAGAAGGAATGTCTCTCTTTCCACAAAACCTTCCTAGTACGTTAATATATTCTGCTGTTTTTTCCTTCATAAATCATACCTCCAAAAATAAAATTAACCCAATTAAGCTTAGAAAAACATAAAATTTATAAAGATTTATAAATCTTATAAAGGTCTTTTATTTCCTAAAAAAATATCATGTTTATTATTAATAAAATTATAGCTATGGAACTAAAGCCTATGGAAAAATAGTCATAGTATTTTTCTTTTGAATTTTTAGTTTCTTTTAAAAGTCTACTTGATAATACTAGTTGATCACCTAACAGTACTATTAAGAGTAAGTTTATTTTCCCTTTTAAAAATACATATTCTACAAAGCCTACAATTAATAAAAATATGTAGATATAGCTGTAGGCCTTTGGTAAGGTTTTTCTTATCTTACCTTCTAGTTTTAGATTTCTTTTGATTTTAAATCCAAACCTTAATACTATAAGAGCGATTAAATATAATGACAATAAAATTAATGCTGTTATAAGTTCAATTTGATTTTTAGACATTAAAATTCCTCCTTTGTGAAGATTATATTTTTGTAAAATTAAATAAACTTGTCCAATAGTTTATGTTTTTATTATACAGAATTTATGACTTATAATTTCAATAATATATAAATTCAATAAAATTTATTTAATTATAAGGACAATTTAAGAGAAATAATCTTAAAAATACCTTGTAAAGCGATGTATATTTGGATAAAATTAACTTGAGAATATTTTACTTTAAAATAATTTTCTTAAGGGTAAGAGAGTTAAAGAGTAAGTTTAATAAATCTTTGTTAAAGGTTCATTTGATGAGGATTAAATATTAAAGAGTATAAACTTAAGGTTTATTAATTTTATACTAAAAGGGGTGATGGCTTGGACAGAGAGATATTAAAGGGTTCTTTAGAAATAATTTTATTATCTTTATTAAAGAATAATGCTATGTATGGATATGAAATTTCTAAGACAATAAAAAATTTGAGTGAAGATGCCTTGATAATTGGGGAAGGAACATTATATCCAGCTTTGAAGAGATTAGAAGAGAAAGAATTAATTAAGCATTATTTTGTTGAATTTGAAAATTCAAAGAAAAAGCGAAAATATTATGAGATTACTGAAGAGGGAAAAAGGGAATTAGACTTAAAGCTTAAAGATTTTTCGCTCATTGAAAAATTGATTAAAAGTTTTTAGGAGGAGAGAAGGATGAGGTTAAATGAGGTTTTGGACTATAAGTTAAATAAACTTGATATGTCACAAAAGGAATTGGAAGAGTTAAAAATGCAACTGCTTGATAATGCTGAAGAGATGAAAAAAGACTTCTTAGAGGAAGGATTTTCAGAGGAAGAGGCACAGAAAAAAGCATTGGATTCAATAGAATTAGATGAGCTTATTACATCAATAAAAGAAAGTTCAATTAAGAAGTATTTGATTCTTAATAGAATATTAGCCACTATATTTGTAGTAATTTATTCTGGATTTTTAATAAAGTGTATTTCTCATACCTCTGGAATGGTTAGTGATCTTTTGGAATCAAGCTATATTCCTTTTAAATTTTCAATTAATTTGGTAAAACATCTTATGAACTATAAAGGGCCTATATACGAAGAACTTTACATATTAGATCAGTCTTTTATATTAATGTTATTTATTCCTTTTGGTATATTAATTCCTATAGTAATAAACAAATGTAATTCATTAAAAGCAAACTTAAAGATATTTATAGTATTTGTTTTATTTTTTAGTTTAATATTCTTTCCTAGACATTTTAATTTTGACTTAACTGTATTAAGAATATTAGCTTGTATTTTAGGGTTTTATATTTTAAGGTTTTTTATAAATAAATCTAAGGCTAAACAATATTAAACAAGTATATTTAGATGTTTTTTTATTCTATCTTTATAAGATAATAAATGAAACAATAGAAAAGATTAATGATTAAAGTAGATTAAAAAGAGATAAATGTATTTAGAGCTTTAATAGAAAATATTTAGTTAAATGCTTAAAGTGGATTGAAAAGTATAGATACTAATAAAAAAGACTAGTTAATAAAAAATAACTAGTCTTTGGTCATTTTAGGAGTAATAAAACCAACCTAAATAAAGTTAACTTGTGGTTCTACAAAAGTTAATTTATGACTTTAAAAAAGTTGCTTTGTGTTTTATATCTTGATTATAGACAGAAATAAGAATTTTATACATTTAAAAGTAAAATTTATAATTTATATTTTTCGAAGGCCTTTGTTGCACTAATATGGACATCTTTGAAGAAGAGAATTAGCCAGATAATAAAGGCTGGGATTGCAAAGTAGGAGCTTATAAAATAAGAGAAGAGTGCCCCTATAAATAAAATCATTGCCCATAGGAAAAAAGAGTTTCTCATATCTAGGCTTATTCTTTTTTGATCATATTTTTCTCTTTCAGCCTTGGAAAATGAGTTGAATCCACTAACAAGGATTGCCCCTTTTTCCTTTAAAATAGCAAAACAGATTGAAAAGACTAAGAAAAATATGCCTAAAGTTAAACATGCTACTACACCTACATTCATAGTATATACCACCTTTAAAATAAGTTTTTTTTAAATAAGGTTTATAATTAAATATAATATAAAACTAGAATAATGATTCTACTTAGATAGTTTTTTTTATTTAAATAGTAAAAATAAATAATCTTAATGTTTTTTGTCCTTTTTCTTTTTATCAAAGAAACCCATAATGAATAATGCCATGAATATTGGTACTAATATTTGTAATAATGATTTCAATATTTTCACCCTCTAAAACAGCAAAATACCTTAATCCTACATATTTCTATTATATAAGATATAGGAGGCATGATTCTATATGAAAGTGGATAAGTTATCTATTCATTTTACTTTTTAGTTGGTATTTTATTTGCTTTGTTTTTTAAGAAAGTAAGTTTTAGGTTTTAAAGTAAAGCTTTAGAGTTTCAAGCAAAGTCTTAAATTGGAAAGTAAAGCTTTAATTTAAAATAGAGCATTTGCTTGAAAGAAAATATGGGTTTCCTTTTCAAGCAAAGCTCTAATTTAAAAGTAAGTTTTTAGAATTTTAACCTTTGAGGTTTTATGGTTTTAATGTTTTATGGTTTTTTAATTCTTGAGTTTTAAGCTTTCTTTATTAAATTTGGTTTTGTAGGTTTTTAGGCAAATAGCCTCCAAAGCTGAGTGGTGATGAAACAAATAACTATGCCTGCCACTGTTGGGATTAGGAAGCTTAGGGCTGTCCATTTAAAGCTCTTGGTTTCCTTTTTGATTGTCCAGAGGGTTGTACCACAAGGATAGTGCATTAGGCATAGTATCATAACATTAATTGCAGTTAGGATTGTCCATCCATTAGCAACTAATAATTCTTTAAGCTCATAAAGGTTGTCTAATTCTAACATTGTGGTGGCTCTTAAATAGCTCATTATTATTATAGGCATTACTATTTCATTGGCTGGTAATCCTAAGATAAAGGCCATTAATATATATCCATCTACCCCTATGGCATTGGCAAGTGGGCTTAAATAGTCAGCACATATTGTTAGGATTGAGGCATCACCAATCATTATATTAGAGAATATCCATATAACTGCCCCTGCTGGAGCTGCAATTGCAATGGCTCTACCTAAGACATATAGAGTTCTATCAAATATTGATCTTACTATGACCTTTCCTACTTGAGGTTTTCTATATGGAGGTAGTTCTAATATAAAGTTTGAAGGCATTCCTTTTAGTATTGTCTTTGATAGGATTTTTGATACTAGTAATGTCATTAAGACCCCTAAAATTATAACTACAGTTACTGTAAGGGCTGATATAAAACTTTCTTTTATTCCAACAGATATTCCACCTATGAATATGGCCGCTATGGAAATTAGCATAGGAAATCTTCCATTACAAGGCATAAAGGCATTAGTTAATATAGCTATAATCCTTTCTCTAGGAGAGTTAATTATTCTACATCCTATGATTCCGGCTGCATTGCATCCAAGTCCCATACACATGGTAAGGGCTTGTTTACCACAGGCACAGCATTTCTTAAAACATTTGTCTAGGTTAAATGCTATTCTTGGCAAATATCCTAAGTCCTCTAAGAGTGTAAACATAGGGAAGAAAATTGCCATAGGAGGTAGCATTACTGAAATTACCCAAGCTAAGGTAACATAAATGCCGTCTATTAATATTCCTGATATCCAAGAAGGTAAGTTTAGTCCAGAGAAGAAGTCTCTAATGTAAATTTCTCCATGGGCGAACATATTAGCAAGCATTTCAGATGGGTAATTTGCTAGGGTTATGGTTATCCACAAGACAACTAATAGGGTCATTATCATAATAGGTATTCCTGTTGATTTTGACACAAGTATTTTATCTATTTTTCTCTGGAAGTCAGTATATTCTTCTCCACCTTTAACAACCTTATTTCCTATTCTTTCAGCTTCTTTTATTATGGATTTTATTATTATATCTTCTACTAATTCATCCTTATAATTTTTATTAAGATCATCTTTTATTTTACTTATCATATTTATATACTTTTCTTGAATATTATATTTATTGTATAAGGATTTTAAGATGCTTGTATTTCCTTCTAGAATTCTAAGGGCTATCCACCTTTTCTTTCTTTTAGGAACTTCAAGGGTTTCATCTAGTATGACTTCTATTTCTTCTATTGCTTTTTCTATAGGGGAATCATAATTTATTGCATTTTTTTTTGGATTTTTTAGGGTGATTTCTTTAAAGATGGCTTCTTTTAATTCTTCTATGCCAACTCCATTTCTGGCAGATGAGGAAACAATGTTTGCGTTTAGTTCCTTTGATAACAAATCTAAATCTATTTTTATGTTATTTTTTTCTGCTTCATCAGTTAAGTTTACGCAGAGGATTGCCTTTTCTGTTATTTCAGATATCTGTATAAAAAGGTTTAGATTCCTTTCTAGAGAGGTTGCATCAGCTACAACAACCACTATATCTGGGTCATTAAAGCATATATAATCCCTTGCGATTTCTTCTTCTTCTGAATTTGATAGCAATGAGTATGTTCCAGGTAAATCTACTATCTTTATAGTTGAATCCTTAAATTCATAGTATCCTTCTGCCTTAGCTACTGTTTTTCCAGGCCAGTTTCCAGTATGTTGATTTAAACCAGTTAGAGCATTAAAAACTGTACTTTTACCTACATTGGGGTTACCAGCTAATGCTACAACATAGTCTTCCTTGGTGTTTCCTTTTGATTTGTCTTTAGATAATAAGTTAATTCCAGTAGAATTTTTGTTTAAACTCATATCTTTTCTCCTACTATTAAATTACTTCTATCTCTTCACATTCTTCTTCCCTTATGGCTATTACAGTTCCTCTTATTAAATATGCTTTAGGGTCTCCAAAGGGGCCACCATATAAAACTTTTATATCTGTTCCTTCTATTATTCCTAGGTCAAAAAATCTTCTCCTTAGTTCTCCCTGTGCCTTTATGTCAATAACCTTAACAGTTGATAATAGTTCAGCTTCATGTAATTTCACCTTTATTCCCTCCTAAGGCTTAATCTAAGATTATTTCTTTTTGTTTTATGCAAGAAGTTTAGAGTTTAATTTATTAACAGAACAATCCATATAATAAACTATGATAAAAAATAATTTAGTGTGATTGAAACTTTAGGGAGGATTGAGATTGGTTGTATATGTGGATTAATAAGGAGTTAAGAGACTATGCTTTAAGTTTAGAGGGATTTTAGTTAGATTTTTAGTAAATGTATAATTGAAAAAAAGTTATAAATCTTTATCTTACATATATGAGTTATTTTCTTGCCTTAAATGAGTATATAATTAAAAAAGTTATAAAAATTTTATAGGGAAGGGTTAGAAGAATAAAGAGTAATAAATTTAAATTATTAACAGTTTTGTTATATAATATTAGTAACATTCTGAGGGGGGATGGGGTGATTTTTAATGAGTAAATTTTATGATGAAGCAATTAAGAAACTTGATTATGATGAAAGACCATTATGTTATTTGAAGTGTTCTCTTTTAACTTTTGTATGCAGAAGAGGATATAGACCAGGGATACTCATTGCAACAAATAAAAGAGTGTTTTTTTATGAGCTAAATTTAGGCTTTTGGCATACAGAAAGCTTTTTATATGAGGATATTTATTCTATTGAAGAAAGGGAAGGAATACTGAGGAAATCTATAGTTATGAATGTAAATGGAGAAGTAGTTAAGATATGTAATATAATGTCTGGAAATTTTCAAAGGTTTATGGCCATAGCAAAGGATAATATTAAGGTGGGAAGAGATTAATGAGGAATAAAAAGTGTAGAAGAATTATAGAGATTTTATTTATATTATTACTAATAGTACCTTCACAGCCTATTTATGCAAGAGCAGGAGGAGGCGGTGGAGGAGGTGGAGCAGGAGGAGGTGGCTTTATCTCATCAAGTGAAAGTGGTGGTGGAAAAGATGGGGCCAGTGCCTTTGATTTTAAATTTATTATGAAACATAAACTTCTTTTTGGATCAGTAGCTTTTTTCTTGCTGTCTGGAGGGGTAGTTTTAATGTTTGTGGAGATGGATAGGTATAGTAAAGTGGTTAAGCGTAAAAGTGATAAGCTAAAGGAGTTAGCCTTAAAGGATCCTTACTGGAATATTAATTATATAAAATCTGTTGTGGAAGATACCTTTTATAGTATTCAGTATGCTTGGAATGATGATGAATATGAAAGGGTTGAGAGTTTACTTACAACTTCATTATATAATAAGCATCTTAAGGTTTTAGAGGAGCTTAAAAGTGAAAATAAGAAGAATGTCTTAGAGGATATTCAGTTTAATGGGTGTAGAATAATAAGTCTCTTTGAGGGGGATGAAAAGCAATGGGGATTTATTTGGGTTGAGGTTAATTTCTCCATGAGGGATTACATAGTTAATACAAAGGGGAAAAGAAGAGTAATAGAGGGAAATGATAATTATAGCAGAAGTGACTTTGAGTATTGGAAGTTTGTGTATATTGAGAATACATGGCTACTTTCAAATATATTGCAGAAAAATGAAGTGGGTTCAGGCTATAAGAAGTTATATAGAGAGGCTGAAAATGCCTATGGCTCTAGTAATATGAAGAAGGTTTAAAATGTAGGAGGGGTGAAATATGGAGTTTAATATCAATAGTGTATGGATAATTATAGGTGCTTGTATGCTGATGATTTTAGTTAGTGTTATTAGTCAAATGAGAAATGATCTTAAGCATATGAGGATTACTTTAGATAAGATTGCTGAAAAGTTTGGAGCAATTGAAATTGTAACAAAGGAAGAAAAAGAGGAATTAATGAGGCTTGTTTCAGAAGGAAAGAATGTTGAAGCTGTAAGAAGGTGCAGAGAGATTACAGGACTTGGACTAAAGGAAGCTAAGGAATATGTTGATGGGCTTGGTGAGGAGAAGATAGATTAGTTTGAAGTAATGAATTTAAATTTTAATTTTCATTAAGAAGTAAGGAATATCAATACTTTAAGAATTTAAGATAGATACTATAGGAACTTAATAAAAAATACCACCAGATTATCTAGTGGTATTTTTTATTTTTAATTATAGAGTAATAATTATAGAGTTTATATAAAATATAAATTGATTTTGAGTGTTACTTTTTAGCAATATAAGTCAAAGGTTATGGTTTAGTATATGATAGTTGCGATTGTATAATAAGTTTGAGTTTTTATAATAAGTAAGTTTATATTTTTAATGGTGATATAATAAGAATACAAGCAACTTTCTGTTTACTATTAAATATAGACAATATAATTAAGTTTTAGTAAAATATAAAAGTGTAAGCGTACAGAGGTGGAAAATGAAGTTTGGAGAATACATAAATAAAAAGCGTTTAGAAAAAGGAATGTCTCTTAGAGAATTAGCAGGGAAAATAGGGATATCACCATCGTACTTAAGTGATATAGAAAAAGGAAGAAGAAATGCTCCTAATAATGAGAAAATTGAAAAAATATCTGAAGTATTATTTTCTTCGAAAGATGAAATAGAAAAGCTTCATGATTTAGCTGGAATATCAAGAAATAATATTTCCACAGATTTATATTCATATGTTATGGAAAATAACGAAGTAAGATATTTTCTTAGAACTAGTAAAAATAAAAGTAATGATGGACTTTTAGATGATATAAATTATCTTTTAAATAATCCTGATGCTCAATATATACTAAGAGCTCTTAGAGAAAGTAATTATTCTAAGGAAGAAATTAAGTTTCTTCTAAAATTAATATCTAAATAATATTAGTTTTAGGAGAGATTAAAAATATTTATTTAATTTATGAATCTGTTAAGTTGTTATGAAAAAATAGCTTAACTATTCTTAAAATTACTCGTT